>Ga0315903_10007097_pt1 | contig 14094 bp, 11 predicted proteins | sample LakEriMetagenome_7_FD_203524 | JGI IMG/M metagenome (GOLD analysis project Ga0315903, IMG submission 203524) | Freshwater fungal communities from buoy surface, Lake Erie, Ohio, United States - Buoy 2 MA119 | ecosystem: Environmental > Aquatic > Freshwater > Lake | place: USA: Lake Erie, Ohio...
TTTACCTGCTTGAGACAGCCAAATCTCCTGACACTGCATGACCAAGTTTTCGAGCTGCCTGTCCTCCTTGGTCTTTGGCCGCACTCGAGCAGGCGGCAGTTTTCTTTTTCAGGAGTCCCTATCTCTGCAGGCCAGGGCGAGTCTCCGGTTCACAGCGCTGAGCGCCCGCTTCGCTCGCCGCAGAGCCGCTGCCACCACGGGCCGTCGCCCCCCGCCAGTCCCTGGTCAGTCGTCATGACGCCACATCCGCAGCACCTTGACGATCCGCGCAGAGGCCAGTTTGCGGGCATCCTTCTGGGCCGTGCGGGTGACCAGAACCGTCCAGCTCACCAGCCCGGTTCGCTGCTCAAGTCCTTCACATCTGTCGCCATTCCCTCCAGGATCGACTCGCGCATTCCACGGATTGCCTCGCGCCTTCTGCCACGCGTTCTGTCACAGCGCATAGGGATGCAGCACATCCCCCAGAGTCAATGGGAAATCGCGGCTGTTGCGGGTGGCCAGCGTCAGCTGCGCGCAGCGGGCCGTGGCCAGGATGATGGCATCCGGCACCTTGAGGCCGTGCTGCTGGCGCAGCCGCACCGTTTCCCGGGCGATGGCATCATCCAGGGGCAGGCGCGGGAAGCCCTCCAACCAGGCCTGCACCGCTTCGGTTTCGCCGTCGCGGCAGCCCACCAGCACCTCGATCCAGGTGATCATGCTGATGCGGGGGCTTTGCTGTTGCTCCAGCCAGGCCAGGGCCACCGCCTCGCCCCGCAACACGTCGATCAGGATGTTGGTGTCGAGCAGCAGCATCAGCGCTCGCTCCATTCCTGCCGCAGGGCCTGCTGCAGCTGCACGCCATCCTCCGGGCGGTCGCGCCACAGGCCAAAGACGGTGCTGTGGCCGGGTTGCTGCTGCGCGAGCCAGAAGCGCAGGGCCTGCCGCACCCCTTCCGCCCGCGACAGACCCCGCTGCCGGCACAGCGCATCCAGCTGGGCGCGCTCCGGATCCGGCAGGTCCACGATCGTGCGCATAGTGATGCCGCTATCTGATGACGTCATCTTAGTCCCATGTCCGTCCCACCCTGGCCGGCCAGCCACTCGGAGGCGCGTAGCGCATGGCTCCAAGTCATGTGATGCAATCCCTGCATCGCCCAGACCGCTTGGCAGCACTGGCGTTCTGGCTAGCGTAAAATTACAGATTCTCCACATCCCTTGCTCCCCTCCGTTGTCGCCAGCGAGCTGGAGCAGGTGGCCTGTGATGCCATCCGCACGGCCTTTCACCCCACCACGCCCGGCTTCCGCGGGCTGATCGATCGCTTCCTGCAGCAACGGCTGGATCTGATGGGGGCAGCGATGGCACAGGTGACAGGCCTGTCTCATGAATAACCCGCTCTCGTTCGCTGATGGAGCGAGCTGCGGCGCAAATCCCCTGCGGACAGCTCGTGACCGCTTCGCGCCGCTGGGGCCAGGAGCACCATCGACCTGCACGGCCAAGCGGGCCTCCGCTCTGGCGCGATCGGGCTGGCTGCTGCGACTGGGCCGCGGCGCCTACGGGCTTCCCGGCGACAACCTTCAGCGGGATGCCTGCCTGGCCTTCCTGGCGCAGCAGGTGCCGGGCTTGCACGTCGCTGGCAAAACGGCCCTGGCCTGGCGCGGTGTTCATCACAACCTGGCCTACCGGGAAACCGTGGTGCTCTGGGGTGATCAGCCGGCCCGCCTCTCCCGTTGGCTGGATGGCGTCGTGCAGGTGCGCTATCGCGTGGCCCACATTTTTGATGCCGATCTGCCGGCAGAGCTGGGCCTGGCTCCCCTTGCCGGTGGCCATCCCGGGCTGCCCGTGTCCGCTCCGGTGAGCGACTGGATCTGGCCGCACCACCATGAACAGCGCCTACACCGCCACGCGAGCCTTGACGCGTTTCGCTTGAGTCACGACAAAGGAGCGCCCCCTTGACTGCACTCGGGGCGTCTGGCGGATCAAAACATCAGCGGGCAGGTCAAACGTCTCCACCAGCTTGCGGATCATGGCCAACGACAGCGGTCGTTGCTTGTTCATCACCTCTGAAATACGCCCGCTGCTGCCGATCACACCTTCCAGATCTTTCCGCGACAGACCCCGTTGCTCCAATACAAATTCAATCGCCGCAATCGGATCAGGTGGGCTGATGGGGTGATGCCTGGCCTCATAGTCATCAACCAAAACAGTCAACACCTCAAGCCGATCCCTTTCCGGGCTGCCTGCCACTGCATCCAGGCAACGATCGATCTCCTGAAGGGCAAGGTCGTAATCGGCTTCGTTGCGAATGGGTTTGATGGGTTGCATGGGCTATCTCAGATTGTGGAAGCGTCGATCTTGTCGTATTCGGCGTGACTGCCAATAAAGCGGATGTAGACAGCCTTGAGTTCGTATTCAACCTTGACGACAAGCCGATACTTGTTGCCACTGATGTTGAATATCACTCTGTTGTTGGCAACAAAGCTGGCGCTTGAGAACTTGGCCTTGATCTCCTTGGGATGACTCCAGCTGGCCGACTTGACCAGAGCGTGCCAGGACTTGAGGGGTTGTTCGGCATCGCCATGGCCTGACTCCCAGAACTGCACCAAGGTTCGCTTGGCGATGACGCGCACACGGCTTTGCGGCTTCTCCCATTATGGGAGGAAGAGGCCTCGCTGTCGAGCGGGCTCGGAGTATGCATGGAATGCATGGTTCAGAATCGTTGGCAGCACTGAGATCTCGCCTAGCCTGAAGCTGCAGATCTACCGCGTCTCTTGCTCCCCTCCGTTGTCGCCAGCGAGCTGGAGCAGGTGGCCTGCGATGCCATCCGCACCGCCTTTCACCCCACGACCTCGGGCTTCCGCGGCCTGATCGATCGCTTCCTGGCTGAGCGCGAGCAGCTGCTCAAAGGGCCCTACGTGTCGGTGGCGCTGCCCTTCCACCAGGGCAGCGGCCGCAACTGGTTCCCCCAGATCCCGCTGCCGTTCCCGCCCTACCGGCATCAGGAGAAGGCTTTCCAGCGGCTGTTGCCGGGCACGCCTCTCAACACATTGGTGGCTTCCGGCACAGGCTCGGGCAAGACCGAATGCTTCCTGCTGCCGCTGCTGGATCACTGCCGGCAGCAACGCGCCCAGGGCCAGCGCGGCATCAAGGCGATCCTGATCTATCCGATGAATGCCCTGGCCACCGACCAGGCGCGCCGGATCGCCGATCTGATCCACACCATCCCAGCCCTCGCCGGCCTGCGGGCCGGTCTCTACATCGGCGCCTCCGATGATGCCCCCACGGCGGCGATGAGCGCCACCAGCGTGATCACCGATAAGGAGGCCCTGCACAAGGCTCCGCCCGACATTCTGCTCACCAACTACAAGCAGCTCGACTATCTGTTGCTTCAGCCCCAGGTGCAGAGCCTCTGGGCGCACAACGGCCGGCTGCCCGATGGCCGCAGCACCCTGCGCAATCTGGTGGTGGACCAGGGACTGGTGCATCCCTCTCAGCCAGCCAGTCTCCGCGGGACCTGTTTCCCAAAACTATGCAGGCCGTGCATAGGTACGCGGTCATAGTGATGGCGATGGTCCGGCGTTTGCTGCCCTCCGGCTGTAGAACGACGCAGACTGGGGCGGAACGACATCAGCGGATGGTCAGAGGGAGACTCAATGCCCACAGGGGGCAGCCGTGGCGGCAAGGCTCCGAGCTGGCCGACTCTGCCGATGGGTGCCCGTCTCCAGCCGTTCGGAGATGCATCGAGAAGGAGGGCCTTCTTCATGCCTAAAGCCGTCATCGCCCCCGGCGCACGCATCCAGTGCCGCGACGCTGAGTGGCTCGTGCGCAACGTGAAGCAGACCCGCGAGGGAGAACGGCTGCTGGAGGTGGTGGGCGTGTCGCCCTACCTGAAGGAACAGGAGGCCCTGTTCCTCGAAGCACTGGAGCCCGACCTCAAGGTGCTCCAGCCGGAGGACACCAAGCTGGTGCAGGATCCTTCCGACAACTATCGCGACAGCCTGCTGTTCCTCGAGGCGCACCTGCGCCGCACGGTGCCGACTGGGCCCGAGCTGGTGATCGGCCACCGCGCGGCGATGGACGTGATGGACTACCAGCTGGTGCCGGCGGCCAAGGCGTTGGCGATGCCCCGCCAGAGGCTGCTGATCGCCGATGCGGTGGGCCTGGGCAAGACGCTGGAGTGCGGCATCCTCTGCAGTGAGCTGATCCGGCGGGGGCGCGGGCGGCGTCTGCTGGTGGTGACCACCAAGAGCATGCTGGGGCAGTTCCAGGGGGAGTTCTGGAACCGCTTCACGATTCCGCTGGTGCGGCTTGATTCGCTGGGCATCCAGCGCATCCGCGAGCAGCTCCCCACCGGCCAGAACCCCTTTCACCACTTCGACAAGGCGATCGTGTCGATCGACACGCTCAAGAACGACCGCGACTACGGGACCTACCTGGAGCACGCCCACTGGGACATCATCGTGATCGATGAATGCCAGAACGTCGCCGAGCGCGGCGTCGGGGCCCAGCGCAGCCAGCGCTCCAAGCTGGCCGAGCGGCTGGCGACCCGCTCCGACACCTTGATCCTGCTGTCGGCCACGCCGCATGACGGCAAGCCGGAGAGCTTCGCGAGCCTGGTGAACATGCTCGATCCCACGGCGATCGCCAACCCGAAGGACTACACGAAGGAAGAAGCGGAGATCCGTGATCTGTATGTGAGGCGCTTCCGCAAGGACGTGATCGGCCAGATGCGCGCGGCCCAGGGCGTGCCGGAGCGCGACGCCGCCAACGTGGAAGCCAAGGCCAGCGCCGAGGAGGAGGCGGTATTCACGGTGTTGGCAACGTTGCAGCTGCCCGACAGCGACCGGAACGCCAAGGCCGGCCAGCTGTTCCGCACCACGTTGCAGAAGGCGATGCTCTCCAGCCCGATGGCCTGCCTGGAAACCGTGCGCAACCGGCTCAGAACCCTGAGCCAGGCCAAGGAGCCCAGTTCCGCAGACCAGGCCGCCCTTGAGCCGCTGGTGGGGCTGCTGGAGCCGATCGGTGCGGAGACGTTCTCGAAATACCAACGACTGCTCGCCTTGCTGCGCGGCGATTGGCAGTGGCAGGGGGCGGATCCGAAAGACCGGGTGGTGATCTTCACGGGCCGGCGGGAGACGCAGCGGTTCCTGATGGAGCATCTGGCCCGGGATCTGCAGCTGCCGGCGGAGGCGGTGCAACGCCTGGATGGCGGCATGGTCGACACCGAGCAGACCGACATCGTGGAGCGCTTCGGCCAGGAGGCCGACCCCATCCGCTTGCTGGTGGCCACCGAGGTGGCATCAGAGGGCCTGAACCTGCACTACCTCAGCCACCGGCTGGTGCACTTCGACATCCCCTGGTCGCTGATGACGCTGCAACAGCGCAATGGCCGCATCGACCGCTACGGCCAGAGTCAGCAGCCCTTGATCCGCTACCTGCTCACCGCCTCGGCGGTGGAGGGGATGGGTGATGTGGAGCGGATCCTGCAGGTTCTGATCCGCAAGGACGAGCAGGCCCAGCGCAACATCGGCGATCCGTCGGTGTTCATGCAGTGCTACGACGAAACCGCGGAAGAAGACCTGACGGCGGCCGCCGTGGAAGCCGCGGATGCCAATGCCTTTGAAAGCCAGCTGGATGCCAACGCCGCTCCCTTCCTGCAGGGCGGCGGCGGCTTGATCGCCGAGCTGTATGGCCAGCTGCTCGGCACGGAAGGTGATGGCGCAGCCACCACCCCCACCCAACCCGAAGAGCCAGAGCTGGAGCGCCGCGACATGCCGTCGCTCTATCCCAGCCTCTGGAGCTACGTCAGCAAGGCCCTCGGCGCTGCGGCGGAGAGGGAGGTGAACCGTGAGCCGATCCAGTTCCGCACCTACGACGAGCAGGAGCGACTGGAGATCACTCCACCGGCGGATCTGCTGCGGCGCTACGAGCGGCTGCCCCGGGAAGTCCGGCCGGATCGCCTCAAGCAGGTGGTGCTCACCACCCGCCCCCAGGAGCTGCAGCTGGAAGTGGAGCGCTCCAGGCGCCGCAAGCAGCAGGGCCTGGAGCTGGAGTACCTGTGGCCCCTGCATCCCCTGGTGGAGTGGTTGGTGGATCGGGGGCTGGCCACGTTTGCGCGGCATCAGGCGCCGGTGCTGCAACTCAGCGCAGGGCTGGAGCCCGGGGAAGTGGTGATGGTGCTGCAGGGCACAATCCCCAACCGCTCAGGACAGCCGGTGATCCAGGAGTGGGTGGGGGTGCGCTTCCTGGGCACGGGCCTGAAGGTGGAGGCGGTGGAGCCCTTTGCCCAGATCGCCAGGCGCTTGCAGCTGGGCGAGCGGGCCTATCCCAACCGCCAGCTGCCGGTGCCCGAGAGCCTCGGGCTGCAGCGCGGCCAAGCCGTGCGGGAAGCCCACGCCTATCTGCTGCAGCGCCGGCAGGAGTGGATCGAGCGCATGGAGCCCAAGCTGGCCGAGCAGACCGAACGGCTGGAGCGACTGCGGACCCGACAGGAGCAGCAGCTGCGCCAGAACTTCGAGCAGGACGGCAGCGTGATGGCTGTGAAGGCCGAGAAGCTGCGGCAAGGAGAGCAGCAGGTCCAGACCCTGTTCAACAGCCACCAGCGCTACGTGGAAGATGTGATGACTACCGAGGAAGCGCCCTACCTGAAGCTGGTGGCGGTGCTGCATCGCCCCGTGGCTGCCAGCGAGGAGGGCTGAGCAATGGCGTTGCTGGGGATTCGCAACGAGCAGGAGTTCTATTCCGACTACTACCTGGAGGCGATCTTCAAGGGCGACCTCAAGGAGGTGCAGGCCCGCTGGAAGCAACAGGCGGAGCACGATCCAGCGACTCCCCAACCGGATCGCGCCCTGGCTGGGCTGCGGCGTGCCTGGCTGACGCTCTGCGAGAAGGAAGCCGATCAGCCCGCCGGTGAAAGGTTGCGGCTGCAGCGTGAGCAGTGGTTCCGCCCCCTGCTGGAAGCCCTCAGCTACGGCTGGCAGCCCCAGGCCAAGGTGCTGCTGCTCAACGGGAAGGCGTATCAGCTGCCAGTGTTGGCCGCCGTGGAGCGCGCTTCCGGCGAGCCCCTGCTGTGGGTACTGGAGGCCTTCAACCCATTGGTGGTGGCAGACAAGGACGTGGTGCGCGATCCCCTGCAGCTGGAGATCCATGGCCAGCAGATCCGCGATCCCTCCCAGGGCACGGTGCTGCCGGGGGAGAGCTGGGAGCAGCTGATCAACAACCGGGTCTTCGCCCAGGACACCCCACCGCGCTGGCTGTTGCTGATCAGCCGCGATGAGCTGCTGCTGATCGATCGTTTCAAGTGGGGCGCCTCACGGCTGCTGCGCTTTGAGGTGGGCACGCTGTACGCCGAGCGGCAGGCCGATGCCTTCCTGGCGGCGGCCACGTTGCTGCACCGCGAGCACCTCTGCCCCAGCGAGGGGGGCACACCGCTGCTCGACAGCCTGGATGAGAACAGCCACAAACACGCCTATGAGGTGAGCGGCGATCTCAAATACGCGCTGCGCCGCTCGATCGAACTGCTGGGTAATGAGGCCATCCACCACATCCGCTACAAGCAGAAGGATGCGGCCTTCCAGCTGGTCGATGAGAAGCAGCTCAGCGAAGAGTGCCTGCGCTTCATGTACCGGCTGCTGTTCCTCTTCTACATCGAGGCCAGGCCGGAGCTGAACTACATCCCGATGGGCTCGCAGGTGTACCGCCGCGGCTACAGCCTGGAGCGGCTGCGGGATCTGGAACAGGTGCCGCTGCTCAGCGACGCCGATCGCGAGAGCACCTACATCCACGATTCGCTGGAGCGCCTGTTCCAGATGATCTGGGAGGGCTATCCCAAACGCGATGACAGCGAGCTGCAGGGCCAGATCAGCGGCGAGGGGGAGACCGAGATCTATGAGAGCTTCCGGATCACGCCGCTCAAGAGCCACCTGTTTGATCCCGGCCGCATGCGCCTGCTGGGCGGAGCGATCACCAAAGCCCGGGTGCGCTTCCGCAATGGCGTGCTGCGGGAGGTGATCGAGCTGATGTCGCTTACCAAGGCCAAGCCGGGCCGCAAGCGCGGCCGCGTGAGCTACGCCCAGCTGGGCATCAACCAGTTGGGCTCGGTGTATGAGGCGTTGCTCAGCTTCCGGGGGTTCTTCGCGCCGGAGGACCTCTACGAGGTGCAGCCCGCCCCGAAAAAGACCACCGCCCAGACGAACGACGAGGATGTCGACGCCGACGACAGCAGCGACACCCTCGACGAGAGCCCCGATGACGACTGCTCCAATGACGAAGGTGGCGTGGAGGCCCGCGGCAAGGCCCACGACGAGCTGGAGGTGGGCCATTTCGTGCCCCGCAGCCAGCTGGGCAACTACAAGCGCGAGGAGATCGTGCCCAACGCCGAGGGCACCGGCCCCAAGCTCTACGAGAAGGGCACCTTCATCTACCGCCTGGCCGGCCGCGACCGCATCAAGAGCGCCAGTTACTACACGCCGGAATCACTCACCCGCTGCCAGATCAAGTACACCCTCAAGGAGCTGCTGCCCGGCAAGACGGCCGCCGACATCCTGCGCTTCAAGCTGCTGGAGATGGCGCTGGGCTCCGCGGCCTACCTGAATGAACTGATCAACCAGCTGGCCCTCAAGTACCTGGAGCTGCGCCAGCAGGAGCTGGGCCAGACCATCCCCCATGCCGCCTTCGAGCAGGAGCTGCAGAAGGTGAAGATGCGGCTGGCCGATCGCAACGTCTTCGGGGTGGACCTCAACCCGGTCGCGATCGAGCTGGCCGAGGTGAGCCTCTGGCTGAACAGTATCTACCAGCCGGAGCAGGGCCGGGCCTTCGTGCCCTGGTTTGGCCAGCAGCTGCTCTGCGGCAATTCGCTGGTGGGCTGCCGGCGCCAGATCTATCGCCTGCACCAGTTGCCCCAGGAGGGCAAGAAGGCAAAACCCGCCAAGCTCTGGCACGAACAGGCCCCGGAGGAGCTGGCCTGGGATCAGGCGCTGCCGGATGACGCCATCTTCCATTTCCTGCTGCCCGATCCGGGCATGGCGATCAAGGCCAATGCGGTGATCAAGGAGCTGCTGCCCGAGGCGGTGAAAACGATCGGCAACTGGAAGAAGGTCTTCTCCGCCAAACCGTTCAGTGGGGCCGAGCTGCGCCGGCTACAGCGGCTGAGCCGCATCGCCGATGGCCTGATGCAGGAGTGGGCAAACCAGCTGGCCCAGATCCGCGAGCGCACCACAGACCCGCTGCCGGTGTGGGGCGATCACGAGGCCGACTCTGACGGCAAGAGCGGGCTGGCCTGGAAACCGCTCAGCCTCAAGGACCGCATCCAGAGCCAGGAAGTGGCAGGCGAAGGGATCGCCAACGCCAATGCCCGACTAAGGCTGAAGCTGGCGATGGACTACTGGTGTGCGCTGTGGTTCTGGCCCCTGGAGCAGGCGGGTCAGCTGCCCAGCCGCGAGGAATGGCTCAACGATCTGAGCTGCGTGCTGGGGGATATCGAATCGGTGGTGGATGAAGAGGAGGGCCAGCTGCAGCTACTGCCAGACACGCAGCCCCGCCAACAGGCCATTGATTTCCAGGACCGCCGCGGAGTTGTCAACAAGGCCCGGTTACTAGAAGACATCGATCGACTACGTCTAGCGGAGCAGGTGGCCGATCGCGTGCGTCCGCTGCACTGGGATCTGGAGTTCGCCGATCTGCTCAAAGGCGGTGGCTTCGATGTGATTGTGGGGAATCCGCCGTGGCTGAAGGTGGAGTGGGAGGAGAAGGGGGTGATCGGCGATCGGGATCCGATGGTGTTGATTCGGAAGGTGAGCGCCAGCGAGCTGGCAAAACGTCGGACGGATGCATTTGCACAGAATCCCAATCTCCAGACGGTATTTCTCAAGGAGTACGAGGAACAGAATGGCATCCAAGCGTTTCTGAATGCCGAACAAAACTACCCACTACTTAAGAGAAGCCAAACGAACCTTTACAAATGCTTTCTGCCACAGGCTTGGCGGGTCTCTTCAAAGCAGGGGGTGCAAGGCTTCCTTCATCCCGAAGGAGTTTATGACGACCCAAAGGGCGGAGAGCTAAGAGAGATTCTCTATCGCTGGCTACGATACCACTTTCAGTTCGAAAATGAATACAAGCTTTTTGCGGAAATTCATAATACTGTCAAATATAGCATTAATGTTTACCGAAGGCCTTTGCCGGGCAATGCCATTCAAGTCCAATTTGACTCCCTGTCAAATCTTTTCGGGGCCTCAACGCTTGACGAGTGTTTTACTACACATGAAGAAAAGCCTGTCCCCGGCATTAAAGATGCCGATGGCCGCTGGGAGTTGAAGGGGCACTCGAAACGTGTCGTTTCTGTAGATGAGGCGAAGCTTCAGCTTTTCGCCTCCCTCTATGACGAGCCGGGGACCTCTGCAATTCAAGCTCGGTTGCCTGCGTTGCATTCCCAGCAACTTCAGACTGTGCTGGCGAACTTCGCATCAGCTTCGAGGCGCCTTGGAGATTTACAAGGCGAGTACCATGTGACAAAGATGTGGGATGAAACAGACGCAATCAAGAAATACGGAACGATCCGAAGAGAAACCGACTTTCCAAATAATTTAACAGAACTCATTTTTTCTGGCCCTTTGTTCAACGTTGCGAACCCGTTTTACCAGACTCCAAGAGCGATCTGCAATACGAATCGCGCCTACGACTGCCTGGATCTAACAATCCTGCCAGATAACTATCTACCTCGTAGCAACTACAGACCGGATGTGAGCTTAGACGAATATCGCGCTCGGTCCCCTCGGGTGCCTTGGGGAGAACAGAAGCCAACTACCGATTTTTATCGAGTTATCAGTCGCGAGATGCTCAGCCAGTCAGGCGAACGAACCTACGTGCCGACTTTCCTTCCCAAGAGGTCAGGTCATGTTCACTCATGCCTCACCACAGTCTTTCCAGACGCTATCTCAGCTGTCGATTTCCTTTCAATGGGAATCAGTATTCCGGTTGATTTCTTTGTCAAATCAACTGGAACAGCACATGCGAATAGGAGTGTCCTCCGCCAGTTGCCATTTCCCCCTTCAGATGCGCTCCAGCTCTCAGGACTGCGCCTGCGCACTCTCGCCCTCAACTGCCTCACCACCCACTACGCCGAACTATGGTCTGATTGTTGGAATGACGCCTTCCGTGACCAGCACTGGACCAAAGATGATCCCCGCCTTCCCCAGGATTTCTTCTCCAACCTCACTCCCACCTGGCAGCGTGATTGCGCCCTGCGAAGCGACTACGCCCGCCGCCAGGCCCTGGTCGAGATCGATGTGCTGGTGGCCCAGGCCCTCGGCCTCACCCTCGATGAACTGATCACCATCTATCGCGTGCAGTTCCCGGTGATGCAGCAATACGAACGCGACACTTGGTACGACATGCATGGCCGCATCGTGTTCACCAACAGCAAGGGCCTAACAGGTGTCGGCTTCCCCCGCAAAGGCAAAGGCCGAGGAGCCAACAAAGAGATCGGCTGGGAGGACATTAAGGACATGACCTCCGGCACCGTGTCGCGCACGATCCTTGATGACACCCTGCCAGGCGGGCCGGTGGAGCGGACGATCACCTATGCGGCACCGTGGGCGCGGTGTGATCGGGTGGAGGATTATCGGGTGGGGTGGGAGTACTTCAGTAACACAAGTGGAGAAAGTCAGGCTGAATGATCACCAGACTTCCTATTGCCTGCTTCTTTTAGGATGGTCAAGAGTGTTTCCGCCCCGTTCCTGCAGACGTTGCTGTCATAGTCGAAAATTGCCTCACCAAGCAGGCTTTCAGCCATGTTCATCGCCTCGATCAACAGTCGAACTGCCCCTTCGATCTCGTCGGCAGTAGGCCATTCGATCAACTCGGAGTCTTCATCGAGGATTGTGGGCGAGTCAAAATGAGCGATGAGCTTGTTACGGCGCTTGCGCATTCGGCTCGATACGGCATCGACTTCATCAAGCTTTTCCTTGAGTGAATCAATCCGTTCAGCATTCTGCTGCGAGTCTCCGCACCAGTGGAGCAGACGGCGAAGTGAAAGATTCTTGCCACTCTTGGATTTGGAGGGATCTATCAAAGCGCAGATATGAAGCTGAATGCTATCCAACATCGAAATCCTGATCACCCTTGCAAGGCCACCTGTCATGCTGATCATGAACTCAAAGTCGGCCTCGCTGGAGAACAATCCCTTGTAATCCTGCCAAGTCCAGCACAGCCAGTACAGTTGCTGCCGCAGGAACTGATACTCCTGTTTCTGGGCTGATTTCTGTTTCTCTTTAGTCACTTCCCTTCCCCGATTCCTGGTACGCTTGCCGACATAGCTTGCTGAGTACCTCAGCAAATTTGCCTACTTCCCCTTTTCCCAGCCTAAGGCGATAGCGTCCCCAGCGTTTGTCATAGTCCATCACATCCAATCCAGAGGATTCAATTGCGGCCTCCGTCTCCTGGGATTGCGGCAAACGAATCTCTACTCTCAAGGCATTCTTCTGAGCACGAAACTGTACGAAGTTGTTTGGTTGCCCATTCGTGGCAAGTCCAATATAGAACTTGTTGTATTTCAGCTCCAGCCCTGGTGCAAATTCCGCTACCAGCTTCAGCACTTCATCTGCCATCGCCACAGTGGCCTTCGAACCCCTCGCTTCCCAATAGGCACGATCGGTCACCTCCTGAACCTCTTCGTCCTCATCCACCAGCCCGAAGCGAGCTTCATCCAGCACCGTGGTGAAGAGCAACGACACCGTATCAGCCAGTTGCACCGCACTCATCTGGATGGCAATCAAGGGAATCGTGCCATTAAACAGCGAGATGACATTCAGAAAACGAGCCGTGATCTCCTCAGCTACAATCACAGCAGTGTGCTCGTACTGTGGGTAGCGCTTACGTTCGATATCCCAGTATTCGATCGTGCGAATGATGTGTGATTCATCCGTACGCCCTAGCTGCACCTCCACCTCATAGCGGTGGTTGCTTTCGGTGTCCTGGAGCAGCAGATCCAGCCGGCCAGCCCTGGGTTGAATCCGCTCCTTGTCTTTCAGCACCACATCACCAAGTCCAAGGATCTGCGGATTCTCGGCAATCCGATCCTGTACCCAGCGCTCAGTGAGTTCGGGATGGCTCTTCAGAGAGAGCTTGGAGAGGGCCTGGTACTTCATTTGTTGAGCTTCTCTGCCATAGCCAATTCACAAGAACCATTCAAGCTGTAAGCAACTGACTAAGAGTCTCCGGCACAGACCACCTGGCAACATCCGATATCGATTCTACGAGATTGAAATCCTCATCTGACCATACGTCCGCAGAGTCGTCGACCAAAGAGATGAAGGCAAGTGGCTCAGGGGATGCTCTGTACTGACTCAGGTCATACCAGGTTGCTACCACACTTTTGGTGATCTGCTGAGCCGCAGAGCGGCTCCCGGAGGAAAGAACCGAGATCAGAGAACTTTTCTGTGGTGCGCTCACCTGAAAATCAATCTTCCAGCTCTTGCCCGAACGGCCGATCAGCTTTTTGTTCCGCTCAAACGGCAAATGAAGCTCTTGGAGAAAGTCAGCCACTTCATCAGTGACAGACTCCACGGAGCGAAGTCTCGATGTGAAAATAAGATCGGAAATGCGCAGCGCTGCCTGACTCACCCGCGTAACTGCATCGGCCAACGCGGAAGGCTCATTGGAGCGGGCCTTCAGCATGCCCCTGAAGAATTCAACACCATGGGTTTGTGAAATATCGCTGATCAGACCTGCCTGCTTGGGTGATCGCTTAGCTGACAACGTATTGGAGTTCAGCCAACGAACGGTTTCTCCTAGGTCCGAAACCGTCGTGACTCCTTGATTGACGCTCTTGAGAAAAAGATCAATAAAGTCTCCATCAGGATACAAGAAAGGTGTTCGCACGCGAACGTAGTCGCCGTTAAGAGAGCACTCGAACATCGGGCCCAGGCCACTGCGGATCGCTGTGCACACTTCAGTTGCGGTGTTGCCGTGCGAGGTGCTCACAAGAACAGATCTCCTTGAATGGGGGGCGGAGGATGCATGCGACCATTGTGCTGAATCGTAGCTTCTTGGCAAAATTGCTGCCAGGCTTGTATCGGATTGTCAGGAGCAGCTGTGATGTCCTCCGGTTCATACGCCTGTTTG
>Ga0315903_10007098_pt1 | contig 14094 bp, 11 predicted proteins | sample LakEriMetagenome_7_FD_203524 | JGI IMG/M metagenome (GOLD analysis project Ga0315903, IMG submission 203524) | Freshwater fungal communities from buoy surface, Lake Erie, Ohio, United States - Buoy 2 MA119 | ecosystem: Environmental > Aquatic > Freshwater > Lake | place: USA: Lake Erie, Ohio...
CGCGTCAACTGCGTCGCCCCCGGCTGGATCAAGACGGCCTGGGGTGAGCAGGCCAGCGCGGCATGGCAGCGTCGGGCGGCCCGCGAGAGCATGCTCGGCCGCTGGGGCACGCCGGAAGACGTGGCGCACGCGGTGCATTTTCTCGTGTCGCCGGCCGCGGGCTTCGTCACGGGCCAGGTGCTGCCGGTCAATGGCGGGTTCCGCCGGGCGTGATCATCAGGAAGCCCAATCGCGTGAGCGATGGGGGCCAGCAGCGTTCACTGCCGCTCGGGGCTGCCCGTGCCCCGTCGCCGGACGTTCGCTACGGGCATCCTGCCCTTCACTCACTCGATGCTGGCCTCGCCCCACGCCTCACGGCGTTGGGCTTGTACGGCATTTCAGAAAGCCGACCGGCCGTAAGGCCGCGGGCATCCCCGCACGCTGGGGCTCGTGTTCAAGCCGACCGGCCGTAAGGCCGCGGGCGCGGTCGCGAGGACGCGGCGTCTGTCTTGGCCTCACCCCACGCCTTACGGCGTTGGGCTTGTACGGCATTTCAGAAAGCCGACCGGCCGTAAGGCCGCGGGCGACCCCGCACGCTGGGGCTCGTGTTCAAGCCGACCGGCCGTAAGGCCGCGGGCGCGGTCGCGAGGACGCGGCGTCTGTCTTGGCCTCACCCCACGCCTTACGGCGTTGGGCTTGTACGGCATTTCAGAAAGCCGACCGGCCGTAAGGCCGCGGGCGACCTGCGCGAGGACTCTGATGCTTCCGACTGTCCGTCACGCCGCGCCTTAAAACGGCACGTCGTCTTGGGCGGCCTCGGCGAGGGCGTCGTTGGGATCCACGCCGCTGAACCCGCCGCGGTCCGGGCTTTTGCCCCCCGAGAGTTGCCGAAACGAGAGCGCCTCGGCGCTGAGGAAATACTTGGCCTCGCTCGCCTCATCCCGCTGCCAGCGGCGGCCGCTGAGCCGGTAGGTCACCTCGATCTCGTCGCCCACGCTCAGGCCGTCCACCTCGTCGCAGGCTTCTTTGAGGAAATCGACCGGGATGTAGTTGGTGAACGTGCCCTTCGATTGCTCAAGCACCACCAGCCGCTTCCGAAACCCCTTCTGCCCGAAGGTCTTCGTATCCTCGATCAGATGGATGACGCCGCGGACGGTTGGGTCTTTCATGACGATACCTGGGGTGAGCCTCGAAGCAGCGAGGCCGCCCAGTATACGTGTGGACTGTGCGAGGTGCCTCGGGGGACACCAAGGGCCGGGCGCCGGTGTTGTCCACGGTCCTCTTAGCCAGGTCCCATGAGCCAGGTCCCAACTCGGACCAGATTGGGAGCCTCCGATCCGCTTCGCGTACCTCGTTCTGAAAAATGCCCCGGCGTGGGCGGGCGAGGCGGATTGCCCGCCCACGCCATTGGGGCATCCTTCTGGATTGATTCCCATCCCGGGCGGGGCAGCCCGGCACAAGCCGGGTGCCCTGCCCGAGACGGCTTGCGTGAGTTACTCCGTGCGAACCATGACGAAGCCGTGGTAGGCCTCGTTGCCGTGCTCGCCGATGTCGAGGCCCTCGATCTCTTCCTGCGGGGCGACCCGGAGGCCGACGACGGCCTTGAGGATGAGCCAGCAGATCGCCGAGACCGGAACGACGTAGGCACCCACCATCAGCACGCCCACGAGTTGGGCGATGAGCTGCTTGGTGCCGCCGCCGAAGAACAGGCCGGCGTAGGGACCGCCCACGGCTGCCGCACCCATCGGGGTGTTGGCCACGGTGGTGGACAGATCACTCGTCGTGAACAGGCCCACGCAGAGTGTGCCGAAGATACCGCAGACCAAGTGGACGCTCGTAGCACCCACCGGGTCGTCGATCTTGATGCGATCGAAGAACAGGACCGAGAGCACGACTAAGACTCCAGCAATCGCGCCGATGAGGGCGGAGCACTGGATGTTGGTGAACGCTGCACAGGCTGTGATGCCCACCAGGCCGGCAAGGCAGCCGTTGAGCGTCATGCCGATGTCGGGCTTGCCGAGGAGTAGCCACGCCGTGATCGTCGCCGTGACCGTGGCCGCAGCGGCTGCCATATTGGTGTTGACCGCCACCTGGGAGGCGAGTGCTCCGCCATCGGCTGCTACGCCGAACGTGCTGCCCGGGTTGAAGCCGAACCAGCCGAACCAGAGCACGAGGCAGCCGATGAAGGCGGCCATCATGTTGTGGCCAGGAAGGGCCTGCACCTTGCCGGTCGAGGAATACTTGCCGATGCGGGGACCGAGGATCATGGCACCGGTGAGGGCCGCCCAGCCACCGACGGAGTGCACCGCGGAGCAGCCTGCAAAGTCCCAGAAGTTCCACTCCTTGGCGAGGTAACCGAAGCCCCAGATCCAGTGGCCGGTGACGGGGTAGATCACCAGGGCCATCAGGAAGCTGAACAGCACGAAGGAGTGATACTTGATTCGCTCGGCAACCGCTCCTGAGACGATCGTGGCGGCGGTTCCGGCGAACACGAGCTGGAAGAAGAACTTCGTCCAGAGTGGCACGCTGGCCCACGAGATGGAACCGTACACGCCGGCATACTTGTCGCCGACGGCCGGGCTGTTGTCAGCACCACCCACCATCCACGAGCCGGAGTTTCCGATGAAGGCACCGTCGCCGGCGCCGAACATCAGGTCCCAGCCGAAGAGGAAATAGGCCAGCGACGTTGCCGCGAACACGATGAAGTTCTTCGAGAGAATGTTCACGCAGTTCTTGGAGCGGGCGAAGCCCGACTCGACGCAGCCAAAGCCAAGATTCATGAAGAACACGAGCATGCCGCAGACGAGCACCCAGACGGTGTCGGCGGCGACCCAGAGCTTCGGAACCATCTCCTCGACGGTCGGTGGGGGCGGCATGGACGCGGCCGCCGCGGTGCTCGGGTTTTCGCCCTCGGCAAAGGCGAGCGACGTGAAATCGAATGGACCGAACAGGACCGCGGCCAGCAGGGCCGTCAGGGCACACCAACGCGTAATGCGTGAACAAGTCATGGGATCCGCCTCATGAGTCTTGGATGATGCCGTGGAATGTTCCACGACTGGACGGCTCAATGGGCAAAATCCGTGCCAGAGCCGATGTCTCAGCGGCGCGACGGGGGTGACTCGCGCTGCGGCTAACCTGCCTGAAGCCCCCTGTTTTCCAGGTGTTCCACGCGGCGAATGCCGGCTGGAAAAGTAGGTGGGCTGCGGCCGGATTCACACAGATGGAGCGCGTCCAGCCCGGTCGCCCGCCTGAATGACGTGCAGTCTCTGATGCAATATCGGGCAGTCGGACACGGCCGTACGCCTGACGGCTTTACGCTTCCTGCGGCCAGGATTGTGTCAGGAAGCCCAATCGCGTGAGCGATGGGGGCTGCCGCGGGAAGAGGACAGCCGTACGCCTTACGGCGTTACGCTTCCTGATACGGCCGTACGCCTTACGGCGTTACGCTTCCTGATGAGGCCGTACGCCTGACGGCGTTAGGCTTCTGCGGGACGTCAGAACGTGACGACGGGGCCTGCGGTGGGGGCGTCGTGTGGCACGGGAGCGGCCGCCTGTCGGGCGATCTCGTCGTCGAGGAGATCGACCAGTTCACCACGGTGCGGGATGCCCGACGCGGTGAGGAAGTTCGCCAGCAGCCGGAAGCCGTGCCGGGTGAGGATCGACTCAGGATGGAACTGCACGCCGTAGGCGCTGTGGCGTTCATCGGCGATCGCCATGATCGTGCCCTCCTCATCACGGGCCACGGCGGTCAGGCCATCGGGCAGCGAGGCTGCCTCGACCACCAGCGAGTGGTAGCGGCAGGCGGTCATCGGGCTGGGAATGCCGGCGAAGAGGTTGACGCCGTCGTGGTGCACCCGGCTCGTGCGGCCGTGCGTGGGCCGCGACGCCCGCACGATCCGGCCCCCACCCGCCGCGGCGAGCACTTGGTGGCCGAGGCAGACGCCCAGCAGCGGCACGTGGCCGATGGCCAGCCGCACGAGGTCGAGCGAGCAGCCGGCCTCGGCCGGCGTGCACGGGCCGGGCGAGATCACGATCGCTGCAGGCCGGGCGGAAAGGATCGCCTCCGCCTGCACTGCGTGGCTCGACACCACGGCCGTCTCGACCCCCAGCAGCTGAAAGTGCCGCGCGAGGTTGAACACGAAGCTGTCGCGGTTGTCGATGACGACGATCATGCCGTGCCTCCGCCGATGCCCAGGGCGTCGAGCACCCGCAGCATGCCCTCGGCCTTGGCAAGCGACTCGGCGTATTCGGCGGCGGGGTCGCTTGCCGCGGTGATCCCACCGCCGGCGGCGAAGGCGATCGAGCCGGGCGAGACGACGAGCGTGCGGATCAGGAGGTTGAAGTCGGCGGTGCCGTCGAAGCCGACGTAGCCGAGCGAACCGCAGTAGCAGCCGCGGCCCACCCGCTCGAGGTCGGAGATGATCTCGCAGGCGCGATGCTTCGGCGCCCCGGAGATGCTCCCTCCCGGGATCGCGGCCTCCAGGGCGTCGATCGCGCCCAGGCCGCGGCGGAGACGGCCCGACACGACCGACACGAGGTGCTGCACGTAGCGGTAGCGCTCGAGCCGGCAGAGGGCCTCCACGCACACGCTCTCCGGTGTGCAGACCCGCGAGAGGTCGTTGCGCAGCAGGTCCACGATCATCACGTTCTCGGCCCGGTCCTTTTCGCTCGCCTCCAGGTCGGCCGATGCGTAGAGATCGGCCTCCGGGCTCGCGATCACCCGCCGCGTGCCCTTGATGGGGTGGGTGCGGACCACGCCTCGGGAAACCTGCAGAAACCGCTCGGGCGACATGCTGGCCACCTGCACGTCACCGGCATCGAGATAGCCGGCGAACGGCGCCGGATTCACCTCGCGGGCCCGCAGGTAGAGGCTCACAGGATCGACCGTCGTGGCCACCTCGAACCGCTGCGCGAGATTGGCCTGGAAGATGTCGCCGGCGTGCACGAGTTCGATTCCCAAGCGAACCATGTCGAGATAGCGGTCGCGGGAGTGCGTGGAGCGGACGTCAGCCCGGCCGGGCAGGGAGTGGGCGGCAACCGGTGCGGCATGTGGTGTGGTCGGCACGACGGGCTCGGTGGGGCGGGGCTCGGCCAGAAACGCCGCGAGTCGCTCGCTCGCCCGTCGCGCCCGTTCCACCGGCCCCCGCGCGGGCACGCCCTGCGCGATGAACCAGCCGCGGTCGAGATCGTGGTCATAGGCGAAGACCAGATCGTAGGCGTGGAGCGAGAGCACGGGATCCGGGCCGGCGGCGGCAGGCGGTTCGAGGCCCAGCCGCGCCAGGCCGCACTCATACGACACGATCCCCGCCACGCCTCCTTGGAACGGCGGCAGGGCGGGGATCGTGGTGCAGGCGAGGTCGGCGAGCACCTCGCGGATGCCAGCGAACGTTTCGGCGATCTTACGGCGGCATCCATCCCAGGTGGCGCCGCGGCGCACCAGCCATGAGCGGATCGGGTCGGCGGCCACGAACGAGTGGCGGCCGAGCCGCACCGCCGGCTCGTGGCCCGAGGCCTTGGACGCGGTTACCGCCGCCGGCCGATCGACGACGGCACTGTCGAAGAAGATCGCGTGCGGCAGCCGGCTGGCGTGGCGGAAGACGGTCAGCGGATCGACGTCTGCCGCCGCCTCGGCGACGAGGCAGCCAGACGGCGTGATCCATGTGTGGGCGATCCACGCGTGATGGGGGCGGGTCGTGGGCGACGCTTCAGCGTGACTGGATCCTGGAGTCGTCATGAGGCGGTCGTGGGCTCCGGCGGTGCGGGGCCTTCGTCGCGGCGGCGGGCATCGAGGCGGCGGGAGGTTTCGGCCGCACGGGCGGCGGCCCGCGACGGGCCGTGCCCGATCTCGTCGCGAGTGAGGTGGCCCCAGTCGAGCGGCTGATCCTGCCGGTAGTCCTTGCCGAGCGTCAGCGCCGTGACGGCCTTCGCCATCTCGTAGCCGAGATAGAAGGCATGGCTTGGGTCGACGTCGTCGCGGCCCGCGTCGGCGAGTTGCCCGAAGAGCGCGAACGGATCGGGTGATGCGAGGTGCAGCCCCGCGCCGACGATGTGGACGGCGTCTCCCTCGGCGAAGATTCGGAAGTTGGGGTCGCGAATCGCCACGGCGAGCCGGGCGAGTGTCTCGCCGCCGTGCTCGTGCGGCTTGCCGCCGCGGAGCGTCACGAGCCGCGGCTCGACGTGCTTGGGAAGCGTATGGTTGGTGACGGCGTGCCAGACGAGGGCCCTGGCCAGCGCGCATTCCCGCACGCTGCTTCGCGCCCAGTAGATCACCTCGGTCGTGAGCACCGAGCGGATGCCCGTCTCCTGGCAGAAGCCGAGGAGGAGCACGTTCACGCCGGCGGAATCGACGTCGGTGAGTTCGGTGAGGTTGCCGATGCCCATCATGATCTCGGCGTCGGGATGCCGACGCCGAACCTCGAGGTAGCGGCCGAGGCTCGCGGCGAACCCGAATCCAATCGGCTCGAGCACCGGGTCGAGCCGGTGCTTCACCCCCGCCTTCGTCAGGGCCTCGATCGTCGCGTCAAAACCCTCCATGGTCGCCGGCACGTCGGGCACCACGACCACCTCGCAGCCCCAGTCGGCGGCGGCGGCGGCGTTCGTCGAGTTGACGGAGAGCACGAGGTCGGCGCCGGCTTTCGCGGCCGCCGCCACTTCCAGGGGATCGAAGCTGTCGATCGACACGCGGAAGCCCTCGGCCACGAGCATCCGCACGGCATCGCCCACACCGGCCCAGCGGTCGCCCGGATCGCAGCCCACGTCGATGCGGTCGGCGCCGGCAGCCGCGAGCCGCCTCGCCTCGGCGAGCAGGTCGGCCTCCGCGAGCCGTGGGGCGTGGTTGATTTCGGCGATGATCTCGATGTCGTGGCGGCCGTAGGCCGAGAGGTCGCGAGACTTCTGCCCGAAGAACTCGTCGAGAGACCGCAGGTCGTCGGGGCCGCGTTCCACCGGCACCGCCGTCGCTTCTGCGAAGGCTTCGAGCGGCCCGCGGCAGGCTCCGGGGATCTGCACGCGGGTGGTGCCGGGGGGCACGTCGAGCCGTTTGGCGATCCAGGGCGTGGTCATCAGGGCGGCCACGGTGATCGGCATCACCTGCACCGTCCAGTCGAATCCGGCCCGCGGCGCGAGCCGTTCCAGGACCTGCCGCAGCGAGTGCTCGGCGAGTCGGCCGGTGACGAAATGGATGCGGGGACGGTCGGCAGACAAGGACGGGCTCGCGGGGCGACAGTGCCGCGAGTTTATCATGCTGGCTGTCGTTTCCCGCCGCCTCCCGCCGCACCAGGCCCGCCGATGATCCTCGAAGGACTCGTGACCACTGCCGCCGCCGACGGCCGGCTCCACGTCGCCGCGATGGGTCCGTGGATCGACCACGGCGAGCGGGCCACCGGGCGGCTCACGAGGCTGGTGCTCAAGCCGTTCGCCACCAGCCAGACGGCGGTGAACCTGGTGCGGGAGCGGTGCGGCGTGTTTCACGTGTGCGACGACGTGCTCCTGCTGGCCCGGGTGGTCGCCGGCCGCCTCGACGAGCCGCCGCCATCGCGGCCCGCCACCGCCGTGAACGGCCGGGTGCTGCTCGACGCCTGCCATGCCTGGGAGTTCGCCGTGGATGCGATCGACGATTCGCGGGAGCGGTTCGAGATCACGGCGCGGGTGACGGCCGAGCATGCCGGCCGGCCGTTCTTGGGGTTCAACCGTGCCGCCCATGCCGTGGTGGAGGCGGCCATCCTCGTGACGCGGGTCCACCTGCTCGGCCGCGACGAAACGCAGCGGAGGATCGAAGACCTGCGGGTCCTGGTCGAGAAGACGGGCGGGCCGCGGGAGGAGGAGGCGTTTGCCCTGCTGGCTGCCGCGGCCGGCATCGCGGAATAACGCCAAGACGTGCGGTTGGGCCGGCCTTATGTATGCTGGGTGGAATGCCTGAGACGCCCCCCACAGGAACGCTCCCGCCACCCAAGGCCGTCGAGATCCGAGCGCCCGCGCGGCTCCATCTCGGCATGATGTCGTTTGGACACCGCGACGCCCGCTCGTTCGGCGGCGTGGGGGTGATGCTCGATCGGCCGCCGCTGCAGGTGCGGCTCCGGCGGGCGGGCCGGCTGGAGGCTCGCGGCCTGCACGCGGAACGGGCTCTTCGCTACGCGAAGGCCTGCGTCGACACCTGGCGGCTCGGCGACGTGGGCTGCGCGATCGAGGTGATGACTGCGCCCGCCGCCCATGTCGGCCTCGGCACTGGCACGCAGCTCGGGCTCGCCGTGGCGGCCGGCATGCGGCACCTCTTCGCGCTCGGGGCGGAGGCTCACGCGCCGCCGGCCGCCCCCCACCCGATGCAGGATGATCTCCAGCCGACCGAGCACGACTGGCTTTTCGACACGCGTGACGCGATGGAGCTCGCCCGCGTGGTGGGGCGTGGCCGCCGCTCCTGCGTGGGGGTGTATGGATTCAGCCGCGGCGGCCTGATCATCGAGTCTGGCCGGATGATCCGCGATGACGCCGATGCGGACGACGACGTCACCCGATCCTTCTCGCCGATGGTCGCCCGCGTGCGGCTGCCGCAGACCTGGCGGTGCGTGCTGCTGGTGGCCCGCGATGCAGCCGGGATCTCCGGCGACGCCGAGCGGGAGGCCTTCGCGCGGCTCGCCCCGGTGCCTCGCGAGATCACGGCAGAACTCTCGCGAATCGCGCTGCTCGAACTCCTGCCGGCGGCCGTGGAGGGGAAGTTCATCGAGTTCTCGCTCGCGGTTCGCAGCTACGGCGCGCTGGCAGGCAAGCCGTTCGAGGCCGAGGCCTCGAAGCTGTCTCACGCGAAGGCGACAGCCGATCTCATCGAACTGCTCGCGGAGCTCGGCGCGCCAGGCTGCACGCAGTCGAGCTGGGGGCCGGCGGTGATGGCCTGCTGCGAGTCGCTCGACAAGGCGGGCGCGCTGGTCGATCGCCTCGAGTCGCTCGGCCTCGGCCGGCACCACGACATGGTGATCACGAAGTTCGACACGCAGGGCGGCGTGCTCCGCGTGATCGAGTGAGGCGTGTCAGGCCTTGACGGGCAGGCCGTAGGCGGCGAGCACCTTCCGCAGCTTGTCGGCGAGCGGCGGCTCCAGCGGCACCAGTGGCAGCCGGATGTCGCCCGTGTCGCGGCCCACCATCGCCATCGCGGCCTTGATCGGAATCGGGTTGCTCGCGAGGCCGAGCAGGTCGCGGCAGAGCACGAACAGCTTCGTGTGCAGCGCCTGGGCCTTCTTCATGTCGCCCGCGTCGAAGGCGTCGCAGAGGGCCTTCATGTCGCGCGGCACGAGGTTGCCCACCACCGAGATCACGCCGCGGCCGCCCACGGCCAGGAGCGGCAGCGTCATGCTGTCGTCGCCGGAGAGCACCGTCAGGTCGGTGGCGGCGAGGATCTGCGAGGCCTGGTCCATCGAGCCGGTCGCCTCCTTGAGCATCGTGATGCCGGGGAGTTCGGCGAGCCGGATGATCGTTTCGGGCTCGATGTTGCGGCCGGTCCGAGTGGGGATGTTGTAGATGCAGATCGGGATGTCGACCGCCTCGGCAAGCGCCTTGAAGTGCTCGTAGATCCCCTGCTGCGTGGGGCGGTTGTAGTAGGGGCCCACCACGAGCGCGGCGTTGGCCCCTGCCTTGGCTGCGAACTTCGTGAGCCGCACCGCTTCGGCCGTGGAGTTGGAGCCGGTGCCCGGCATCACGAGGATCCGGCCTGCTGCTGCGGCGATGCTCTCGGCGATCACCCGCTCGTGCTCGTCGTGGGTGAGCGTGGGCGACTCGCCCGTCGTGCCCACGGGGCAGATGCAGGTCGTGCCGGCCTCGGCCTGGAAGTCGATCTGCTCCTTGAGTCGGGCGGAGTCAACCTTGCCGTCGCGGAACGGCGTGACGATGGCGACGGAGAGGCCGGCAAACTTCTCGGCACGGGTGGGCATCGGGAGGATCCTGAGGAGGGCGTGGCCGGCGGTGTGGAAGCGGTCGTGCTTGCCGATTTCCGCGGCGGGCGCGAGGATAGGGTTTTTCTCCGGGAGCAGCAAACCCCGGGCGGCTTTCGTCGAGGTGGCGTCGCATGAGCAACGGGATGATTGGGAGCGGCCGGCCGCTGCTGCGAATGGGGCGGCCGCGGGCGGGAGCCTTCGAGGCAGCTGAGCGGGTGGTGGCGGCCGGCGGCTGCCCGGCGACGATCGGCGTGGTGCTCGGCACCGGCCTCGGCGGACTCGCCGACCGGCTCACGGGTAAGTGGGCCATGCCCTCCACCGAGACCGGCTGGCTCAAGAAATCGACCGCCACCGGCCATGCCGGGCGGATCGTCTGTGGCACGCTCCGCGGCGTGCCCATCGCCATGCTCCAGGGCCGCGTGCACGGCTACGAGGGCTTTCCCCCCGAGACGCTCACTCGCGGGATCGAACTGCTCGCGGCACTCGGCGTTGGCCAGGTGCTGCTCACCAACGCGTCGGGCGGCCTCAAGCACGACATGGTCGGCGGGGAACTTGTGATCGTGACCGACCACATCGACATGGTGCGACGGCCGTGGGGCGACGCGCTCGAGCCCGACGACCTCGGTGAGGTGCCGCCGCGAACCCGCTACTACGACCCCGACCTCGCCGACCTCGCCCTCGCCGCCACGCGGCGGGTCGATGTCGTCGCCCGCAAGGGCGTGTATGCGTTTCTCTCGGGGCCGACCTACGAGACCCGGTCGGAATACCGGATGCTCCGCAGGATGGGGGCCGACGTGGTCGGCATGTCCACGGTGCCGGAGGTGGTGGCTGCCACGCGACTCGGTCTCGACGTCACCGTCTGCTCGGTGGCGACCAACGTGGCCAAGCCCGACGCGCTCACGCATGTCGACACCGACGCCGAAGACGTCTGCCGGATGGCAGCCACGGCGGCCGAGGGCGTGTGGGCGATCCTGGAGAGCCTGGCCGCCCGCGCGGCAGGGCGGCCATGCGTGTCGTGCTGACCAACGACGACGGCATCGATGCGCCGGGGCTGGCGGCGCTGGAGCGGGCCGCAGCCGGGCTCGGGGCGACGCTCGTGGTAGTGGCCCCGGAGGAATGCCATTCGGGCTGCGGGCACCGAGTGACCACGAACCGTCCGATCCGCGTGGATGACGTGGGGCAGGGGAGGTTTCGCGTGGCGGGCACGCCGGCCGACTGCGTGCGGATCGCCCTGGCGAGGCTCGTGCCCGATGCGACGCTGGTGATTTCGGGGATCAACGCGGGCGGCAACCTCGGCGCCGACATCCACCACTCGGGTACGGTGGCGGCAGCCCGCGAGGCGGCGCTCCACGGACTGCCGGCGCTGGCCGCATCGCAGTATCACCGCCGTGGCACGACGATCGACTGGGATCGGTCCGCCCGCTGGGTGGCCGAGGTGCTCGAGGCGGTTCGGGGCCGCGAGGTGGTGCGGGGCGAGTTTTGGAATGTAAACCTGCCCGATCTCCCCGCGGCTGCACCCGATCCCGAGGTGGTGGACTGTGCCGTGGATGGTTCACCGTTTGGGCTGGGCTTCCGGCTCACCGACGAGGGCTGGGCCTACGAGTCGAGCTACCACGAGCGGCCGCGCGTGGCGGGGGACGACGTGGACGTGTGTTTCGGCGGGCGGATCGCGGTGTCGCGAGTTCGCGCGGTGTAGCGCGGTTGGCACATGATTCTCGGGCGTCCGCGGGGCTCGAGGCTGCCCATGCCCTCTCGCTGGACGTTCGTCTCGGCCCTCCAGGCCTCGACTCACTGCATGTCCGCTGCGCTTCGCCATCCTGGCTGCGCTGGCTCCCATAGCCCGCTCGAGGGCATGGGCAGCCCCGAGCCGTCAACGCCGGCCATTTTCGGCGCGGGGCCGCCGTTTGTTACGCCAGATTGGCGTCAAACACGCGGACCTTTGCCCAGTTGGTCGCGTTTTCGGCGATGAACTGCTCGTGCCGTGGGGCCGTCTGATACGCGTCGTGCGCAGCATGCGATTCAAACACGATCGTGAGCGCCACGTCGTAGTCGCGGTCGTTCACTTCGCGGTCGTACTCCGCCGCGCAGGTGCCGACCGAGAAGAACACCGTGCCTGGGTGGCCGGTGAGGTGCTGCTGGCACGAAGCCACGAGCTGTGCAGCCGCCTCGGGCGTGCGCTTCTTGAGCGTGAAGTAAACGGCGTGGGAGAGCTGGGGCATGGGTGGGTAAAAACGAGTTGGCCCGCCCACCGCTCACGCGGCTGGGCTTCCAGGGGAGTCAGCTGGGCTGCGAGTCGCGGGCGGCTTGCACCGGCGCGGGATCGGAGCCGGGCATCGACTCGCCGGCGCGGCGGGGCGTGGCGGGGCCGATGATCTCCGCCACTTCGGTGTCGTCGAGCATCTCACGGGTTTCGAGGGCGCCGGCGAGGCGGTCGAGCTTGTCGCGGTTGTCGGAGAGGAGCTTGACGGCCCGCTCGGCGGCCTCGTTGAGGATTCGAGTCACCTCCTCGTCGATGATCTGCGCGGTCCGTTCGCTGAACTCACGGTGTTCATACACATCGCGGCCGAGGAAGGGATGTTCATTGGAGGTCGAGCAGGCCACCGGGCCCACCCGTTCGCTCATGCCCCAAGTGGCCACCATCTTGCGGGCGATCCGCGTGGCGTTCTGGAGGTCGTTCTCGGCGCCGGCCGTGTATTCCCCGAACACGATCTTCTCGGCGGCCCGGCCGGCCAGTCCGAGAACGAGTCGGTTCATCAGCGCCGACTCGCCGATGTTCATCCGGTCTTCCTCGGGCACGAGTTGCGTCACGCCGAGAGCCCGGCCACGGGGAATGATCGTCACCTTGTGGAGCTTGTCCACGTCGGGGAGCAGCCAGGCGCCCAGCGCGTGGCCGGCCTCGTGATAGGCCGTCATCTTCTTCTCGCGGCCGGTGAGTACCTCTTCCCGCTTCGGGCCCATCAGCACCTTGTCGCGGGCGTAGTCGAAGTCGGAGGAATCGACGGCGTTCTTGTCGTGTCGCGTGGCCCAGAGGGCGGCCTCGTTGACGAGGTTGCGGATGTCGGCGCCCGTGAGGCCGACGGTGGCGCTGGCGAACCGGTCGAGATCGACGTCGGAGGCGAGCGGCACGTTTCGCGTGTGCACCTTGAAGAGGGCCAGCCGGGCCTTCTGGTTGGGGCGATCGACGGTCACGTGGCGGTCGAAGCGGCCGGGCCGCAGGAGCGCGGGGTCGAGCACGTCGGGCCGATTGGTGGCGGCGAGCACGATCACGCTTTCCGACGGGCTGAAGCCGTCCATTTCGGAGAGGATCTGGTTGAGCGTCTGCTCCCGCTCATCGTGGCCGCCGCCGAGGCCGGCACCGCGCACGCGGCCCACGGCGTCGATCTCGTCCACGAACAGGATGGCGGGGGAGGCGTCCTTGGCGGTCTTGAACATGTCGCGAACCCGCGACGCGCCCACGCCGACGAACATCTGGATGAACTCGCTGCCCGAGATCGAGAAGAAGGGCACGCCCGCCTCGCCGGCCACGGCCCGTGCCAGGAGCGTCTTGCCCGTGCCCGGCGGGCCCATCAGGAGCACGCCCTTGGGCACGCGGCCGCCAAGCCGCTGAAACTTCTGCGGGTCCTTGAGAAACTCCACGATTTCCTGGAGGTCGGCCTTCACCTGCTCGAGGCCGGCCACGTCGGCGAACGTCACCTGCTTGTCCTTGGCGTCGTAGCGCTTGGCTGGCGACTTGGAGAAGCCTCCGAGGAAGCCGGTGTTGCCCAGTGGGTCGCGGGCCTTGCGAAGCGTCATCCAGAAGCCAGCCATCAGCAAGAGCGGCACGAGCATGTAAAGGCCCATCAGGAAGCCGGTGCCGTCGGTGGGCGTGCGCGTGAGCTTCTTGATCTCGTCGTGCTCCTGCATGAGCTTGTCGAAGCCCTCGCGGAGGTAGGGGTTGAGATCGAGCGAGAACGTTTTCTGCGGCTTGCGGCCGGGGAGCGTCTCGGGAAGTTCCTTGCCGAACTCGCCGTCGAGGTGGTCGCCCGAGAGCACGATGCGGGTGACGTTGCCCCCCTTCACCTGCGACACGAACTCGTCGTAGGAGATCGCGTCGCGGCCCGTCGAGGCGTTGCCGGTGAGCACGGTCGCCAGGGCGATAGCGCCGAGGATCAGCAGGATCACCATCGGCAGGCCCGGGCGGCCGAACGCGGGGGGC
>Ga0315903_10007102_pt1 | contig 14087 bp, 14 predicted proteins | sample LakEriMetagenome_7_FD_203524 | JGI IMG/M metagenome (GOLD analysis project Ga0315903, IMG submission 203524) | Freshwater fungal communities from buoy surface, Lake Erie, Ohio, United States - Buoy 2 MA119 | ecosystem: Environmental > Aquatic > Freshwater > Lake | place: USA: Lake Erie, Ohio...
ACCCTAGTAACAGATGTTCAATCTATAACGCTACATAGTAAGAAATCAGCACGAGCGCTATTTTTTGCCTCTATTTTTGCTATTCCTGCAGTTCTACTCTCGATGATCATGAGTTGGCATCATCAAGTTGATATGTGGATTCATGAAGGACTTGATTATTTTGGTCTTGCACATCCTCTTTATTCTCCAACTGCATGGGCGGTCATCGCACTGAGTGCACCAGTAGTGATCTTTGTTGCATATCCAATTCACAAAGCTGCCCTACGAAATCTTTTTCATCCAACGATGGACAATTTAATTTCAATGGGTTCACTTGCCGCATTTGGCTGGTCCATCTATGCCAATTCAACAGGGGTTGGGGATGTTTACACAGAAGTTGCCGCCGGTGTAATTTTCTTTGTAATTCTTGGTCGTTATCTAGAAACTCGAGCAAAAGCTAAAGCCAGCAGTGCACTTTCATCACTATTGGCACTTGGCAGTAAAGAAGTAACAATAATCCGTGGTGGTTTTCCACTCATTGTCCCCATCGATCAATTACAAATTGGTGATGAGTTTGAAGTCCGCCCAGGCGATCGAATTGCAACTGACGGCATTGTCGTAAGCGGAGAAAGCTCTGTTGATAATTCGATGTTGACTGGGGAATCAAGACCAGTTGAAGTTGGTCCAGGCTCACACGTTATTGGAGCATCTCTTAATCACAACGGTCGGCTTATTGTTAGAGCGACAAGGATTGGTAGTGATACGGAATTAGCCCGCATTACATCGATGGTCATTACGGCCCAGGGAACTAAGGCGCCTATTCAGAGACTTGCAGATCGCATCAGTGCAGTTTTTGTACCCATTGTTGTAGTTTTAGCAATCGGAACATTTTTAGGGTGGTATTTCACTGGTTCATCACTAACAAAATCGATTTCGATTGCAATTACCGTTTTAGTAATTGCATGCCCTTGTGCACTTGGTTTAGCCACTCCTGTTGCACTTCTTGTTGCATCTGGACGTGGCGCACTGCGCGGAATCGTTATTCGCCAACCTCGAACATTAGAAGTTGCACGAAAAGTAGATACGGTTTTATTCGACAAAACTGGAACCCTGACTGAGGGTGTAATGAATGTTCAGCTGTCAACAGTCACACTAGATGCCGGAAAACCTTTGGGAACTTCATATGGTTTTATACTTAACGAAGCGAATATTCTCGCTTCGGCATTGGCAATTGAGTCACTTGATTCTCATCCGGTAGCGCTATCAATCGCAAAATATGCCGAATCAAGTCGGGCAAATAAATTCGAAGTACAAGACTTTTCAGTAACACCAGGTGTCGGTGCTGCTGGTCGGGTTCGAATCGGAGATCTCTCCCCAGTAGTTTTGATTGGTTCTCCAATAGCCGTGGCCCGCAGCTCTACCGTATTTCATCCAGCCATCAAGTCTGCAATTGAACAAGGAGAGTTAGATGGATTTACGGTTGCCGTTTTAGCGTGGGATGGAGTTGCCTTGGCAGTTTTTGCAGTGGGAGATCAACTCAAAAATAATGCTGCTCAAACAGTTTCATCTCTTCGATCACGTGGCATAACTCCATGGCTTGTAACTGGAGATAGTTCACAGGTTGCTGCAAATGTGGCGACAGCGGTGGGTATTGATTCTGCTTATGTTGTTTCACATGCATCACCGGAAACCAAGTTAGAGATTGTTCAACGGCTTAAGTCTGAAGGACACACAGTTTTAATGATTGGCGATGGAATCAATGATGCAGCAGCCCTTACGGCTTCGGATCTTTCAATGGCTATGGGAACAGGCACCGATACAGCAATAAATAGTGCCGACATTACGTTGATGCAAACTGGACTAGAAAACGTGGTCGAGGCACTTAAACTTTCGACCAAAACAATAAAGATCATTCGCCTCAATATGGGTTGGGCTTTGATCTATAACGTAATTGGACTACCAATAGCAGCTGCTGGCTTGCTGACACCTTTATATGCAGCCGCTGCAATGGCTGCAAGTAGCGTTCTTGTTGTAACAAATTCACTACGCATCAAGTAAACACTGTCTAAGTTTGGCCCACAAAAAAGGATCCCTGAGGATCCTTTTTGTGTACTTCTTAATCTAGTAGCGGGGGCAGGATTTGAACCTACGACCTCTGGGTTATGAGCCCAGCGAGCTACCGAGCTGCTCCACCCCGCGTCGGTAGAGCAATCCTATTAGAACACTCAGTTAAAGACCAAATCCATGCACAAAATCAAATTGTGATTATTGAATTTGTTCCTTATTTGGATTGTGCGTTGATTGCTGCATCGATTGCAGACTTCAATCGCTTTTGCGCTCTGTCATAAGCTGCAAAGTCTCCATTAGCAAGTGCTGCCAAACCATCTTGGTATGCAGCTCTTGCACTTGCTAATGCGTTAGCAAGTGAAGAATTGTTTGAGGTTCCAGAACTTCCGGTAGTTGTTGTACCTCCTGCAGCAGTACCAGAGTTTCCAGAGAACACTTGATCTAGTGCACCCTTTAAGGTGTCATCAAATCCGATTTGATCACCGAATGAAACCAGTACCTTCTGCAAAAGTGGATATGCAGATGTATTAGCTGTGGCCTGTACATAAACTGGTTGAACATAGAGTAGACCGCCACCAACAGGCAGTGTTAACAAGTTACCCAGCACTACATCAGATCCACCTCTACGAAGAAGTGACAATGAGTTTGCAACTTCAGGTTTTGCTTCAAAGTTTGATGCTACCTGTGAAGGTCCAGCAATGTTTGTATTTCTCGGTAGCTGTAACACCGACATCTTTCCGTAATCTGGACCGGCATCAGAGTTAACAACTGCAAATGCAGACAGGTTCTCTCGTCCTCCACGAGGTACAAATGGAGTCGTTAAAGAAAAGACAGGTGCCTTAGTTCCTGGCATTTGAATCGTTAAGTAATACGGTGGTTGTGCACCAGCATTAGCTCCAAATGTTGATGGGTCACGAGGGATACGCCAGAAGTCTTGACCACCATAGAAAGCTTCTGCGCTTCTTACATGGTAGGAACTTAGAATTTCACGTTGAACTCTAAATAGATCTTCAGGGTAGCGCACATGCTCCATTAACTGCTTAGAGATCGCACTCTTTGGAAGTAGTGCATTTGGAAATGCCTTAGCCCATGTTTTCAATACTGGATCTTGTTCATCCCATGTGTAAAGTGAAACTGTTCCATCGTAGGCGTCTACAGTTGCTTTTACAGAGTTTCGAATGTAGTTGATGCTTTGATTTCTAAGCAATGCAGATGCACCAGTGTTTGTTGTTACAGTGTCATTAATAGCATCTGAAAGTACTGTTCGACGAGAGTATGGATAGCCCGCGCTCGTTGTGTATCCATCAATAATCCAAAGAACTCTTCCATCAACAAGTGCTGGATATGGATCTCCATCAAGAGTTAGCCATGGAGCAACTTTTGCAACGCGATCTCGAGGATTTCTTTCGAAAAGAATCTTTGAATCTTTGTTGATCAAGTTAGATAGCAAAATTCTTTGCTCTTGATACTTCAGTGCAAAGACAGCTTTGTTTACAAGTGATCCAACTGGAACTCCACCTTTTCCTGTGTAGGTGTAGTTTCTTTGGCCGTTTGGTGAAGCATCATCTGGATAATCAAATTCCACTGGAGTATCTGTTTTCACTCCACCAATGATTGAATAATCAGGAACGTTCTCGCCAAAATAAATACGTGGCTGGAAATCGCCTAATGCACCTTTAGGTGGAAGATCACCAACTGTGAATGATGGCTTTCCATCTGCATCGCGTTCGTTACCGAAGGCTGCGACAAAACCAAAACCGTGAGTATAGACAAGGTGATCATTGATCCAGTTACGTGAAGGATTACCAGCAATATTAAGTTCACGAGCTGCAACAACAACATCTCGCTTAACTCCGTTGATTGTGTAACGATCAATATCTAATGTTTGAGGGAAACTGTAGTAAGGGCGAATCTGTTGGAGTTGACGGAATGTTGAAGAAAGTACATTCGGATCCATCAAACGAATATTTGCGATTGTTGCGGCATCATTTGCAAGTTGACCAGAGTTCGTTGCAGCCGTTGCCTGATAATCAGTCACAGTTACATCAGATATCCCATAGGCGGCACGGGTTGCATCGATGTTTCTTTGGATAAATGGTGCTTCCTTAGAAGACTCACTTGGCTTTACCTGGAACTGTTGAATTGCACCTGGATAGAGGCCTGCGAAAAGAACTGAAGAGACAACGAGCAGTGCTGTACCAGCTGCTGGCAGCAACCATGATTTACGAACTATCGTTGCAAAGAATAGAACGGCACACACTAAAGCGATACCAGTCAAAATCGCCTTTGCAGGTAACACGGCATTTACATCTGTGTAGGTTAATCCTGTAATCAATCTGCCCTCTTTAAGTGCAAGTGCATATCTATCAAACCAATACGCAACTGCCTTAAGAAGAACGACTACGCCTAGCAAAACTGAAAGCTGCACGCGTGCTGCAACAGTTGTGCGATCCTGCTGAACCTGAAGTCGAATACCACCATAGAGATAGTGAACGATTGCTGCGGCAATAATTGCAAGTACTGTGGTTGTTATTCCCCAAGAAATCAACGATTGCCAAAATGGCAAGCGGAAGGCGAAGAATGATATGTCCATGTTGAATTGTGGATCTGTAACACCAAAACTAGTTGAGTTTTTAAACTGTAACCATGTGCTCCACAATTGTGATGATGCTGAACCAGCAAAGTAAAACAGTGCAACGCTTAATCCGATAAACAGACCTTTACGGATTGGTTCAACCTGCGAGCGGTATCTTTCAAGATTATCTGATTCGACCATCATGGTTACATAGAGTGGTCGGCGCTTGTATGCGATAAATACATTTGCCATCACAATAAGTGCAGTTAACAAACCACCTAAAATGAAAAGAAAAGCCTTTGTACCAAGAATTGTTGACCAAGTGCTTGTGAAATCAACTGACTTAAACCACAACCAATCTGCATAAAAACCACTGAGTGCAGTAAATAGAATTCCAAGGACTACAAGGATTCCGAAGGTCAATGCAAGTGGACTCTTGCGACCTTTAAATTGGAAGTTAGGGCGTTGAAACTGTGGTGTATTAGTCATGGGAGAAAACTATCGCACCCGTGCATACCTTCAAGCCCAAATTTCACTTACTCTGAAGGGGTAAGAACTAGTCTTCAGGGAGTTTTTACTACTTTCAGTTGTTTTCTAAGTATGAGATCGCCTGAGCCAACGTAGCTACGGTAACAACCTTAATGCCGGCTGGGACATTTGCTATTTCAGTGGCATTGCTAACTGGAGCAAAAAATAATGTTGCCCCAACCTTTTTGGCAGATTCGATTTTCTCATTAATCCCGCCGATTCCACCGACTATTCCGCGTGCATTAATTGTTCCAGTACCTGCAATGTGATCGCCTTGCAATAAATCTTGCTCAGTCAACAACTCCACTAATGCGATTGCAAAAACTAAGCCACCACTAGGGCCACCTGTTTCTTTGACTTTGAATGCAATGTTTTTTGTTTCTAGTTTTTTAGCTCGCTCTTTTCCAATTCTTTCTGCATCTACCACAGATGCTGTTTCAGGAGCCATGATCTTTGGATTTGATTGAAGATAATTCACCGCGGCAAATATTGCTTTGTCTTGTGACCCAACCATTTCAGCTTTTGCCTGCTTAAGTTCTTCTTCGGAAGTCGTTCCAGGAGGAAATATTGCAGACTTAGGATAAACAGATCTCTCGCTGCTAATCCATGAATAAATGATCTCTGGTCCAAAGATCCACGAGTCTGGGTTTGTTACACGTATAGACATTAAATCTATTCGCCCTGTTGCAGGGTAGTTCTCAGTTGATTTGAAAGTAATTACACCCTTAAAAATATTCTGTGCTTCACCAGGCAAAACAATTGCATATGGAAGTGGAGCCACAGTGGCTAGTAAAAAGAATATTCCTAAAGTGATTTTGACTAAACGAGGTAATGGTGAAAATCGCATCATGTAATCTGCGCTAGATCTCTATTGTTGCGTTGGTTTCGGTTGAGCATCACGATTGGATGCAGAGGTATTTGGCTCAATCTTTTCTTGATCAAAAAGTTTTGGTAGTTCTGTTGAAATTGAGTTATCAACTGCATTAACGTCATGAGCTTGGCTGTCTCGAAGAGAATCCTGAAAACGTTGAAAACGATCAACTGATCTTTTTGTTTCATGTTGAAACTTGCTCTGAAACTTTGTAACCCACAAAACGTATCCAAGAGCACCAATTAGCCCAGCGGCTGGGACTACCCACCAGATGAGAGCTAAGAATGCATTCGACATGTGCCTACCTTACTAAGGATTGATTGAGTCAGCGTGCTCTAAGCCCCAACACAAAAGTGACCGAATCGGGAATGAAAGAGAATGCAGAATTGTTCTAAGACTGGGAGGATTAAGAGATGGCAAACTTTGGCTTTACCCCTGGCAATTCAGACGATTCTGAAGAACCTGTCGACTTTGTCGCCATGATGGCGCAAATGCAACAACAGATTCAAGAGCAGTTTTCAATGCTAGGAATTATTGGACCTGGATTTACAGGCTCGGATGAGCCATTGCCGAAAAATATTGTCCGTGAAGTTGCAAAGAAATTCACAACATCACAAAGTTCTGCGCCAGTTGGTCACACCGATGTGGCACAAATCCAACAGGCCTTTTCAATTGCCGAGACTTGGTTAAACGATGCAGTCCTCTTTCCTCAAGGTACTCAGACCTCTCAAAATGTAAACACCGTTTTAGCGCGGACTGATTGGATAGATTCCACGCTCTCTGGGTGGCAAAACACAGTAGAGCCACTGGCAACAGGTCTTTCAGTTGCAATTGGTGAACTGCTGGATCAAGCAAAATTTGGTGACGGTGAAACCGATGCAATCCCAGGTGAAGAAAATCCAGCCATGGCTATTCCTGTTGGAATGATTTCTATGCTTCTTAAATCCTTTATCGGCTCTTTGATTGCAACACAGTTGGGACAAGCAATCGGTGGATTAGCCTCAAAAGTTACTGGTGCGCACGATGTGGGACTTCCCCTACTCGATCCTGCATATCCAGCACTTGTCCCAGAAAACATTCGCCAATGGTCGACAGATTTAGATATTGCCCTTGATGAAGTTCAGATTTTTCATGCACTTCGTGAGGCTTCAGTGGCGCGATTGTTTTCAAATAATCCATGGTTAGTTTCATACATCCGTACTGCAATTACTGATTATGGAAAAGGAATTAACATTGATATGGACGCGATTCAGGAGCAAGCACAACGCGCACTTGAACAAGGCGGTGGATTTGATCCGACTAATCCTGAGAGTTTAAACATTGCACTCAATAGTGGAGTTTTTACTCCACAAGAATCACCTGCACAACGCGCAGCACTCACAAAGTTAGAGACAGCTCTGGCACTGATAGATGGATGGTGTGAAGAAGTTGTTGCATTAGCTGCAGGAGAACGCCTACCAAATTTAAATGCTTTACAAGAGACATTACGTCGTCGACGTGCAACATCGGCACCTGCTCAACAACTGTTTTCTTCTCTTTTGGGATTGCAAGTTTCACCACGTCTTACTCGCGAAGCCACTGCATTTTGGCGGCAGGTTCGTGAATTAAAAGATATCGAAGCACGTGATCGAATCTGGAGTGGAATTTTGCCAACTGCAGATGACTTGTTGACACCTGAGAGTTTCATGAAGAGTTTAGAAATTCCAGATGATTTGTCGGGTTTGATTTAACGATAAACAAAAGCGAACTCCCCGGTCACTTGCTCTATGTCAGCCTTCCCCTTGCTGACGTAGAACTGTTATCCGAGGAGTTCGTACCCGTAAAATAAGCGTTCTTGAAGCGATAATCAACTAAGCACCACGCTGTATTTAGGTTGACAAAGCATGATTTATTCAGATAAAGGCTTTCTTCTTTCTAGAGATCAAAAGAAATCACTACGGAATTATCTCAATCTCTCAAGGTTTAGTTGAGAGATGACCTATTCTTTTTCTTATGCAGCAGTCGGATTACTCTCAAGAGTTATCAGTAGAGAAAACACTTGAAGAATCCACCTTGCCCGGAATAACTGAAGGTGAAATTGTTGTAATCCGCTCTAATCGAAGAAAGAAAAACGTTTCGGCCTATCGTCAGGGGGGCCGAATCGTCGTTTCGATCCCAGCCAGAATGAGTAAAGCCGATGAACGGGCGATGGTTCCGGAAATGGTGGCCAAGATTCGCGCTCAAGAGGCTGTTGCAACGATGAGTGAAGAGAGTTTGCAGATTCGAGCAGGCCAATTGCTCGAAGAGTTTGCCCCAGAGATTGTGCTTCGGCCAGCCTCGGTTAACTGGAGGGCAATGCGCGAGCGCTGGGGCTCGTGCACCAGCCTGGACCGTTCCATTCGCATCTCAGATCGCCTCAAGGGCGCACCGGACTATGTTTTGGATTATGTCCTCTTCCATGAAGCCATCCATCTGGAGTACTTCGACCATGGCGAACAGTTCAAGCAGCTTTTGGCCCGTTTCCCCTTGGAGGGACAGGCTGAGGCCTATTTGCAGGGCTATGAGGCGGCTGAAAACGCGCTCACAGCCCCAGAGGCTCTAAAAAAACTCCTAAATAAGGGTGCGTAATTACGCTTAATCAAGCGTGGGGCGAGTAATCTCGTACCAGAGCGCCTACCCCATAAGGGGAGCATCCCTACGGGATCGTAAGCGTCGATAGGAGGAAAGCAATGACAGCAGAGACATATAAGGGTGACGCTTACTGCGTTAAGTGCAAAGAGAAGCGTGAATTCGAAGGAACTGTAAAGGTTTCCGAGTCCGGCCGTCGCATGGCACAGGGTATTTGCCCAGTGTGTGGCACCAAGGTCAATCGCATTCTTGGAAAAGCCCAGTAATTAAATTTCATTGTGCTTAAACCAGCTTTGACTGGTTAGTACATGTCTAGCGTTCCAAGAGGGCCTCGCATCACAACGATGCGGGGCTCTTTTGCGTTAGCTTCCCATTACATAACGTGAGATCGAACCGCTTTACTCCACAGATTTGCTCAGGCATCTTAAGTAGGCGCTCGCAGTTGACACTCTTTGGCACATGCAAACATATATTGATACTCAAGCGGAAAAACTATCCAATAATCCAAAGGCTAATTCAACTACTAAAAAAGAAAGCCAGGCAAGCAAACGGATTAGAAAAATCCATCCAGCACCAGTTACTCGAATTTCAATCGAAGGTTTATTAGACGAGCAGAATGAGGAAAGTAAACCTCGACTTAAATCAGGGGTGCACATTAGCAAGGCTAATCCTAAGGAAGAAAAGCCACTAGTTGTTGTTGCTGCTCAAACTGCAATTTCGATTTCACACCCAGGAGCACGAGCAATCGTGGCAAAATTTGATGGCCACCACACCGCTAACCAGATAAGTGAAGAGTTAAAGGCACCGATAGATGTTGTCGAAAATGTAATTAATAGGTTGTTATCAGCGCAACTCCTTGATATTAAGAATTCACGAATCAAACTTCTGAATCGATTTCAATCACCAATTGCAGAAAGAGCCGCCCAGACTCAAGATCAAAGTAACGATGCATTCTTTCGCCAGCTTCAACTTAGGATGGCTCCAGAATTAAGTCAGACAACTTGGATTGAAAACATCGTAGATGGTGGCGTTGAAATACTTTCTGCTAGACAACTATTTGGAGTTGAAATCTATGGAAATAACAGAGTTGCTACTTTGATTTATGCTGGACTACTTGCAAGCGGAGTATCGAATACCAAATTCTCTTTGGCATCACGCAGTAATAATCAATCCATCGGAGATAGTGACTTAGGTACTGGCGTCTTACGCATTAATGACTTTGGTCTCGGCTACAAGTCAAGAGTCGAAGAGTTAGCCCGTGAATGGTCACTCTTTCCAACTGCACGCAAAGTAGGAACAGAAAAAGGAGAACTCCCTATTTCAGCTAGAAATCTACGTGTGATAGTTGGCAATTTTCAACCCGAACTTGCGCAGCAGTTGATGCGAGATAAATTAGATCATTTTTTTGTCGGAGAAATTATGGGCGGTGCAGCTCTTTGTGGGCCATTGGTTATCCCTGAGCAAACTCCATGTTGGCAATGCCTTATGTTAAGTCGTTCTGAGCAACTAGGAGTTGAGGGGTTGATTCCACTTAATCCATTAAATGATGAACCTCCGGTGTCGATTGCATACCAAATCGCCGGACTTGCAATTGCATCGATACTTAAATTCATAGATACGCAGCGATGCACACTCACTGCAAGTCAAACAAGATTCAACTACTCAGGAGATCCAGTTTTAGAAACAGTCAGGTTTCCTCGACATCCGGCATGTTCATGCAACTGGAGTTAGGTCCGTTATCCACATTAATTCAATGAATTTACCGCTCAGCTTACTAATTCATGAGAATAAGAGAAATGCTCATCAAGGAATCAAAGGGGAAAACCTTATGAAAAATCTATTTAGAACGATTGCTGTTGCCGAAGTACAACTTCAACAAAAACTTGCACACATGCATGATCAATTCTTTGACAGACTAAAAAATGATCGAGGCGACGTACCAGGATGGGTCTTAGTGGTCTTAATGACAACAGGTCTAGTCACTGCGATTTGGACAATTGCTGCTCCTCGCTTGTCAGCAATTCTTAAGAACTCATTGGACTCAATGAATGGTATCCGCTAGAGTTTTTGAGCGCATCAAGAAATCTTTTGCCCATGAAGATGCAAATGTAGAAACTGCGCTCGTACTCATTCCACTACTCATTCTATTTTTAGTGGCTGCTCAACTCATTGTTGCAACAAACTTAAGAAACTTGGATATGGCAATTGCACAAGGTGATGCCGCTTCTAGGGCCATCTCACAGGAATTCATCTCAACTGATCAAATCTTTGAAGTGGGCGGAAGGATTGAAAAAATAAAGATTTTGGTCACACACCGAACTAACTCATTGCCGCAATTAGTTCCAGGGCTAGCCGTTCTACTTGGTGGCAACCCTGTTACAGATGTAGTTGGGATATCAGTAATTGAACCGTAACCAAATTTCTAATCCAAAACGGACAGAACTTATAGAACACATCAAATTCGTTATTGGCAGAAAGAATAAATTCAATTCTCTCACCAAGAAACTTCGATCTGACTCCGGGAGTGCGATTGTTGAATTCGTAGTATTAGCTATTCCACTTTTTATTCCAGTATTTATCTACCTTAATCAATTTTCATCTGTGAGCGGAAATGAAGAGATTGCTCGCGCAATGGCCCGTGAAGTCTTGCGAGTTTATGTTATTAGTGAAAATGATTCGACGGCGCAGGAACTTTCTATTAAAGCTGGATTTTTGCTAGCTGAGCAGTGGAATTTATCCAATTCTGAGAAAATATCTCTTCGACAATCGGTGGAGTGCAACGCAACTCCTTGTTTAAGTGCAAATGGGCAAATCCGGTTAACGGTCTCATTTGTCGACGAATCAACAGGGCGAAAGATCTCTGCCTCAGCGCAAGAACATTTAAGTCCATGGCTGTAGGAGGTAAGTTCTTAAGGAGGGCAAAGGATGATGCAGGATCACTGTCTGTCGTCGTCATTGGACTCTTTGTGATCACAGTTGCTTCTCTCATGGTTATGACAGATATTGCAACAATTATGGTTGCAAAGCGTTCATTAGCTCAAGCAACAGAAGCAGCAGCGCAAAGAGGTGTTCACACTTTAGATAAATCTGCTTACTATCAAGGTAAAGGAACAATCTTTACTGCCCCATTGGCTATTGCCACCCAAAGAGAACATCCAGTCGTACCAATTGATTGTGAAAAAGGCGGGTCAGAGGTACTTTTGGAACTTAACTCCTGGAGTAATGACGTCAGCAATATGAAGCACAGATATTTAAAGGAGATTGAATTAATAGGTTTTGAATGTGATAGTCAAAATTTAGTCATTCAAAGCCAATCTGAGGTAGAACTTCCTTTTAAAGTTCCATTTTTATCGACAACATCCGTGATTCTTCAAGCATCAGCAGGGGTTACAAATCAGGTACAAGAAGGTTTTTATCTATTTGGATTTCGAATTCGCTAACTCGCAATCCCTAAGGGGCACTGGGTATCCTTAGGCCATGGCCGCACGCGAGTATCAATTAGAGATAAACGCTACTGATGCGACCCTTGTTTCAATTGAAAAAGTCTTGGACTTACCTAAACTTAGAAAAATAGCAGAAGAGCTAGAAGTCGAAGCCGGTGTTCCTAATCTTTGGGACGATCCAGAAGCTGCTCAGAGAATAACGAGTCGACTTTCTCGAGTTCAATCGGAAATTGCAAAGTTATCAGGCCTTCGCCAACGTGTTGAAGACTTACCGATTCTATTTGAACTAGCAGCTGGTGAGCCTGGCGGAATTGAGGATGCAGAGAAAGAGTTAGATGCAGTAAAAAAATCTGTCAGCGAACTTGAAGTTCAGACACTTCTAAATGGTGAATATGATGATCGTGACGCACTTATAACAATTCGCTCGGAAGCAGGTGGGGTAGAGGCAGCCGATTGGGCAGAGATGATCATGCGAATGTATTTGCGCTACTGCGAACGTCATAATTTCAAAGTCGATGTACTTGAAACTTCTTATGCCGAAGAAGCAGGAATTAAATCAACAACCTTTAAAGTTTCGGCTCCATATGCTTATGGAACTTTGTCGGTGGAGCAAGGAACACATCGACTTGTTCGAATCTCTCCTTTTGATAGTCAAAGCCGCAGGCACACATCTTTTGCTGGCGTAGAAGTAGTTCCAGTAGTTGAACAAAGCGATCACATTGAAATCGATGAGAAAGAGATACGTGTAGATGTCTATCGATCATCTGGCCCTGGCGGGCAAGGAGTTAACACCACTGACTCGGCAGTGCGCCTAACCCACGTTCCAACAGGAATTGTTGTCTCGTGCCAAAACGAGCGCTCTCAAATTCAAAATAAGGCAACTGCATTGGCCGTTTTGCAATCTAAATTATTGGAGCGTAGACGGCAAGAAGAGCAGGCAAAGATAAATGCACTTAAAGGCGATAACTCGGGCTCGTGGGGAAACCAAATGCGCTCATATGTTTTAGCGCCTTACCAAATGGTTAAAGACTTACGGACGAACTATGAAACTGGAAATACTTCTGCAGTGTTAAACGGCGAGATCGACGAATTTATTGAAGCTGGAATTCGCTGGCGCCGAAGTTCCTAACATGTGGGCAGTAGTTTAGAATTTCCCAAAATGTTGGGCGCAATCGTGAGTCAAGACGCCTACAAACTCTCAGAATCCATGCAATCTCACATTTTTCATAGGCTCAAACCATGCCAATATCCATAGATTTCTAGCACATTTACATAAACTACTGTCAGGTCGAGGGCTTGGTCCCCACACATGTATTAGGAGATGTAATGATCCGCTTTGAAAACGTCACCAAGGTTTATTCAGGTCAAGAGCGTCCCGCTCTAGATACTGTAAATCTGGAGATTGTAAAAGGTGAGTTCGTGTTTTTAGTTGGTCTTTCAGGTTCTGGAAAGTCAACTTTCTTGCGTTTGGTGTTGCGCGAAGAACGCCCAACTTCTGGCTCTATTCACGTTGCAGGTAAAGATCTAAACACTCTGGCAAAACACAAAGTACCTGAACTGCGCAGATCTGTAGGAACTGTTTTCCAAGATTTTCGATTACTACCTAATAAGACTATTTCTGAAAATGTTGCTTTTACTTTACATGTTCTTGGATATTCACAAAAAGAGATAAACCGCGAAGTGCCAGAAGTTCTAGAGCTGGTCGGATTAGAAGATAAAGGCGATCGTTTGCCCTCTGAAATTTCAGGAGGTGAACAGCAGCGTGTGGCGATTGCCCGTGCCTACGTAAGCCGTCCACCAATTTTGATTGCCGATGAGCCAACTGGAAACCTTGATCCAGCTACATCTGTTGGAATCATGAAGTTATTAGATCGAATTAATCGTGAGGGAACCACTGTTTTGATGGCAACTCACGATGCAGGAATTGTGGATCAAATGCGCAAGCGCGTTATCGAACTAGATCTTGGACATGTCATCCGCGACCAAGTTCGTGGTGTTTATGGGTATACGGGTTAAG
>Ga0315903_10007103_pt1 | contig 14086 bp, 25 predicted proteins | sample LakEriMetagenome_7_FD_203524 | JGI IMG/M metagenome (GOLD analysis project Ga0315903, IMG submission 203524) | Freshwater fungal communities from buoy surface, Lake Erie, Ohio, United States - Buoy 2 MA119 | ecosystem: Environmental > Aquatic > Freshwater > Lake | place: USA: Lake Erie, Ohio...
ACGGAACACCAGCGGGGGCAGTTGGCGCTGGGGTACGCGGAGATCGGCTCCAAGGAGAAGTTGTCTGGGGAAGAGCTGTCGGCGCGGGAGCGGATGTCTAGCGCGGAGATCGGCAGTCGGGAGCGCATGACACAAGCGGAGATCGGCAGCCGCGAGCAAATGCAGAGAACCGGCTTTGCCTTTGAGGCGGGACAGTCGGCGCTGGAGCGGAGCCTCAAGGAGAAGATGCAGACAACCGAGCTGACCGCAGCCGAGAAGCGGCAGTTGGCTGGCATTGAAGCCGATAAGGCGGCGGCCAAAGATCGGCAGGCGTTTGAGGCCGCACAGTCGGTGTTGGAGCGGAATCTCCGAGAAAAAATGCAGACTACGGAACTGAGTGCGGCGGAGAAGCGCCAACTGGCGGAGATTGAGGCCAACAAAGCGGCAGCGGCTGAACGGCAGAAGTTTGAGACAAAGCAGCAAGAGCAGAACCAGAAGTGGCAGGGCGAGCAGAGCAAACTGGACCGCGACCTGCGTGAGATGTTGTCAGGGAATGAAATCAAGGCCGCGCAAGATCGGTTTGAGAAAACGTACAAGCTGGATCTGGAAAAGTTTGGCTTTGAGAAGGGCCAGTCGCAGAACCAGTTCTTGGCCCAGTTGGCGACAGTGCTTGCGCCGATGGACCCGAAGAAGCGCGACGAGTTCTTGCGGTCGATTGGCATCAAGCTCCCCGGAACTCCAGCCGGAGCTGTCGGGGGCACAAATACCGGCGGCGCATACGGCGTCGATACGGGCATCTAACCCAAGGAGCAGACGATGGCACGAGGAATGAACGCCTTGCAGTTAGCCCTTGGGTCGGTGGGTGCGGGCATCCAAGGGTACTCGCAAGCCCGGACGCTCAAGGAAGAGCGCGAGGCAGAGCAGGAACGCCTCCGGAAAGCGGAAGCACGGCAGATGGCGATGGATCTGGCGAACCTCCAGTCGCAAGGCTATGAGGCGGTGCCGGATGTCCAGCGCAAGCAGCAAGCGGCGATTGGGGCGGCTGGCTCAATGATCGGCTCGGCGCTGAATGCCGCGTCGATGCCGTTCGCCAGCACGGCTGCCGGTATGCCGTCTGCCGAAGCACAGAAGTATCTATCGCAGGGATACGCTGGAGCCAAACCTGAGCGGACGCTGGAGTATGGCGGACAGCAGTTGGCGCTGCGTGAAACGGCGATGGAGCGGCAGGACCGTCTGGCGCGTGAGCAGGAGATGCGGCAGCGCAAGGTCGTTGAGGATGCGGCGAATGCGTCGGTGCAAGCCAAGCGGACAGAGCAAGCGCGGTTGGATGCGCTGGCCTCTGATGCACTGAAGGGTGGAGCTAAGTCGCCTTCGGCTGTGCGCTTGGCGCTGGAAAGCCCTGCGGCCTACAAGGCGATCTTTGAAGATCCCAACGCCATCACGCCGTATCAGCGGGAGTCGCTGGCACTCCAGCGTGAGCGTATGGCGTATGATAAGACACGGGCAGCAGAGCAAGACAAGAAAGCCATGGAACGTGTGCCCGTATCGGACAAGCGCAGCATGAACGAACTGGGCGCCTCTCTCACGGAACTCGACAAAGCCATCGCCGCAGTCCGTGCGAACCCCGATGCGTTTGGTCTAAAAACCAAGTTGCCCAACGTTTTGTTGAGCCGGACTTCTGGGACAAAAGCCCGAGCCGATGTCACGGGCGCTATCGTCAAGTTGCGCCGGACAGAGTTTGGGACGTCAATGAGCAAGCAGGAAAAGGAAAGCGGCGAGACGTTCTTCCCTGCTGGCGGGGACAATGCCGAAGCCGCGTTGGACAAGCTGAACTCCATCAAAGAAAAGGCGCTGATTGAACTCAACGCCAAGCGGTCGTTCTATGGGATGCCGGAGATTGCTCCGCGCCCAGACCTCGCATCGTTCAAGAGGTAGCCATGAAACAGTCCGGTGGATTTGATCGGGCGGGGGCAAAAGCCGCAGGGTACACGGACGCAGAGATTGATGCGTATCTCGCGCAAGAGTCTGCGGCTCCCGCAGCAAAGACTCCTGCTGCTCCTGCCGCTCCTGCCGCACCGAAAGCCGCAGAAGGCTGGTCTACTCGCGGCAAGGCCCTGAGCGTTGCGCGAGAAGCCCTTGGGCAAGGCGCGGGCTTTGGCTTTGGCGATGAGGTAGAAGCAGCCATTACCTCATTGCTGCCGGGACGCAAGTCCTACGGCGAGGAATTGCAGCGCATCCGGGGCGAGATGGGCGAGTACGCACAAGCCTATCCCACTGCCGCTATGGGCGCACAACTGGCCGGTGGTCTTGCCTCTGGCTATGGTCTGGCCCGTGGCGCACTCGCTGGGGCCAAAGGCGCATCGTCCGTTGCACGGGCGCTAACCAAAAGTGCCGCGTTGCAGGGCGCATTGGGCGGTGCTGGCGCGTCAGACGAGGGCCCGACCAACCGTCTGGTGGGTGCAGGGACAGGGGCTGTTATTGGTGGGGCGCTGGGCAAGGTCGGCGGTGCGGTGGCCGGCAAGGGAGCGCAGATGCTCGCCCGTGGCGCAGCGAAGGAGTCAGCAGGTGTGGCAGCGATCCGTGAGGCGCTAGAGGCGCAGCGTATGGAACCCAGCGCCCTTCGGCAGAAGGCCACAGAGATGGCCGCAGCGGCTCCAGAAGCGCGAGCGATGGATGTGCTGGGTGAGCCGGGAGTCCGTATTGCACGGCGGATACAGGCGATTGGCGGGGAAGCAGGGCAGGATATTGGCAGCGCCATGACGGCCCGTGCCGAAGCTCGTCCTGAGCGGTTGCAGCAAGCCTTGACGCGCACTACCGGCAAGGGGCAGGAGAACCTGCTGGAGACGGTGGATGAGATCGCCAAGCGCCGGAAAGAGGTGGCAGACCCGCTGTACGAAACGTTCTACCAGCAGGGGGCCAAAGAGTCTTCAGGGATTGATGATGTTTTAAGGACACCGTTTGGCAAGTCTGTGGTTGATCGCGCTCGTAGAAATGCGGCTAACGAACGTCGCCCATTTATTGAGCCAGCGCAGCCAGCACAGATGAGCCAGCTATTTGATGCACAAGGGAATGTTGTGCCAATCACGCTCAAGGGCGCTGAACCGGCGAAATACCATCCTCAGACCATAGATGACATCAAGAAAGCAATGGATGACATCATCTACGAGTCACGCTTTGCAAATGTCCAATCTGGTCAGGGCGGCATACTCCCCGGAGAGAAACGTGTCGCAAGCGCATTGCGCCATGAGTTTGTCACTGCGGCTGATGCGGCATTCCCAGATTACGCAAAAGCTCGGTCGGCATGGGCTGGTGAAAAAGCGCTAATTGATGCCATTGAGATTGGACAAGACTTTGCCAAGAAGAATCAAACAGCAAACAAAATTGCTGAAGAGTTGACGAATCTATCAAACAGCGAGAAAGAGTTTGTTCAACGTGGATGGCTAGATGCTCAACGCGAGTTGATATCCAACAACGCGCTACGCCCCTCTGAACTCAAAAAGCCGCAGTATCGGGAAAAGGTACAAGTCCTTTTCGGAAATCAAGCTGATAACATTTTGTCGGCGCTGGACGCGGAGATGCAGTTGGGCGCAAACGCCTCGGCCATCATGGGCGGGTCGCGCACGGCTCCACTGCAAGCCGACATCGCGCAGGAGCTTGGTCCGACCAAGGTGGGCAAGTTTGTCCGGGCAATCGCTTCGCCACGGGCCACCGCCGTCAATGCACTAGAAGCAGGACTAACTCGCGCTGGGGAGCGGATTGGCGGTGAGCGAGCGGCAGTCAAGCGTGTCCAGAAGGCGGGGGCGCTCTTGACCCCGGCTGAACGGATGGGCGATCTCTTGACCAACGTGGAACGGGAGTACGCGGCACGGGCCAAGGGAACGCAGTTTGGGACGCGGGTGGGATCGTTCCTCGGCGGTTTGACCGGACGCGAGTCTGTTCGTCGATTCCGTGGAGAGATCTAGTGCCATGACGACCGAATCGTTGAGCGTGGCCCTTGGAGCAGTTACCGCCGTTGGGACTGCCACAATACAACAAGCTTCTGGAGTGCCGATGAACGGTGCCTCTCTTGTCGTACCGCTGGTGTCGGCGGTCATTGGTGCCGCGATGTCCTATGCCATGCTGAAGACCACGGTCGCTCGGATGCAGATGGATGTGCGCGATATGCGGAAGGACATGGGCGAGATCTACGACCTCCTTCGAGAGAACTCGAAGTCTGTCGCCCATCTGGAAGGTCGGCTGGAAGCGCGGTCCAACTCTCACTAGAGGATCTTATGAACAATCTGTTGCTCTCCGCGGCGATCCCCCTCATCATTGGCCCCCTGACGTTCGTCGTCATGCAGGGCATCAAGGCGCTGTCTCCCATGGTCGATGCGCTGCCTCCGATTGCCAAGCGGTTCGCCGTGGCCGGCATCGCCATCGTCCTGACGCTTGTGGCGAACTGGGCGGGCGTCGATGTCCAGTGTGATCCGAACGGCGTGGAGAACTGCCTCAACACGCTGGATAAGGACGCCGTGAAGGGCGTGTTGGCGGCGGCTATTGCCTTCGCGCTGCACCTCGCCAAGAAGAAGGCGTAATGCCGAAGTTCGGGGTCGTGCCTGTAGCGATTGCCGTGGACCGGCGGCTGGAGGTGCTGGCCCCGGCCTTCCGGCGCAAGGTCGAGGCGGTGCTGGAAGCCGTACCATATGCGACCGTGGCCGAGACGCTGCGGACGGATGCGCGGCAGCAGTACCTGCACGGCTTTGGGCGGGACTATGACGACGGGCGCGGGATTGTCACGCATAGCGAGACGGCGCTGGATACATGGCACCACTACGGGCTGGCGGCGGACATCATCCACAGGGTCAAGGGCTGGGAAGCGCCGATGCAGTGGTGGCAGCAGCTCGGGACCGCCGCCAAAGCGCAGGGGTTGGTCTGGGGCGGGGACTGGACCTTCCGGGATTACCCCCATCTCCAGTGGGGGACGCCGATGCGCCGAAGCCCGTCCCCCTCTGCCGCCACGCTGCTGGCAGGGGGCGGGGTACAAGCCGTATGGAAGGCCGTGAAGGCGGTATAACGGGTGCCGTGATAGCTGGCAGCACAAAGCCCCCCAGAGCGATCTGAGGGGCTTCGTGTATCTATGGCTCATTAAATGTAGAAAAACTCTCCAAGAGCACAGTGCTGGTCAAAGGCTTCTAAGATGCCGACTCGTTGTGCTGTCTCCCAAAGCCGGCGATCAAGAGTGTACCATCGCCCTCCGCCTATTCCTTCTTTGCGCCCAATGATAATCGGTGCGCCATGCCGTGTGCGGGACCATTTGCATTCAAGCCCGTGAGCGCGTATGGACTTGACGTTGTACTGCAATGTGGTATCAGACATTGCGCGCCTTCCGCTTCATGGCCTTCTCTGCCTTCTTGCGTGCCTTCTCTGCATCGACATGCATCCGCACGGCATACTGGAATGCCACGCCATACGGGAGCAAGTATGCCACGCGCCGTCGTGGCTCTCTGACCCATACACCTTCTGGCGTCAAGGTTACGACAAGGGCATGATGGCGGGTGTACACCTTTCGGCGCACGGGGCGTGTTAGCTCGACCATGGTTCTCTCCTTGGGGTATGATCGCGTCTGGCGGGACGCAGGACAGCCTGTGCTGTACCTAGGTTGAATATACCCCCCGTTGCGAAACTACGCAACCGAAGATGACCCGAATGGTAGATTACGTTTTGATTAACGCACAGCACAAAGCCACCCGGAAGACTCACCGGATGGCTTTGGCATACTACCCCAGAGGAGATGTGGGGAACCCCGCCAGAAGTCAGCCCACGGCACCAACTTACGTCTTCTCTGCCGGCCCGTCAAGAGTGGCAATCGTCACTACCGCGCCAGCTTTGGTCTTGTCCCGCTCGTTGATATCGTCGAACTCCCAGATGGCCTTGCGGATCTGGCTATCGTCCCACCAGATCGCCTCACAGTCGGTGATGCCATCCAAGAACGCCTTCTGGTAATTCAGGTCCCGTCGCCGGCGATCCGGCTCCCGGACGATGACATCAATCATCAAGCGCCCTTCCTGCCGTTCCCACTTGGCCTTCCGGGCTGCCGCCATCGCCAGTTGGCCGATGAGTTGTTTAGCCTCCCGGTACTCCTTGGACAAAATGTATCCGGTGACATATTTCCGGTTATCGGAAATCAGCGCCGCCCATGGGACGGAGAACGTCATAGACGTCACGGCTTTTTGCCGATCTTGGCGCTCCAGCCGTCCTTCTCCGGGGCGGCAATCCGGGGTTCGATCCGCAGGTTCTGATAGTTCCACCGGACGGGAATGTCCTCGACGCTGCCGTGCCGGTTTTTGTCGATGATCAGCCATGTGTCTGCCGTGAGGCCGTTGCGAGTGAATCGGGAGTGATCGAACAGGAGGACTTGGTGGGCATCGTTTTCTACCGCGCTGCCCCCCATCAACCCTTGGGCGACGGGGCGTTCTTGGCGGTTGGCGCTGGTCATGCGGTTGAACTGGGAGAGCGTCACGAGCGTCACGCCCAGCGAGAGCGCCACTTCGCGCAACTGGTGCGACACCAGCTCCATCCGGTCGTGGATGGCTTGCACATTGGGGGCCCAGACGAGCTGGAGGTAGTCCACGATGAAATACTTGCAGTTGGCATGGTCATGATGATAGCGCATCGCATGGACAATATCGTCGATCTTGGAGATCGGCAGCCGGTTCACGATGAGATGCCCGCCCGTCTCCCGGTGGATGTCGTCCACTTTCATCGCGGCTCGGGCAAAGGCCTTCGGGTCAAAGTTCGTCCCTTGCTCTAGCTGCTTGACCGACTCATCGCCGGCAATTGCCAAGAAGCGGGTGGCGAGTTCATCGCGTCCCATCTCCAAGCTGATGAACGTCACCACCTCGCCATGCCGGATCGCCGTATGCGCGAGGTTCAAGGCGATTAACGACTTGCCCGTCCCAGTGTTCGCCCCGATGACGATATTCCAGCCACGGGCCAGCCCAATCCCCCCGCCACCGCCCCCGCAGCAGAGGTTCCACAAGGGGAGCGGCGTCGGCACCGCTTCAATCGGCGCGTGCTTCTGCTCATAGATGCGCTCCAGCGTCAGGCCGGTGATGCTGTCGAACGCCACCACTGGCGGCTCTGCGCCAATGGGTGTCGCCGTGCGGATACAGGCGGTCCAGATCGCGCCCCAGTCCTCGCCCAGCTCGGTGACGGCGATGTGCAGGTCGCAGATGTCCTTGACGCCCGTCTCGCCGATTCGCACATCCCGAATGACCTTGGCGGTAGGCAGCGACTTGGCGACCGACGCGATGAGGGTGGCACCGCCCTGATCCGGCTCTTGCCACACATAGACCGTGCGGTTGGCGAGCAGCGCGGCATACTCCGGACGCCACTGGCTGGCTCCCGGCAAGCCCACCGCACAGATGCCCCGCTGCCATGCGGCGTGACAGTCGGATTCGCCCTCGACGAGCAGGACCGGCGCATCCTTCGGCGCAGCAGCCAAGACATGCTGGCCGTAGAGCGGTGCGCCTTCGCCGTCCTTGTCCCAGAACGTGCCCTTCCGGGTCCGCAGCTTGGTGCGAATGACGGTGCCGTTCGCATCGTAGTACGGGATGACGACCAATGGCTCGCCGTACTTGCCCATCCGTTCGGTGACGCCATGCTTCGCCAGCGTGTCGAGCGCCAGCCGCTTGTTCTCGGCATAGTCAAAGACGGTCAGGCCGTTGGTATTGACCTGCTCCGGCAGCGCGATGTGCAGCGCCTCTGCCAGCGAACGCAGCGGCTCGGTGAAGCCACAGGCGCTACAGCCCCATGCATGGTCGCCCATCCATGCCGACGCATTGCTATCGGTGTGCCGGGGGCAGCAGAAGGCCAGCTTGCTGCCGGACTTCTTCGTGCCCCGCTGACGTAACAGCGCTGACTTGATAAGGCCGTGCGCGTCCAGATGGTTCACTCCGCGCTCCAGATCTGCACTTGACGCTTGATCTTGGGGATGCCTTCGACGCGAGTGAAGCTCTTCTCCTCGACCAGTACACGGTCCTGTGGTAGCAGCAGCAGCGCATGGTCGATCTCTCGCTCCACGATCCACAGATGTTTGTGCTGCTCTGGCGCGAGGCTATAGCCGTCGCGGATATGGTCGATGCAAAACCACAGGGTGCCGCGATCAGTCTTCACCTTATGGTCTTCCGTCAGAATGTCACACGTCAGCCCCGAGAGGTACGATGGCTCCCACGCCTCGGCGCTCCAGCCGTAGCAGTCCCATGCCACCAGCTCGGAGACGTCGTGTGCGATCCACGGCCCATCCGCCCCACGCAACGCATGGAGGGGGAGATCCACGACGAGCGCCCCGTTCTCCAGCAGGACATGGCACCCAATCGACCGGCCCGCCGTGACACTGACCCCGATCCACACCGCCGGGATGAGCGCCTGCGCCTCGCCGCGCAGCACGAACGACGGCACGACCCACACATAGCGATGGCGCGGGAGTTCGATGTTATGGCTCATGCGTCCTCCTCATCGGCCCACCCAATGCTCTCCCACTCCTCGTCCGTGATGCCAGTCATGAGGAACTCCCGATCAGAGGGCGAGAGATCCGGGCAGATCGCTTGAATCAAGCGCGTCCGATAGCTACTGGACAGCTCATGCAACTGCTCCTTCGTGACCGGGATATCCTTCGTGTGTGTCACGCCGGTCAACTTGGACTGTCGCGTGATCTTCATACGCCACCCGCCAGTCGGTCGAACTCGGCCACGTCCTGCCCCGACCGTGCCCACTCGTCACGGGTGCGACCATAGACGGTGAGGACGTTGAACTTGTGCCAGATGCCGTCCCGGTAGAAGCGCGTGGAGCCGATGCGGTACTTGGGGGGCGTCTCTTCCTTCTCGCAGTGGGTCGCGTAGTTCCGCGCCGCTCGCAGCAGGTCATGCGGGTCCACGCCGGCCTTCAGCAGCTCGATGACGGCTGCTCGTGTCGGCACATGGGGATGGGGCACATCGCGCTCCGGGTAGAGCGAGTGGATATCACCGACGAGCAGGTTGGCGAACTGGAGCTGCTCTTTGCGGGTGGGACCGTACTGGCGCATCGTGTCAGAAACCGTGGCGGGGTTCGTCATGTCGGGGTTATCTCCTGTGGCGAGAGTGGCTGCCCATGTTCCCACCACGCGGGCGCAGTGGGACATCCAAGCGTTGCAACATCTGATGCACGGCTTGATAGCTGATGCCCAGCCGTTCCGCAATCTGTCGTGTGGTGTGCCCAGACTGATAGAGGCGAACGACGAGGGCTCGGCGTTCGGGGATGCTAAGTTTAGGTTTGTCTTGTGCTTTGTCATCCATCGCGTGTCTCCTGTGCTTGCGGACAGAACGCTCGCACCTCGCAGTACGACGCGCAGCGCCGATACTCGCCCGGACGCTCTTGAACATAGTGGCCTTCGGGCACCTCTTCGGGCCGTGCATCGTACAGCTTGAGCGCCCGCTTGCCGCCGTCCTTCATCAGCGCATACTGGGTGCCGGTGTACCAACGCTCCTCATCGGTGCAGTGGATCGGACGCCCACTCTGCGCGTACTGGTGGAGCTGCACGCGGTCGATGATGAACTCCTCGGCCTCCTCCAGTGTCCAGAGTGGGATCTCCACCCGGACGATGGGGGTTTGCGGATACGACTCCGGCTTGCGTTCAGCCTCGCCTTTCTTCCAATCGCGCAGAATGGCGATGATCTCCAGTTGGTTCACTGGGATACTGTTTTGGTGCGCCAGCCAGCGCAGGACGTTGAGCTGCTGCGTCCAGCCGTCGATGTTCTGGAGCTTGTAGACGGTCGTGACCTTGTAGTCCGACAGCACGCCCGTCTCCATGTGCATGACATCGAACTGGCCGGAGAGCTGCCAGCCGCTGACGGTGGCATAGAGGCGGTCTTCCGCGATCATGCCTTCCGTTCGCAGCGCGGCCCGCTCCAGAATCGTATGCACGGCTTGCCCCAGCAGGCTCCAGATGCGCTCTGACACATCGGTCGTGATCTCGTCCTTGTGCTTCTGCATCAGCGTGCGGATCTGTGGCGCGTCGATCAGCTTGGTGACGCTGATGTCGCCACCGCCGACATAGGGATCCGCCGTGACGGCTGCCACGATGCTCTGTGGCAGGCCATGCACGTTGGTGATCGTCGTCATTCGAGGATCAGCGGCTTCGACGGCGTGTCATCCGTCAGTGGCGCGATCAGCTTGGCGAGGAGGGCTTGGGCTGCCGCCTCGACACCGGGGGAGCCAAGGACCGCGATGTGCTCGCGGCCCCGCTCCTCGTCGTTCTGCATCACCGCGATGCCCAGTGCCACCAGCGACACCAGCGTGGCGTGCTCCATCGGCGTGAACTCCATCGGGACGGTCACTTGGTCGCCCGGATGAAGAGGGTCGCGGCTGCCGACTGGATCGCCTGTGCGTCGAAGGGGACTTCGGCTTCCTGACACTTAGCGCCAAGGATCGCCAGCGCCTGATCCACACACTGCGCGTAGATCACGCCCAGTGCCGCCACATCCATCGGGGCCGCCATCGGACGAGCGGTGGGCGCAGCGGTAGCGACTGGGGCCGCGCCAGTGACCAGTACGCCGAGGTGGATGTTGGTGAACGTCTTCCCGTCCTTCTTGATCTGCTCCAGCGTCAACGTGCGCCCGATGGCTGTCTCCGCCGTGAGGTTGAGACGAGCCAGTCCCTTCGCGCCGGACATCTCGCTGATGAAGACCAGATCATCGGCGTTGCCCTTGAAGACCATCTGGGGACCGAAGTTGCCCTCGGCGCTTTCGATGGCGGTGACGGGGGACAGCGTGATGGGACCGTTGGCGAGCTTGTGAATCATATGTCCTCAGAGGTAAGTAGTGAATGACCTGCACCTGCAACTGCACCTGCACCTGCAAACAACATATACAGCTTGTCAACCTTGTCAATAGCTTGATGTCTTCCATGCGAGACGGGCTTTAGACCGGACCTTCGGTGCGGGCTGATAGATCTGCACCGTCACATCGTCCATGCGTCGAGCGTAGAACAGAATCAGTTCCTTCGTGCAGCGTTCTTTTTTGGCGATCTTGAGCGGGTCCGTCTCGCCGCGCTTCATGTACGCCCGGATGATGTCCTTCCGAATGTCGCCCGCCTTGCGCTGGAATTTCGGCCCTTTCGGTTGGGCCATAACGGGGGCCGTATATACGGTATCCATGAGGTTATCCATGGGCCGGCACGCGCATCGGGATTGCAGCGGTCTTCTTGCTGTAGGGGTGGATCCACACATCCCGGTGCATGGGCTGCCACTTGTCGAGGTAGATCCGACTCGTTGGGAACCATCCATGGAACGCGCTATCCGGCTTCATGTTGCTGTCGATCACGGCCACGCGCTTGACGAGATCAATCGGGATGCGGGTGCGTCCGAGATTGCCGAGAAAGCAAAACTTCCCCGTGCTCCAGATCGCCTTCATGGTGCTGCCGTCGTGCAATTGCAATCGGTACTTCGAGCCGTTGCTGATGAAGAGTTTGGCGTTGGGCTTCATGGGGTTCTCTTGTTCAATAGCTTGTAGGGGTGGACCCATGGCTTGGGCTGCCATGGTTCATCGGGGAAATAGCGATAGGTGCGATCCCGTCCGGGGCGTTTACTGACGGGCAACCGCTCAACCGTACTGCTTACCGTGCCGGCGTCTTCCGCTCGCAGCAGCGCCACTTGCACATGCCGTGATTCGTAGGCGTCGAGGGCCGCCACGATCTCCTCGCGGGTCTGGCCGGGGTGCTGCTCGACATACTGGGCGACGACGGCGATAAGCTGGGGAGAGACTTTGAGCGCACTCATGCGGTTGGCTCGGGCGTAATCGGTTCAGGTGGCAGCCGGTATTCCCAGATAATCCCTTCCGGCGTACTGGCGAAGTATCGGCGCTCCACGGGTACATGGTTCACCATGCGGTGCGCTTTGATGGCCGGATCAAATGCCCGGACGGGGGTTTTCGGCATGTACGGACGCCACTTGTCGCGGTTACTCACCCTGCACCTCCTGTTCCGCAGCCGCGACCCGCCCCACCGCACACATCCGGCGCACTAAATCCTGCGCGGAGGTTTGCAGCTCGGCAACGGTTGGGGCAAGCGCAGCCGCAGCCCCTGCCGCAGTCCATGCCGCAGTCCGTGCCACAGCCCATGCCACAGCCCATGTCGCATCCCGTGCCGCCAGTGCCGCAGCCCCTGCCGCATCCCGTGCCGCATCCCGTGCCGCCAGTGCCGCATCCCATGCCGCATCCTGTCCCGCAGCCCATGCCGCAGCCCATGCCGCAGCTTCTGCCGCACGCAACGTCTGTTTCGACGCAACCGCCGTTGCTTCATCCACCAACGGAGCCAGCCGCTCGATACGCACGGCATGGTCCATCAGACCGGCCTCGCGCAACCAGCGCGGCGTAAAGACCCGAACCACCCAATCAATCGCCATCCATGCGCGGGTCTGATCGTCCGTACTCGTCGTGCGTGTGCCGATAATCTCCGGCAGTAACGGCATAAGCACACGGGTCCGATCCGCATCAGGCAGCACATCGTTCCACGACCGCATGAACTGCGAGATCACCCGAGACGCACACTGCGGCGCATCGCTCCACGGTTCGCCGGCAATCCACGCCACCGCTTCCATCGCACACATCGCCCCGCTGTCTGCGTCGTGATCGCCACGGTCCAGTGTGGTGATCTGCTGGAGCTTCTCTGTGTCAATCATTCGTCGTCTCGGTTAAGTGTTCCTTCTCCGCCGCCGCGACGGCGGCACGGATGGCGTCACGCACATCCTTATCGTCTACTGGAAAATTCCCCGGGCATTCGTTTAATGCCGCCTCTACCACCGCCTCACTCGGCTCCCGCAGCGCGGCGAGGATGCGGCGCAACCGCACGATCTCGTCGGCCATAACGTCCCACTGGTCAATGCCAAACTCCTTCAGCACATCCTCGCGGGTCATTCCAACGCTCCAGCGTCAAGAAGTTGGGTGCAGACGGCGCAACAGAGCGTCCCGTCATCGTGCAGCTCGACAAAGTACAAGTGCTCAGATTGGTTATGACATATCCCGCACCGCCAGCCGTCCCGGTCGCCCACCGCCTCGATGGCCTGCATTCGGCGCATCGTCCGGGCTTCCCACTGCAAGTGCTCATGGAGGTGTTCGTCATCCGGGAGGGCGGGCACGTCCCCCAGCACCTCCGCGAGGTCGTATTCCACCACATCCGGCGCGATCATCTGCACCGGCACGCGCCGTGCCCGGGATCTCCGGGCTTTCCACCATTCCCATGCCGGGAGGGCACAGATCGCCACCCAGAAGCCCCCCAGCACAGTCACCGCCGCGACTCCCAGCGCGAAGGGCGTCATCCGGCCACCTCTGCGGTCTCCGCGAAGTCGGGATCGGCCACCATGGCCTCCGCGAACGTCACCGCCGCGTCCCAGTTGCCCCGGAACACGGCAGCGGACCCGATGGCGACATCCGATGGGCGGGCGTTGTCAATAAACACGGCCACGGGCACGCAAGAGCGGGGGAGCACCCGCCCGACCGTATGCCGGACGGGGAGGAACTTGCTATCCCGGACAGAGGATACCACGGCCACCTGCCCGGACGGGCCGCGCACTTCGTGTGTGCGTAAGATGCTGGAGCGCATTTATTCGTCCTCGTCGGTGTATTGGGCTTCCTCGGCCTCCTCGGCTTCTCGGGCGAGCCTCCGGGCCTCGTTTTCGGCGTCAATCTCCTCCCATTCCTCGGCGGTCGGCTCCGGTTCGTCGAAAATCTCCCCGCGACTGTAGGCGGTGTCTCGGGCCTTGCGGATCCGCTCCTCCCGGCGGTCGTATGCCGCTTCGTATTCGCAGTAACTCATTGGGCGCTCCGGATGGCGGTATAGTCCCCGAATAGCTCGGCCAAGAGCAGGGCATTCAGCTTCAAGCGGGCAAAATCGGCATTCATGGCCTCCCGGTCGGCCTCCGTTGGCTCGTTGGGTTGGTCGTACAGGCGGGCGCAGGTATCGCACCAGCCGAAGCGATCGGCGGGCGGTTCGTCGTGGCACATGACGCAAGACTCAAACGATTTGGACACTGGCGGTCTCCGTTAGGGTGAGTGGGCGAGCGATTGACTACAACACGAAAGTACAACATGGCCGATAG
>Ga0315903_10007104_pt1 | contig 14086 bp, 20 predicted proteins | sample LakEriMetagenome_7_FD_203524 | JGI IMG/M metagenome (GOLD analysis project Ga0315903, IMG submission 203524) | Freshwater fungal communities from buoy surface, Lake Erie, Ohio, United States - Buoy 2 MA119 | ecosystem: Environmental > Aquatic > Freshwater > Lake | place: USA: Lake Erie, Ohio...
ATGTATACCCACTGTCAGGCATATTTTTCCTTCAAAATTGGCCGGCTTTTCCCACCGTATTTCTACACTTTTATCTACACCCCCTACCCCCCTTTTTAGGTACACCCCCACCCCCTTATTTTTTTTCGGCCTATAAAATTTGGATTTTATAATTGGTTGACCAGCCCCCGCTACGCGGGTAGTAAGACTGAGCGTGGGTGCGCGTGGGACTACAGCGCACATCTAGCCCGGAACTTGAAACGCCTGATGATTGCCTGAGATGGCATGAAACCAAGAATGGTCGCGTGGAGCCCTCCGATCCGGGGAATAACTGAGGGCCTGAACCCCACATTTCTATCCCATGCGCCCCATAAATTTTAAAATTTGCTATTGCGCTGAATAATTAGCAGACGTATCTGTATCCGTATGGCGGAAAATCCTGACGTTGAATTCGTGAAAGTTGCAATCGATGGCTGATAATCCAGACGTTGAATTTGTGAAGGAATACATAAAGAGCGGTGATGCGTTGCTTGCGTTTAACCGTGCTGGTTATCAGACTGGCGGTGTTGGTGCGAAGGTGATGGCTGAGCGGACGCTGGCGCGTCCTGAGATTCGTATTGCTTTGTCTGTCTTGGCGGACTTTGGGATTGAGAAGGCTGACGATATCCCGGTGAATCCTTTGAGCCGTGATGGCTTGATTGAGAAGCTGGACGCGATTCATGAGGTGGCGATGCAGGAGACGGCGTTACCGAGTGCGATTAACGCGGTGAAGGCGCAGGCGCAGTTGCTGGGGTATATGGATCAGACGGTGACGGTGAACCATAACGTGCGCGCTGCGGAATTATCATTGGAGGATTTGCGCCGCATGGTGAGTACGGAGCTGGCCCAGTCGCCTGTGCCGTTGATGATTGACGCTGACGTAAGTGACGCGGAGTTTGAGGAGGTGAATGATGATCAGGCGTGAGGGTGATGTAATCCGTAACGGCCTGAATATATGCCCGGAGGCGCGTTGCGTGACGTTGCAGCTCTTTGGCATAAGGGTGTATGCGCGGCTGGTGAAATGGAGCAGACTGCCTGTTTTTCAAGTGTATAGGAGATAGAAGATGATGAGTCATAAAGAGTTAGAGTTACGTGATTGGTACGCTGGTTTGGCCATGCAGGCGCTGTTTGATGTTCATAAAGGCACAGGCATCGGAGAGAAGATAGCCGAAGATGCGTTTGAGATGGCTAAGATTATGATGGAGCATCGCAAGGAAGCTATGATTAATGAATGATATCGACTGGGTACGGATGAAGTTCGACCCTCAGCAGATGGTGAACGTGCGTGATTTAATCCGCGTGATGCGTGGTGAGGTTGCGACGCTGAGCAAGGATCAGTGGGAGGACACGAAGGAGTGCTGCGCTGACGTGATGGAGCAGTTCTTGGAGCTTCGTGGTAGCGAATGAATCTGCCCCGCGATGAGCTGTTGAAGGAACTGCTCCGTCGCGAGGAGGCGATGGTGTCTCTGGCTGCGTACATTGAGTACGTGTCGGGGTTGAAGCCACCGCCTCATATGAAGCTGATCTGTGATAAGCTGGATGATGTGATTGAGGGCCGCATTTTGCGGCTGATGATTTCGATGCCGCCGGGACATGGGAAATCGTTCGTCGCGTCACACTACTTCCCGGCCTATTTCTTGGCGAAATACCCTGAGCGGAACATAATTTTCGCGACGCACAAGCAGGAGCTGTCGGATTCATTTGGTCTGAAGGTGCGTAATACCATTAAGGGCGACGAGCATTCGCGGCTGTTTCCTGAAAGCGGGATCAGTTCGGACAAGACGGCGGCCGGCGAGTGGATGACGACGAAGGCTGGCGGGTATCACGCGACTGCTGTTGGCGCGAACGTGACTGGTCGGCGCGGCGATATCTTGCTGGGAGATGACTTGCTGTCTGGTATTCAGGCGGCTGAGTCGGACAGCGAACGAAATAAACTGTGGTCTTGGTATGGCGCCGACTTTTACACGCGCCGTAAGAACCAGAACACACCGATTGTGTTGATCGGAACCCGTTGGCACTTGGGTGACCACATGGGCCGTCTGGATCAGGGCGAAAGAGATGGAGAGGGTGAGAAGTGGGAGCGTGTGTCGCTGCCTGCACTTGCCGTCGAGAACGATATCCTTGGGCGAAAGCCCGGAGAGGCGCTGTGGCCGGAGCAGTTTCCAGCAGAAGAACTGGAGAAAATAAAGCGGCAGCCTTCAACAACGAGCCGCATTTGGTCATCGTTGTACCAGCAGAACCCAGTAGTGGATTCTGGCGGTATCATCGACCAGACGTGGTTTAAGTGGTGGAAGTCCAAGGATCCCCCTAAGATTAAGTACGTCATACAGGCGTGGGATACGGCGCTGACGGCGAATAAAACGTCGGCGTTTAGTGCGAGTACGACGTGGGGCGTATTTGATAATGACGATGGTATTCCGAACCTGATCCTGCTGTCGGTGTGGCGCGGACGGGTTGAATGGCCCATACTGAGGCGTCAGGTGCAGCGCATGGCGCGCGATTATCGCGATGATAATTACAGCGTGCCGATCAAGCCGAGCAAAAATAGGGCGCCGGACACGATATTGGTGGAGGCCAAGGCGAACGGGCAGATGCTGATTCACGATCTGGCGCGTGCTGGCATTGTGGCGACGAAGTTTAACCCGGATAAGTTCGGTGACAAGATCGCCCGTGTGCGACTGGTGACGGATTTGATAGAGAATGGGCGGGTTTGGCTGCCTGCACAGGGGCCGTCCTATGATACGCTGCGTCCTTGGGCTGGGGATTTCTTGGAACAGTGTGTGCAGTTTCCGGCGGCTGATTCGAGGGACTGGGTTGACACGATGACAATGGCGTTCTTGCGCGTGAAACAGTCGGGATGGGTTGCCAATACGGAAGATCCGCAGGAAGAATATTACGATACGCCACAAGAACGTGAAGCATTCTATTGATGCTTAACCAATTAGCTGATAAGGATTGAATATGGCCACCAGACCGATGACTGAAGCTGACTTGTTGCGCCCTGCCTTTGAGGGGATTGGTGGGCCGAGCCAAGCTATGCCTGAAACGGGTATTGAGTTTGAATTTCCTGAAGAAGGTGGTCAGATGCTTGACGGCGCGCTGATGAGCGAAGCCGAGGACGGATCACTCGAGGTAGACTTCGAGCCGTCTGAAGAAGCTGAGATTGAAGAGTCCGAACACGACGAGAATTTGTGCGAGTATATGTCCGATATGGACCTTGCTGGCCTTTCTGAGCAATTGATGTCTGGCGTTGCAGACGATTTGGAATCGCGCGGTGAGTGGGAAACCACCATGAAGCGCGGCATTGAGCTGTTGGGCCTGACGTTTGAAGACCGCACGACGCCATTTAACGGTGCGTGTGGTGTGTTTGATCCTCTGATGGCGGAAGCTGTCATTCGTTGGCAGGCGACTGCGCGCGGTGAGCTGATGCCATCGGCCGGTCCGGTGAAGACGCAGATCATTGGGGTTCCGAACCCTGATTTGGAAGCGCAGGCGTCGCGCGTTCAGGACTGGATGAACCTGTACCTGACGGAATTGGCGCCGGAATATTACGAAGAGTTCGACCAGATGCTCATGTGGCTTGGTCTGGTAGGCTCGACGTTTAAGAAGGTCTATCAGGATCCAGTCTTGGGTCGTCCTGTGGCGCGTTTCGTCACGCCGAAGAATTTCATCACGTCGTATAACACGACAGACTTGAGTACATCGCCGCGTTTTGCGCACGTCACACAGATGTCGAAGAAGCAGCTCAAGCTGGCGCAGTTGAGCGGTGCGTACCGCAAGCTTGATCTGGGTGATCCGCAGCAGAACCTGAGTTCTTCGTCACCGATTCAGTCTGAGGTGGACAAGGTTCAGGGCATTGAGCCCGGCGCTGAAGGCACAGACGAATACAACATCTACGAAATCTACGCCGATATCGATCTCAAGGGCTTTGAGAACGAAGACGGCATTCCTCTCCCGTACATTGTGACGGTTGACGAGAACAGCAAGAAGGTTCTGTCGATCCGCCGCAACTGGGACGAAGGCGACGAAACATACCAGAAGCGCGACTATTTTGTGCATTACAAGTTCATCCCGGGCCTTGGCTTCTACGGTCTGGGCTATGCCCATATCTTGGGTAACAGCGCAAAGACGGCGACATCGATCCGTCGGCAGTTGATTGACGCTGGTACGCTGAATAACTTCCCGGGCGGTTTGCGCGTCAAGGGTATGCGTATCGAGGATAACAACATCGGCATCGGGCCGACTGAGTTCCGCGAAATCGACACGGCTGGTTTGCCGATTCAGAACGCTATCATGACGATGCCCTATAAGGAGCCGTCGGCAGTGTCCCTGCAGTTGCTGCAGGAGACGTATGAGGGTGCGCGTAATCTGGCCAACACGGCTGAGATTGCTGTTGGTGACGGGAGGCAGGACGCGCCGGTGGGAACAACGGTAGCGTTAATGGAAGCTGCGACTCGCGTGCAGTCGGCAACGCTCAAGCGTGCGCACAAATCTCTGGGCAAGGAACTGAAGCTGATTGCCGACCTGTTCGGCAAGTACCTGCCCGATATGCCGTATCCGTTTCCTGTGCGGGGCGGAACGAAGGCAATCATGCGCGACGACTTCGACAACAACGTCGATGTCATCCCGGTCAGCGACCCGAACATCAGCAGCTCTGCGCAGCGGATGATGCGTGCTGAAGCTCTGTTGCGTTTCGCGACACAGGCGCCTGAGCTGCACAATACGCAGGAAGCTTTCCGGCAGATGTACATCGAGATGGGGATTGATCCTCAGCGCGTTGAAATGCTGCTGCCGAACAAGCAAGCTCAGCCTCCGATGCCAATGGATCCGCTGACTGAGAACCAGACGGCGATGATGGGTGGCCCTCTCAAGGCTGGCGAGTATCAGGATCACGATGCGCACATTGCAGCGCATATGCCGCTTGCTGAGCAGAATCCGAATCTGCAGGCGCACATCAATGAGCATATGGCGCTCAAGCTGCGCGTACAGGTTCAGCAGATGATCGGCCAGCCTTTGCCGCCTCCGGGCACGCCGATGCCGCCGGAAATGGAAAATCAACTTGCGATGATGGTCGCACAAGCGATGCAGCAGTTGGCGCCGCAGTACAAGCAGCAGCCGCAGCCTGACCCGCTTCTTCAAATCGAAGCCGAGAAAGTTCAGCAGAAGGCGGTCAGTGATCAGGTCAAGGCCAACGTCGAAATGGAAAAGGCTAAGATGGTCGCGCAAAGCGAAGCTGCTGATCGCGAGACAAAGGAAACAATTGCTGCTATGAAGCTGGCAGCTGATTTACAGAAACAAGACTCAGGTTCTTTTGGAGGCTAAGATGGCTAACGACTCACAACGCGACAAAGCACGCGCTACTTTTGGTAAAACTTTCTTTGAGAATTCTAAGGCTCTGCCTAATCCAAAGAATGCGGCGGCTGCTCTGCAGAAGCGCGCAAATGATCGTCCTATCCCGACCTATAAGGTTGGCGGCGCTGTGAAGAAGAACACGCCTCCCCAGCCGACTGCAGCTGAGCGTGAAGCTGAGCGTAAGCGCCGCGAAGAGTATGCCAAGATGAAGGTGACACCAGAAAATGCGGCGGCTATCGGGCGTGGCAACCGTTCTTCGGGCTACAAGGATGGCGGCAAAGCCAATCAAGACTTCACTGGCCTCATGAAGAAGGCTGCTAACCGCGCTGCTGCCAAGGGCACTCCTGTGATGAAGGACGGCGGCGCTACAAACGAGTACACCGCCAAGCGCGTGATGTCTCGCATCAAGGCTGGTAACTTCAAGGATGGTGGCCGTGCTGAATTGCTTCGCGACCGGCGCATGAAGGACATCGAGAAGGATTATAAGATCGCGCTTGCCAAGGGTAAGAACGAAGGCGTTGCCAAGGCGAAGTACGAGCAGCGCATGGCTGATGCCGCCGACGATTACGCCAAGCGGACCAAGGCTGATCGCACTAAGACCAAGGCTGGTGAGAAGGCCGCTGAGGCCGCTTTGACGGAAGCTCGTCGCACCAAGGGTGAGAGCATCAAAAAGCGCGACATGGCAGCTGATATTAATAAGTTTTTTGCCGGTAAGACAATGACGGCTAAAGCAGCGGAACCAACTAAGGCAGCGGAACCTGCAGCGGCAAAGCCAGTGGTTAAGGCAGCGACTAAGCCTGTACAGAGAGTCGTACAGAGGATTGTACAGAGTCCTGTTCAGTCAGGGGTTGAGGCGCCTGCTAAGCTAGACAGAAATTATACTATTAGCCCCGAAAACCGTAAAGCAATCGAGGCAGCAGCCAAGAAAGAACCTTTTAGCAAGTTTGATAAAACAGCTTTTGCCAAGTTGACAAACGCTGGGAATGCTCCTGCTGCCACAGCAGCTAAAGCAGATAAGGCTACGGTTAAAACGACAGGGCCATCTACAAAAACGGCTCTAAATCCCAACTCTCTTGCTGGTATGGCAGCAAAAATGTTTACCCCTGAAGCAATGGCGGAAAGAAATGCCGCATATGCAAAACGTCAAAAAGCAAGGGGTTACGCCGCAGGTGGCGCAGGCAAAGTCCGCAAGGGCATGATGAAAGGCAAGTAAGATGGCGCGTTGCAAGAACACTGATATGTCAATGGGCGCCATGAAAAAAGCTGGAGGTGGCAAGGTACAGACCTCTGCTGACACAGCCCGTAAGCTGGCCACAGAAATGGGCGGCATGAAAGATGGCGGTGCCATGAAGCCCGTTGATGAAGCTAAGAACCCCGGCTTGAGTAAGCTACCTTCAGAAGTCCGTAACAAAATGGGCTACATGAAAAAGGGCGGCAAGCCGAAGGCAAACGGCCTTGCTGTCATGATCGCTATTGGTTCGCCTATGAAGAAGCCTGTTAAGAAAGCTGTTGGTGGCGCTGGCAAAACCCGCAAGGGTATGGCCCCTGAGAAGTTTGCCAAGGGCGGCGCCGGTAAGGTTCGCAAAGGAATGATGACGCCTGAAGGCAATATCATTCATGCCATGAATAAAATACGCGGCAAGTAATGCCCGCGCGGTCAAAAAGACAATTTAGATTGATGTCTGCTGTTGCACATTCTCCAGCGTTTGCTAAGAAGTTGAATATATCGCAGAAGGTAGGACAAGAGTTCATCTCTGCGACGAAAAACTATAAGAAACTGCCGGAGAAAAAGAATGTCAGCGGAAGAGATAAGACGCAAAAGCGTTGAACTAATTGGTGAACAGCGCGACCGCGCGGCGCAATACAGCCTTAACGCAAGATTTACACCATCTGCTTATGCAAGCGATGGTCGCATCCCCGCAACCACAGCAGAAGAAATAGCCCTTCAAGTCATTGAGGGGAACGCGCTGGTGCGTGCGTATACGGACGCGATTGCAGTGATTAACGAGGTCTACAGGAAGATGCATCAGCCTGACGACGATAAAATACCGGAGCAAACAAAAAAGGAGAATTTCTGGTGAGTGAGAACATCTTAGGAATTAAGCTTCCGCCTAATCAAGGCTTGAGCCATGTCGAGGCGCACGAAGAAGGTCTGGCGCAGGAGCTGATTGATCAGCAATTTATAGCCATGACTGGCAAGCCGTTTGATATGCGGCCGGCCGGCTACCTTGTCGCGCTGAAAATCTACGTCGAACCGGATGAGTTGAGCGTCGTTCAAACTGATGACGGTAAATCAGTCACCCTCTACCGGCCTATCAGTGTACAGGCTGAAGAGAAGTACCAGTCCTGTTCAGCACTGGTATGCGCACTTGGACCTGAAGCTTATCAGGGCGAAAAGTTCAAGGACAGTGGGCCTTGGTGCAAGGTTGGAGATTGGGTGATGATTCCTCGTTATGAAGCTACTGCTGTTTCCTATCGTGGTGTAGCTGTGGCGCTCATTTCTGATGACCGCATCATGGCTGTCATTACCGATCCGACCGACGTAAAGTCAGTTAAAGACGCCACGAAATTTTAATGGAGGTTTAGATGATTGATGGTGATGATGGCCCAGAAGAGTTGGATCTTCCACTTTTTGAAGAAGGCCCTACCGATAGTGTTGAGCTTGAACTTGATGACGATGACGTTGGTGGCAATCTAGTTGACTACTTGGACGAGTCCGAGGAAGATGGCGAAGCTGCTGCTGAAGACGAAGAGGAGTATGAGGAAGAAGACTCCGAGGATGATGCAGAGGAAGCCGAAGCTGAAGACGATGATCAGGTCGAGCCGGAGGAAGAGGAAGAAGAGCCTCGCCCTCGCAAGCGTGACGCAGAACGGCGCATTGCCGAACTATCTCGCCGGGCTCAAGAAGCTGAACGACGCGCTCAAGAGGTTGAGGCTAAGCTGCAGCAGGAAGCCACATTAAGGCAGCAATCCGACATTGCTATGATGACCCACTATGAGCAACGCCTGCGTGGTGATGCTAATGTGGTTCTTGGGCAGATCGAAGAAGCAATCTCAATGGGTGACGGCCGCAAGCAGGCTGAATTGCAGGCGCAATTCAATCAGCTTCAAAACGATCTGTCTGGCATCGACGCATGGCGCAAAGATGCTGAGGCTAAGATGGTTGAGGCGCAGCAAGCTCCGGCCCAGCCAAAACCTCAGCAGCAGCAACAGCAGGTAACTCTGGAGCCTCGTACTCGTGACTGGATCGAGAAGAACCCTTGGTTCCAGCCTCAGTCGTCTGAATTTGACGCTGAAATGCATGAAGAAGCCACAATTTTTGCTCGCCGTTTGGAACGTCGTTTTAAAGCCGACGGTCGTGCGGATGAGATTGGAAGCTCTTCTTACTTTAAGGAAATCGACAAGCACATGCGGGCTGAGTTTGCCGATGCTATTCCAGACAGGTCAGCCCCTAAGAAGGCAACACCAAAGATGAAGCGAGAAAATACAGTCGCTCCAGTCGTTCGTAGCGGAGGTTCCGACAGCCCTACGAAGCGTACTGCCAAAATTGTCATGTCAGCGGCTGATCGCCAATTTGCTCGGAACATGGCCGCATCAGGAGCATACAAAAAACCAAATGGTCAGCGCATGACCGACGCAGAGGCAGAGCGATATCACGCTGCCTTTATGTTAAAGCAAAGGAAGGGGTAAAGTATTATGGCAAGAGTATCACGAGTGGCTCAGAGCCGCACAGCAACAACCCGCAGCTCGGATATGCGTCCGCAGTCTGAAACGCACTTTCAGTCCAAGCTGCACATTCCAAGCAACAAGATCCCTGATGGGATGACGTATGCTTGGGTTCGTGAGTCAACGCTCAACGAGCCTGATCCCGACAACATGACGGATCGCATGGTTCGCGGATGGCAGCCTGTCCCGGCAGCTCGCCACTCTGAAATGGTTCCGCCTCCGCTGCCCGGTCACGAAGGCATGGAAGCAACGGTTATTCGTCGCGGCGGTCTTATTCTTTGCGAACGGATCACAGCAGACGTGGAAATGTCACGTCAGGAACGCGACATCGAGAATATGGAAGTTCTGCAGGATGTGGCTTGGACTGGTCAGTCGGATCCGAATATGCCGCGCATTGACGACAGTAGTGTTGGATTTGAGCGCGTCACTTCGTTTAAGGATTAACCTCCGGCCACGGCGCACGAATTAGCGCTGTGGAAACTGCCTCCGCCCGGGAAACTGGGTGGGGGCTTTTTTATGTTGTTGACGCATGTGTTGAATTGAGTTAATTATCGCATTCTCGACGCAGGTCACGTATCCTGCACTTCGATGGTGGTCACGTATCCACTCCTACGGCGGGTAGTCGATTCGATGTCGCGTTACGTATCGCGTCACCTAGCAGGCAGGTTAAAGCCCAATCATTCATTTTAGCATGGAGAAACCGTATGTCTTACGGCACGAATGCGCCTAATGGTTTTCAGCCCGTCAAGAAACTTGATGGATCTGCTTGGACTGGCGCGACTAACCCTTACCAAATCGCAAACGCCTACGCGACTGCATTGTTCCGTGGCGATCCTGTAACAATTCTTACTGACGGCACACTCGGTGTCGGCGTTGCAGGCTCAACCTGCGTTGGTGTTTTCTGGGGTGTCAAGTACACCGACAGCACTGGCGTTGTAAAATTCATGAACTACTGGCCGGGCAACCCGGGCGTTCTCACCGGCTCTGTCGTTGAAGCTCTCGTGATTGACGATCCGAACACAGTGTTCTCGATTCAAGAAACGAACGCTTCGGGCGCTGCGGGCACTCCGCTTGCTCTCGCTGATCGTGGCTTGAACATCAACTTCCTGTACACTTCTGGTTCGACTTCGACGGGTTCGTCCGCCGTTTCGATCAACAATGCAACGGAAGCCGATACTAGCACGCTGAACTGCAAAATCCTCCAGCTCGACCCAACTCCGGGTAACGCTGTTGGCGCTTTTGCTAACTGGCTCGTCGTCCTCAACAACCACCTGTATAAGGGTGGCGTGACCGGCCTCTGATACGCCAGTAGGGAGAATTTAAAATGGCTATTAATACCACCGCAATCCGCGATCTGCTCCGGCCCGGTTTGGCCGCCGTTTTCGGCGACTATCCAATGTACCCCGGTCAGTGGTCGGAAATCTTCGAGAAGCACACATCCGATAAGGCTGTTGAAATCGAAGTCGAAGTCAAGCTGCTCGGCTTGGCTCAGATCAAGGCAGAAGGCGCTTCGACCGCTTACGGCGAAATGGGTCAACGCTATGTAACGAACTACGTAAACCGTTACACCAGCATTGGTTTCATCATCACCCGTCAGGCGATCAAAGACAACCTTTACCAATCGTCGTTCCCACTGCAGGCGAAGGCTCTTCGTCAGTCGATGGAACAGACCAAAGAAGTTCTCGGCGCATCCGTTCTAAACAACGGCTTCTCGTCGAACTTCCCAATCGGTGACGGTCAGCCTTTGTTCTCGACTCAGCACCCGATTGAAAACGGTGTTGTCGCTAACACCTTCACGGTGCAAGCTGACTTGAACGAAACGTCGCTTCAGGACGCCATCGTTGGCGTTCAGCGCTTCCGTGATGCTGCGGGCCTCCGCATCATGACGAAGCCTACGAAGCTCATCGTTCCAGCCGAACTGCAGTGGACGGCGACTCGCCTGCTCCAATCGCAGTTCCGCGTCGATACAGCAAACAACGACATCAACGCGATTTATAACAACTCGGCGGTTCCGCAGGGTCATCGCGTCAACATGTTCTTGACGGACACCAACTCTTGGTTCCTGCTCACCGACGCTCCAAACGGCTTCAAGCACTATGAGCGTGAAGCTCTCGAAACCGATGTCTACACGGACTTCGACACCGACAACCTCAAGGCGAAAGCCATTGAGCGTTATTCGTTCGGTTGCTCGAACTTCCGCGCAGGCTGGGGTTCACAGGGCGCTTCCTAATCGGACTCAGGGGGTGGCATCCGTCACCCCCTAACTATGGAGAAAATTCATGACTCACTTCTCTGATGGTGTTCGGGCAGGTAGGAACTTTGCTAATAACGGTACTGCTTCGGAACCGGGTGTCTTTCTGTCGCCAATCAATGTTTATAACGTGGTTCCTGCGGCTTTGGATGCAGATGGCATCTGCGCTCAGCAAACATTGGCAGCAGCTGGTAACGCACTTATAAACGGCGCTTTGGCATCTGGTGGCACTGTTACCCTTGACGTTCCTCGCAACGTCATTGTTGACGCTGCTGGTGCAGCCACGGCTGTTCTGACGGTTACTGGCACCGACGTTTATGGTATTCCGATGTCGGAAGCCATTACGTTGAATGGCACGACTGCTGTTGCTGGCAAGAAGGCATTTAAGACAATCACCAGCGTTGCGGCATCCGCTGCAGCAACCGACTTCTTTGTCGGTACAGGTGACGTGTTCGGCCTTCCTATCCGTGCGAACGCCCGCAACTACGTTCTGACTGCTTGGGGTTCTGCATTCGTAACGACTGGCACATTCACTGCCGCCGATGCGACAACCGCAACAACCACAACTGGCGACGTTCGCGGCACTTTTGCTCCTGCCGACGCTGCCGACGCTTCTAAGCGGCTGACACTTTGGGTATTCGTCCTTGACGACGATACTCAGACCGGCCTCTATGGCGTAACACAAGCCTAATGATTGGGGCGGCCTTCGGGTCGCCCTAGTTACATGGAGATTGTAATGCGGGCGAAGAAAGATTTTCAGTTCAAGGCTAAGCATAAGAATTCGAAGGGCGGCTTAAATGAAGCTGGCCGTAAGGCGTATAATGCAGCCACTGGATCGAACTTAAAGCGTCCGCAGCCGGAAGGTGGGAAGCGCAGAGATAGTTACTGTGCGCGCTCTGCTGGGCAAATGAAGATGTTTCCTGAAGCGGCCAAAGATCCGAAGTCACGGCTTCGTCTGGCCCGTAAAGCGTGGAATTGCTAATATGCGTGGAAAAAAGAATTGGATTGCCGAAGCTGTTAAGAAGCCCGGCGCACTTCGTAAAGCGCTTGGCGCTAAAGCTGGCAAGCCGATCCCTGCCGGGAAGCTGGAGGCAGCCGCTAAGAAGCCCGGCAAAATGGGCCAGCGCGCCCGTCTCGCTATGACTCTTAAAGGAATGAAATAATGGCTGATGCAGTAACTTCTCAGACGCTGGTCGATAATCAGACAACCGCTGTTATGCTGTTCACGAACATTTCAGATGCTACGGGCGAATCGCTCGTGACCAAGGTTAATGTTGCCAACCTCGCAGCCAACGCTCTTGGTCAAGCCTGTACTGGTGTGAGTGTTCAGAAAATCCACACAGCATGTCACGGGATGGAGTTTCGTCTTTTCTGGGGCGCAACCAGTAACGTGTTTTTCTTTGGATCCGCACAGAACGACCAATATACATTCGACCTGTCAAATTTTGGTGGACTTCGAAACAACGCTGGTGCCGGTAAAACTGGAAATATTTTGCTAAGTACTGCTGACGCGTCTAGTGGTGATACTTACACACTCATCCTTGAGATGACGAAATATTATAACTAATAGGAGTTAATCATGATCCTTCGTCGCTACACAAACGCCAATGGTGATCAGCAGGAAATCTGCCTTTCTCAAGAAGACTGGGAAAAGGTAACTGAAGAATCGCTTGAGATGATGCTCGGCTTCAAGTCGGCTCCTGAGCCTGTGGCCGAAGCGCCCGCCGTTGTCGAAGAAACGCCCGCCGTTGAAGAAACGCCTGCCGCTGTCGAAGAAACTCCGGCTGCCGAAAAAGCTCCGGCTAAGAAGAAGAAGTAATGCGTGGACGCAAAGAGTCGCGTGTGAATGAGGCCGGGAACTACACGAAGCCCGGCCTCCGCAAGCGCCTGTTTGAAAGCATCAAGGCCCGCGAAACTCAAGGCACGAAGGCAGGTCAATGGTCGGCCCGGAAGAGTCAGCTTTTGGCTAAGTCATATAAAGCTAAAGGCGGCGGATATGCCGATTAGAAAACCACAGCAATCCCTCAAGGACTGGACGAACCAGAAATGGACCACCAAGTCTGGGAAACCGTCCAGTAAGACGGGTGAACGGTATCTTCCAAAGGAAGCCATTAAATCGCTGACGCCGGCTGAATATGCTGCTACAACTAAAGCCAAGCGCGAAGGAAAGAAGGCTGGGAAGCAGTTTGTAGCCCAGCCAAAATCCATCGCTAAGAAAACGGCGAGGTTCAGATGACTAGCAGTGGACAGTATACGTTCGGTGACACCGAACAGATCGATATTATCACTGAAGCGTATGAGCGCGTCGGTCGTAATCCTGCATCTCTGGCATCGAATGACATCGACAGTGCGCGCCGATCCATCAACTACATGTTTTCGGACTGGGCAAACAACGGCCCAAACCTGTGGGCTGTGGATCTGCAGAGTATCGTTCTGACGCCCGGTACGCTTTATTACGACCTTGAACCGCGTACTGTGTCAATCCTTCAGGTCTATACGCGCACCATGTCAGGCGCTCAGGCTACCGACCTTATGATGTCGCCAATCAGCCGCGCTGAATACGACGCAATCCCGAACAAGGCGCAGCTCGGCCAGCGCCCGTTCCAATACTATTTCCAGCGTACCATCACCCCGCGACTGTACATCTGGCAGGCGCCACAGGATGCTGGTGTTACGCTATTCTATCACCGCATGAAAATCCAAGAGGATGCGGGCGATTTCACCGACAGCATGGACGCA
>Ga0315903_10007105_pt1 | contig 14086 bp, 14 predicted proteins | sample LakEriMetagenome_7_FD_203524 | JGI IMG/M metagenome (GOLD analysis project Ga0315903, IMG submission 203524) | Freshwater fungal communities from buoy surface, Lake Erie, Ohio, United States - Buoy 2 MA119 | ecosystem: Environmental > Aquatic > Freshwater > Lake | place: USA: Lake Erie, Ohio...
GATGCTGAGTTTAAATATAACCGCATGAAGAAACTCAAGTGGGAATACTACACAGGTAAATTAGATGATGATGACTTGAAGAAGCATGGTTGGGAACCATTTCCATTTACACTCAAATCCGACATCACTACATACTTAGATGCAGATGAAGATATCAATAAGTACCTAGCATCTAAGATGATGCATGAAGAAGTTGTTGAAGTATGTAATGCTATATTAAAAGAACTGAACTCTAGAACATTTCAACTTAGATCGTTCATTGATTGGGAAAAGTTTATACAAGGTGTCTGATCTCGTTTTATATAAACAGAATGAAGCATTCATTCGATTTGCATGTGACAAAGGCATAGCACAAGAACTTGCCGACTATTTTACATTCTATGTTCCTGGTTATCAGTTTATGCCAGCATACAAGAATCGACTTTGGGATGGCAAGATAAGACTTGCTGACCTTCGTTCAACAACCATATATCATGGTCTTGTTCCATACATAGAAAAATTTTGCACTGAAAGAGATTACAAGTTAGAGATAGATTCAGCAATTAATTCTACTATAGATTTCTCTATTGTAGAGGCAAAAGAATTCATTGATACATTAAAATTACCTCATGAAGTTCGTGACTATCAAATAAAAGCATTCGTTCATGCGATTAGAAACAAACGAATGCTATTACTTTCACCCACAGCATCAGGTAAATCTTTAATACAATACATTATACTTCGGTACATACAGCGTAACCACAAAAAAGGTTTGCTGATTGTTCCTACCACATCATTGGTAGAACAAATGTATAAAGACTTTGAAGATTATGGATATGATTCAGAGAAGAATTGCCATCGTCAATATTCAGGTAAAGATAAAGTAACAGAAAAGTTTTTGACTATCACGACATGGCAATCAATCTATAAGAATCCACCAGAATACTTTGAACAGTTTGACTTTGTTCTTGGTGATGAAGCTCATCAATTCAAAGCAAAGTCATTGACAACTATCATGACTGGTCTAACTAAAGCAAAATATAGAATTGGTTGTACAGGTACAATTGATGGTACAAATACACATAAACTGGTGCTAGAAGGTTTGTTTGGGCCAGTGTTTCAATCTACTACCACTGTTGAATTGATTGAGAAAAAACAACTAGCAGACTTTAAGATCAAAGCATTGATACTCAAGTATCCAGAAGAAGTCTGTAAAGCATCACGTGGTTGGGACTATCAAAATGAGATAGAATATATAGTAAAGAGTAAGTATCGTAACGAGTTTATTCGTAATCTAGCACTATCGTTAGAAGGTAACTCACTTATATTATTTCAATTAGTTGATAGACATGGTAAAGAACTACACAAAATTATTAAAGAAAAAGCTGGTGATCGCCACGTTTTTTTTGTGTATGGTGGAACAGACGTTGAAGTTCGTGAGCAAGTCCGTGAGATTACAGAGACACAAAATGATGCAATTATTGTTGCCTCTTACGGCACTTTTAGTACCGGTATCAATATACGGCATTTGCATAATGTCATATTTGCTTCTCCGAGCAAATCAAGAGTAAGAAACTTACAGTCTATTGGTCGTGGTCTAAGAATAGGTGAGAACAAAACTGAGGCAGTTCTATATGATATCGTAGATGATTTTCGTACAGGCAAACATGTAAATTTTACCTTGAAACATTTTGCCGAACGTGTTAAAATATACGATGAAGAAAAGTTCAAATACAAGTTCTACAACATAGAGGTCAAGAATGCATAATGTAAAAATTATAAGAATGCAGACTGGTGAAGATATTATGGCATCTATGATAGGTGAAGAACAAGAAGAGACAGTTCTTCTTGAAGATCCAATGAGGTTGATCTATCGCCGTATGCCCACAGGTCAAACTATGTTAATGATGATGCCGTGGTTACCAGTAGAACTCATCAAAGATAATAGTGCATTGGTATATAACTCAGATATCATTACTATTATTGATCCTAAAGAATCAATGGTAGAATATTATGAAAATCTTGTAATCAAAACCATGCTTGAAATGGAAAAATCTGAAGAGATGATTGAATCTTTGCTAAAAGAACAAGCAGGTGAAGAAGAAGAATCCGAAGAGTATAGTATGGAAGAATTAACTCAATATATAGAAGAAGTAAAGAACAGAATACTACATTAAAAAGGTGATTTATTATGGTAGGTGAAACAGTAACTTTTGTTATACCGAGCAGTGCTGCCAAAGCATATCAAGGTTTAGCAAACAAATATGCAGCAATTGAACCACCAACATGGGCACTGTTATTGGCAAATGCCGTTCGTGTTGAGAGTTATGATCCTTGTATCTTAGACTTTGATGCTGAACCATGTGATGATGTAACAGCTGCAGACAAAATTGCCGCAACCAAATCAAGACTAGCAGTGTTCGTTCTATACGGACAAAATCCAAACTCTGGCACCACGATGATGATTGGTGCTACCGCTCTTGCCATGCAACTCAAAGCATCACATCCTGATATCAAAATTGTTTTCATTGGTTCACATGCATCAGCTATGCCATATGAAACAATCAGTTCTCCATTTATTGATTTTGTTTTTATCAATGAAGGTGTTTATGGTCTATTAGATTTACTGAAAACAAATCTTAAAAGTGATTTGGACACAGTACGTGGACTTGTTTATAAAAGAAACAATAATCCATATGGATTACCAATGAATGGTGCGCCAGGAGAAATTGTACAAACTGCTGACATGGATCGTGTGATGCCTGGTTATGCATGGGACTTGATAGATTTTAATAAGTATCGTGCTCATTACTGGCATAACTATTTTAAAGATGAAGGTCGTACACCATTTGCTGCAATCTCCACATCGTTAGGTTGTTCTTTTGGTTGTAGTTTCTGTATGATTAATATTGTTAATCGCACATCATTTGATCCTGTTGTTGCATCCGATTCAAGAGGTATGCGTTTCTGGTCACCAGAATTAGTTTTGAAAGAGATGGAGTATCTTTGGAAGTCTGGTGTAAGAACACTTCGTTTAACTGATGAGATGTTCTTCCTTAACAAAAAATACTATGTGCCAATTTTAGAAGGTCTGATTGAACGTGGCATCAAGTTCAACATTTGGGCATATGCAAGGGTAGATTCAGTTCGCAAAGACCAATTGAAACTATTCAAAGATGCTGGTGTAAATTGGTTGTGTCTTGGTATTGAAGCAGGCAACCGTAATGTTCGTTTGGAAATTGAGAAAGGTAAGTTTCAAGATGTGGACATCTACGAGATCGTAAAAGATATTAAAGATGCTGGCATCAATATTCTTGGTAACTATATGTTTGGATTTCCAGAAGATACATATGAGACTATGCAAGAAACTTTAGACCTTGCACTTGAGTTGAATTGTGAACATGCAAATTTCTACGCCGCAATGGCATTGCCAGGTTCTGCACTACATCGTGATGCTATGAAAAATGGTTGGGAACTACCACAAACATTTGAAGAGTATGCTTTCTTATCATATGATTGCCGACCACTGCGTACTAAAACTCTAACTGGTCCAGAAGTTCTCAAGTTTCGTGATGAAGCGTGGCACAAATACTTCTCACATAAACCATTCTTAGATTTGGTAGAAACAAAGTTTGGTTTAGATTCACGACAAAACCTTGAACAAATGGCGCAGATTAAATTGAAACGCAAGTTACTTGGAGATTGATAATGGATTTGAAAAGAATTGGTAATGAATACCGCAAAGAATTATTTGAGAAGTTTGTGGAAGTAGGACAAGGACATCCAGGTTCTACATTCTCAATGCTCGATATCGTAACCACTTTATATCATGGGGGTTACATGAGTTATAATGAAAGCACAAATAGATTCCGTAACAAAGTATTAATCAGTAAAGGTCATGCTACAGTAGCACTGTACCCTATACTGAAACATTTTGGTGTTCTACCAAAAGAAGATTGGGATAATTGGGGTAAAGGATTACCATCGTGTCTGCGTGTCTTTGGTAACATATCTATTCCTGGTATTGATATGACATCAGGTTCACTAGGACATGGTGTTGGTGTTGGTGCAGGTATGGCAATTGCTAATCCAGATCAGCACATCTACACAGTCATCTCTGAAGGTGAATTGTATGAAGGTTCAACATGGGAAGCATTGCTCTTTGTTGCTCATCGTCAAATCAAAAACATGACCATTTTCATTGACATCAATAACCTTATCATTCTTGGTAAAACGGATGATTGCTTAATGCTCAATAACATTCGTGAGAAGTTGACAGGATTTCCATTTGATTTATACTCAGTCAACGGACACGAACCAGATGCGATTGTTGCTGCTTTAAATGAAACATCATATCAACCAAAAATTATTTTATGTAATACAGTCAAAGGTAAAGGTTTCTCATTAATGGAAAACAAACCTGAGTGGCATTACATGCAAGCAATTACACCAGAACAAATTGAACAGTGCCGCAAGGAGATTAATGATGCTACAGCGTGATGCTTTTATTGAACAAATTACAGAGAAGTTAGAAACAGATAAAGATATTTATTTTTTATCCGCAGACTTTGGTGCAGCAGCATTAGATGTGCTGCGTGAGAAGTATCCAGAAAACTTTATTCACTGCGGCATTTCTGAGCAGGCAATGATTGATATTGCCACTGGTCTGGCACTGCAAGGTAAGAAAGTATTCTGTTATGCGATGGCACCATTCATTTCTCTTCGTGCTATTGAACAGATCAAAACTGGTCCAAGTATGATGAACTTGCCTATCTGTATCATGTCAGTTGGTATTGGCATTGGTTATGCCGATGCTGGTCCAACTCACTACATCACGGAAGACTTTGCTTGTCTGCGTTCTATTATTAACTGCAACATCTATACTACCGCAGACGCTGGTACAGCAAGACGATTGGCAAAGAAACTGTTAGACAAGCCAGAGTTATCATACATTCGTTTTGACCGCCATGATCAACCAGAGTTAGAAGTAACTAACTTTGTAAACGACTTAGACTATCGTTTAATGGACAACACAGTTACCGAAGATAAAGTTGTGGTGATTGGTTCGGGTAAAATGGCACACATTGTTAAACAAGCACACAACGAGGCACATGGAAAACTTTTTGGTGTTGATTTAATTCAAGCTAAACCATTTCCAAAAACATTGTTGAATGTGATCAAAGCATCTAAAGGCGTGATTGTTATTGATGAACAAACACCATCTGGTTCTTTAGGTGCTGCTGTAATGGAAGCATGTGCTGATGCGAATATTATGAAGAAGATTAAAACAATTACCATACCAGAGATGTATGTCTATGAAAATGGTGGTCGTGAATATCTACTCAACAAATTAGGACTAAACAAAGATAATATTTTAAAAACTTTGAATGATAATTTCTAAAACTCCGTATCGGTTGTCATTGTTTGGTGGTGGTGCAGATTATCCTTCTTGGTTTGTATCAAATAAAACAAAATTAGTTTCTGCTGCTATGGCAAACTATTGCTATATTAGTGTAAAACAACTGCCTCCTTACTTTGATTATGTGAATCGTGTCATCTATTCTAAAATAGAAAGTATACCTACATTTGATCAAATAGAACACCCATCTGTACGTGCATGTCTAAAATACTTACAGGTGCCTAATGGTATATCTATTACTCATGATGGTGATCTTCCTGCCCGCTCTGGCATTGGATCATCTTCTTCATTTACTGTTGGACTAATCAACGCTCTTCAAGTTTATCTTGGTAAAAAACCTTTGTCTCAATTTGATTTGGCAATGAAAGCAATCAACATTGAACAGAATGTTATTGGTGAATCAGTAGGTGTTCAAGATCAAATCATGGCAGCATACGGTGGCATCAAAGTTATAGAACTATCTGGTGCCAATATGAATGTGCGTGATCTGAAAATCTCTGATGGTTATGTTGATGATTTTGAATCTCATATTATGTTAGGATTTTCAGGCATCAGTAGACTATCCGAAGTTCAAGCAAAAAAACAAGTTGACTCCATCAAAGAAGGTAAATCTACTAAAACATTAGAAGATATGCAAGAACTAACTCGGTTTGCAATTGAAGCATTTGAAACCGAATCTTCTTTTTCTGATATTGGTTTGTTCTTACAACATCAATGGAAACTAAAACGAACACTTACAGATAGTGTCTCCAGCGAGCACATAAATAGTATATACACTGATGCAATACAAGCGGGTGCGTATGGTGGCAAATTGATGGGTGCAGGTGGTGGTGGATTCTTTATGTTTCTTGCACCGCCAGATGCACATCAAAAGATTAAAGATGCATTAAAACAAATCAACGTATGGATACCTTTTAAATTTGATTACGAAGGTTCCAAAATTATTATGAGGTGATTATGAAGTACCCATTGATGAGTGACAATATTTCCAGAGAAGATTTAGATTTGGTAATTGAACATCTAAAGAAGGACAATCCCAAACTAACCAATGGCCCAGAATGCCGTGCTTTTGAAGAAGCATGGAGTAAATGGTTGGGTGTAAAGTATTCTGTATTTGTAAACTCAGGTGCTTCTGCCAATCTTCTTTCAATGACGATGTTGAAGATCAAACATCCAGAAGGTGGTGAAGTTATTGTACCACCATTCACATGGGTATCTGATATTGCCTCTATCATTCAATGTGGTTTCACTCCAGTATTTGTTGATATTGATTTAGATACTCTTGGCATGAACACTGATGGTATCATCAATGCTATTACCGATAAAACCCGTGCTGTGTTTCTTACCTACGCACAAGGTTTTGATTGTCTCTCAGAAAAACTTCTAACAGAATTAGGAGACAGAAACATTCCATTAATTGAAGATGTGTGTGAGTCACATGGTGCTACACACAATGGTAAACTTCTAGGCAGTTTTGGATGGATGTCTAACTTCTCATTTTACTTTGCTCATCACATGTCTACCATTGAAGGTGGTATGATATGTACCAATGATGAAACCGTTTATCATACCGTTCGTATGTTACGTTCACATGGTATGGTTCGTGAATGTGCATCAGAAAAAATGTCCGAAAAATATAAGTCGGAGTATCCAGAATTAAATCCAGAATTCATCTTTGCCTATCCAGCATACAATGTTCGCAATACCGAAATTGGTGGTATACTTGGTCAAAACCAGTTGAAATACCTGGATAATAATGTTATAATGAGAAATGAGAATCTTTTTGAATTCTTATCCAAGTTGGATAGTAAGAAGTATAAAGTAGATTTCCGTTTGGTAGGTTGCAGTAACTATGCATTCAACATTGTACTACAACCTGAGTATGCAAATAAAGAGTTTGTTCAAAGATTGATGGGTAAAATGCGTGACAACGAAATTGAATTCCGTCGTGGTTCTGCTGGTGGTGGTAATCAACTACGTCAACCATATCTAAAAGGTATTGTTGCTGAAGATCACTACAAGAAGTATCCTAACACAGATCATATGCATTTTTATAGTTTTTACATAGGTAATTATCCATCATTACCAAAAAGTGCAATCAAAGAAATTACTGACGTTTTAAATAAGGTATAATATGAATAATGTTTTAATAACAGGTGGTGCAGGTTACATTGGGTCTATTCTCACAGAGTTTCTTTTAGATTTAGGATTTAATGTTACAGTAGTTGATAACTTCATGTACAAGCAGGCAAGTCTAAATCATATATGTTCTAGGCCTAGATTCAATGTAGTTAATGGTGACATTCGGAATCCTGCTCACATTCAACCATTATTGAAAAATGCAGACTTTATTATTCCATTGGCAGCATTAGTTGGTGCACCATTATGTAATAAAGATATTGTTGGTGCAGACACTATCAATAAAGAAGCGATCTTTATGATGCTTGATAAGGTATCTAAAGAACAAAAAATAATTATGCCTACAACTAATTCGGCATATGGTTCAGGTGATGAGAATAATTTCTGTACTGAAGAATCACCACTTAATCCTATCTCTAAGTATGCTATTGATAAAGTTAAAGTAGAAGAGATGTTGATGCAACGTGAGAACTCAATCAGTTATAGGTTAGCAACTGTGTTCGGTATGTCACCACGTATGCGTACCGATTTGTTGGTAAATGATTTAACTTATCGTGCAGTGAATGATGGTTATGTAATTATCTTTGAAGGACATTTTAAACGTAATTACATTCATGTTCGGGATGTGTGTGATGCATTCATTCATGCCATTTATAATTTTGATACAATGAAGAGTCAAATATATAATGTAGGTCTTTCATCTGCAAATGTGTCTAAACTAGAACTGTGTGAGATAATCAAGAAACATGTTCCTGGTTTTACAGTTATTGAAGGAGAGATTAAGAAAGATCCAGATCAGAGAAACTATATCGTTTCTAATGCCAAGTTAGAAGCAACTGGGTTTGAACCGATGTATACGTTAGATGATGGAGTTGAAGAACTACTGAAAGGTTATAAGATGATTAAGAACAACATCTATGGTAATGTATAATCCAATAACATCAATGGTAACACAAGCAGTTTACATAGAACCCGAACACATGTCAAGCATTATTTAAGGTAAATTTATTATGGCTTCAAATCATTACGTAAACAATGCCGACTTTCTGGCAGCACTAATCAAGTATCATGAGGACTGTGCGAAAGCAAAAGAATCAGATAACCTTGAACCGAATATACCAAATTATATTGGTGAATGTTTTCTGAAGATTGCGGAACACTTGTCACGCAAGCCAAACTTTATTTCATATACTTACCGAGATGAGATGATCTCTGATGGTGTAGAGAACTGTATCATGTACTTCCGTAACTTTGATCCAGCCAAATCTAAGAATCCATTTGCCTACTTTACACAGATAATTTACTATGCCTTTCTACGTAGAATTATGCGTGAGAAGAAACAACTGTATGTAAAGTATAAAGCAACCCAACAGTTTGGGTTATTAGATGAAGGTGAAATGTTTGAGGATGAAAACGGTAACATGAAACAGTTTGAATTGTATGATAATATATCGGAGTTTATCCATAATTTTGAAGAGAATAAAAAGAAAAAGAAGGCAAAGAAGTCGGAAGGGCTTGAATCTTTCTTAGAGGATGATGTAGAATAGTAATATTGAAATTTATAATTAAAGGAAATTAAATGAGTGATTTAAATATGAATTGGGTTAAACGAAACTTTCCAGAAGATTTTGTTTTCTTTGATGTCGGTACTATGAATATGGATGACTCTGTAAGTTTAAGGCGAGTTATGCCAAAGGCAAAAATATATGCCTTTGAAGCCAACAATTATTGGTTGGAACATAATACAAGACGAGCGGTTGATTATGGTATCAATTATTTTCAAACTGCGGTTTCTCATATTGATGGAACAATAAAATATAACCCATCGTTGACTCAATATGGTAATGAACATCCTGATTCTGGAAGTATTTTTAAAATAAATCCTTCTAATCAAGAAGGTAAAGTTTATGGTGAAGAATATGATGTTAGTTCAGTTCGTCTAGAAACTTTTTGTAAGAGAATAAATGTTGTACCTGATTTCATTCACATTGATGTAGAAGGTGCCGAATTAAAAGTATTTCAAGGAGTAGGTGATTACAAACCAACATGTGTTTGGGCTGAGGTTGTTACCTTTGATCACTACCTTACTGGAACAAGTCGTGAAGAGTTTGATAATCTGATGCGTGATCTAGGTTACAATAAAATCTTTGATGGTTCACGTGATTCTTTATATTGCTTACAGGGATTTAAAGTGACACCTTATTAATATGAAAATATGTGTTCTTGGTGATACTCATTTTGGAATGAGAGGTGACTCATTAGATTTCCATAAATACGTAGAGAAGTTCTATACGAACATATTCTTTCCATATTTAAAGAAACACAATGTTACCACTGTGGTACAGCTCGGTGATTTATTTGACCGTAGGAAGTTTATTAACTTCAACTCATTATATCTATGCCGTGAATATTTCTTTCAGAAATTACAAGAATATGGTATACAGTTCATTACACTGTTGGGAAACCATGATGTCGCATTCAAAAACACCCTACAGGTTAACTCATCACAATTACTTCTAAACGAGTATGACAACGTTACTGTATGTGATTCTTTTACTACATTTAACTTTGACGGGATTGATGTTGATATTGTGCCTTGGTTATGTGATGATAATGAAGTTGAAATCCTTGATAAGATAAAACAAAGTAAATCACAAATCTGTTTTGGTCATTTTGAAATTGATGGCTTTAAGATGGATGCAGTAAGTGTGCATGAAGGTGGACTTAAAAAAGATAAACTATCCAAATATGATATCGTTTTGAGTGGCCACTTTCATCACAAATCTGATGATGGTCACATCTTCTATGTTGGCACACCAAATGAAATCACGTGGGTTGATTATAATGATCCACGTGGATTTCATATCTTTGATACACATACACGTGAGATGAAATTCATTAGGAATCCATATCGCATGTTCTTCAAAATAAATTATGATGATTCGTTAGAAAACGTGGCACAACAATACCGAACATTTGACTATTCTGTGTATGAAGGTGCATATGTCAAAGTTGTGGTAGTAAATAAAAATAATCCATTTCTATTTGATATGGTAATTGATAATCTATACAAGGCAGGTGCTGCCGACATTTCCATCGTTGAAGATTTTACCGATCTGAACGTTAATGCCGATCAAGACTTGATTGATCAGGCAGAAGATACGATGACGATTCTTTCCAAATATATTGATAACTTGACATTGAACGTAGAAAGTGATAAACTTAAAGGTCTTATGCGTGAACTTTATGTTGAAGCACTCAATACTGAAACTGAATGATACTATTTAAAACACTCAAGTGGAAGAATATTCTCTCCACCGGGAATCATTTTACCGAAATAAAACTGAACAGTAATGCCAACACATTGATTGTTGGTTCTAATGGTTCAGGTAAATCAACCATGTTGGATGCGTTGTGCTTTGCCTTGTTTGGTAAAGCATTTCGTAACATAAACAAACCTAACTTATTAAACTCAATCAATGGTAAAGATTGTGTAGTTGAGGTTGAGTTTAGTGTAGGTAATAAAGAGTATAAGATAGTTCGTGGTATCAAACCAAATATCTTTGAAATATACCAAGATGGAATTCTAGTTAATCAAGATGCCGCATCAAGAGACTATCAAGAATACTTAGAACGATTTATTATCAAACTAAACTATAAATCATTCACTCAGATTGTTATTCTTGGTTCAGCATCATTCGTGCCATTCATGCAGTTATCGGCATCAGATCGTCGTTCTATTATTGAGGACTTGTTAGACATTCAAATCTTTTCTACTATGAATAGTTTAGTAAAAGAAAGAATGAGTATCAATAAAGAAAACACTACACTCAAGAAAAGTGAAATAGAATTAACTAAACAACGGTATCAGTTGAAGAAAGAATACCAAGATAAACTCAACGAAGATAAAGATGTAAAGGTAAAAGAATATGAGAGTGAGATACAAAGTTGCAGAGAAACCATACGCACCCTATGTAGAGAGATTGACGATCTGGAGCGACAGAAAGAAGCATATGCCGAACTCTGCAAGAAAATTCCTGAAAATGAAAAAAAGATTACTGCGCTTAAAAAAATTGAATCTAAAATTGAAAGCAAGATATCCGAAGTGGGAACAGATAGAGAGTTCTATGAACACAATGCTGATTGCCCAACGTGTAGGCAGGCCATTACCGTGGAGTTTAAAGAAGGGCACTTGGGCAACCTATTATCAAAGGAGCAGGAACTTGTTAGTGGTCTAACAGAACTTCAAACAAAGATATCAGAACATGAAACTACATTGGTTCAATTACGTTCTGATGAACAGACACTACACACAATACGAATTGAACTTGCAACCAAACAAACTGGTAAAGCAGGACTAGAATCAGTAATTGCAAAACTTCAAAAACAAATTGCAGACTTAAACAACATTCAAGAAGATGCTGATACAAATGAATTGGTGATATTGAAAGAACAGATAACAACAACAGAAAATGATCTAAGAAATTTGATTGAAGAGAAATCTTATTATGATACTGCGGCATCTTTGCTTCGTGATTCAGGTATCAAGACTAAGATTATCAAGCAATACTTACCAATCATAAACAAGTTGGTGAACAAGTATCTTGCTTCGTTGGACTTCTTTGTCAACTTCAACCTTGATGAGTCGTTTAAAGAAACAATTAAGTCTAGACACCGTGATGACTTTAGTTACCATAACTTCTCTGAAGGTGAGAAACAACGTATTGATATGGCATTGATGTTGACATGGCGTGCAGTGGCTAAGTTGAAGAACTCATCCAGTACCAATCTATTAATACTTGATGAGGTGTTTGATTCGTCTTTAGATACTACAGGTACAGAAGAATTGATGAAGATATTACACGGTCTTGAGGATGTAAATTTATTTGTTATCAGTCACAAAGGTGATATACTTCAAGATAAATTTGCAAACACAATTAGATTTGAGAAGGTAAAGAATTTTTCAAGGATAGTAAAATGATAGAGATAAGTGGATACATGGATAGAGATCGTAAATCGGTCGTATTCCTGGAAGAAGAAACGAAAAAATATATTGTGAACTGCACTGATGGTTTTGGTGCAAGATATACAGCATCTTTTGTTAATTTAGAATCAGCAGAAAACTTTGCTGAAGAATGGGTACTAGAAAAATGAGTGAAATACTAACGATTGATACCACAGCAGGCATACAAACAACAGAAAAGATTGATCCATTACCATTATTTGGTGAAGATTATCCAATGTTACTTACTGTAATGCCAGAATATACTGGTGGTTTTCCTAGTCCAAGTATGGTAACATTATCAAAGCGATTGAAGATGACCATGAAATTGTATGGTGGTATTGGATTATCTGCCAATCAATGTGGAGTGTCAGAAAGAATGTTTGTTATTGGCACAGATGAATTTCAAATGGTTTGTATAAACCCAAAAGTAATAAAGAAATCCGAAACTGCCGTTAAGAACAGAGAAGGTTGCCTTTCTTATCCAGGTTTATTTTTAAGTATTGACAGACCAGACTGGATTGATGTAGAATATACAGATGAGTTTGGTAATACTAAAGAAGGTAGACTTGAAGGTGTAAGTGCTCAATGTTTTCTACACGAACTAGATCACTTAAACGGTATCAAGTTTGTTACTTATGCCAAACCAGTTGCGTTACAGATGGCAAGAAAAAAACAAAAGAAAACCGTAAAAACAATTGTGAGAAAAGCAAAAAAGAATGGATGAGAAACAGTTTGTAGAGGAACAATGGGTCAAGTGGCAAGATGAAAATCCTGCCACTTCTTTTAACAATGTTAATATTGATGAACTTCGTGAGAATCTTATTAAAGATTTGACCTATGTTTCAGGAATGGATGTTCGTGAATACACCTTGTATCAAAAGTGGTGTGAGGTACACCAGAAATATCCTGCGGTTGAAATTAATGACCTATGGGAAGGTTCTAAATTAGTTCTTGCTGACGAAAATCAAAGACGCATTCTTGCCAAAGTTAAAGATAATATTTGGTCACCAGAAAGTGTAGATGACTATCTGAATCTACAACCAGAACTTATCTATTGTAATAAAGAAGATGATCTTCCTGAAACTTGGAATGCCATTCGTACCTTTGTATCTACGATGAAGAACAACTCCAATATCGGTCGTAATCTAAATTTCATCGTACAAGATAAAGTTACCAAAAAATATCTTGGTGTTATTTGTATCTCTTCTGACTTCCTTGATTTAACACCACGTGATAACTTTATTGGTTGGCCTAGAGAATTAAAGACACAAGGCAAGATGATCAATCATACTGCCATTGGTTCTACTATTGTTCCTTTGCAACCTCTAGGTTATAATTATGTTGGTGGTAAACTACTAGCATTACTTTGTTTATCGGATACAGTACAAGATTTATGGAAGAAAGTATATGGCGATACATTGGCTGGTGTTACAACAACATCACTTTATGGTAAAACAAAAGCAAATGGTTTATCACAGTATGATAACTTAGATTATTGGAAACCAATGGGGTTTACTTCTGGCTCAGTATCATTTGAACCAGAA
>Ga0315903_10007109_pt1 | contig 14079 bp, 26 predicted proteins | sample LakEriMetagenome_7_FD_203524 | JGI IMG/M metagenome (GOLD analysis project Ga0315903, IMG submission 203524) | Freshwater fungal communities from buoy surface, Lake Erie, Ohio, United States - Buoy 2 MA119 | ecosystem: Environmental > Aquatic > Freshwater > Lake | place: USA: Lake Erie, Ohio...
GACCGCGCCTGATTGAGGGGTGTCATGCTATCCTCGGCGCGGTTCTATTTAGCAAGCCCCCGTTACGCAGTGACTAAGCTCTAATAAGACAGCTTGCGCGTGGTTAAGAACTAGAGGCGCAAGGCATATTGTGGGTTATTATACAGGATTTAAAAGGATACATCAAGATTAAAAATGGGGGTGGGGGATTTTGCATACCCCCAATTCTATAGAAAACTGCTCTCTATTCAGAAAACCAACGATGACTTTGCATAGTCAGGGTGCATCCCTCGTTGTTGCTTTAACACGTTTTCAAGGTTTATTCAGCACAACCCCCGTGCGATGGATCAGATCACAGTGAACTTTTATCATAAAGTTTATGGGTGCGCAACAAAAAAAAGACCCCCCAATTTGAGGAGCTTTCGCCTAGCCTTGGGGGGTTCTAATGATTGCACGATACAGGATTCGTGGGGCGATGTCAAGCCGTGATGATCTGTCACGCTTTGAAAGGGGGTCACGGATTGTCCCCTGCCTTTTGGGGGTTGATACGTTAAAATACCATTTTCTACATCATGGTGTAGCAGCTACAGCCCTTTTATTCCGTGCCCTGCAGACGATTTGCTACACTGCTACACTAAAAAACGACTTCAAACCCTATACACGGGGTGATGTATATTGCTATATTTACCTACTTATATTTTTATAACTCTTTAAAAGTAGTGTAGCATGTAGCAAGTAGGCTCTAGCCCTTATATTCCGTGGGCTGTAGCTGCTACAAGCCTATGTAGCACGATGTAGCAAAAAAGGGGTTTTTGGTTATATTTTTTTACATATTTTAATATTTTAGCAGAAAAAATAAAAATTATTGCGTTTATTTTTTTTTCGTGTAAAGTGTATTTGGGCTTTGAAAAAACGTAAAAAGGAATAAAAAGTATGCTTATTGATAATTTTTTAAGATTTTTAAAATCTATTGATTGTTATCCTGAAAATCCAAAAGATATTATTTGCGATGACGTTATGCGTTATTACACGCCTAAAGATGCGCCGAATAATAAAAAATCGTGCGCATATCAATTTTGTGAAAAAAATGGATTTGGATTTGGTTGGGTGGTTAATTTTCGCACAGGCGAGAAACACGTTTATAAAACAGCAAAAAACAGAAACTGGACAGATGAACAGAAAGCGGCTTTTAAGCGCGAGCGTGAAGCTATAGAAAACCAAAGAGCTATAGAGGAAGAAGAACGCTACGCTAAAGCCGCATTGTTGGCGCAGGAAAAATTTAAGAAAGCCGCGCCTTGTGTGGATCACCCTTATGCTAAAAGGAAAAATCTTTTAATTGACAAGATTAAAGTGATTAACAACCACATAATGATTCCTAGGTATTATGATGGTGAGATCGTGAATTTAGAAACGATAGACCAAAAAGGGTTTAAGTTGCCCTTAAAAGATGCGCGGATGAAAGGGACATATTCCTTTATAACAGAAAAAGCATTATCAAAAGATACGATTATAATCTGTGAGGGGTATGCCACGGGCGATGCGTTGTTTCAGTGCCTTAATATTCCTGTGATCGTAGCTTTTACTGCTGGAAATATAGATCCAGTGGCAAAGATAATGCGCAAGAAATATCCAACATCAAAAATAATAATTGCCGCCGATAATGACCAATGGAGCAATGGCGGCAATGCAGGAGTTGAAAACGCGCGTAAAGCTGCTGGATCGATAGGGGGGGCGTTTGTGGTTTATCCAGAATTTCCAGCCGATGATCTAGAAAAAAGAACGGATTGGAGTGATGTTTTCTTGACACAGGGCATGGAATCCGTTAAAATTGCGTTCGGGGGCGTTTTAAATCAGTCGCATAATTCCTTTTTGCCCGATTCTTCTCAGCCCAACTTTGAAGACGCCCCCACCCTTATTCCCGATTACATTCCTGATTTTAATTATATCCCCGAACATATGGAGGATGGCGCACATGATTATTATAGTATGTATGAGCCTGTTTATGATGAAATTGCGCCCCAAAAAACCCAAAAAATAGATTATAATTGGAAATCAAAAATAATTTGCAATAGTGAGGGTGCGCCTGAAAAAAAGAGCGTGGCAAATTTAAAACTTTATTTATCAAACAAAGAAGAGTTTTCAGGGCTTTTTGTTTATGATTGTTTTTCGCATAAAATCCTTATTGTAAAACGCCCCATATGGGAAGATGGGCAAGATTTTAAGGTTAGGGAATATGTTGAGGATGACACAGCCAGCCTAAGAATACAGCTTGAGTATATGGGTTTAAGAGCGAATAAGTCCGATATTATGGACACTGTTAAACTTGTCGCGATTAAACACAAAATAAATCCAGCGCAGAAATATTTTAAGGATTTAGTATGGGACGGAAAAAACCGCCTTGAAAAGTTTCTTGAACATTATTTTATTGCGAATCCTGATAAAACGCACATTGAAGATGCCCCTGAATATTTATCAATGATAGGTAAAAAATGGATGGTGGCGGCGGTTAAGCGTGTGTTTGAGGCTGGATGCAAGTTTGACAATATGCTTGTGATTGAGGGGGATCAGGGGATAGGAAAAAGCAGGGCATTGCGGATGCTTTGCACGTTTGGAAAAGATGAAGAACGCGCGTATTTTACGGACTCAATTAGGTTTTCTGAAATATCGAAATCCGACACTGTGCAGCGTATGTGGGGATGCCTTGTGGTGGAAATCGCGGAATTATCGGGATTAAGCAAGTCAGATGTTAATTCTGTTAAAAACTGGATCACGAACCAAGAGGATTTGGCGCGGTTGCCGTATGATCGCCTTGTGCAGACATTTAAGCGGCAATGTGTATTTGCAGGAACAACGAATAATTATGATTATTTGACTGATACCACAGGGAATAGGCGGTTTTGGTGCTTTAAATCACATGGTATTGCTTTTGATGAATTGGAGCGTGACCGTGACCAGCTTTGGGCGGAGGCATACGAATTGTATAAATCCAAATTCCCGATATTCTTAAACGATGAAGAGGCAAAGTTGGCGGAGATTGCACAACATAAACGCCTATATTCTGATCCGTGGGAATGGGATGTGATGGAAATATGCAATTCATTTAGTAAGTCGAAACCAAGGGGTTTTACTGTAAAAGATGTTCTATCAGGATTAGGGATAGTGACGAAAGACCAGAAAAATGCAGACAGTGCGCGTGTTCGGGGTATACTTGAGAAGATAGGATATAAAGCGTCAGTGTGCCGTGATGATAAAAAGCGGACATTTAGGGGCTACAGAAAAGACGGGGGGTTTGACGTATGATAACCCTTTATGATGACCAAGCGGAATTGGTGGAAAAAGTCCGTAATTCATTTAAAGCAGGAAATAAATCCGTATTGATGCAGTCCGCAACAGGATCGGGCAAAACCCAAATGGCTGCATACATGGTTATGCAAGCGATGATTAAACCAGCGCAGGGCTGCATTGTGTTTTGTGTACCTCGCAAGGCATTGATGGAGCAGACCAGCGAAACATTTAATAGTCACGGCATGGATCATGGATTGATAGGGGCTGGATATACGTTTAATAAATACCATAAACTGTATATTGCCACGATGCAGACCTTGGCGCGGCGTATTGAGTCGCCTGATTTTCCAAAGATGCGGATGTTGGTTGTTGACGAAACACATTATGGAGCGGCGGAATTAGATCGAATCATAAAGCACGCAAAAGCACAAGGCACATGGATTTTAGGATTATCCGCCACGCCAACGAAACTATCAGGGCAGGGCTTGGGGTGTTGGTATGATGACATGGTGCAGGGTAAATCAATTCGATGGTTAATGGATAACAAAAGGCTATCAGATTATCGCTATTTTGCCCCGACAATATTGGACTTATCGGCGTTGAAAGTCACGGCAGGTGATTATTCCAAGGGCGAACTAAATTCGTTTATGGAGGAAAAGCGGCAAGTTATTGGCGATGCGGTGAAGTATTACAAAACACACGCGATGGGTAATATTCACATGGTATTTGGTACGAGCATTAAACATTCAAATATGATCGCCGAAGAATTTAGATCACAAGGCATAACGGCGGCACACGTTGATGGTGAAATGGATCGCGCGGAACTTGGGAAAATATTAAGGGCATACGCGCGACGTGAAATTAAGGTGATAACGAATTGCGATTTGCTTACGTTTGGATTTGATTTGTCACAGGCGAGCGGCTTGGATGTTACGATTGAGAGCATATCGGATTTAAAACCCACCATGTCAGTGGCATTGCAAAGACAGAAAGACGGCAGGGCGTTAAGGTATAAGGGCGGTAAGCCTGCATTATTTTTCGGTCACGCGAACAATGCGTTTATTCATGGTATGCCTTGCGAAGAAATTGCATGGACGCTGGATGATGTTAAGGTGAGCAAGCGCGATGTTGTTAAGAAGATGGTGACAGGCAAACGTTGTGAGAAATGCCACTGGCTGCCCCCACGTCCTGCCCCTGTATGCCCGAATTGTGGGACGCCTTATGAGGTGCAATCGCGCGAGGTTGAACACGTTGACGGCGAACTTGTGGAAATGACGAAGGAGCAAATGCAATCCAAAATGGATGCAATGAAGAAAGTCAAGAAAGATGAAAACAAAGGTGCGAAGACGATTGAGGAGTTAATCGCGCTTGGATACACTAGGGGCTATAAATCCCCCGAAGGATGGGCGCATAAGCAAATGGAGTTACGGCAATCATGGAAAAGGTAAAACAATCAGAGGCGCAGGTGACAGGTGAAATCGCGTCGTTGCAAAGTAAATACGGCTTAGTGCTATTCAGAAATCAACGTCAAATTGGGAAAATTAATGGATCATGGACGGCTACAGGCTTTATGAATGGGGCAAGCGATTTGATAGGATACCAGCGCAGCACAGGTCGATTTGTTGCGGTGGAGGTAAAGGCAACGGGAAAGAAGCCTACCAAGGAGCAGCAAGCGTTTATTGATGCGCTGAATATGAATGGCTGCATAGCTTTGTGGGCAGATAGCGCGGCGATGTTTATTGATAAGATTGAAAGGGTTTTAATATGAAATATTGGTTTGACACGGAATTCATAGACGATGGTAAAACGATTGACTTAATAAGCATTGGGATAGTTGCGGAAGATGGAAGGACGTACTATGCAGAATCTCAAGAGTGTGATCTAGGATGCGCCTCAGAATGGGTAAAACAAAATGTTATCCCCCATTTAACAGGTGAAACAAAACCACGTCAGCAGATTGCTGATGAAATAGCGGATTTTATAAAGCCTAATGATTGCATAGAGATTTGGGCGTATTATGGGGCTTATGATTGGGTAGCGTTTTGTCAATTATATGGTCGTATGCTGGATATTCCGCAGCATATACCGATGTTTTTTAATGATGTGAAAAGCCTTTGCGTATCCGTTGGTAGCCCAAGTCTTCCCGTGAATGATGGAATAAAACATAATGCGCTTGATGATGCGATATGGACAAAAGAGGCGTGGGAATTTTTAAATGAAAACCATATTGCCGCCTCCAGCAAAAAGGTATTGAAATGACATATAAAAGAAAAGAAATTATCGGTGACTGTACGCTGTATTTAGGCGATTGCATGGAGGTTATGCCGTTATTGAATAAGGCAAATTCAATTTTAACAGATCCACCTTATGAATTATCCAGCGCAGGAGCAGGAAAAAGCCATTTTGGGATGTCATTGAATAAATTTGACACACAGGGATATAAAGATATTATCGAGGGTGTGGATTACAAAAGACTTTTTGTGGAATTTGAAAGAATATGCGATCCATTTCATAGTTTTGTTTTTTGTTCGAACAAGCAAATATCAAGATTGATGAATGAAACGGAAAAGAGGGGGTTTGCCACAACCTTGCTAGTTTGGCATAAAACGAACGCTGCGCCTTTTGCAAATGGGGTATGGCGTGGGGATATAGAATATATCGTGCATAGCAGATCCAAGGGCGCAAAATTTATTGGTAATGCTATGGAGAAAAAAAAGGTTATTGAACATCCTGCGGTGATTGATGACGCCCATCCTACTGTAAAACCTTTGCCAATCATAAAAAGGCTTCTGATAAATTGCAGTGAAGAGAATGATTTAATTTTAGATCCCTTTTTAGGCAGCGGCACAACAGGCGTGGCTTGTGCAGAAATGGGGCGCAAGTTTACAGGCATAGAATTGGACGAGAAGTATTTTGACATAGCGTGTAGAAGAATTGAAAACGCCTATAAGCAGCCAGATTTATTCTTGTAACAAAAAACCAAAATCCCCCCAATCAACGCAATAAAATTAGCGTAAATAATCATTGACCTTACGCATTTAATCGGGCATAGTGTTTATATCAAAACGTCATGTTTGATATTTTCGCCGACAAGGGGAAGTCGTTAAAATCCCCATATAATTATAAATCAAATGAGGTGTAATATGATAACATACCACAAAGAAGTGCAACAAAAATCAGATGAATGGTTCAAGTTACGATGCGGCTTATTGACTGGATCGCTTGTATCGCAGTTTTTTACGCTTAAGAAAAACACAGAAATCAGCCAAGATAAATTCAATGGCATGGTTTACGAATTGGCAGCCCAGCGCATATCTAATTTTGTTGAGCCGTCATTTACAAGTTACCATACGGATCGTGGCAATATTGAAGAAATCTATGCGCGGCAGTATTACAATGACAATTATTCACCGATTGATGAATGTGGTTTTGTAACGCGCGACATTGATTCCTTGATGAAAGTTGGATTTTCACCCGATGGATTGATCGGCGATGATGGATTGATTGAAATCAAGTCACGCATACAAAAATTTCAGATTGAAACGATTGTAAACAACGAAATACCAGCGCAATATATGCCACAGGTTCAATTCGGGTTTTATGTGACACAGCGCAAATGGTGCGACTTTATTCAGTATTCAAATGGATTGCCGCTTTTTGTTAAACGTGTATTGCCTGATGATGCGTGGCAATTAAAGATTGAAAGTGCGATTGAGGAAATAGAATATAAAATCCTTGATACAATGCAGTTGTTTTGGGGAAATTCAAAAGACTTGGTCAAAACCGAGCGTTTATCAAATTATTATCAAGATGGAGATCAAAATGACGACGGAAGTTTTTAAATCAATATGCGCCATTATCGGCGACTTATCCAAAGATGGGATCACAAAATCAAAAACCAATGAGCATCATAAATACAAATTTCGTGGAATTGATGATGTTTACAACGCCTTATCTAAATTATTGGCGGTGCATGAATTGTGTATTTTGCCGACTGTTTTAGAGAGAGATTGCGTGGAAAAAGCGTCCGCAAAAGGTGGATTGACATTTTACACGATTTTAAAGGTAAAATATACGATTGTTTCCGCAAAAGATGGTTCAAGCCATGATATTGTTGTTTATGGTGAGGCTATGGATTCCAGTGATAAATCGACCAACAAGGCTTTATCCGCAGCTTACAAGTACGCCTGTTTGCAGACGTTTTGTATTCCTACAGAGGGTGAGGACGATGCGGATCGTGTATCGCCACAAGTTATCCAGCAGCAGAATTTGGATAAGATAAAAATGACAAATTTGGCTAAAAAGCTAAAAGAAATAATCGTTGCCAAGAAATCACTTGATGGACTTGATAATGACTTAAATGCGATTAAAGAATATAATCAATCATGGTATGATAGGCTTATAGCTGAATTACCACAACCCGAAACCACAGACCAAGAGGAAGTAATTTAATGGCAAGCCTAAACAAAGTACAAATTATAGGAAATGTGGGAAAAGACCCAGAAATCCGCAATTTCCAAAGCGGCGATAAGGTGGCGGAATTTTCCGTTGCCACGTCAGAAAGCTGGAAAGACAAAACCACAGGCGAAAAGAAAGAAAAAACCGAATGGCATAATATATCTGTAACCAATCAGGGGCTTGTGAAAGTCATTGAAAGCTATGTAAAGAAAGGCACAAAACTTTACATTGAGGGCAAGCTGGAAACGCAGAAATACAAGGACAAAGACGGCGCGGATAGGTACACAACGAAGATTGTGCTTAAGCCTTTCAATGGTGAGATTAAACTATTGAGCGGCAATGGTGAGAAAGCGCACGATGCACCTGTATCAAGCCATGATGCGGCAAAGGCTGATGGTTACGCGCCTGCACAATTTGATGATGGGTTTGATTCGGATATTCCATTTTGATTAGGTAAAATAAAATGACAGATATTTTTATTGAAATATTACCAAAAGATCAGCATTACATGATGCCAGCTTTTGTGAGTTTGGTAAGTTGGGCATCAAATGAAAAGAAAATAGTAGATGATTTTCTTGATAAAAACGATCTCAAATTCGATCCAAATGAATCAAGACTTAGTTTCATGATAAGCGAAGCCACAGGATACAATAAAAAAATAGTTATTGATTTTGTGAAATATATTTATGAGAACTATTGGGGCGTGGAATGATACTATTTTTCGACACAGAAACAACAGGTTTTATGGATGAATTTAAGCCCCTAGGACACGAAAGCCACGGACGCATTGTGCAGATTGCTTTTATCGTCACGGACAATGACGGCAAAGAAATGGCATCATACAATAGCCTTATCAATACGCCTGTAGAGATAGGGGGTAAAGCCCTAGAGGTACACGGCAAAACAAAAGCCATGTGTGAGCTTTACGGCGTTGAGCCTATTACCGCATTGTCAATATTTCACGGCTATGCAAAGCGTTGTGATAAGGTTATAGGGCATAACGTGTACTTTGACCGCCAGATGGTTATGAACGAAATGGCGATTGCGGGCAGGGATTGGAAATGGCTTGATGATATGCTGTACGATTGCACTGTGGCAATGATGCAGGATGTTTGTGAACTGCCATTGACAGCGGCACAGGTCGCCAAGAACATGACAGGATTCGAACAGCCAAAGTTACAAGAAGCCTACAAGTACTGCTTTGGCATTGAATTTGACGGCGCACATGATGCTTTGGCAGATGTTCGAGCGTGTAAGGATGTTTATTTTTGGGCTTTGAATGAAAGGATGAGAAATGGCAACAGTTAGGTTTCAGATAGAATACAAAGGCAGCGTTTCAGGCGTGACAATGAATAAAAATTTACAGAAAGGATATTCAGGATACCCGTTTGATGCCAAAGAAAAAGAAAAGATTATTGAATACATCAAGGATAATTTTAAAAAAAATTGGGGCGTGCCATTTACAATTTTAATTGACCAAGACGGCGTAAAAGAAAGCATAGAGGTATTAACATGACTTTAAACATTACAATCACGCTGATCTGTTTATTGATTAGCATATTGACATTAAGCCAATTCCTGATGCTTTCAGGGCGCGTTGGTTATCTTGAAAATTCGGTTGATAATCTATCAGCGATTGTCGTTGAGATGCAGTCACAGGGCACAGAATCAAGCCATAAAGTTGATGCGCGTGAGGAAGGTATGAGTATTGAAAACAGTTTAATTATGGAGGCAAGCTATGACTAACGAATCAGGATTATTATTTGATAAAGAAAACGACATTGACAGCGTATTGAAAGAGCGCGGCGAGCAGTATGGGGATTTTAAAAGTCTTGCCGTGTTGTCACAAATGCTTAAAGCACATACAGCCATAGAATATCTAAGCCCAGATTTAGAGTATGTGCAAGAGGGAATGGACATGATATGCCACAAGATCGCGCGTATCGTAAACGGAAACCCACGACACATTGATTCATGGCGTGATATTGCAGGTTATGCGATGCTTGTTGTTAAGGAGTTGGAGAAAGGGGATTGTGATGATTAGATATATGTATTTTAATTTCGAAACATTGAAGTTTGTTTTTAGAGTGCCAGCACCAATCGAGAGGTTTTGATATGACAGACAACGTACACTATTTACAGCAGGACGCGCCAGTGAATGACAACATGACTTTAGATCACCTGATAAATGCAATACATTACAATGTGCTTTCAGGACTTAATCAGTTAGCGCACCTAGCACAACAATCAACATCAGAAAAACGCGCCGTGGTGAATGTGATTGATGACATTGCGCGGCGATGCGATAAATTTTTGGAGGATGTTTAATGGATTATATAAGGCTTAGAAAGATATTAAGGCATAGGCTAGACTTAAACAATCGCCAGATCGCGCGTGATACAGGCTACACAGCGAATCACATATCAGGGATTTTGCGCGGTCGTATCCCTTTATCTGAAAGATTTTTGAATAAAATTACAGAAACCTATGCAATAACGCAATAATATTTCAAAGAAAATAATTGACCTTACTTATTTTATGGGGCAATATGATTTTACCAAAACAAGAAAGGATTACACCATGAGCAATTTTACAAAAATACTAAAATTAGGCAACAAACTGATTGCCTATAAAAATCAAAATTTGACGGCACCAAAAAAACCAAGCCCTTTAACGATTAAAATGACTGTATCTGGTAAGCAGGGAGCAGGTAAAACAACACTTATAAATCTTATTAATATATTATTAGATCAATTAGAATTGTTTATGCCGTTTCCAGTCAAGATTGATATTGATATTCAGGAAGTGCAGGAATAGGGCTTAATTACTAAAGGATAGCCGCGCAGACGCGCTGAGAGTCCCTCGCGATGCAACAGAAAAAGGGTACTGCATAAGCAACAGACGGCAAGTGAAAATCTTGCGCTATCCACCAATTAACGAATTAACAACAACAAACGAAAGGTTATTTTTATGAATATTTATTTTAAGATTGCTGGAATTTGGGCTGCTTTGGCTGCTATTTTTGCGCCATTTATTATCCATTTATGGTGGATTGTGACAAGTCTTGTTCATGGTGAGATTGATACGACTGGTGAATTTATATGGGCTATTTTAGGCACAATCATTCCCCCAGTTGGATGGATTCATGGTGTTATTTTGATTTTTTAACCCCTTCCCTGATGCTGTGTGACGGGCGGCATTGGTGAGTGGGTATCCCTAGAAAGGATAGTTTTGGAAACTTCTGATATATGACACATATATGTGGTGCGCTAGTAACTCCACACATATATTGTATAAAGGAAGGAATAAAGGGACGAGAACACTGGACTGGTTTTATTACTAGAAACCAATGGGAAGATCCAGAGTAGGTGAGGATGTACTGGGTTGTATGGGTAGCTCCCATAGGCTAGCGAGTGCAACAAAACCTGCCCCACTCTATATTTTAACATTAACCCTAAACTTGAAAGAAAATAAAATGAACCCACTAAGTTATGAATTGACAGCTGTTTGTGAAAGAAATGAACAAAAACCCAATACAACCGCTGAAAAAATAGGAAACCGACTCAATGAATTATCTAAACAAAGGGATGAAGATTATAACCGTGAGTTTATCTATAGAATCCAGCGCGAGGGTGCAGAAGCTATTCGAATTTTATCAAATGAAATTGATATTCTAAAAATTGAGATTGCGGGCTTAAAAGAGAAAAAATGACCCACTCTTAGAAATTCCCGAAAGGGATTAAATATGCGCAAGGTGCTGAAAGAAGTGGAATTTACCATCCAAACCTTTCAGAGAACAAAAGAGCCGCCTGTTTTTATCCCTTGCCGTAAAGACAGGCTTAGCGGTCACAGCTGCCCACGGTGGAATTGAGCAAAGTGACGGGGTAATCATCCCCGAAAGAACGAGAGGATAGACCTTGATGGTAAAAGGTAAAGTATCGGGTGATTGACAGCACGGAGAGTACGGCACTTAATTTTTTGAAAGACGGAAATATGAAAGTCGCGTGTATATCAGGAGGAAGAACTAGCGGATTTATGGGCATAAAGCTTTATGAAAGCGGATTTGATGGAATATATTGTTTTCAGAATACAGGACTAGAGGCAAAGGAAACAATAGATTTTTTAAAAAAACTTCCTTTTGATATTACTGTTTTGCAATACAAGGACACAAAGCCATTTTTCACGGTTGAAACCCTTGATAGTTTAAATATAACTGGAGAGCCTATGAAACAGCTTGTGAGGAAAAGGAATTTTATCCCAAATAAAACGAAACGATTTTGCACCGATGAATTAAAAACATTAACCCTCCGCAGGTTTATGCGTAGCCAAGGGATTATGAAATGGGAAAATTACCTAGGGATTAGAGCGGATGAAATGGATCGGGTCGAAAATATAACAAAAAACTATAAGAGGCGCGGCGGTAAATTGATTAAATCAAGCCCTGTTTTTCCTTTGGTTGATCTTGGGGTAACTAGGCGCGATGTGAAAACGTTTTGGGAAAATAATGTTTTTGATCTACAATTACCTATTACAAAAGAGGGAAAGACATTATGTGGAAACTGCACAATGTGTTTTCACAAATCAGAGGCAGAATTGGCGATAAGTTTAAAATCTTACCCCAAACAATGGGCGGAAATGGAGTCGCTAGAAAGCGAGATAGGATTTACATTTAGAGAGGGTTTAACAATGAAGAAATTTAGAGAAATGGTAGAAAAAGACCAGCAATTTGATTTTAATATTGAAAATAAAGTTTATTGCACTACTGAACTGGGGTCGTGCGGTGATTGAAATAATTTTAATTTAGCCTCTTGGAATTAAAAAGTTCGAAAGCCTTGTGTTGCCTAGTTTCGTAAAAAAAGGCTCTCAATCAACCGAGTTGTATCAATGGCTACTATGGAATTTCTTAGATGTTCAAAGAAATTATTAGGATAAAAAAATGAACAAAGAAACCGCCCTAAAAATCCAGATCGCCGCGCTTATCGTTTTCGATGCGGCTATGTTGGGATTGATTTTTTTTATATTTAGAATGGCTTTTTAGAAAGGTAAAGACAATGACAAATAAACCAAAAGACGGCGGAACGGCGTATCCAATACCAAACAGCGACCTTGCTGGAAGTTATGAGGCAACAACAGGCATGACATTGCGCCAGTGGTACGCAGGAATGGTTTTGCAGGGGCTTCTTTCCTCAATGGCGGCGCATGGTGTCACTGATTATTCAGAGCTTGCGCATGATGCTTTTATGGCAGCGGATAAGATGATCGCGCACGAGGAGGAAAAAAATGGATGATTCAACTATAGCATTTATAGCTATTCTATTTTTTATATTAGCTGTTCTGATAGTGGGTTTGGTTTATACACATTATTCAGATCGCGCTTATTTGAATGAAATCAATAAAGCCATTGAAACATTAAAGGATTTAGAAAATGGAAAATAAGAAATTTGAGGTCGGGCAGTTTTGGAAAGATAATCATGGCGACAAACATCAAATTATGGAGATTCATCCTGAAAATATTAACGGAACTCTTTCCACATACTGTTACGGCAGGAGGGATACGTTTATTCTTAATAACGAAGGATTTGAGATTTATCTTGGTAATACTTGGTTGACTGAACCATGGCAAGAGCCAAGATCGGGGGAGGTCTCCCTTAATATCCATATCGTTGATGGTGACGTTCGCTATTTGGATGATAACGGCTCTAATAAGATGAATGCACATGGAAACGCCCCTATAGCCCGAATAAAAGTGCAGTGGAAGGAGGGGCAGTTTGATGAATAACCACGAAACAATCCTCCGCATGATTGAGGCGATTGCTTACGAAAGACAGAAAGGACAAGGTTATGAAACCAGAAATGCCGAATGAAATATGGGCTTTTAAAACCCAAAAAGGTGAAACAGTTTTTTCAGGCGATAAAAGATTGACTGCATCAAACGCTACAAAATACGTCCGCGCCGACATTGCCGAAAACAAAGGCGTGATGAAATGCTTTTACGAAGAAAGCGAATTGCCGAAAGTGTTTATCGCCATTTACGGTGATGGATCGGGGTGCAATATCTTTTCCGAACACGCAGAATATAAGGGGCTTTATACAGGATTGAGTATTGACTTTGATCCTGTGGATAGACATTGGTTAACAGACGCTGGATACCTTTGGTTTATTGCCCTGCCTGATGATTTTAATGTTTTTGGGGTGAGTGATGGAAATAGATGATAAAAAATTAATTAAGGATTTGCGGTTTTTGAATAAGCCTTTATTCACAATGGCAGCAGATCGCATTGGTGTGCTAAGCCAAGAGAACGCCGCGCTCCGTGAGAAATTGGATTTGCATACAAAATTACAGCCTATGGATACCGC
>Ga0315903_10007116_pt1 | contig 14072 bp, 21 predicted proteins | sample LakEriMetagenome_7_FD_203524 | JGI IMG/M metagenome (GOLD analysis project Ga0315903, IMG submission 203524) | Freshwater fungal communities from buoy surface, Lake Erie, Ohio, United States - Buoy 2 MA119 | ecosystem: Environmental > Aquatic > Freshwater > Lake | place: USA: Lake Erie, Ohio...
GGTCAAGTGTATGTTCCGAGTTGGATCAGTGGCTTAGATCAGAGGTAAAGTACAACGCTAAAAACACTGGCGAACAACAAGAGGCGTATCAAATAGCGCGTGAAAGGTTGCATGAGATTATACAAGAGTGGAAATTAACATTAGACATTTAGACATGAAGAAACAAAAACACATCACCTTACCAATTACAAAAGTGATGGAATGGTGGAGAAAAGGACATACGTCAGAGGGTGCAAAGGGTGGATCATTTAACCTGGATCTTTATTTAAATTATTGTGTAGCAAGGGAGAATTATGAAGGAAGTAAAAAAGTACAATAGACCAAAGCTGATGGATTCAAATGTGCGCAAAGTGCGTAACGCAACACGCGTAATTGAAATGTACGGTTTATCCGGTAAAAGTAGAAAGCGAGAAGTAGTTTATAGACGCGCTTATATGATGGCTAAACTTAGGCAGATAGGATGCACGTTTGATATGATCGGCGAGTTATTCGGTAAAGACCATTCAACGGTTGTATATGCTGTTAAGAACCATGATTACTTTGTCAAGGTAAACGACTTGCCGTATAAGTTAGCGGTTGAACCAGTAAAGACTACCTTCAAAATAATGAATCAGGAAGTGCAGTTAAACATATACAGCGATGTGTTGAGTTGTCTTGACTATACCGATTTACTGTTAATCAAAGAAAAAATACACAACGGAATGTACAATTAAATTTGTATATTTGTAGAGAGGGTTTGCGGAGGCATCCCAGTAAAAAGTTTCACACACTTCTTTTCCCTCTCTATTTTTTTTAAGTGTGTGGTTTAAATAAGTGTGAAAATGAACGGATACATTCTTATTCGGGATTGGTACAACTTCAAATTTGCCAACCCATCAAAAGCAAAAGCGGTACATTCTGATATGTATTGTTACCTCGTTGACCTATGGAATAGGTTAGGACAAAAACCTGAATTCGGTTTGCCTACTTCGGTGGCTATGGAATCACTTGGTATTGGATCTTACAACACCTACAAAAAAACTTTGAATGATTTGATTGAATTTGGATTTATTCGCATTGTTGCAGATAGTAAAAACCAACATCAAAGTAAGATTATTGCCCTATCAAAAAATGACAAAGCAACTGACAAAGCACTTGACGAAGCAACTGCCAAAGCAACTGACAAACCAACTGACACCATAATAGAACAAAAGAACAATAGAATAAAAGAAAGGAGTTTATTGTTTGATAAGTTTTGGAAAATGTACGGTAAATCATCTGACAAGAAAAAGTGCAAGGATAAGTTTATGCTATTATCAGATAAAGAAATTGATTTGATCTTTGAAACCTTGCCAATATATTTGCTCAAAACACCTGATGTTACTTACAGGAAAAATCCTTTGACTTACATAAATGGCAAATGCTGGAATGACATTGATCTAAACAATCCACAGATACCTACTAATCCGTATAACTTACCGCCTGTTGTTTGGGAGGGTTAATAAATCAAAAGATATGTACAAGAGACTATCAGACGTAAACAGCCAAATGAATGAGATACGTCAAGTAAAAAATGTTAAAGGTAAGTCAATTGGATGGGATTGGGATATGTTACCATTTACAATCAAAGAAGGTTGCACAACTTACATAGGCGCAGCACCAGCATCGGGTAAAACTGAACTATGGTTTGAATTTCTTATCAACCTTTCATGTATTTACGGTTGGAATCATGTTGTATTTTCACCTGAAACGGGTAGCGCGGCTGAAATATACGCGGAACTATGCTACAAGTACATTGGTAAGCCTTATTCGATTGGTGATCATTCCATGACACAAGCCGAACAGATACGTGCTGAACACTTTGTTAACGAACATTTCATAGTGATTGATCCAATAGATGAGGATTTGACATTGCAAGGTTTTTATAATTTGGTTGATGAGATTGAACGAACGCACAGTATAACCATCCACACAACTACAATTGATCCTTGGAATGAGTTAACGGAGGAATACATCCAAAGCGATCTCGGGCGCGAAGATAAATATCTTAGCCGTATATTAGGAATAGCGAGAAAGAACGCGCGTAAAACGAACAGACACAATTGCATAATCAACCATGTAAGGGATCAACCAATGATACACGGTAAAACAGTTGTCGGTACAGAGATCAGTTATTTCCCAATACCAACAGCGCGTGATTTTGCCGGTGGTCAAGTATGGTTTAGAAAGGGATTATCTGTACTTATCCCTTGGAGACCACCATACGGATTGCCAAATGAAGATGGTAGTTGTGCTGAAAAAAATGAGGTACATTTGAAAGTTGCCAAAAGCAAACCTAAAGGCGTGTCAAAAAACGGAACGTATCGCTTATTTTTGGATGTTGAAAAATACCAGTATTATATGCTGGATTGGAAAGGCAACAGAATATACGCAAATAGATCACCTAAACAACCAATTCAAACAACACTTAACCACATAGTAAAGGATTGCCCTTTTTGATTATGAAAACAGTAAACTCACTAAGCGGTGGTAAAACGTCAAGTTATATAGCCGTAAATTATCCAGCAGATTACAACATATTTGCTTTGGTAAGAACAAACGACAAAAAGTGTTTATTTCCTGACGCTAAGATTCGTCAAATTGTAAGCGACAAAATAGGCACTGAATTTATCGGAACACTTGAAGAGGACATGATAATTTACACAATGCTCGACTTGGAGCAGTATATTGGTAGTGAAATTGATTGGGTAACAGGAAAAACATTCGATGAAGTCATTTTAAGAGGAGATAAGAAATATTTACCAAATGTTACAAAAAGACATTGTACGATTGAAATGAAATTAGAGCCAATAAACAAATGGTGGTGGGATAATGTAAGAGAAACAGTTGAAATGAGGATTGGTTTTAGGGCAAATGAAATGTCACGAGCGCAAAGAATGAATGAATTATGTGATAAGAATGGCATTTTATGGCAAAAGTTTGTAGTTGACAAACACAAATCAGGTAGAAACAAATGGAAAAATTTACCAATGAGAATACCAAAATTTCCACTTATTAGTGATGCTGTTTTTAAGGATACAATTGAAGAATTTTGGAAAGGCAAACCGGTAAGATTTGCATACATGAATAATTGTGTTGGATGTTTTCATCGTAACCCAATGCTCTTAAAACATTTATCGAACAAAGAACCAATTAAATTTGAGTGGTTTGTAGATCAAGAAAAAACATCCAATTCAAATCGAGGTTGGAAAATGGGAATGACATATGAAAGCATAAAAAGTCATAAATTGCAACTGGATTTATTTGACGATGACTTTAACGAATGCGATTCAGGTTATTGCGGACTTTAAGTAAAGAAAAACACAAATTTTATACATGAGATTATGATAGACGAATTAGAACACCTATTAGCGCAGACATCAACCAGCGCAATAATCGGAAGCCTTAAACACGAATTAGATAGGCTACAAACAGTTGATGAGGACAAAGCAAAGCCATTCATTGAAGGAAGTAGTAAGCACTTAGAAAGCATGAAGCACGTACTGCTGCATCTTATGATATGCGAGAAAGAAATCCGCAATCTTATAAGCCAAAACTACAACCTACATAAAAGCGTTTTGGAGTTGACGAATGAGTTAACAAAGGTTAAAACTGAAAATGCTCACTTAATGCAAGGGTTATGAAACAGATAAATTTATTCGGTGATGAATTTTCACCTAAAAAAAATGAACAAAAGTATTCATCAAAGATTGAAGCACCTATTTATGAGCCTAAAAACGCAAAGCCACACTTGATGGAACTTTGTGATAAAAGCAAAACTCATAGATTAATGAGTGAAATTGATATGTCTAATTTGCCTATTGAAGAAAAGAACTTTTTAATGGATGCAGCAAGGAGGCACAATGTATTTAACTATGAGAAAGTTGCTGATTATTATGCTCACGCTTCGCTTGAAATGCAACAATTAATGGAACGAAGCGGATTAGTAATTATAGACTTTGAAAAGGCAATACAATATGGCTATGTGAAACTTTGTGATGAAATTAGAAATCAATACCTTACCGAATATGGAGAATAAAGATTTTGCAGTATTTATACTGACACACGGCAGACCCGACAATGTGTTGACATATAAAACATTATTAAAATGCGGATATAAAGGCAAGGTTTATTTTGTAATTGATAATGAAGATAAATGTATTGAACAATATCAACAGAACTTTGGAGTTGAAAATGTAATGGTATTTGATAAAAAAGCAATGGCTGATAAAACAGATGAAGCTAATAACTTTGATAATAGAAAGGTTATTGTTCACGCAAGAAATTACTGTTTTGAATTAGCGGAACAATTAGGATATAAATACTTTATTCAACTCGATGATGATTACTACGAATTTATTTATAAGTTTAGCGATACAAAAGGGCAAGTTCTATCTAAAGATATAAATAAGATTTTTGATTTGATGTTTGCTTTTTATAAAAGCACTTCTGCTTTATCTATTTGCTTTGCTCAAACAGGTGATTTTATTGGAGGGGTTGATAATGGGAAAGGTGTTTATAGATTTGCAAAGAGAAAATGTATGAACTCATTTTTCTGCTCAACCGAAAGACCTTTTAGGTTTGTTGGTTCAATTAATGAAGATGTAAATACCTATACGACACTTGCAGGAATAGGTGGACTTTTTTTAACGATACCTGTATTTGCAATAAATCAAAAAGATAGCCAAACGCAAAAAAGTGGAATGAGTGATATTTACAAGCTACAAGGAACTTATATAAAATCATTTACAACCGTATTGATGCAACCAAGCAATGTGAGTATTTCAATGATGAATGCTTCGCACAAAAGAATACACCATTCAATAAAATGGATAAATACAACACCAATGATAATAAATCAAAAACACAAGAAATAATATGCGCTGTAAACACTGCAAAGAGAAATTTGAGCCTATACGCTTTCTCCAAAAGTATTGCTTAGAACCTGAATGCGTAAAAGTATGGGTTGACACCGAAAAGACGAAACAATGGAAAGCCAAAAAGACGCAGTTAAAAAAGGAACTGATGTCATTACAGGACTATTTAAAGATAGCACAGCAAGTATTCAACAAATATATCCGTGAACGTGACAAAGGAATGAGCTGTATTTCATGCGGAAATGAGCCTAAAAAGGAAAATGCTGGACATTATTTTTCGCAAGGTGGGCATAGTAACATACGATTCCACGAAGATAACGTGCATCTGCAATGCGAACACTGCAACAGTTATCTAAGCGGTAACTTAATCAACTACCGAATAGGATTAGAAAAGCGAATAGGCACAGCGAGATTGATTGTATTAGAGTTAATAGCGCATGAAACAAAGAAGTGGACTATTGACGAACTAACGGATTTGATTGCAATCTACAAAGCCAAAACAAAAGAATTAAACCGATGAGTATTTTTTGAGCATTATTTGAGCATAATATTTTTACATTTTATTATAATAATTAAAAATAATTGTATATTTGAAGCATAATTTTAAACATAAACAGAATGAGAACACGAGGAAAAAAAGGAGTAAGCGAAAAGTATTTAAAGGTACTTTGGGATATTAAACTTCAATTAAGCCTAAACGAACAGGTTAATTTACAAGAAGTAATGTCTTATAACAAAGCCAGTAAGTCAATACCAACTATATTGCGCAAAATGGGCATAATACGTTACACGTTAAAAGGTAATGAATGGGTAGGAAATGATCCAAGCAGAACATTAGTAACTGAGTTGCGTGAAAAAATTGCTGAAAGATATGCTAATACTAAAAAACAACCAGCATTTGAATGGGCAAAGCCTGAAACAACGGTAAGGATTGAGCCTAAATATGAATTCACGCCTCAACCTGATTCAAGCCTTGTGAGCGAGTTTATCGATCACCATGAACAATCACTATTGCCGCCGCCTACAAAACGCGTTAAAACGGCTAAAAACATCGAAAAAACGCGTATGTTTCAGTTGCGCATCTTTGGACTTAATTTATTCACCGTAAAATACTAACATCATGACACGAAAAAAACAAGAAATTGACACGTTTGAACAAGGCTTAGATGAAATTAATCCAATCGTTCAGTCTATTAAAGAAAATTCAATAGATGGTCAAAATTTACATTCATCAATTATTAATGTAATGAGATCAGTTAAAAACATTGATAAGTCAATGACAGTAGGAACGGGGCAAAATAGTTACAAGGGCGTTGCTGATAAAGATGTAAAGTACATTATAGGTACAGCAATGGCAAACAATTACCTAACGTGTTTACCTATTGAAATTGATGAAGATGTAAAGGTTGATAGGTGGAATGAGGAAACGCAATACGGCGTTAAATCAAAGCAATCTATATTCACCAAAGTAAAAGTGAAATTTCAACTTACTCATTCACTTAGTAAGGAGTCAATTGTAATTGTTGGCTATGGTCATGGTGTTGATTCACAAGATAAATCCGCTGGTAAAGCAATGACGTATGCGCTTAAAAATGCTTTATTATATTCATTTCTTGTTCCAACAGGAGCAATTGATGATACAGATACAACACATTCAAACAACTTGCCTATTCCAAATGCAGTTAAAGCAAAGCCATCAATTAACGCTGAAAGATTCCAAAAGGCATTGAGTGCTATTTCAAGAGGTGAGGCATCAGTAAGCGACTTAAAAAACAATTTCACGCTAACTGCTGAACAACAGCATGACCTTAACACGATTAATTAAGTAACCAATAAACACAAATAGATATGTTTAACACAACAACAGCACCATTGTCGAAGTATAGTAGTCAAGTGCAAAAAGGACAAGAAGTAAACAAGGTTTACAAAACAAGCGATTTATCAATCTTTAAACAGATAGATGGAAACCGAGTGCCAAATATTCAACACGTTAGGCGATTGGCTGATTCAATTCGTGTGTATGGCATGAAGTGCAACCCTATTTTAGTCAACGAACGAATGGAAGTAATAGATGGGCAACACCGTTTGATGGCGGCTAAAGATGCATATTCATTTGTTTACTACATTATCATACAAGGCTATTCACTAAATGAAGTGCATACGTTAAATCTAAACCAAAAGAACTGGAGCAAAAAAGATTTTATGTATGGATACGCCAATATGGGTATTGATTCGTATGTTAAACTGAAGGCGTTTTATGAAAAAAATAACGACTTTACTTTTAACGATTGTATTGCGCTTTGTCAAAACATAGGAAGCGGATCAACAAGATCATTGGCTACTCAAACAGCATCAAATAAAGTGAAATCAGATATTATTCAAATATTTGAGGAAGGTACATGGAGAACCGGCAATATGGATGTGGCTCAAGATATGGCAACAAAAATCAGAATGATCAAAACGTATTACGTAGGTTACAACAGAATGACCTTTGTAGGTACAATGATCACGTTGTTGAATAACAAGAATTTTGATTTTAACGAATTTATGCACAAATTAAGCCTACAACCAGTAGCATTGGTTGATTGTGCCAACCGTGAGCAGTACAGAAATCTTATAGAGGACATTTACAACTACCGTTCAAGAAATAAAATCAACCTAAAGTACTAATGATGACGCCAAAAGTAGTATTATTTGATGCTGATTCGCTTATCTATCAGGCGATGTATCGAGTTATTTCCATTTCGGAAATACGTGAAATGATGCGTAACGGTGAATCACGCTTTTCAATTGAGTTGGAAATATTACAGCGCGGATATGATCGCTTTGAAAAGATAGCGTTCGACATCCTAAACGAGATCGATGGCGAATACCAAACATCGGTTGTTAAGTATTTTTTCACCAAGTGTAAGCGTAACTTTCGAAAGGATGTTGATCCAACGTATAAAGCCAATCGCAAATCTAACAGATGGGTAAACGAATTGCGATCTTATCTATTGGATTATTTGGATGGTTCTTTTGCATCTGATGAGTATGAGGCTGATGATCTGATCTACTTCAACACGCAACTGATGAACCAATACGATTATATCATATGCTCAATTGATAAAGACCTTAAACAGATTCCTGGCATTCATTACGATTACTACCAGCTAAAGGTAAAGGATGAGAATGGTGAGTATATGGTCGATGAATTCGGTCAATTCGTAAAGGTGCGCAAAGGGTTTAGATACGTAACAGAATCAGAGGCTGAAATGATGCAGTTTACAATGATGTTAACGGGCGATGTAAGCGATAATGTAAAGGGTGTACATGGCATAGGTCAAAAGAAAGCCGAAAAGCTGTTACAAGGCAAGAATACGTTTGGTAAAACACGCGCTGTATGTGAGGCTTACATGGCTGAATCCGACAATTGGAAGGAAAGAATAAGAAATAACAAAAAATTAATGATTTTTCACTAAAAACAAACAAAAATGAATCAATTAAAAATCACAGGAAAGGTATTCAAGGTAATGCCTAAAGTAGTAAAAAGCGAGAAATTCACGTTTAGAAACCTATGGTTAACGCATGGTGATAAATATCCGCAAACAATCGAGATACAATTTGTCAACGAAAAGTGCGACTTATTGCACAATTTGAGGGAAGGAGATAATGTAACTATCGGAATTAACTTAGATGGTCGTATTTGGAACGGTCAGGATGGGCAAAAGGTGTTTAACACGATCAAAGGTTGGTCAATTGAAACGGCTGGACAAGCAAAGCCTGAAACGAATCAACCATATCAGGAGCGTATGATGGAAAATACAAGCCAAAAAATGGAGCGATTGAAAAGCCTTGAGCAGTTAACAAGAGAAGGAGACGATTTACCATTCTGATATGAAAGCAAATGATCTCATCAATATCAACGACAAAGTGCGCCAATTGATCAAAGCGCATTTACAAGCTAATAACATGACGTTAACGGCTTTTGCTAAGGCTACCGGAATACATCAGGCACAACTTTGGGTGTACATGAATGAAAAGCAAAAAGGACTTCATACATCAACACTTGAAAAAATTGGCAATTATTTAGCAAAAAAAGTTTAAATTGCATTATGATCATGCCACCAAGCAAAATGGAGATACGTAACTTACTCGCTGACTTCGCGAAAGATGATATGTATGTTGTTTTCACGCATGATTATGAGGATTACATTTTAACCGGTTTCAAAATTACAGGGGAAGGTTTGCGCCTTCCTTTGTTGTTAGATTTCCTTCGTGATAACTACATTCCTATACTATCAGTAAAAGCATCACCAGTGCCGCATGAGTGGTATGAAGATGAGTGGATTCTATGGTGGGATATACTCATAATGAAATACGGTAACGAAAATTGATTTATATTTGTCATAGTTTATGTTTAACGGTTAGGTTGGGGAGGCATCATTTGACATTCTATTCTTTTAAGCACCGCACAGTTAGCCTCCCCTTTTTTAACCAAAAACACGCATGATTATGAAAGAGAAATTGAAAGTTGCATTTGGAATTACATTACTACCAGTATTTGCGGCATTGTATTACATGGATAAGATAATACTACTGTTCTTGCCTCATTTACCACAAGAAAGCGTACAAAAATGGTTTGGATCGCAAAAAGAAATGGTAAGTAGTACAATAAGAGTTGTAGCCTTTTGGGGTGCAGTTGGTATTTACTATGTAATTACATGGATAATTGGAGTTCTTTAGCACATACGATAAGATTGAGCGCGTTTACAGCACGAATTACGATAAGTGTATCATAGGCTACTGTCAAAACACGCTAATACCTATCTATTCGGCTAATAAACTAATCAAAGTACTAAGGAAGGAAGAAGACTTGGAACACTACGATGCAATAGATTTCATCACTAACCACATGAGGCATGATGACGCGATTATCTGCATTGATTATGAATAAGTCAAGAACACGCATAATAGACCATTTACATAGGCAACAAAGACGCAAACAACGCGCAACGTGCCAAGTAAAAAAATGGATGTACGAAAACACGGCATTTGAAAGATTAAACCCACATGAGTAATGGCATACGATACTGAAAAACTATACAACCAAGCAATAAAAGCAATAGAGGAAAACAACCTATTCTTTATTGAGGATGTAATCGCGTTACTACCATGTGATAAGACAACCTTTTACAGACATTTCGATGTCAAAAGCAACGAATACAACACGCTAAAGGAAAAGATCGAGGCGAATAAGGTTACTGTTAAGTTAAAGATGCGTAAGAAGTGGTTAGATAGCGACAATGCAACCCTTCAAATGGGGTTGATGAAGTTGATCACAACTGATGAGGAACGCAAACGCCTTGCAACGTCATACATGGAAACCAAGCAAAAGCATGAGGTGGCTGATTTATCAGGACTATCCACAGACGAAATAATCAACCTACTCAACGAGGATGAGCAATGATCGGAAAGAAGCGGCAAAGGAATTACTCAGAATGGAGTTACGGCGGCGCGACTTTTATCGCTTTTGTCTTTATTATGACAATGATTTTTTTGGTTCGCGACCATTTCTTAAAGACATTGCACACGCTTTTCAAGAGGTTGAGGATAAGAAAATAAAGAGTCTAAGCGTATCACTACCGCCAAGAGCTGGTAAATCATACATCACATCACTATTTTGCGCCTGGACATTAGGCAAGAACCCTGATCAATCAGTGATGCGTAACGCGTGTACGGCTACTCTATTCCTTAAATTCAGTTACGATGTACGTGCTATACTAAAAGATGAGCGCTTTAAACGTGTATTCCCTGAAGTAAGCCTATCTGATGACAAAGCCAACCTACAAGGATGGAATACGAATAAGTCAAAGCAAGTAGGATACTTTGGTGCGGGAGTTGGTGGTACGATAATCGGATTTGGAGCGAGTAACGTAGCAATAACTGACGATTTGTATAGGGGTATTGAGGATGCGTTAAGCGATACGGTTAATGATCGGATCATACAATGGAAGGAATCAACGCATGATTCACGCTTTGAGACTGGATGCGCACGTATTGATATAGGCACACGTTGGTCAGTTAATGATGTAATAGGGCGCGGAATAAACGAAACCATATACGATAAGAGCATAATCGTACCGGCATTGGATGAACACGGTAACTCATTCTGCGAGGCTGTAATGACTACCGAGGAATACAAGCAAGTTCAAAAGCGCACAGCTAAAGAAATATGGTTGGCGGAATACCAGCAGCAACCTATCGACATTGAAGGAAGGTTATTCAGTGATTATAAGCGCATCAATCAAAGCGAATTCGAGCAGTTTATAAGCACCAACCAAGTTGAAGGAACACTGGCTTACATCGATGTCAGCGATACCGGAATGGACTACACTGCAATGGCTATCGCCGCAATAGTCAAGAACCAAACGTACATAGTTGATTACGTATTCAATCGCGACAACACCGATCTCACTATACCACAATGCGCGGCGCTACTCAACAAGTGGAACGTATCATATTGTAGGGTTGAATCCAACAACATGGGTGCAATGTTTGCGCGTAACCTTCAGAACCTAACCAAAACAAAGATCCTTCAGGTAGCCAACACCACAAACAAGATTACACGCATCATAATGCAGTCAGCGTTTATTAGTCAAAGGATGCAATTCGTACTGAAAGAGGAACAACAATGCCTCACATTCATTGAAAATATGCTGTCATTTAGCAAGGAAGGTAAGAACAAGCATGATGATGCACCCGATTGTTTGGCGGGGTTAAGTTTATTTTTGCAATCTATGTTTAAAAATTTATCGTAACTTTGATTAAAATCTAATCACATGATCAGATGAATCTGAACTTTTGGGAGACTTTTTTCGGTATAGATCAAAACCGACAAGATAGGTACATCAACCAATGGAATCGTATATTCCCCGTAATGAATCAAATGTGGGGTGTTAAGAATGCCGTATGGATTGATACCAATAACGCATGGCAACACTACTTAGATATTCCTGAATTACGCGCAGTGATTGACAAACGCGCATCAATGATGGCGGCAAACAAGCCAGTGTTATTAGATGCCGATGGGAACGTAGTGGAGAATCATTGGTTCGTTGACCTTGCTAAACAACCAAACCCGATTCAATCATGGTCGGATGTTGTTTACTCATTCAGCGTTAATGATGCGCTATACTCTAATGCGTTTGGTTACTGTCCAAAGCGATCATTTGACATCCGAAACTTACTTGTTCCGTTACCTTCAAACCGTATTCAATTAGATACAAGCGGTAAAACGCTAAAGCAAATGGATGAGGGCGGCATGATCAACCGATACAAGTTCAGATATGATGACGATAAGCTGGAGATAATCGAGGTTGATGACATGATATACCTAACAACTGCTGATGGCATGAACATCTTAAAGCCTATTTCGCGTATAGATTCATTGAAATATCCGTTGTCAAACATCAAAGCAAGTTACCATAAGCGTAACGTACTGCTTGAAAACATCGGTGCGATAGGTATCTTATCAGCGCAAAAGAGCGATATGGGTGGAGCAATACCAATGACACCTGAAGAGAAGACAGCCATTCAAAAGGATTGGTACAACAGATCAAAGGATGAGTTATTGATCACTGAATCGCAAGTGAATTGGACTCCGATGTCATACCCAACTAAAGACCTATTGTTATTCGAGGAATTGAACGCTGATAAAATGGCAATCATTGACGCATACGGAATGAATGTTAACCTATTCAGCAATGAGAAAGGATCAACATTTAGCAATGTAAAAGATAGCGTTCGCATGGTGTACACTGATACTATCATTCCGGAGACGCAACAGATGTATGATACTATCGCGCATCAGTTAGGATTAAAGGAGCAAGGCTATTCGATTAAAGCGGATTTCTCGCACTTACCAGTGTTGCAAGATGATGAACAACAGAAAGCACAAGCAATGAACACACGCGCAGATGCTGTTAACAAGATCATTCAAGCTGGTGTTGAGTTAACAGATGATGAAAAAAGATTACTACTTGAAATATGAAAGATTTTAACCTATACAAAACAAAAGCGGCATCCGATATAAAGGACATGGATAGCGATAAGCGGCAAGTTGCTGTTTACCTATCTACGTTTGATACAATAGACGCGGACAATGATATGATCAAAAAGGGTGCGTTTGCCAAATCAATACAGGAAAGAGGCGCACAAAGCACATCAAACCGCAAAATCGCATTCCTTAGACATCATGATTGGGATTGGCAAATAGGTAAGTGGTTAAGCCTTGAGGAAGATGATAAAGGATTGTTTGCAGTTGGTGAATTAGGTCGTTCAACTAAGGGTAATGATGCGTATTTAGACTATGAAGATGGTATTATACGTGAGCATTCAATCGGATTTCAATACATGAGTGATAAAATCCGTTGGATTGATGATTCAACTAAAGAGGAAGGCGGCTATTGGATGGTTTCAGAGGTAAAATTGTACGAAGGTAGTGCGGTTACCTTTGGTGCTAACGAACATACCAATGTTGTTGACGTAATGAAGGGTGAAAACCGCGTTGAAGTAGCCGATAAAATCGCGAAAGAGATTGAAGGAGTCATTAAAGGACTTACAAACGGTAAAGGAACAGATGAAAGGCTGTTTGAATTAGAGATGAAATTAAAGTTTTTGAACGCAAAGTTACTAACACTTGCCAAAACCGAACCGCAGAATGTTAAGCATTTGGATTTAGGGGAGCCGGTTAAAGTAATCGAGGCGTTTGATTGGAATACAGTTATAAACAAGTTAAAGTAAAACAAAAGCAAATGGAAAATTTAACACCAGAGCAAGTAGTTGAAAAAATTAATGGACTACTTGACGAAAAATTAGGATCAACCGCTACAAAAAGCGAGGTTGAAAGCCTAAAATCTGACTTGGATGGCTTCAAATCACTTGAAGTTAAGAACCAAGAAATCGAAAAAGCAATCGCAAGAATGGAAGGTCGTCTTGAGGCAATGGCTGAGAAAGCTGTTGAACCACGTTTCGTTCCTAAATCTGTTGCTGATGCAATCGTAAACGCTTATGTAACGAACATCGACAAGATCAAAGATACTGCTGAGAAAGGTGGTATGCTTTCTTTAGACGTTAAAAACACTACAATCAACGATGATTATAGTGGTAATGTTGCGCTTTCTACATTGGAGCCAG
>Ga0315903_10007118_pt1 | contig 14070 bp, 24 predicted proteins | sample LakEriMetagenome_7_FD_203524 | JGI IMG/M metagenome (GOLD analysis project Ga0315903, IMG submission 203524) | Freshwater fungal communities from buoy surface, Lake Erie, Ohio, United States - Buoy 2 MA119 | ecosystem: Environmental > Aquatic > Freshwater > Lake | place: USA: Lake Erie, Ohio...
GAGTGCGGTTTCCGCCATCTGTTCCACCAGCAATTAAGCCAGTTACTACTGCGACATCTGTTGCCTTTGCATAGGCATATTCCATTTGACGAACTAGCTCATCAAAGAAGGCTGGTGAAGAGCGGTCTAGAAGTTCTACTGAGAACTCTTGTCCGCCTGCATACTTCTTAACGGATACGGAAACGAATTCTGTCTCCATTCCTGTTTCATCAATTGTTGCCTCTTCAGCTTCCTCTCCAACTGTTGGAGCAGTCTTTAGACGAGGAATTTCGAAAGTCATACCTGCATCAGGTAGAACTCCGCGAGATACTGAATCAACTGCTGGACGATCAGCATTTGCTAGAGGATTGATTACCTCAGTTAGCTGGCGAGTTGGAATAAGACCAGCATTATTTGTTGTGGTGTCGTCTGCTGCGCGAACATAAGCGCGAGCATCGTCATTTCCTAGAGCAGCGCGAACGCTCATCTCTAGGTATTTTGCCTTGGTAAATTCAAGGCGAGGGCTTGTGTAGAAAGCAGGCTTTGGAGCTGCTGCTTCTACTTTGGCTGCTTCTACCGCTTCTTCAACGGCAGGAGCAGGAGCGGTAGTGTCAGACACTTGGTCTCCTTCGGTTGGTTTGTCTGAATCAGCGGTTGCCAAATCAGAATCTTCTTTCGGTGCTTCATTCTCTGATGCTGCTACTTCGCTTACGCGAGCAGAATCAATTGCAGGATCAGTAACTAGAGAAACTTCATCTAGGGTTGCTGAAGTAATCTGCATTACGCCCTTATTATTTGTCCATTCATTTATTTGCGCGCCTACGCTAAATCCATCGCGCAAGCCTTCAGTTGCTTCAACTAAAGCATCTTCTCCAGCCATAGTATTGGCAATCTTAAAAGTAGCTTCAATTCCATTAGCAGTTATATTGTGAGAAACCATTTTGCCAATTGGGCGAGTGCGGTCGTGCTCAAGCAGCAACTTAACTGGCTTAATCTCGATGCTATCTGCTGCGAATACTGTTGGGCCTACTGAAGTATTGCCTTGCTCATTCCAAGTAACAATAGTCCCAGTAATGGTTCTCTTAATTGTGTCGGCGGCAGTTACCGCCATTGGCATATTAACCTTCATTTGGTATTAGGTCCTCTTCTCGCTGAATCTGCTCAACGCTCATCGCGCCAATGCGGTTTAGGATTTCATAGACTTGCGCTCTCTCTAGCGCGTTACCGCGTAGGAAGTCATCAAGTGCAAAGCGCGTCATTACTGGATTAGGAACGAAGTCTGGTAATGATAAGCGTTCCTCAATTGCCTTAAGTATTGGGCGAAGTGAGAAATCTACTAATGAGCGCCGCTCGGACACAGCGTTTGAGTAAGTCATCGAAGTCGTTTCGGCGCTCAAGAAGTAGGCAGGTATTCCACAGGCCCGAGCTAATTCTAGTGCTACATATTGACGCGCCTCGGCTAATTGCATTGATTTTGGATCAAAGCCAAATTCTTTCAAATCTACATCGGCATTGAGAAATGCAGTAGAGCGAGATTGACGCGCAGTTTTCCAAGCGCTTAATAAAGCTGAAATTCTTTCGGCAGTTAGATTAGTGCCATTTGATTTAAGAACCATAGTTGGAGCAGGTTCTTTAGCATAATTAACTGCTGCGTTTTCAAGATATACCGCTGCTGCAATAGTCTTTCCAGCGCGGTGTAGCAATCCCTCATCTGGACCATCAAATCTAATCAATGAACCAACGCCTTGAAGTGGAACTGATTTACCATCGACTTTATATCCAGTAATTTCAGTATTTAAGAAATCTGTATCTACTGTAACGCGGTCTGGGCTGACGCGAGTCCAGGCTCTTACTCTGCCGCCATCTGTTGATGAATACATTTCAAGAACTTGACCATAACCAGCACCATAAAGCCAAATATCTTCGGCAAGCCAATTATAGATTACAAAGCCAGCAACTCTTGGGTCTGGCTGATTAATAACGCGATGCGGATCTACATATTGTCCAGTTATGCGATTGAAAGTTGTGAGAGGTAATGAGCCAATAGTTCCGCAGATGATATTGCGAGCTCTTGCAACGGATGGAACGCTCATTGCTAATTGGCGAGTGGTATTAGTTGCCCCGCCGAGAATATTATAAACTGAATCGCTAATCTGGACGGGAGTTAGCGCAGCTGCAACATCTGAAACCTTAGTTGGCTTAGTTGCTTCAACCTGTGGAAATAGGAAATCTCTTATAGCACCCATTGCTTACATTGTAAGCGAGCCGACTTACACTATTTGAATATCTACGCCACTTTCAGCCATCGTTGCATAGTGTGTCGCTAAGGCTGAAGCAATCGCTCCGCAAATAGTCGTATTACTTACTTTGCGACCCATTACCCATCCGCCATCACCGAAAGGGAGTTTGACGGCGGACAGGCATTGCTTGGTCAGCTCTTCTTGCCCAGAGTGAGCCAAGCGCTGAGATGAAATTGCTCCCAGTAATTCATCGCAGCTTTGGGCATAGTCGAGTCCATCTATCGGCTCAACCCTAATACCAGCAGGAGCTAACCTAGCCGCTACCGCTGACGCAGTTCTGGCCGAGTAAGCAACTACTTGAACTGGATACTTTCGCACCCATTCGGCTACATCATTAGCCATTGCTTTATCATCCAGATTGGCAGGGTTATGCCAAGTCTGCAGCAATATGACTTGGAACTTATCGCCCTCAAGTCTTTGGCTTGCAACTAACGCAGCTTCTTTTCTACTAGGGCTGAGATCAATAGCCAACCAAGTATCAGCCTCAGGGTTGAGTCGCAAGCCCTCAACTTTGCAACTTTCCCATTGGCTCGGATTGATAACTGGATTGATGGTATCGACCCATTGACATAAGACTTCTGTGCGCACAATATCCTCGGGGTCTGACAATACGGCTCGGATATTATCTGGATGGACTGTGAGACCAAGTGATGGATTAGCTTGACAGACACCTAGCCAGAAAGCTGGTGAATTATCAAATTTAATACCTTGAGGCGCTGACCATTCGAACCAACCAATATCATCATTAGATCCATAGATAGCAGCCATAGCGCGTTCTCTAAGTTTATTTAGAACGATTGAATGTTGGTCCCCAGCATTTGAATAAACCCAGATTTGAGGATTGGCTGAAGCCATTTGGGTATATCGCAAAGCAGACCAGACATCCTCGTCTTTATACTCTCGGGCTTCATCTAGGTGTATCGTTTCTGGGGCTGCAATGCCTCTACCAGCCGAGTTATTGGCCCTGACGATATATCGGCGGCCTTCAGTAAATTGAAGCTCCTGGAATCCCTTGCTTTCTAGCTTCTTAGTAAATTCAGCAGCTAGTCGAGGATTCTGTTCAATGATTCCATAGATTTTATAAAATAATTCAGCTGAAGTAGTTAGCTTATGGGCAGTATGGACTTGCAATTTCTCCTTCAATACATAGATCCTAAATAGTATTTGGAGCGCCATAAAGGTGCTCTTTCCTTGTTGTCTCGCGCAGAGAAGGGTTACCACAGGATGCGCCCACCTGCCGTCAGGTTTATATTTAAGTGAGTGATGAGCCAGCCATTGCTGCCAAGGCATCAATTCAAAGCCGATTTCCTCGCAAAATTTAATCATTTGCTCGCCGTAAGAAGGTAAATCATTGAGTTTAGTGTGAATACGCGGTTCTACCACACCTCGGTAAGCCGATTCGTCCCGAACTCGGACAATCTCACCCAATTCCGCCAGAGCGAGTTCTTTCATTCTTGGTAATGCCTAGCCGAGCCATTTTCAGGGAAAATCTTCCCAATGGGGGTCGTGGGTCCGCTGGTGCGCTCAAAAAAGGTAGGGGTCATACGATCGCGCTTACCGCTGTTGCATTTGATGCAGGCAGCAAGGAGGTTCTCTAGCTGGTCTGTGCCACCCTTGCTAATAGGGATTATGTGGTCAGCTGTAGTAGCTTCTTGACCGCAGTAATGGCAGGTATAGTAGTCGCGTTCTAGGCATTGCTTACGGACTCTCTGCCAGTAGCTAGTGTTATAGCGCTTACTCATCGAATAACACCATTTGCATTTCATAATAGTCTTTTATTTGCTGTTTATACAGACTACGCTGTTTATATGTTTTTAATCTATGGCAATTAGCGCATAGAGTCTGTAGGTTTTCTGGGCTATGGTCTGTGCCATCCCCATTAATGTGATCTACATCCAATTGGGATTTATGCTCAGGTATGAATCCGCATAAGGCACATATGTTCTCTTTATAATCTTGATAGATTTTGCCTTTATTGCTTTTATGTCTAGCTCTGGCGCGGATGCAGGTTTGGCATCTTTTACTCCAATAAGTTAAGCCATTGGGCTTACGATATAGAACCAGTAAATTGCCACAGCGGCAGGTAGGGCGATTCAATGCCAGCCCTTAGTCTCTAAGTGATGAAGTGCATTGCAAGCATCAGCGTATCTATGTCTTATATATTTAATATGCACATCTATTTGCTTCTTAGGGCTAAGGTCTCTATACCAAGTAGAACGCATCTGACCAAGGCCATAGTGTGATCCATTACGAGCTTTTGGATTCCAACTACTCTCTTTAATAATCAACCAGTTATAACACTGGAATTCTGACCAATCCATTTTATTGTAAGCATAAAGCTTTAGATTCATATCTGCATTTGCTGGCTTTGGATTGAATATTGAAAGTAAAGCAGCTATAACTGCCGTAGCTATCAGGCGAAGGCAATGGCCTCCCTCAACCTCCGTTAGAGGGCCAGCTGCGCGCCCGCACTTTGGCGAGAGTGTAGCACCTAAGTCAAGTCGATTTAACATAAGTCCTGTTCAGAGCGGTGTTTCATATCCACACCATCTGGCATATCCATATGATCATCTACATCTCTCCAGATTGGATATATATCATCTTTCATTCTAATTCCCATATCTTCTTAAACTCTAACTGGCCTGATTGAAACGCGTTCTTCAGCGTTTTTTTGCCATCACTATGGAACTTAGTAACCAGATAAGGCTCAGCAGTATCACCAGCTAACCAACTAACTACCTCGCCATTTGGATCAACTACTACATCATCTAAATCAGGATAACTCCCAAATTGACAATATTTAAACTTATCCAATATCGCATCAATTGACGATTCTCTTACTGTCTCAACTATCTCGCTAGGGATATTGGCTTTCACCCATTTAACGAACTCTTTATCATTCTTAACTATCCACTTAAATTTAGGCTTGCTGGTAGTTACATAAGCGATAACATCATCGCCATACTCAGCCTTGACCCTATCTGCTCCAATAGCTTCCATCTCGGCCTGTAAAGCCGCTCTTAGCCTATCCTTGGCCTTCTTAGCCTCATCAGCTATTAGACTGACTGCCGCTAGTTCCAGACTCAGTTCCTTGATTCCCATTTCTTCGCTCCCTTTCGTTGGCTCGTCTTAATCTTGTCTCAAGTGATGCCAAGTTAATACCGCAATCCTTGGCAATGAACTCCTTATCAAATCCCCACTCCATCAGCTGACGGATATATCTAATAGAGTGGGGCTTGCCTACTTGTCCTTCCCTGCCCATCCATCCCCCTTGAATATTGCTGGCGTTGGATGCCAGACGCGCCACATAGGCACATTGCAATTATCGCAGGTTACTTCATATTTCTGGACTATTGATGCAACTAGCTCTCGAGTGTTATCGCATTTATCGCATCGATATTCATAGATTGGCATTGTATGGCCTTTCCAAGGTCTCGCCACCGGTCCAGTAGCGTTCTGATATTGATTCAAGTCCAGCAGCTAATCGGCATATTCGACATTTAGCCGCCTTCATCTTCCATCCACCGCATTTGTCGCATCGGACAATATCGTCTTCTCTACTAGCAACGCGATCTGATGGATAGATGATGCGCTGAAGGAAGCATCGCTGGCATTCAACCAACCACACTTCCTCTGGCGCATCTTTCACTTCGCTTGTCTCATATTTATTCAGCTCAATATGCGGTGTAACTACCTTGCAATTTGAGCAGACAAAGGGATGAGCATCTTGTCTCATTTCTGAAAGACCCAATGCCCATCTGAGCCAATACGCATCCACTTAGCAGGATGGCCAGACTTAGGTGTTGGACATACCCAGCCCCTATATTCCTTGCCTTCCTTAGTGCCAGTCTTTAGCACCATTGGCCCATCGCCACCAGAACAAAGCGGTATCTCATCAATTATCTCTGCGCCAAATTCTTTAGTTATCTGTGCAACATCCCAGACAATTGGCTCAGGATCATTAGGCCTTTGCTCTTTTATGAATTCCGCAAGCGCTGGCTTAGTCGTTTCAATTGGCTTCTTTGGCCCCTGATTGACCTTCGCAAAGTAGCCAGCGAGGTTAAGTGCTCGTCCCAGAGATCCAGTCTCTGCAAGCTCGAGAGCGTATTGCTTTGACTTAGACTCAGAGGATAAACCTGTCGTCCAAGGGTGTGCGTCAGCTTCAGTCCGATATAACTCAGTTTTAATAATATAAACATCGCAATTAGCGACAAGCGACTCTGCCAATATATGAGTTTTAATTCTGTAGTCGGGGTAAGCATTTATAAACTCCTTTAATCGGTCTTGAACTGATACATAATCATCAAGGTAATTCGACATCTAACTTCTCTCTCCCTGCGAAATCATTAATCGCATCCTGTAATTGTTCTTTTAATGAATAAAATGTGCCATCTGGCCAGTTCTGAACATCATCGGCGCAAGGCTGGCAATAGAACCTGACCTGCGCTTTGCGTAGTGGTGTCTCGCTTTGGACTTTCCAAACTGCTGGAGTCATAGCTCTTAAGTCCCAGCCGTTCTTATTTTGTCCCCAGCGATATTTGCATAAATCGCAATATTGGTTGGAATTGTGATTACGAGTCAGACTCAATGTCGTCCCAATCTTCTGGTGTCGAAAATCGTAATCGACCCAAGATAGCGGCATATCCAATGAGATCGAGATACGAATCTTCGCGCTCTGGACTTTCCACCATTCTTGAGAGTTTGGTCGCAATAGCAATAATTGCCAATTCAGATGGGTCTCTGAGCTGAATACCGAGTGCTTTACTGATTTTGAAAATGCGTAGTAAATTGTGCCTCGGGTCGCCATACTCGATACCCCTGTCGAATAGTGTGTTTCCAGCTTCTTCAAGCCATTCACTTAATGACTTCTGTGTATCGGACACTTGCCCTGCCTCTCTTATAGCCTTCATTAAAAGCTTTGGCTTTGGCTGAAGTGAATAAACTCCAGATATAAAGGCCGATAAATGGAACGCCAATAATTATTGCTGCAACTGCTTCATCAGATAAATTAGGCAACATCTGCGCTCACCCCATATTTATCTAACCAATATGCAGATATTTCAGCCTTTGATAGACGGCCTCTTAGCTGCTTCTTACCCATTCGCTCTTTAGCGAATCGTCTGATTATTGATCCCTTAACCCAATTTGTCTCATCGGTCCAAGCCCCTGCTTGAGAATCAAATCGAATAAGAGCTACTTTATTTACCATTTTGCTCCCGTTCTGTAATCCCTAAATGGATTTACGGGACAAATGTATTTGCTTAAATCTATTTAGACAAGTAAGAGCTCGGCGAGTCGTATATCTAGGAAGCCAGCAAGTCTTTCATTAGTAGCTTTATTCGCAAAGTCGGTAGTTATAGGCAACCGCTTTAAAGCCCATTCAGGCTCGTTTATAGCCCCTAAATCGAACTGGTATATCCCTTTAGGTGTCGAGTTAATATAAAGGGTCTTAGCGCCCGTCCTAGCCCTTATATCGGCCAGATAATCCCACTTCTTCTTCTCAATCATTAAAGTCTCATAGTGGGTCCTACGGCACTTAAGCTCGATATAGGAATTGTGGGTTATGCCGTCCGCTCGGTCGGTCGCTGATAGTGGCGTTAAGTCTGGATAAAGCGACTTAAGAGCCTCGAATAGTTCGACCTCTCGGAAGTAAATTAGTTATGTTCCTCGCCATCTTCCCAACCAATTTTTCTCATTGGGTCATCGAGTGGCACTATCCAATCAGGATAAGAACTACGATCCATAGCAAAAGCCAAGGCAGTTCCTTCATCCATCCCAGCCCTGCGACAAGCTTTATAAACTTCATTGGCAGCAATAGCCCAGAAATCAAGCTTTGTTAATGGGGTCTCTTTAGTAGTCCTGCGTCTCTTAAGACGCTTAACTGGCTTCTTACTTACGCGCTTTCGCGTTGCCATTTCTGACCCCTTTCGCTAGGGCCAATTCTAACTGAGATTCCATTTTATCAAGGCGCGACACTATTGGAATGTTCTCCAATTTTATTATGTAGCGAAGGCCAGCAATCAGTAGAGCAATAGATCCCAATACTGAGGCAACAAGGGTTGCAAGCTCAGTAGCAGCCATTACTTGATTCTGCCGTATCTCTCGTAGTTAGGATTTAGCCAGTTGATGATGCTAGGCAAGACTGAAACTAGCGCCGCATTTGCAATCGCATTTACATCCAAGCCGACTGCTAGATAAGTTGCTAGTGCCGTTGCTAGGAATGTCTTTGCCCAGCTCTCTGCCATCTTCTTTAGGTCGCTCATTAGCTTCTCCTTCGAGGTTGAAATAACTGCCATCTTTGTCTCCCAAAGTCGTAAATGAAATATGGAAATGCGAGCGGTGAGGATTTGCCCCTTTGTAGGCTCTGCGCTTCCAGCCCAGTATTGGGCTCATAATCTTGCCATCGTAGATGATGTATTTGATTCGCTTATCGCCCTTCTTGGCTAACTTACGAATCTTCTCAACTACTGCATAGGCTTCTTCTTTGTGAGCTGATAAATCAGCATCAATATCTAAAGCTCTAACGATTCCATTGACTGGTATATGGTCAGAACTGCCTTTAGCAAGGTGCCGAGCATCAGCAATCCAGCCGTCAGACTTCCTATCGCGATCAGGATAATCGTCATCTAATTGCTCCCGAAGCTGAATTCCTGCAGCGCATAACCTAGCCAAGCAGCAACTTCGCTTCTTCTTCAGTAATGCCTAAACGATCTAATAGTGCAGCGCGTTGCTCTTCTTTGGCCGCTTGCTCTGCTGCTTTGGCGGCTTTTTCTTTATTCAATTGATCTAAATGCTTTAATTCCTCTGGCGTTAAATCTCTTTCAACATCTGTTATTTCACCTGTTGCAACATTGTGTATGCGCTCAATTATTTTCATTATTATACCGCCTTTGCAAAGATATACATTGTGCCAGCATCAAAATTTGAAGTAGCTGAAACTACTATAGAACTTACTGTTGCTGCTTCTGTGCTGCGCCCCATATATGTAAAACCTTCTTGACCTGTGCCACCAGCTGCAGTAGCTTGTCCAATAACTTGGTAAATCTTGGCATCTGTAGTATTTGCTCCATCTATCCACACAGTTGCGTAACCTACTGAACTGCCATTACTTGATAGTCTAAAAAGATTTACTGCTGATTGTAAATATGGAACTGCCGTATCTCCATTTGATTCAATTTTGATACCTGCGTTTTTATAAACTCCGCTAGTGTTATTTATTTTTAACGAAACATCCTCGCTAACACCTGCGCCAACGCCTTCAAGAAGAATAAATAATGAGCTTTTATCGCTTATCCCTGAAACTGTAATAGTGGCAGCGCCAGTCATTGTTGTTGTGCTAAATAAAACATATCCTTTTGGAGCTACTGAAGGCGAAGCCCACTTTAGCCCTGTTGCTTCTGCGCTATCGGCTGTAAGAACTGTGCCATTAGCGCCTACCGCTAGACGGGCTGGAGTATCTGCTGCAGTAGCAGAAATTAAATCGCCTTTAGCATCAACGATTGCATTTTGTATTGCATTAGAATCATCCTGAGCAACCCAACTAAAATCTAAATCTGTATTGGAAGCTTTGCTCAATACCTGTCCAGTTGTTCCACCCTTTAGATCAAGGAATGAAGTATCAATTCCATTGCCTAGTGTGCGGATGGCAGCTGCGCCATCCTTTACTAAATCTGTGTCGGCTGGTGTTGTCCAGCCAAAATTACTTGTCGTTGGCATTTAGTCTCCTATGCAACTATTGTAGCGTTGAGCCAGTCCAAAGTAGGGCTGATTGTATTCCAAGTCTCAGTCGCTGGGACCGAGTTCCATCTAAACGCCTGAAGGCTGAAAGCGATAGGCGAGACATTGAGAGTCAGGTTTAACTGATTGAGGCTTGCGGTCCAAGTCCATCCCTCTACGAATCCTTGGAATTCTCCACCCACCATATTGGCTGGCAGGTTCATAATATTGAGCGGTTGGCCCATAAATACGCCAAGAAGGTTGTCTCGGTCAGAATTGTCTATTTCACCACTGGCAATAGGGAAGGTTATCTCTCTTAGGGCAAATTGAGGATAAGCGCGGATAAGTAGATAGAAAGCTGCTTGACTTGTCGCATCTCCAACATTGCGGAGTGTGGTCGATATGGTAGAAGCTAGAAGGCCATATTCAGATATTGAGGCGGCATCAGAGTCAGTTACTTCAGATCCCGAAGTGCCATAATTTAGGGTTATCGAATTGCGAACATCGCCAGCGCGCTTAACGATAGATAAGCCAGGGCCGATGGCGTGATTGCCATCTAAATCAACATAGCCATTAGTTGCAAGGTATTCTCCTCGATGGGTCGAATCTGCATAACCGATTCTGCCTTGAGAGTCCTCATATAGATAACCAAGTCCGCTAGTCGCAAAGCGAGAAGCTAGATTATAAACTGTATCGTCTAAGCCATTTTCGGAGTGCAGCTCATAATCGCCAGGAGTATCTATATCTCCTAGTCCGCTATTTTCTGCATCTAGCCATTGAGTAGTTGCGTCATAGGTGGCCCAAGTTTCAGCTGCTGGAACTTCATTCCATTGGTCAAATAGAACTGTCTCAAGTAATTCAAGGATTCTATCCCCATCAAATTGATGAGCAAAGTTGCCGACATAGACGGCTCGATTTAATCGAGCCAAAGCTCCTACTGCAGTTATCCTGACTTGCTGGCTGGTAGCAGTTGAGCCTGAAGTCTGGACTGTAATACCTAGGTCAGTAATGAAGCCGCCAAATAGATTTACAAAAGTTGCAGTTGAATCTTGCACTTCAATAGTTACTGCATCATTAATCTCATAAGGGACTGAGGATTCAGCCGTCTCAATAAGGGTCAGATTGCAATACCCTGCAACTGGCTGGGAGTAAATGTCGGTCCTACCAGATGTAATAGTTAATCCGCTAAGGGTTGCCCCAGTTACTGTTGATCCATTTACCTTAACGCGATAAACGGGATTCCAAGCTGTCATATAGCTAACTGCTCAACACCAGCGCCAGTTCTGCGCCCTGTGTTATTAAGTGCTGATACTACTGCTCGGGTAAATCCTTCTTCATCAATTACTGATGGCGCATTGACATTAATGACCACACCAGTCCTTGCGTCAAGATAATCGCCTTCAGCTCCTAGCCTTTCATTTGGAAGTATGCTCTTAGATACTTTGCCGCTAGGTGTCTTAATATCTTTCATCATTTTAGAAGTGTTTGTGCTGACGCCACCACCGCCTCCACCGCCGCCGAGGCCACCACCGCCTCCACCGCCGCCAGTTTTACCAGAAGTTACTGGAGCTCTGGCCATTCCTTCATTTGGATTATATGTGCCTAGATTTGGGATTTTGGCTTCTGCTGTGTCATTCTTTCTGGCTAAAGCATTAGCACCAGCTAATACGCCAGCAGCTAAGGCTACTGCTCCGACACCCAGTAAAGGATTGAGAGCAAAAGCTTGAGCAATGCCAGCAACTATAGAACTAGCTTTTAATGCATTATAGGCTCTAATTAAACCATTGATTAAAAGAATTGTGGCAGTAACTGCAGCTGCAATCTTATTTACTGCAAAGACACCGATAAGAACTGCAGTCAGGAGAATCAATTGATCCTTCAATCTAATTACTGTGTCAATTACCCCTCTTACTTTTTTGCCCCACTCTTCGGCTTTTTTCTGTGATTTAGTTAAACTTTCGCTCAAAGACGCATCTCCAGTTAAGCCAGCAATAAATGCTTGAAGCGCTGGGATAAATTGCTCAAGAATATATTTGGTCAATTGTTGGACAATTGGGAGCAAGGCAGCGCCAATAGATTCCTTAGCTTCATCAAGCGCAATCTTGACGCGCTCTAATTGTTTGGCTGTTGTTTCTGATTCTTTTTCGGCAAAGTTGCCAAAGGTCTTTGTTAATTGATTAAAAGTCTCATCGAAAGTTTGTGATTTAAGATCAGCATTATCAATGCCTAGACCCAATTTGCTAAGAGCTGTGGTGTTCCCATCATAGGCTTTGCCGAGCGCATTTGTAACTACCTCTAATGGCTTGCCAGTTGCTGATGCTAAATCTAATGCTAAATTTAGTAGATTCTGAGCTTCTTCGACATCTTTAGTGCTGCGAACCAATCGGCTAAATGCTGGTCGTAATTGATCATCAGTAACACCGATTGCGATTGAAGTCTGTGTTATGTATGCCTCAACGCTTTTGATTTGAGCATCAGTTGCTGTTGTTGTAGCTTTTATAGTCTCAGCTAATTTAAGTTGTGCCGCTTCATCCTCAGCTGCGGCTTTTACTGCTGCAACCGCAAATGCTCCAATGGCTGCAGTAGCAACCGCAAGGGCAGCCGCTACCTTCTTTCCAAATGCTGCAGCTTTTTCGCCAAAAGAATCTACATCTTTAGATCCTTCTTGCAACTTCTTTTGGAAGTCTGCCGTATCAGCAAGGAGTTTAAGCGTTAAGGCTCTTGAATCAGATGCCACCGATGCCCCACTTATCTAATATCTTATTAAATGCTTTAGTCCATTCTGCCACAATATACTTCTGCTCTTTACGCAAAGTTGGGTAAATAAACCAACCTCTAGAACCTCTACCAAATCTGCCAGAATAGCTTGGAAATTGTTTAAATTTGTTAGATCCAAATTCGTAGCCAGCCCACAAATTTTTAGTTGTGCCACCACCGCTAAATCTTTGACTTGCAAAGCCGTAAGTTAGTTCTCCAGTAGTGCTGGACATTTTGACTTTTGAACCCGTTGCAATACGGCGAGCAGCTGTTTTGCCTTTTGTCCGAGTTTCAGCTGCACTTATTATTTGACCGCGTAAATATTCTGCTAAATTGTTTGAGACTCCGCGAGCCTCGGCCTTGGCTTCATCACCTAGCAAGGAGAAAGCTTTATAGAGTTGCCGAAGTTCTGTTCGGTCAAATGCTGCGGCTTCTTCAGCCATCCTCGTTCATCTCCTTTATCAGCTCGACTGCCGTTGCTACATCGTCCCAATCATCCCAATACTGCATCGGGATACCAGTCTTAAGAGCAACTATTACTAGTAGCCGCCTTACGCTGTCGGGCTGATGGCTTTTGGGTCATCGTTGCCTGTCGTAATGTCGGCAACTGTTTCCATCCATATATCAAAGCTCTTTACTGGCTTACCAGCGCTCTCGCGTTTGTAAGCGTTATAGGCCAAGAACATTAAGTCCCAGATTCCTATATTGTCCTGAGCTTTAGCAATAGTGTGTCCAGTTGCCTTTTCCCACTTAGCCCACTCTGGCGGTTGAGCAATATAAGTTGCTGATTCGCCAGAGTTATATTCAATTGTGATTGATAATTTCATAGCTCCCGATGCTCCGATCTCTTAACTAAAGGTCTCTGTAGGTGTTCCAACGACTGTCATCGTCCAGCTATCAGTTAGCGCTCCTGGTGCTGCGCCTCCTGCTGCTGGGAAGATTGGCAATACATTGAAAGCAAATACTGCGCCAGTTACGGCTGTAAATGAAACTGCGAGTGTGGTGTTAGGTGCTGATTCAGCATCTGCCCACATTGCTTCAAATAGAGAGCTGGTAGCTCCCCAATCCTGTAGCAGTTCAATTGTGAAGGTCCATTGCTTATCAACGGACTTATAAGCGCGCCCATCAAGGGTCTGATAGGTCTCGATGATTGTTTCGCAGCTTAAGACTGCGCTTGTTGCCTGGGCATCATAAGCAGCGCTATCGAGTGTAAAGGTTACATCGCGCCCAGTTATTACTGTAGTTGGCATTTGGGTCTCCTATGCGGTTTGCTCGTAGCGGACGCTCAAGCGTATGTCTGCAACCAATAAATTGGTCG
>Ga0315903_10007119_pt1 | contig 14070 bp, 13 predicted proteins | sample LakEriMetagenome_7_FD_203524 | JGI IMG/M metagenome (GOLD analysis project Ga0315903, IMG submission 203524) | Freshwater fungal communities from buoy surface, Lake Erie, Ohio, United States - Buoy 2 MA119 | ecosystem: Environmental > Aquatic > Freshwater > Lake | place: USA: Lake Erie, Ohio...
GTCGGAGGTTCAAATCCTCTCGCCCCGACCAGTACGCTGATCTTGAACATGCGCCCGTAGCTCAGCGGATTAGAGCATCTGGCTTCGGACCAGAGGGTCGGGGGTTCGATTCCCTCCGGGCGCACCACCTCTCTTGTGTACCCTTCACTCCATGGCCACTGATCCGCGCACTCTGCGCATCCCGCGCGACCTCCTCCCTGAGGATGGTCGGTTCGGCGCTGGGCCGTCACGCGTCCGCGACGCGCAGGTAGACGCGCTCGCCTCGCGCGCCGGCCGTGCCCTCCTCGGCACCAGTCACCGGCAGGCGCCGGTGCGCGCGCTGGTGGGGCGACTACGCAGCGGCGTGGCGACGCTGTTTGCGTTGCCGTCCGACTACGAGGTTGCGCTCGGCGTGGGCGGCTCCACCCTCTTCTGGGATCTTGCGGCGTACTCGTTGGTTGAGCAGCGCTCAGCACACGCGGTCTTTGGCGAGTTCTCTTCGAAGTTTGCGCGCGCGGCGGGTGCGCCACATCTGAGCGAGCCACTGGTGGTGGAGGCGGCGCCAGGCTCCCGCGCCGAGCTTGATGCCGCCGCGCGGAGTGACGAGGCCGCCGCTATTGATACGTGGGCGCTCGTCCAGAACGAAACGAGCACTGGTGTTGTGGCGCCAGTGCGCAGACCGCGCGACGCATCTGGTGCACCTGCGGCTGGGTTGACGATCGTGGACGCTACCTCCGCTGCCGGCTGCGTGGCGTGGGATCCGTTGGAGGCAGATGCCTACTACTTCTCACCACAGAAGGGGATCGGCGCAGACGGCGGACTCTGGATTGCGGCACTCTCGCCGGCGGCGCTGGAGCGAGCCGAGCGGATGGAGCCGGCGCGATTTATTCCAGGATCGCTCTCGCTCTGGTCCGCGATCCGCGAGAGCCGCAAGGATCAGACGCAGAACACGCCAGCCATCGCCACCCTCCTCCTTGCCGCTGAACAGATTGATTGGTTGAACGCATCCGGCGGGCTGCCGTGGGCGGCGGCGCGCTGCGCCGAATCGTCTGGCCTTCTGTATGCGTGGGCGGAGTCACGCCCGTGGGCGTCACCGTTTGTTGAGGACCCAACGATCCGCTCTAAGAGCGTGGTCACCATTGACCTTGATGCGAAGATTGATGCGGCGCTGCTGCGCGATGTGTTGCGTGCGAACGGGATCGTGGATGTAGATCCGTATCGTTCACTCAAGCGCAACGGCATCCGCGTTGGAACCTTCCCCTCTGTTGAGCCGGATGATGTGAGTGCGCTGATCGCCTGCGTCGATTGGGTCGTGGAGAAGATTGCGCCGTAGTCGGATGACTTGCGCGTCAGGTAGATGACTCGTCCGTCAGGCACACCGGCGCTCGCCCTACTGCAGGCCCGCGGTGTTGCGCACACGGTCCACACGTATGCAATTGAGGAACCGTCTGGAGCGGCGGCGCACCGCGGCGAGCGCACCCCCTACGGCGTCGCCGCCGCCGCGGCACTCGGCGTCTCACCCGCTCGACTCTTCAAGACGCTCGTCTTGGTGCTTGAGGGTGGGCGTGCAGGCGGCGAGCTCGTCCTTGCGGTGGTGCCGAGTGATGCCACGCTCTCCGAGCGCGCGGTGGCGCAGGCGCTCGGCGCGAAGCGTGCCGAGCTTGCGAGCGAGGCGCAGGTCCAGCGCGCCACGGGCTCGGTGCCGGGTGGGGTGAGCCCGCTCGGCAGTCGGAAGGCCATGCGCACGCTGATCGACGCGAGCGCCGAGGGGTTCACCACGCTGCTGGTCTCCGCGGGGCGTCGTGGGCTCGCCGTGGAGCTGGCGCCCGCGGATCTTGCGGCGCTCTGCACCGCTTCCTACGCGCCGATCGCGGTGAAGTAGCATCTCTTTATGAGCAGGCAGCAGACCTCGAAGCGGCGAGCACCTTCAGGGGTGGTTCGCGCACGCGCCGCGCTCGCGCCGTTCGCGAGCGTTGGTGTGGCGGCGGTGATCCTGCGCGCCTTCCTCGGCGGGACGATGCTCTACGCAGGCCTCGACAAGCTCATCTTGGATGCACGTTTTCTCCAGACGGATGGGGTCGGCTCGATCGGCGAGACGCTGCGCTTCTTTGTGACGGCGGGTGGTCCGCTCGCGCCGCTTGTGGAGGCGGTCGGGCTCTCGCAGCCGGTCGCTGTTGGTGCGGCGATGGCGATTGCGCAACTTGTGGTTGCAGGTTCACTCCTCACCGGCTCATGGGTGCGAAGCGGCGCGCTGCTCGGCGCGGCAATCTCGCTAACGCTTGCACTCACGTCAACGTGGGGGGTCAGCCCGTATTACCTGGCCAACGACCTGCCGTATCTCGTCGGCTTCCTGACGCTCGCCGCGCTCGGCGACGGCGGGATTGCGCGCATCGGCGCCCCTGCGTCACGCGGGTATGATCCGGCGCGGCGCGCGGCGCTCGTCAGTGGCGCGGGCATCTTCGCGGTGATCGTTGCACTCGTACTCCTTGATCGCGCGCGCCTTGGGTCACTCCTCTCCGGAGGAGGTGCGGCGAGCGGATCACCTTCTCCTTCACCGAGCCCCGCCACTTCACCGTCATCCTCACCGTCGCCGTCACCTTCGTCGGAGCCGAGCGCGACCGCGTCACCTTCTAGTGGCAGTGGCGGGACGAAGACGCCGAAGCCGAGTGAGTCGGCGACGAGTGGAGGCGGAGGTGGTGCAGGAGGTGGCACCGTGATCGACGGTGGAAAGGGCCTCGGATCAGGGCAGGCGCTGAACTTCTCCGCGGGCGGGACCGCGGCAGTGCTGCTCAAGGATGGCAGCACCTTCCGCGCCTTTGAACGCGCCTGCACCCATCAGGGGACGAACGTCGACTGGCAGCCGGGAAGCGGCAGTTTTTACTGCAGCAACCACGGCGCACGCTTCTCAGCAACGGGTGATGTACTCGTTGGTCCAGCGCTCACGCCGCTCCGCCCGATTGAAGTGAGCGTTGCGGCTGATGGCAGCGTTACCTACCGCAGGTAGCGGCGGCTCCGCGCCGCTCGCCTTCGCCACGCGTCACCCGCGCTTAGGCGCGGCGCTCGGCGCACTCGCCATCTCGCAATCATCACCGCTCGCCAAGCTCTCCGGCGCATCACCCGCGGTTGTCACCCTCTTCCGTGGGGTCTTCGCCCTCCCGCTCCTTATGCTCCTTGCGCGCCGCGAAGGTCATGCGCCATCGCGTCGCGACCGAGGTCTTGCGTTCTTTGCGGGCGGGCTCTTCGCGCTCGACCTGCAGTGCTTCCACATCTCAATTCCGCTACTCGGCGTTGCACTGGCGACCGTCGTGCCGAACGCGCAGGTCTTCATCGTGGGTCTCTTCGCGGCACTCGCGGGCGAGCGAACCCCAGGCCGCGCGCTCGCGGCGATTCCATTTGCGCTGCTCGGTCTGCTCATGCTCGCCCGCGTGGTCGATCCGTTCGGTGAAGGCGTCGTGGGTTCGGGGGTGGTGGCGGCGGGGAGCGATCCGGCACTCGGGGTGATCTGGGCACTCGGGGCGGCGACGTTCTATGGCCTCTACCTGGTGATCACGCGGCGCATCTCCACCGCATCGAGCGCCGTTGGGCCGTTCACCATGCTGCGCGACTCGGCGATCGGGATGATCGGCACCTCGCTCGTGTTGGCACTGCTGACGGGGAGCCTACTGCCGCCCGACCTGGGCCCTGGACTCGGCTGGCTTCTCCTCCTTGCGCTGATGTCGCAGGTGCTCGGCTACCCGCTGATCAACGCCTCGATCCCGCACCTTCCGAGCGTGGTCGGCTCGGTGCTCCTCTTTGTCCAGCCGCTGATGACACTGGTTGCAGGGGTGATTATCTTCGGCGAGATTCCAACTCCTGGGCAGCTCGTCGGCGCACTCGTCCTCTTTGGTGGTGTGCTCGTGGCGGCGCGCAAGTAGCGCGCTACCCGCTCGGCTGCACCAGCGTCAGGACGCGCGCAGGATTCTTAATCGTGATCTGATCGATCGTCTTCTGGTCGACTCCCGCCGCGAGCAGGCGCGGCAGGAACGTCTTCTGGAGATACGTGTAGCCGTTGCCTCCGTAGGAGAGGAGCTGCGAGTCGTGGCAGACATCCTGGCTCAACATGATCTGCTTCTCAAACCCCTCATTGAGCAGTGTCTTAGTGAGTTCAATCACCTTCGGTTCGCCAGCGCGTTCGAGTGGTGTGAAGTTCATGCCGAGGAAGTCGGCCTCTAGCGTTGCGCCGCGCTTCACGATCTCGCGCCAGTACTCGATGCGAGGCCATGAGTCGGTATGTCCGATCACCACACGCGCGGGATCGAGCCCTTCGTCTTCAAGAATCGCAAGTTGTGCAAGTCCAACCGCACTCTGTGCCGCATGCGTGGTGACCGCAGCGCCCGTGCGTTGCGCGGCGCGAGCCGCGGCGCGGAAGACGCGCTCCTCTTGCGCCGTCACCCACGGCTTGTCCGTGCCGATCTCGCCGATGATCCCAGGTCGCACCGGTCCATCTGGTCCTGAGATCCCATCGCTGAATTCGCGAACGATCTCATCGGCAAGGTCATCGGTGGTGCGGCGGTCGATGCGCGCCTCGGGCGGGTAGTACGCCGTGCGATACCAGCCGGATCCGCCAATGATGTGGAGCCCCGTCGACGCTGAGAGACGCGCGAGTCGGGGGAGGTCGCGACCGATGCCGTCCAGCGTGAGGTCCACAAGCGCCCCGCCCCCCGCGGCAACATAGGCGCCGAGCTCTTCGTTAATTCGAGGCTCTTCGCCAATCAGCTCCCAGTAGTCCCAGCGACCATGGATCTCCCAGAGGGTCACCTTGGTGTGCTCGTGGGGGAGGGTGAAGCCGAGGTCTGAGGGCGCGATCGGCCCGCGGACGCTCTGGATCTCCCCGGGAGCGGCACGCCTGCTCACGGCTGAATCCTAGGACAGCAGCCTCCCCCGCACGCGGCGCGCTCCGCAACTGCTCTAGCCCCCGCGAGCGTGCGGTGCGATGATTGACAGACGGTGCACGGGCGCCCGCAGGGTGCTCGGGCCGGATGTATATGAGGTGCACGAGATGCGAATCAAGTCAGCACTCCTTGCGCTGTTCGCGGGAGCCGCCATTGTGGCGAGCGCCTGCGGTGGTGCAACCGAGCCTGTGGCGAGCGGCGAGGCCCGCTTCCCTGAAGGCTCCTACTGCGCGGAGGCGCTCGCCCTCGGTGAAGACGTCACCGGCACCCTTCTCTGGAAGGTCTGCGACGCGGGGAAGATCGTCATGGCGACCGATCCTGCTTATCCACCATATTCAGAGCTTGACGCAAGTGGTGAGTACGTTGGTTTCGACTCCGACACTTCGCGCGAAGTCGCCAAGCGACTCGGCGTTGAGGTTGAGTGGGCAACGCCTGACTGGTCCGCAATCACCGCTGGCAACTGGGGCGGACGATGGGATATCTCCATCGGCTCCATGACCCAGACGGAAGAGCGCGCACTCGTGGTGGACTTTGCCGACCCGTACTTCTACGAGTCCGGCTACCTGCTTGTCCCAACGGATTCAGCGGCCACGACGGTTGCAGACCTTGCGGGAGCGACGATTTGCGCCGGCGAGAGCACGACCCACGCAACGTGGATTGAGGGCGGATTCGCAGAGAGCGCCGTCGTCATCCAGTACAACGCGGCACCAGAGGGAGCCAAGTTGAAGACGTACCCAACCGACTTTAACTGCATTGAGGCCTATCTCGCCGGTCGCACGAACGACTGGGATGCCATGGCGCAGAGCCGTGAATTTATTGAGAATGCAATCGCCGAGTCGGACGGGAAGTTGCGCTTCCTGAACGAGGAGCCAAACTTTGCGGGACAGATCTCGTTCGCGCTTGACAAGAGCGGTCCATCGACGAAGTCGATGCTTGCCGCGCTTAACAAGATCGTTGCAGAGATGCACGCAGACGGAACGCTTTCTGGCTTCGCGATGACGCACGTCGGTCGCGACATCAGCAAGCCGTAAGGCGTAACTCGGCGCGCGGCGCCGGTAGACACAGTGGGGGAGTCGCGAGGCAACTCGCGGCTCCCCCGAATCCATCAACAGAAGAATTCAGCGAATTAGACATGTAAGTGATTGCAGGGGAGGGGCGAGTGGAGCAGGACGCACGAGCGCTCGCGCAGGCCGTTGCCGCCGACGAAGCGCGCCGCGCCTCACGCTGGCAACTGCGTTTTCGGCTCGGCTGGGGGATCCTCATCGCCCTGCTCGCCGGTTTCGTTCTCATCTCACTCAATGTTGAGATTGACTTCATTGCACGAGCCACCCCCTTCATCCTGGAGGGCATCTGGATCACGCTGATCGTCTCGTCAGCGTCGATTGTTCTCGCCACCCTGCTTGCCGCGCTTGGTGCTCTCGGTCGCCTCTCATCGAACGCGATCATCAACGCGATCGCTTCTTTCTATGTCAGCTTCTTCCGCGGCACGCCGCTGATCTTGCAGCTGCTCGTCTGGTATCTGGCACTGCCGCAGGTTGGGCTCATCTTTGACCCAATTTATTGTGCGATCGGCGCACTCGGCATGAACTATGGCGCATACATGACAGAGATCTTCCGCGCGGGGATCCAGGCGGTACCCCTCGGTCAGCGCGAGGCAGCAGCGGCGCTCGGCATGTCGTCGCGGATCGCATTCCTGCGCATCGTCGCACCACAGGCGTTCCGCATTATCGTGCCTGCAATCGGTAATGACTTCGTTGCCATGTTGAAGGACTCGGCACTCGCCTCCACGGTGGCGCTGCAGGAGATCGTCTGGCGAGCACGCAATGTTGGACAGAAGGAGTTCAAGACGCTCCAGACATTCATCATCGCCGCGATGATCTACTGGGCGCTGACCATCATCTTCAGCACTTTCCAGAATCGCCTGGAGAAGCGCCTCGCCGCGGGCGATCGCAATAAGGAGAGCAAGGGATGAGTGGCATCGTGAAGAACGAGCGCACGCACGTGCACCAGCTGCACCCAGCAGAGAAGCCGGGCATCTTGGTGAAGGCGGGCGCCGAACCAGTCCTCAAGGCAACGAACATTGCCAAGTGGTTCGGGGAGAACCACGTGCTGCGCGGCGCCTCCATCACCGTCTGGCCAGGCGAGACCGTCTGCATCCTTGGGCGCTCGGGGTCTGGAAAGAGCACCTTCTTGCGCAGCTTGAACTTCCTCGAAGATCCTACGGACGGGGTGGTTGAGATTGATGGCGTGACCGTGATCGCAGATCCTTTCCACAAAGAGGGCAGCGAGCGTCAGAGCCGCATTCGCGACCTTCGACTTCGCGCGGGAATGGTCTTCCAAGAGTTCAACCTCTTCCCGCACCTGAGCGTCATTGAGAACTGCGTGGAGGCGCCCGTTCATGTGAAGGGGATGAATCGAAAAGAGGCCGAGACGATCGCAGAGAAGTATCTGGCGAAGGTTGGACTGAGCGAGAAGCGCGACGAATACCCTTCACGACTCTCCGGCGGACAGCGGCAGCGTGTTGCCATTGCGCGTGCGCTTACGATGCAGCCGAAGGTGTTGCTCTTTGACGAGCCGACGAGCGCACTCGACCCAACGCTGGTTGGCGAAGTGCTAAAGGTGATGGCGGACCTTGCGCACGAAGGTCGCACGATGATCGTGGTGACGCATGAGATGGACTTTGCGCATGAAGCGGCAGACCGTGTCTACTACATGGATCAGGGTGAGTTCGCCGAGGTTGGACCACCAGAGCAGGTGATTGATGCGCCGAACGATCCGCGCACCAAGGAGTTCCTCTCGCGCTTCCGCACCCTCGGTTCGAAAAAGTAGCCGTGCCAGCGCGCGGCGCGAACGGGGCTGCCCCCGATCTTCTCGTGGTAGGCGGCGGCGTCTGGGGGAGCTGGACGGCGCTCCTTGCGCGCAAGCTTGGTGCCACCGTGACACTGATGGAGGCGTCGGAGCCAGGACATCGTGACTCAACCTCTGGTGACCACAGTCGCATCTTCCGGCACTCTCACGGCGAAGATGAACTGTTGCTCGGCTGGGCGCGCAAGTCGCTCGCCGCATGGAAGGCGCTCGGCGCTATAAGTGGCGAAGTGCTCTTTGTGGAGAGTGGCGTTGCCTGGTGCGTCTCCGACCTTGGCCTCTGGGAGGGGGAGTCCGAGAAGCGACTGCGTGCTGCTGGCGTGCCGCACGAGCGAATTAGCGCCGATGAGGCGGTGAAGCGCTGGCCAGCGATGAGCCCCGCCGCACTCGCCTCTGTCCTCTACGAACCCACTGCTGGATTCTTGCGCGCCGCAAACGGCGTACGCGCCGCCGCACGTGCCTTCACCCAGGCGGGCGGCACGCTGGTGCAGGGACGCGCGCGGCCTGCAAAAGACGGGAGTGCGCTCGACACAAACGGTGCGCCAATCCCCGCAGGTGCGGTGGTCTGGGCGGCAGGTTCGTCACTCCCCGGACTCTTCCCGGATCTTGTGGGCGCTGATACGCCTGCAGAGATCACGCCCGTCCGCAGAGATGTTGCGTACTTCAACGCGAAGGGGATGGGTGTTGGCGAGATTCCAACCTGGATTGACGCTGGGATCGGCGTCTGGGGAATTCCAAACGAGAGTGGACACGGCGCAAAGGTCGGTCCTGATTTTGATGCGGGATCGTTCAACCCGGATGTGAAGTGGCCAAGCGAGGCGGCGGAGGAGTCACTGCAGGTTGCGCGACAGCGCGCGGGAATCCGGTTCCCCGCACTCCTTGATGCGCCGCTCTACGAGAGTCGCGCCTGCCAGCACGAGCGCACGCTGACCTGGCACTACGTCCTTGATCATCATCCGGAGAACCCACGCGCCTGGATCGCTGGCGGGGGATCAGGTCACGGCTACAAGCAGGCGCCTGCGGTCGGTGAGATGCTCGCGCGCGCGGCACTCGAGCGCGCGCCGCTGAAGCTGCCTGATCAGCGTTTCAAGATCATTGGGCGTGAACAGGGTCCAGGGAACCCAGCAGGGGAACCGATCGAAGAGATCGCCTAGCGCGACTCGAACTTAGCGCGATTCGACGGAGGCGTTGAGCTTTGCGGCGATCGCGGCGCGTGCCGCCTGACGGTCGCTGAAATCGATCCCGTCCATGTCGCCCGGCGCGAGCCCCGCCGCCCAGCCGCGTGGCGTGCGCTTCCCGTCTGCCGCGTAGCGATCGGCAACCATCAGGTCAAAGGCCTGGACGCTCGCCTCAAGTTCGCTGTAACGGCCAGGAGGGAGCATGGTGGAGGCGGTGCCGCGCTGCTGAAGTTCGCAAACGTGCCAGTCCTGGCGATTCGTCATATCCCAGAAGCCATGTGCATCGGAGAAGTCGTAGGTCGGGAGCTTCATCGTGTCCGGATGCACGAACCAGTCGCAGACCACGCGTGATCGCCCAGGTCCGAGCGGTTCGATCATGTGCACCATCAGGTAGTCAGGGTGCAGTGAGAGCAGCAGGTTTGGCCAGACGGCGAAGTACTGGATGCGCTTTGCATCGGTCTCTGTCATCCCCTTCAACCACGGTCGCTCGTGCGAACCCTTGTCGAGACCCATGGTGAGCGCTTCGCCAACGAGCGGCTGCCAGCCGCCCTTCCAAAGTCCGCGCGCGGGGATGTCTTCACCAAGGTCGTACGGTGTCAGCGCGTTGAGTTGCGGGTGCACGCCTGGGCAGTGATAGCACTCGGAGTAGTTCTCTACCAAGATCTTCCAGTTTGCGGCAACGTCATACACCTCGCGCTTGGCGAGTCGCAGCGGTTCAAACTCGAATCGCGCAAATACGTCAACGAGATCGTCGAGATACGTGAGGAGCGGTTCGGCTGCTTTGTCGAGCGTGAGGAATACGAAGCCCTGCCAGGTCTCACAACGGAGTGGCACAAGGTCGTACTCGCGAGGATCGAATCGCTTCAGGTCGTCAGTGTGTTTCGCCTTCAGCAGCTTCCCATCTGGGCCGTAGACCCAGGCGTGGTACGGGCAGACGATCTTCTTCGCCTCGCCGCAATCTGGCTTTCCGTCCTGTGGCCCTTCAATCAGCGTTGCGCCACGGTGCCGGCAGGCATTGATGAAGGCGTGTAGTTTGTTGTCTTCACCGCGCGAGATGATGACCTGCTCGCCCGCAAACTCAAGGAGGCGGTAGGAGCCAACGTTTGGTGTCTCCTCTTCGCGGCCGACGCAACGCCATTCGTGGCGGAAGATCTCCTGCGACTCCCAGTTGAAGATCTCTTGATCGTGATAGACCCGTGGCGGGAACATGTCCGCCTCATCAAAGGGGCGACGGACAGCGGCGATCGCCGCAGGGTCGAGCGGGGCTGGTCGCGATGCCTTCAACATGCTGCAGATTCTCGCATGCCTGGCGGCTACTTGAGCGGAGCGTTGAGGCGGAGTGTGCCACCTTGCGGGTCGCTGATCTGGATGCGCACGAGCCCCTCACGAGTGATCTCCGCGCGGCCACGGCTGCCGTCACTCCCGTGGAGATCCAGTGCGCCGTAGGCGCGAATGCGACTGCCGCGAAGGGTGGGGGCGAGCTCCGTGGTGATGGTGCCGCGAGCGGTGCCGCGCCAGGCGGCGAGGCCGGCACGACGCCCAGCTGCGTCCACCTCGAACGCGAAGGTTGATGGCGCCGGCATGCCAAGTCCGCGGATTCCCACGGTGGTGCCCAAGATGCGTTCGCTTGCATCGTAGATGCCGATCTTCGGCACGGTGGCGCGAATCTTTGCCGCGATCTCGCGGCTCCCCCCGGAGTTGATGGCGCTGATGAGTGCTCCGGATTCAGGATCACGCTCCTCCACGATCTGCTCGTCCGTGAATTCTGGTTGACGGTATCCGCTCCCGTACGTGGTGGAGGCGGCGACCGCGTAGTAGGCGAAGCAGGCGAGTGCGCCAGAAAACTCTGCGCCACCCGGTCGCTCTTCGTTGAGCAGCGTGCCAAGCGGCGCGAGGATGCGGCACTTTGCGGCACGTCGCGCAAGATACTGGAGGAATGTGGTGCCGTGCGTCTCATATGGCGCGCGCGCGTCGCCTGAAGGCGAGAAGTAGGGCGAGCCGAGCTGTTCGTCTAATCGCATGTTCATCGTCATATGGTACCGCTACGTGCGGTGCCACTCGGCTACACTGGCGCGGATGAGTGAAGGGAGCGCAGCGCACACCAGAGGCAGCCGTGCGCCCGCCGCCTCCCTCGCAGCCGCCGCAGCGCTTTGGGGTGGCCTCTATGTCATCTCTGCTGCCACCTTCGAGGCGATCCCCCCTGCGACACTCACACTGATTCGACTCGCACTCGGCGTTGCGGTGCTACTCGCGTTTGGACGTCTGCGCGGCGTCAGTACCGGCTGGAGTGAGGTCTCGCATCGCGCCGCCTGGATCGCGGCACTCGTTGCCGCGACGAGCATGTTGCTGCAGTTCGGCGGAACGGCGCTCACCTCCGGCGTTGAGGGTTCGGTAGTGACCATGGCGACACCGATCTTTGTCTTGCTTTTCGGACGAGCGCTCGATGGCGTCTCCATTCCTTCGCGCGCGTGGGGTGGCATCGCGCTCGCTGTGGCTGGCGTGCTCCTTCTTGCTCTGCGTGGGTCGACTGAGCTCAGTCCTACGGATCCTTCGCGAATCCTCGGCATGCTCGCACTCATTGGCGCGGGGGCATCGTGGGCGCTCTATTCGTCGCTGGGGCGACCGCTCGTTGCGGCGATCGGCGCAAGTCGCGCGATTGGTCTCACGGCGGCACTTGCGCTCGTCTTCATTGCACCAGTCGCGCTGATTGAGGCGATCGTTGGCGGATTTGATCTTGCCGCCGCCACCACGCCCGCATCGCTCGGGGCGATTGCATACCTCGCCGTCGGTGCAACCGCGATCGGCTGGTCGCTCTGGTATCGCGGCTATGCGACCGCGCCACCGCGCGTTGCCGCCGCCGCACTCTTCTTGCAGCCACTCGTCGCCGCTCTCCTCGGCGTCGGTCTCCTGGGTGAGGCGGCAGACGCGGGACTCGTTGCTGGCGCCCTGCTCCTCTTGGGCGGCGTTGGGCTGATTGCGCGCGACGAGGTAACGCGCTGATGAGCGACCTACGCCGGTACCTCACTGCAGCTCCACAAGTCACTGGTCGGCGCTCAATCACGACGAGTGATGCTGGTGAGGTGCGCAACCCCGATCCAACAGATCGCACCGCCTGGCGCGAGTGGGTCTCCGCATCCAAGACCCGCAACTGGCTGCGTCGAGATCCACTGCTCGACTGGCTCGAAGTGCACGGCACCGCTAAGGGATTCGCGCGTGACGCTGGTGCCGACGCGAAGCCGCCGAGCCCATACGACCTGCGCGAACTTCTCTTTGCGCAAGGGAATCGATTTGAAGAGCGCATCTTTGAGATCCTTGAGCCGAAGGTCAACTCACACCGACTGGTTTCAGATGGTTGGCAGGCAACGCGGACCCTCGCCGCCGCCGAAGCCACCTTCACGGCGATGAGTGAAGGGGTTGAGCTGATTAAACAGGCGGTCGTTCGCAATCCTGAAGACCTGACCTACGGCGCGATTGATCTTCTTGTTCGTAGCGATGCGCTCGAGCGACTCTTCCCAGGGACGCTCAGCACGGAGGAGGCGTCGCGGCCCGCCCCTGGGCTCGCACCCGAAGGTGGCAAGGCGCCGCCGTGGCACTACGTGGTGGTGGATGTGAAGTTCTCCACGCTCGACCTTTCGGTGAGCGGATACGCAGGAAGTTCGCACCGCCATTATGCGGGCCAAGTGTTGGTCTACACGGCTGCGGTTGCGCGCTTACAGGGCTACTGTCCGCCTGATGCGTTCCTGCTCGGTCGCACTTGGGTGAGTAGCAAGGGTCGTGGCAGTGGCGCACTCGACCGACTTGCGCGCGTCCCCGTTGATCGTGAGAGCACGCGCGACGATGAGACGCCACTCGCGATTGAGGTTGGTCGCGCACTGGAGTGGATTCGCGCCGTTCGACGTGATGGTGCTGCATGGGAGGCACTGCCGCGCCCAACGAGACCAGAGCTCTATCCGAACATGAACGCCGACCAGGACCAGCCGTGGAGCGAAGCGAAACGAACGATCGCGCGAGAGATCGGGGAGCTCACCTACCTACCAGGAGTTGGCCCAGATCTGCGCGATGCCGCTGTGGCATCTGGAATCCTGCGTCGCGACGAGCGCGGGCTTACCCCTGAACGTCTTGGGGTGACAGGTGATGCGCGCCCGCGCCGATTGGCGGCGGTGCTTGCCGCAAACGCCGTTCCAGACTCTGCTCCCGCCGCAGAGAAGGTGCTCCCCGCGAAGATTGAGCTGCGCGGCGACGAGCACTGGCGGAGGCCAGCGCGCATCGAGTTCCACGTTGACTTTGAGAACTCAGGGAATCTGAACGATGACTTCACATCACTCCCTCTTGTCGGCGGCGCGACCTGCATCTTCCAGATCGGCTGTCATATCTCGATTGATGGACGTGAGCCAACGGCGAGTGAGATCGCCGCCGCCGCAGCGGCGGGTGCGGCAGCGGGTGAGCGACTCTTCACGCCGCGCAGTGAAGACCAGAGCTGGTTCCCTTCATTCGGTCAGTGGAGTGGCGATCGACTCAACGTCGCCTCTGAGCGCGCCGTGCTAGACGCGTGGCTCGCATACATGAACGCGTGGCGGGAATCGCTGAACGTCACGTGGGCCGAGACGCGCATCGTCCACTGGTCGCCGGCTGAGAGAAACCTCCTCTTTACTGCTGCGGATTCAGCGGCGAGTCGGCACCCAACCTGGTCGCTCCCAGAGGAGATCGGTTGGTTTGATGCCTTTGACGAGCTTGTGTACCGCGTGCCGGTGAGCGTGCGCGGCGCGTACGGATACGGCTTGAAGGAGATCGCAAAGTCCATGCGCGCAGCAGGACTGATCGATGTCTCATGGGGCGACGGTCCTGCGGACGGGATGGGGGCGATGGCCGCCGCATATACGGCGGACGCGCGCGCCGCCGCGGAAGGGAAGCGTCTCGCCGACTACGACTACTTCCGTGCTGGTGCGGAGTACAACGCCGCCGACTGCCGCTCGATGTTCCTGGTGCTCGTCTGGTTGCGCGCCAACCGCTAGCAGCTTGTGGGCGAACCTCGTGGTCTCTCAAGAATGAACATCAAAATCAGCGGGTCAACCGGGGAATAATCATTTCGGTTCCGTCGGAGACGGCACTACTCTCAA
>Ga0315903_10007122_pt1 | contig 14067 bp, 19 predicted proteins | sample LakEriMetagenome_7_FD_203524 | JGI IMG/M metagenome (GOLD analysis project Ga0315903, IMG submission 203524) | Freshwater fungal communities from buoy surface, Lake Erie, Ohio, United States - Buoy 2 MA119 | ecosystem: Environmental > Aquatic > Freshwater > Lake | place: USA: Lake Erie, Ohio...
TATTCCTTGAGGCACCTGCCGGAGCGTTTCGCAAAGCAGAGGACGCGAAAGAGTTTATTGACGCGTTCAACAAGGTCGAAGCAGGAGCCGAGAACTCCGCTAAAGCCGGACTGCTACGCGAAGGCGTGAAGGCAAACGCGGTAAGCATGTCGAACAATGATGCACAGTTTGCCGAGTTGCAACGCTTCACACGGCAAGATATCGGCATGCTCTTCGGACTCGAAGGAATGCCGGGCGATGGGGAAAGCACATCGTACAACAGCCTCGAACAAAAGAACCTTGCGTACATGCAAGCCCTTGACCGTTGGCTAGTCAAGTTCGAGGAGCAATGCGATATGAAGCTCCGAACGCCACAAGAGAAGCAAACCGGCGAAGTTTATTTTAAGTTCAACGCGGCGGCGTTGTATCGCACCGATCTTAGAACGACGATGGAAAGCTTTTCCAAGGCGATTGCGTCGCGGATTATGAACCCAAACGAATGCCGGGCTAAACTTGATCTTAACCCGTACGTTGGAGGCGACGAGTTCATTAACCCAGCCATTTCCGAAGCGACCGGCGAACAGTCAGTGGATGAAGTCGAAGACACGCCAGAGGACGACGTGGAAGATGCGACCGAAGACGCACAAAACGCGATGGCGGTAGAGCAGATGCTACGCGACCTCATCAAAACGGAGGGCAACAACGCGATCAACGCATCCGGGAAGGCTCAATTTGTGGCTTGGATCGGCAAAAACTATCCAAAATGGCAAGCGAAACTAGCGGATAAGATCGAAGCCATCGGACTCGACCGCGATCTAGCTCGCATCCACTGCGAAAAATCAACGCTGATTTTGGCCGAATTAGCGGCTAAAAACGGGGGCGAATCGCTCAAAAAAGCGGTCGAAAACGAGGTAAAGACGTGGGAAAACAGGGTGTTTGACCTGAAAAGGGGTGGAAAATGATCGAAATCAAGGCGGAATTGAACGAAATCCTGCTGACCGGCGTTGTTGGCGATGGATGGGATGAAAACCCGATCACTCAGCGGGGCGTGGTCGATGCGTTACGCTCCTTCGGTTCAAATGCCGTTACTGTCCGCATCAACTCCCCAGGAGGGGCGGCTGATGAGGGAATTGGCATTTACAACGCACTGCGATCCCACAAAGGAGAGGTAACAACGATCAACGACAGCCTAGCAGCATCGGCGGCGTCGATCATCTTCCTAGGCGGTGCCAAACGACTGATGGCGGACGGTTCAAGGCTCATGATTCACAGGGCGATGGGTTTTGCATTCGGCAACCGGGAAGAGCTAGCGAAGGTCATAAACGCTCTCGAATCCTACGACGCAAGCCTTGCTGACATCTATTCGCAATACGCGAAGTTGTCAAAGAGCGAAATCGAAACGGCGATGGCGAATGAGTCGTGGTACGAAGTCGAAAAGGCTATCGAGTTAGGCTTTGCAACTGGTCGAGTTGAGAACGGCGGCAAGAAGCGAAAGACCTCGAACGCATTCGACCAAGCAAGAGTTAATTTGCTCAAAGCAAAGATGGCTCAGTACGCCGGAGGCTTGACAACGCGTTAGCCACCTGCTAGGTTTAGTGCATCGCACTAGCCTAACGGGTGAGGGCACACGGCTGTTAAACCGTGCAAAAGACGAAGGGTTCGAGTCCCTTGTGCGATCTTTGAGCGTAAGCCTCAAAAACTCTGCAACTAATTAGCGGCAGTGACACACGGAATAGTTTTATAACGAAACCGTGGCAGTCATGCCGCTATCTTGGTTTATCGACTGCCACACAGCACAGGAGCAGTCGGTATGAAAACCGCAAAGCAAATCGGCGAAGAAATCGTAGCCTTGCAAGCCAGGGTTAAGGCAATCCAAGACGTAGCGACCAGCGAAGGACGTGAACTTTCCGCAGAAGATCAAACCGAGATCGACGCAATCGTCGGCACTGACGGCAAAGCCGGTCAGATTGAAAACTTGAGCAAGGAACGCGAACGAGCAATTCGCATCGAGTCGGCAGTCTCAAACACTGTCCGACAAGTCAATGAGACTCGAAGCGTTGAAGCATCGGCATTCCGCATTCCAGCAACCGCACGTGCGACCGGGAAGCTCAAGGCGTTCAAAGGCCCAGATGCCGAACGCGACGCGTTCAAAGCCGGTCAATTCTTCCGAGCGTTGAACGGAAACACTCAAGCCCGTCAATGGTGCCGCGATAACGGCGTCCTGAATGCGATGGGTGAAAATGACGATCTACGCGGCGGCGTGCTTGTGCCGCCTGAGTTTGAAACGTCGGTGATTTCCTTGATGGAAACCTACGGCGTTACCAGTCGCTTTGCTCGCACTTACCCAATGGGAAGCGATACCGTGACGATCCCTCGACGCGTCAGCGGTCTTACCGCCTACGCAGTTGGCGAAGCGGGCGAGATCACTGCTAGCGATCCATCTTTGGGGCAAGTCTCTTTGACCGCCCACAAGTGGGCTACGCTAACCCGCGTATCGAACGAACTCAACGAGGATGCGGTTATTGCCATTGCTGATTACTTGGCGATGGAGATGGCACAGGCCCATGCCCTCAAGCTGGATCAAGCCGCGTTTCTCGGTGACGGTTCGACTACCTACGGCGGCATCAACGGGCTAGCCAACGTACTTGCGGCTGGTTCGGTTGCAACCGCAGCAGCAGGTCAAAACACTGCCGCAGGGTTGACTATTGCAGTCTTCCAAGAAGCAGTCGGCAAGTTGCCTGAGTTCGCGGGGATGAATCCAGTGTGGTTCGTTCATAAAGCGATTTTCTGGAACGTCCTCGCACGCTTGCAACTCGCAGCCGGTGGGAACAACTACGTGGACCTCGGAAGCGGTCCAGTGTTGCAATTCATGGGCTACCCAGTCCAGTTCACGCAAGTGATGCCAAGCACGATCAGCGGCGGAACGAAACTTGCCTACATCGGTGACTTGTCGATGGCGTCCACCTTGGGACTTCGACGCGGTGTCAGCGTTGTTGCTGACTCTTCCCGCTACATGGAGTTTGACCAAACCGCTTTCCGTTCGATCACTCGATGGGACTTCAATGTCCACGAAATCGGCGATGCAAGTAACGCAGGGCCGATTGTGCAAGTCAAGGCCGCAGCGTAATTAACCGAACCACTCAACGAAAGGAATTGACGTTATGAATCCACTACAGCAATGCAAGTTTGTCACCGCGATTAAACCCGGTGCATTGATTGACAATAACACGGCTACGGCCGATGTTGTTGATACCAGGGGATACGACTACGCGACGATTATCGTGCAACTCGGTGCAACCGATATTGCGATGACCGCATTGAAGTTGCAAGCCTCATCGACGAGCGGCGGAAGTTATGCCGACATCACTGGAGCAACCTTCAACGGTGGCTCTGGTCTAGGCGGTGCAACGCTCGCTCTGCCGAGTGCGACCGATGACGGACAGACCTGCGTCTTCCAAGTCGATCTTCGCGGCAAGGAGCCATTCTTGAAGGTTGTCGCAACCTTTGGCGATGGAACCAGCGGTGGCTACATCGCATCCGTGGCTGTCTTGTCCCGTGGCAAGATTGCTCCAACAACCTCAACAGGTGCAGCAGACGGTGACGTTTGCCGAGTGGTCTAGTCTGATGGACTTGATCCTTAATCAATTTTGGCAAGGGCTACCAGCCGGCTATCGGCTGGTGGCAGTGCCTATCGGGCAGGCAGAGTTGATGATTGCTAGAGGACTCGCAAATGCGATTGATACCAGAGCTAGTGACCGGGCCGACAACAGAGCCGGTGACACTCAGCGAAGCAAAAAAGCAACTCGAAATCGCCAGTAGCGACACTACTCACGATGTTCACCTATCCGCCTTGATTCAGGCGGCCAGGGAGCAGTGGGAGCATGACACCGATACGGTCACTTGCTACCAAACGCTTCGATTGCGGGTTGGTTCGCTTTACGATGGCTTTACGCTATTGCGATCACCGATCCATTCGATTACCTCGATCCAGTACTACGATGGCAACAACGCATTGCAGACGCTATCGAGCAGTCTGTATCAGTTGCATGTCGATCAGTTCAGGCTTGCCTATCAGGTGAGCCTACCAGCGACCGCATCGCGTTGGGATGCTTGGACAATTCAATACAAGTGCGGGTACTCGCAAGACGGGCAAAGCGTACCAGAAGCGGCAAAGGCGGCTATCAAGTTACTGGTGGCGCACTACTTTGAGAACCGCGATATGCTCATGTCCGAAGCATTGCAGACGATGCGACCGTATGAAATGTTGGTTCGCCGTTACATGCGGAGCAGTTACCCATGAGCGGACGACCAAGAGATTTACGCGTTGGACGACTTCGCCAGCGTTGCACAATACAGCAAAAGACAGAGACGCAAGACGCATCAGGCCAGTCTATCGTTTCGTGGACAAACTACGTTTTTGGCGAGCCTTGCGAGTATTACCCAACGGGCGGTACTGAATCGATGCGAGGTAGGCAACTAGAAGCGGGGACAAGAGCGGTTTTTCGCGTCAGGTATCGAAGCGGATACAACACTCAGATGCAAGTCGTTTACGATGGCGAAAACTACGGCATCACGCACATTAACCCGGTGGATGGGCTACGCAGATACATTGACCTTATTTGCTCGGTGGTGATGTAATGGGCAGCAGCATCGAAATCAACATAGACTTGATAAAGGCAATCGGAGCGATCCCGTTAACGCTTCGAAACGGGCCGTTCGGTAGGTGCCTTGGTGAGTTTGCAAAGCCTATCGCAAAGGCGACAGAGCCGCTATCGAGATCATCGAGAGAAAGCGGAAGTCGGAAGCGATGGAGTAAAAAGTACAAAGACAATCCCGCATTTAGCAACGATTCACGCAAGCATATCGGGCACAAGGTAGGTAAAAGCGGCGTGGTTGTTTATGTCGGTGCCCAATACCCAAAGGGCAATAAGCAACAGTTTGTTATGCCGTACAAAAAAGGCACTTCCTACACTCGATACCTTTGGGGCAAGCCGGGCCAGCAAGTTTTGCGGACTTCGCGTCGCGGAAATCAATACTATGCAACCGTGGGCGCGAAAGCACAAACGGCGAACTTCCCAAACAACGAACGGGCACCAGTTCGGGCGTATGACCAAACGAGGTCGCAGGCGGAAGCGGCATTCCTCGACAGACTGCAAAAAGAGATAAAGGAGCTACGTCTTGGCTAAAAACATAACACTCACAGATACCGTAACCATCGCATCGAGCGGAACGACCTCGACAGCACTAACGATGCAAGGCGGACGCGTACCGCTTGCCATCGTTACGCCTTCGGGGTTGAGCGGTTCGGCGTTTACGTTTCAGGCATCAGCCGATCAGGGAACGAACTTCTACAACCTCTACAACGAGGGCACGCAGTACAGCGTTAACGTAGGGGCTAGCCGCTATATCGCACTCAATCCAAACGTCTTCGAGGGCGTCAAGGTGCTACGCATTGTCAGCGGGTCGAGCGAAGCGGCAACGCGTACCATCGGCATCATTAACGGGGAACTGTAATGTCAGCGATTGGTGAAGCGTTGCGTACTAAGTTGCTTTCCTATGCAAGCGTTTCAACGCTTATCGGTCAGCGAATGTACCCAGATGTTTTGGTACAAAAAGCAACGCTTCCAGCGGTGATTTACTACGTCATCTCGACGCAACGCGATCACATGGTAAGCGGGTTAGGTAAGTCTGCACACGCACGAATAACGCTCGAGTGTTTCGCACTGACTCGCACGGCGGCAAGTGCAATCAGCCGAGCAATTAGAGAGACTGGAATTGATTCGTTTCGAGGCGTTGTTGATGGCTATACCTTTTGCGGTATCGACTTCGATAGCGGCGATGAATACATGCAAGATCCTCCAACCGATGGCAACCAGGAGCATCGGTATTTGGTTAGTTTCGACCTCCTGGTTCACTACAAGGAGCCTTGATTATGGCCGCTTTGACTGTTGCAGATACCGGGTTGGGGGCAACCATCGCCGGGACTGGTTTGGTTACAACTCAGATCACTCGAATCGGGGATTTCAACATCTCGGTCGATGCGTTGGATATCACGCACTTGGGCACCACGCTCTATGAGCAACTGCGACCAAGCGACCTGCGAAAGAATCCAGAAATCGAAATCGAGTTTAATTGGCTTGGTGCTTCTCCACCGATCACTACCGCAATGATTCCATCCTCGGAGCCATACGCGGGAATCGCAGTAACCTTGACATTTCCAGGAGCGGGAAGCGTCCAGGGCACAGCCTTCGTGAAAAACGTGAAATTCCCTTCGTGCGAAAAGGGCGTTATCATGAAGGGCAGTTACACCCTCCAGTTTGACGGTGCAACAACTTTGACTTTCACAGCGGCTTAGTAAGGGGCTTTTATGTTTGCTCTCAAGCAACAAATGGGTTTAAGGGCCGACGGGGTTTTGATCCCGTTGGCACAGTTTCAGGTGCTTTTCGACGGGGTGCTAGTTGGGTACTTGCCACACGGCGAGAAGGTGCAGTTACAAGCGTTGTTCAACTTCCCGCACGAGTATTTGACAGAGGGCGAAATGGCATCAATTGAGATGCAAGCGATGAACGCCTTGGGCTATCAGGTCGACGTCGAACCGCCTGAGCAATTCTCTCGGCAGTTTGTCGAGGAAGCAAAACGGATCATCGAGGAGGAGGGAGACGATGAGTGAACTAGATCGATTCCTAGCGGCGGCATCGCGTCCACTTCGCACAATCGAGATCCGCATTGGTAGCGAAGTGTTTATGCTTCGTGAGCTATGCGAGGCTGATGCGGCGGATATGGAAGTCTCGATGCAAAAAGGCGAGAGTTTCGATTTTGCGAAGCATCGAAGGTTGCTTGTGTCGTATTGCTTGGTGGGGAATGATGGCGAACGTATCGTTAAAGATTCGGACGCACTCAAGCCACTGCCGCGAAACACCATCGGCAAACTGTACGAGCAGGCCTTAAAACTTTCCGAGTACGATGCTGGCGAAATCGAAGCACTAGCAAAAAAATCCGACGCAACCGAAGGCTAGCAATCGCCTTTCGGCTTGCGTTGCGTTGGGGGATTGTTGACCCGATGGCATGGATGAAGAGCCTACCGTCGGGTGCGTTAAATCAGTGGATTGCGTTTGACTCAATTGAGCCTATCGGCGAAGAGTGGGAGCAAACCGCGTCAATTATTCACGCTATCAACTTGCCTCTATACGCTAGGGCTGGTCAGGAGATGCCGGAGGTAGCTGACTTCATGCCGAGTCGCTACAGACGGCCAAAACGGAGCGCAAAAACGATGCTAAAGCAAGCCGCTAAAGCATCGACGCAAATAGCAGGACAGGTAAAAGCGATGTTTGGATTAGGAGCAAAGTAATGGCACAGACAATCAACGTCGCAAATATCAAGGTCGGGCTAGATGTTGAGGAACTGCGAAAAAATGGGCAGTTTACGCGGAATGAACTTAATAGCATCGCACGCATTGCGAGAGAGTCTATCGACCCGTTCGACAAGTACGAAACTGAACTCGAAAAACTGTCGAGGGCGTTTAAGGCCGGTGGTTTAACGGCTGACGCATTCGCACGGACGCAGGAGACGTTAGCCAAGAAGCTCGGCATAACGGTGCCTACGGGGGCAATGGCTCAGTATACGCAGTCAATGGAGCAACTGCGAAACAAACTACAAGCGGGCACCATCTCCGCCGATGCTTTTCGTCAGGCTCAATTGTCGCTCCAGTCGCAACTTGGGTTGACCACGAAGGAAGCACAGAAGCAGACGGAAGCGATTGCGGCACAGCAATCCGCGATCAACGCGGTAAAGAATCTCACGTTGGGATACGTTGGGCTAGGTGCTGCGATAGGTGGCATTCGGTCGGCAATCACCCTTTCCGCCGACATGGAACAAACAAAAGTAGCCTTCGAGGTAATGACCGGATCAGCGAAGACCGCTTCCGGGATTATGGCGGACTTTAAGAAACTTGACGTTGATTCGCCTATCAACTTCTCCGACTTCGCAAAGGCAGGTAAAACGCTTTTGCAGTTTGGCGTAACAGCGGATCAGATCAAGCCGACGCTAGCAAGACTCTCGGCAATATCGCTCGGCAATCCAGAGCAGTTTCAATCGCTCGCAATGGCATTTGGTCAAGTGCAAGCCAACGGGAAACTGATGGGTCAAGAAGTCTTGCAGATGGTCAATGCAGGCTTTAATCCATTGCAAGAAATCAGCCGTACTACCGGCATTGCGATGACCGAACTACGGAAGCAAATGGAGCAAGGTGGCATTAGTGCCCAGATGGTCGCCGATGCGTTTAAGAGTGCAACGGAAGAGGGCGGACGCTTTGCTGGAATGAATGAGAAGTTAGCCGCTACGCTATCGGGCCAGTTTGCTAAAGCTGGTGGCGATGTTAAGGCGTTGGCGATAGAGATCGGTACAGCGTTGACTCCAGCGGTCACAGCGTTACTCGAAGCATTTCGCACGCAAGCGACCGGCGGCGGAACGCAGGCTTTGATCTCGACACTAGGTAAGTTCGCTGACGGATGGGGTTTTTTAATCTCTGCTGTCTCTGGACATGCTGGTCAATACATGGACAAAATGAAGGAGATGGGTCGAGCCGAAGAGGATGCGATTGCAGACGCGATGCACGCCGAGTGGATGAGGCTAGAGAATAAGAAGAAAGCCGACGCGGAAGCAGGTAAACTAGCGGAGCAAGCCAAGCAACGAGCGAAAGAGGAAGCAGCAGCGGAGAAGGCTAAAGCGGCGGAAATCGCCAAGGATGAACTGAACAAAAAGCAGATCGAGGAACTCAAGTCGTTACGAGATCAGTACGATCAATTGACGATGAGCGAAACCGAATACATGGCGGCAAAGCAGAGAGCCGCAGGGTATTCCGAAAACGACATCAAGCGATACCAGACGCTCAACAAACTCATCGAGGAAGCGAAGCAAAAGAAGCAAGCCGAGCAGGATGCCGAGAAGATCAAGGAGGGCATGCGATCCCCTCAAGAGCAATTGCAAGCGGAACTACAACGCATCGAGGGTATGGTTGCACTAGGGCCTGAGAAGGGCCTCAGCCGTCAACAGGGCGATCAAGCAGCGATGGAAGCGGCCATGCGATTCGGTACGCAAAGCGGTCAGGAAATCGCCAAGAACATCGCTCCAACTCTCAAAGCAGGCACTAAGGAGGCATTTACGTTCATGCAGCAGGAAAACGCAAAAGGTAAGCAAGAAGCGGAGCGTAAGAAGATGGCGGAAGATTTGCTCAAGGAAGCAAGGAAGGCTAACGAGCTTGCTGAGAATGCACCGCGAATCGCTTTTAGGAGGTAGTCACGATGGCCAATGAGTTAGTAGGTAGTGAGTTACGCAAGGGCAGCGGATTTGTTCGCAAGGGGCAAGGGTTCTCGTTAGTCTTCGGTGAGTCGTGGAGCTTTCGCGTTAAGGCCGAGGATAAGTTTACCTCTCGTCTCTCGGTACTGACCGAGACTCCAGGCTTGCCCCGCGTCGGTTTGCTATACGGGCCTTTGGGCTTGGTATGCGATGACTTGACCGCCGAGCGGGATGAAAAGCACCCCATTTACTGGACTGTAGACGCGAAGTTTCAAACGGGCACCGAAGAGCAAAAGCAGTCGCAGGAGAATCCCGACAGTCCAGACCCTACAACGTGGGTGCCAGTTTTTAAGATCGATTCCTTCGTGACCAAGGAGCGGGTACTAGTTCAGGATCGAACCACGCCAACAGCCAAAAAGCCGGTGAACTCAGCGGGCACGCCATTCGATTCACCGTTAACAGAGACGCGAAGCCTTTGCCAATTTTCGTTTGTGCAATTCGAGGATGCAGGGCAAAAGTTGAAGGTGTTTTTGGATCGAAATGACACTGTAAACCAATCATCATTCGACGCTATTGGGCAAGTATTCGACGCAAGAACCTTGCTACTCGAAGTAGTCGAGGCGGAGTTAGGATCGTACGCAGGTTTTGCGGCATGGCGGGTTAAGTATAAAGTGACCTACGATCCAGATAAGCATGACGAACTACGGCTAGATGTTGGGCCGTATTACGTCGATGCAGCGGACGCGAACAAGTTAAAGCGATACATGGACGACACGAACACGTTCGGCATCATCGGAGCGTTAAACGGTACGACCGGAGCGAAGGCAGCAACGCCAGCAACGCTTACTTTCCGGTGCAAAAAGGAAATCAACTTTTCATCCTTTATAAGGACTTCGTAGCATGCCTGATGAAGTTCTGTACGCTTTCAACGATGCCGATTCCCTTGAACTGCTTCGCATGATCGGCAGCGGGTCAAGCACCGGCGGCAATAGCGACCCCACACAACAAACTGCGGATTGCTTGATTGCAGTCGCAACGAGTACAATCACAGCAAGGGCGGGTGCTACGCTAGGCACAGGCACGGCGAAGGTTAAGCGAATAACGGACGCTAACGTACTCGAAGACCTCTACGACGTTAACGTGGTCAACATGGGTTCAGCGATTGCAAACGGTGCTTACCTTGCACTGTTTCGCATCGGTAATAAATTCTCGGCGGTTGAAATTTGCTAGGGGGTTGGCGTGAGCAAGTTAAGCAAGTGTTGCTGCGATTGTTGCATAACCGAAGAAGAGATGCCGTGGGAGACGGTAACGCTTAAAGCACCATACGAGACTTGCAACGGAGTGACGGAGCCGCCGACATATCCAAGTCAACCGCTAGTTCGCCAAGGGTGTTGCTACGTTGCTGAATTTGAGTTGGATTGTCAGACAGCAACAAATGTTTGCGACTTGTGGGCGCGTCGCAATTACTCGTTTTCGTATACCGCAGACTTTTACAAAACGCAAACCGACTTCATCAATCGAACGACTCCACCAACAACGCCGGTTTGCGATTGCATCAAGTACCAAACCAAGCAAGTCTCGTTTGATGGCAAGATCAGAATCTACTATCTCGCACAGTACGATTTAATACGCTTGAGAATCACGGTCGGCAAGGCGTTAACAAAGTGCGACGAAGACGCTGAGCCGGTTTGCAGGTTCTTCGTTGCGACGACCTATTATTACACGATCCTTGAGGACATTTCAAACGCGTACGTTTACAAGAAAATAGACAACGCCTGCACGGGTGTCTATCGCAACGGCATATGCTCCTACACGAACAGTTGGACAGAAGAGGAGGGCACCGACAGCGATAATTGCCCCGAAGGGCTTGTGGTCAATCCAGCAACGGCGGAACTGGATATTGGATCGTTTACGCGAATCAAGTTTTACGACACGTTGCCAACTGGCGAAGTATCGCTTACCAACGCCGACTCGTTGCCGAATAGTTGCTGCACTGGAAAAACGAATTGCACGTTTGTCGTTGTGCCATGCGGGTTAAGCGATACGGCTTCAAGCGATCGATGCTTGCCAGCGTTGCCAGAGTTTGACGGGCAATTCGAGGATATCTGCTATCCTGGAATGCAGGATGATAGATCAAATCCAGGGTTTGGGGATTCTACCGGATGCTTCTCGATTCTCCCAAAGGATGAAGCCGTGCTTGTGATGACTCAAGCCTATTACATTGATGGGCCTTGCAACTTCGTCCAGGATGCCCCGTTTACTCCAAACTGTCTGCAAGAGTATCCAGGTTTTGATTACTTCGTATCGGAAAACGACCCCGATAGAATCTTTGGCAATCCTTCGATGTGCGGAACGCTCAACGATTATTGCTTGGGCGGTGAAGATCCACCATTGCAAGAGTTTTGCGAGGTTGAAGGGTCTACTGGTTGCTGCTTTCGTTTTGACGATCAGGGTATGCCAATAGCGAATAATTGCATTGACTTGCAAGGAAGTTGCCAGCGTGACTTACGCGACCTCACTTGCTCAATAACTACAAGCCATTTCACGGCTGGAGATGTTTGTTTCCCAGTGCCTACGGTTACCTTGGAGTTTGCGTAATGCTTGACCGAAGCAATCCAGACCTCGGCAAGTTGGCTTGCGGACGCAATAAGGGCAAGCAGATTGCTCTAGGCGGCAAGCGGATAACGTACGCATCCTTTACGATCACGCCACTACCTAACGCATGGCTGGCCTTGCACGCTTACAACGGATGCGATCCCGTATGGCATGCGGAATGGGAATTGACTATCCCCAACTACGGTTGTTCATGCCGCAAAGACTACGCCGAGTACAAAGCCGCAAACCCTCCCGACTTCTCATCGCCAGACGCCTATTGGCTTTGGGGTGTACAATTGCACAACTGGGTTAATCGCAAACTCGGAAAGCCTGAGTTGACCGTTGAAGAGGCATTAGCAATTTGGAGGCGGGAAGATGGCGTGGAGACTCAACAAGTTACAACGCAATGTAATCGAGATCAATTGCGAACTGACGAAGAATAAAGACTGGGAGCAGTGGGTGTTATTGCGGTCAGACGTACACCACGATAACCCTAAGTGCGATCAAACTCTCGAGCGTAAACACCTCGATGAAGCACTCGCCGTTAATGCTCCAGTCATCGACAACGGCGATCTATTTTGTGCGATGCAAGGGCGATGGGACAAGCGAGCCGATAAGTCAGCACTGAGACCGGAGCATCAGGGCAGTAACTACTTCGACTTGCTGGTCGATACCGCGTACGAATACTACAAACCCTACAAAGAAATCTTTGCGGTAATGGGCAGAGGCAACCACGAAACAGCGATCACCAAGGCACACGAGACGGACTTGACGGACAGGCTAGCCGGTCGATTGCGTGCCCACAACGGCATCACGGAAGCCAGCGGATACGGCGGATGGGTTATCTTCCGTTTTCGCGTTGGCGAGGGCAATCGCAGTGCTAAGGACTCCGTGACGCTTTATCACTTCCACGGGACGGGCGGCGGTGGGCCGGTAACGCGGGGCACGATCCAAACAAACCGAATAGCGGTTATGACGCCGGACCCAGAAATCGTTTTAACCGGGCATACGCACGATGAGTGGGCGTTGACTATACCGAGGCAGCGATTGAGTATTCACGGCAACGTTTACCACGATGAGCAGCTGCACATCAGGTGCCCAGGGTACAAAGACGCTTGGGGCGTTGGCGATCACGGCTGGGAAGTTGAACGCATGCTAGGGCCGAAGTCTTTAGGGTCGCATTGGCTGCGGTTTTACTGGGATGGCAAAGCAGATCGAGTGCTATTCGATCACATGCGAGCGAAGTAACAAAATGGGCAAAGACCTATTTTGCGAACTTCGTGACGCACTCAAGGCGGAACACCCTACGCTTGCTATCTCGGTGCGTAGGTGTCGCGTATCAAGCAGCGTTTGCGGCTATTGCAAACGGATGCCGGATCACTTCGCTATTCGCATCTCTTCGACGCTGACAGAGCAAGAGCAACTCGATACGCTTATCCACGAAATAGCTCATGCCGCAAGCTGGATCGAGTGGGAGAATACGCAACAGCACGGGCCATTGTGGGGTCTCGAATACTCAAAGGCGTATCGGATTTACGAAAAAATCGTATCAGCGGAATAAATTTTTCCCAATGTTTTCATTGGTCAAACGCACTTTTCGACTGAAAACTACTAAGTTTATAAATTAGTAGTCTTGCAATTGAGGCAAACGGTCGATAATCTTAGTACATCGCTAGCACGTGCTAGCAAGTTTCGATAGTAAAGGGTTAAGCAGATGACAGTAGCAAACGCAGTTAAGAAGTTGACCAAGAGCGGATTTGAAGTTACAGGTTCAGAAATGCGATTTAGCGGACGCAATGGACTTCGAGTTGTCGAGTTCAGTCGAGTTGGACGCGATTCTGATTCGATTGGTTGCATCAAGGTGCGATCAGTAAACGACAACGACGATGCACAGTCGGACTACTCAGCGGGGGTTTGGTGCGACAACATTTCGCAAGCGATCAGGCTGGCCTTGCAGTAGCAACCAACTGACGAGCCGGGAACGGCGAAACCGCTACGGCGGTATTTTTTAGTTTTTAGTTTTTTTGGGAGGGTTGAGAGATGGGCATTCATCAGTACATCAACGCGAATTCGGCTTACGAACACTCGCATTTAGTCGCACGGGATTTGATGGAGAAGGTAAGCGAGTTACTTTCGGACATGCTTCCACCAGATAACGACGTGCGTGAAATCAACTGGGCGGACGTGGGCACCGTTAAC
>Ga0315903_10007124_pt1 | contig 14066 bp, 14 predicted proteins | sample LakEriMetagenome_7_FD_203524 | JGI IMG/M metagenome (GOLD analysis project Ga0315903, IMG submission 203524) | Freshwater fungal communities from buoy surface, Lake Erie, Ohio, United States - Buoy 2 MA119 | ecosystem: Environmental > Aquatic > Freshwater > Lake | place: USA: Lake Erie, Ohio...
CGCAGCCGCAGTGCATCACCATCGGCAACGCCCATCGCCGCTCGCACCAGCGCGCCATCGGCACGCGTCACCAGCGCAAAGCCACGGGCCAGCACGCGCTCATACGACACCGACTGCAGCACCCGCGCCTGCTGGTTCAGCGCATCCTGGGCCCGTCGCAGCCGCCGCTCCATCGCGGGCGCCAGCCGACCAGCCAGACGCGCCACCTCGCCACGCCGTCCGGCAATCTCGCGCAGCAGCGTCGCCGGCCTCAGCCCGCCGCTCGCCTGATCGAACCGCGCCCGCTTGCGCGAAAGCATGCGCGATAACGATCCGCCAAACCGCTCCGACGCCAGATCAAGCCGCTGCCGCGCCCGCGCCAGCAGCGCATCCGGCTTCGGCAATCGCCCGGCAGCAGACTGCAACTCCAGCCGCCGCTTCTCGAAACCCGCCACTGTCCGCCGTTCCAGCCGCGCACCGAGCGTGACAAGGCTCGTCAGCAAATCCGCCCGAACCGGCAGCGCCATCTCGGCGGCCCCCGTCGGCGTCGGCGCACGCCGGTCGGATGCGTAGTCGATCAGCGTCGTATCCGTCTCGTGCCCCACCGCAGAGATCAGCGGTATCACGCTTTCTGCGGCCGCTCGAACGACCCGCTCCTCGTTGAACGGCCACAGGTCCTCGATCGACCCGCCGCCGCGCGCAACGATGATCACATCGGGGCGAGGGATCGGGCCGCCGGGCTCACACGCATTGAACCCGCGAATGCCCGCCTCCACCTCAGCAGCAGCCCGCTCGCCCTGCACCAGCGCCGGCCAGATGATGACGTGCACCGGAAAGCGATCGCGCACGCGATGCAGGATGTCGCGGATGACGGCGCCGGTCGGGCTGGTCACCACGCCGATCACGCGCGGCAAAAATGGCAGCGGGCGCTTTCGTTCCGGCGCAAAGAGTCCCTCCGCCGCCAGCTTCTTCTTCCGCTCCTCGAGCAGCTGCATCAGCGCGCCGACACCGGCCGGCCGCATCCGCTCAGCGATCATCTGGTAGTTGGAGCGTCCCGGATAAGTCGACAGCCGGCCCTCGGCCACCACCTCAAGCCCTTCCTCGGGCTTGAACGGCAGCTTCCCCGCGCTGCCCTTCCACATGATGGTGTTGAGCGTCGCGCCCTCATCCTTGATGTCGAAATACAGATGCCCCGACTTCGCCAGCACCACCCGTCCCAGCTCGCCCCGCACCCGGACAAACGCGTAGTTCTCCTCAACCGTGCGCTTCAGCGCGCCGGCGAGTTCGGACACCGTCATCTCCGGCGAGTTGGAGCCGGGCTGCGGTTGCGATTCGGTGATATCGTCCATGAGAAGACTATAGCGCCGGATTCTGTTGCGTCAGGTTTGTCCACGCAATCTTTGAAGGAGGTCGCCGATCGGCGAGGCAAGCAGGACAAGGAGAAGCCCAAAGCCGGTTGTGAGCAAATTGTTCAACCCTACCTCCATGCCATTGAACATGGCCGGCATCACGAATGGCAGGCCATTCAGCAAGGCGAACAGTCCGAGGAGAAAGACGCCAACGCGTGAACTCTCCGACGGTCAGCGCACCGGGCGGAGCCGACGATGCCTGCCAGCTTATCATTCTCGCGATGGGCCGGCTGAATGCCATCAGCAAACCTCCCACGATCGGCGGCGCGAGCGTGGCGGTAACTTGATGCATCCAGAGTTCGCCCCACATTTCAGGCCTCGAGCCGCCATCCGCAAGCAGCATGACAAGGAGCGCGACGCCTGTGATCCCGCTTGCGAGAATCCACAATCCGATCAGCCGCACGGCGACAGCGGCAAATGTCTGCATAATGACGGCCCAGGTATGCCTTCCCGGCGGATACCCTGTTGGTTTATCCCAACCTCTGCCGATTGCCGCGTACGCTTCGCCTGCACGCCCCGCAATGCCCGCACGAGAACGAACCGCCCCGAAAACCCGCTCGGAAGACGCAAGTCGCCTTCGATAGAAGTCAACGCGTTGTCCACAGTTCCCCCGATCGGATCGCGATGAACGCGCTGGGGCGAATGAAAGAGCTTGGTGAAGCGGACATTGAGCGCCCCGCGCTCCCGCTTATGTCGGCCGAAAGTTCCGCCAGGCCCGGAGAGCCAAATGTCGCCGGCTCCAGCGTCGTCCCGCTCAGGCTTCCCGCCACCTCGATGATATTCGCCGTGAACGGCGTCGGCATGCCGCATGCGCCATACCAATAGGCGCCGGACCAGACGCCAGTCAGGTCAGTCTCCCGCGAGAACGCGTTTGTCGCGGCCATGGCGCCCTGCTGGCGTGACAGGTTCCGGGCCAGTATAAGCCGCGTTTTGGGCCCCTGGGAAACCTCCATGAAGATTCTGATCGTGGGCAGCGGCGGCCGTGAGCACGCTCTGGCCTGGCGCCTCAAGCAGAGCCCCCGCGTCACGCACATCATGGCCGCCCCCGGCAATCCCGGCATCGCGGAAATCGCCGACTGCGTCGCCGTCGCCGCCGACAATATCGAGGGCCTCGTTGACCTTGCACGGATCGAGCGCCCGAACCTCGTCATCGTCGGGCCGGAAGTGGCGCTGGTTCATGGCCTGGCCGACAGGCTGCGTGAAATCGACATTCCTGTTTTCGGCCCCTCGGCGCGCGCCGCAATGCTCGAAGGCTCCAAGGGCTTCTCGAAGGATTTCATGGCGCGGTACAACATTCCCACCGCCCGCTACCGCCGTTTCAACAGCGAGCACGCAGCCGAGGCGAAAGCCTACCTTGAGACGTTCGAAGGCCCTCCTTACGTCCTGAAGGCTGACGGCCTCGCAGCGGGCAAAGGCGTCGTCATTGCCGAGACCCGCGCCGAAGCCGAAGCCGAAATCGACGCCATGCTCGGCGGCAAGTTCGGCAGCGCATCTTCTTCGATGGTGATCGAGGAATTCATGCACGGCGAGGAAGCCAGCTTCTTCGCGCTCTGTGACGGCGACACGGCCGTAGCCCTCGCCGGCGCGCAGGATCACAAGCGTGTCGGCGATGGCGACACCGGGCCCAACACAGGCGGCATGGGCGCCTACTCTCCGGCGCCGATCCTCGACGCTGCCATGCAGCAGCGCGTGATGGATGCAATCGTGACTCCCACGATCGCGGGGATGAAGAAGGATGGACGGCCCTATCGTGGCGTGCTCTTCGTCGGCCTGATGATCGACGCGAAACACGGCCCGCGCGTGATCGAGTACAATGTCCGCTTCGGCGATCCGGAGTGCCAGGTGATCATGACCCGGTTGAAAGAGGATCCGCTGCCGCAACTGCTCGCCTGCGCCACGGGCGGGCTTGCAGGTTGCAAAAGGCTGGAACGCTTCTCCGATCCTGCTGTTACCGTCGTGATGGCTGGCGCAGGCTATCCGGGCGAGCCCAGGAAGGGCGCTGTGATCGGCGGCCTGAAGGAGGCAGGCGAAGCCGAGGGGGTCACGATCTTTCACGCCGGCACGGCGCGGAAAGGCGATGAGATCATCGCAAACGGCGGCCGCGTCCTGAATGTCACGGCCACAGGCCCGACGCTGAAGGAGGCCGTCGAGCGGGCCTACCGGGCAGTCGACATGATCGACTGGCCGGATGGTTTCTGCAGGCGCGATATCGGCTGGCGGGCGCTGGCGCGGAACGAGTAGCGCTCGCCGGAACAAACCCTCTCGACCTCACGCCCGGAAGGGTGTTTAGCAGATCAGACCTTTCGACAGGATGCCGGCGACAGACCGGCCGACGACAGCAGGGCAGGACATGACCGACGCAAACCCGACGGACCTCTTCTCCGGCACCAAGGAAGTCGCCGAGAGCCATCGTTTCGACGAGTCGAAACTGGCCGCCTGGATGGAAGCCAATGTCGAGGGCTACAAGGGCCCGCTTGAAGTCCGACAGTTCAAGGGCGGCCAGTCCAATCCGACTTACCAACTGATCACGCCGGCCAAGAAATACGTCATGCGCCGCAAACCCCCGGGCAAGCTGTTGCCCTCGGCCCACGCGGTTGATCGTGAGTATCGCGTGATCGCGGCGCTCTATCCGCTCGGTTTCCCCGTCGCCAAGCCCTACGGCCTTTGCGAGGACGATAGCGTCACCGGCACGATGTTCTACGTGATGGACATGGTCGAAGGCCGCATCATCTGGGACGCAACCCTGCCCGACTATTCGCCGCAACAGCGTGCCGCGATCTATGACGCCAAGGTCTCGACGTTCGCTTCGCTCCACAATGTCGACTGGAGACAAGCCGGCCTCGAAGGCTTCGGCAAGGAAGGCGACTACATCGCCCGCCAGATCCATCGCTGGACCAAGCAATACCAGATGTCGGAGACCACGAAGATACCCGAGATGGACAAGCTGATCGACTGGCTGCCCAAGAACATTCCGCCGGGCGAGATGACGACGATCGTCCACGGCGACTATCGCATCGACAACATGGTGCTCCACCCAACCGAGCCGCGCGTGCTCGCGGTGCTCGACTGGGAGCTGTCCACGCTGGGAGATCCGCTCGCCGACTTCACCTACCACCTGATGTCGTGGGTGATGCCGTCGTCCGATCCGCAACGCCCCAGCATCGCCGGCGTCGTCGACAAGCCCGGCTATGGCATCCCGAACAAGGACCAGTACGTCGCCCGCTATTGCGAACTCACCGGCCGCAACAGCCTGCCCGCGCTGGACTTCTATTTCGCCTACAACGCCTTCCGCCTCGCCGGCATCCTGCAAGGCATTGTCGGCCGCGTGCGCGATGGCACGGCATCCAACGCAGCGGCCGCCCAGAACGAGGGACGGGTCCAGCCGCTGGCGCAATTCGCGTACGCGTGCGCGCAGCGCGCCGGGATGACCTGAGGCAACACTAGCTTCGCGGAAGCGCGGCGAACCACTGGTCAAGCGCCCGCGCCTCGGCTCGCGCGCTTTCCGTGCGCCGGACAGCTTCCGCATCCTCGCCCCAGTGGTCAGCCTGATAGGCTTCGTCGAGGCGCGAAAGCTCATACGCTTCTGCCGCCAACACCCGGCCACGCTCGACGGCAAGGCCAAGGACTGCCGAGCCGAACAGCGCCACGCCGTGCGCCAGTCCGGCAAGCCGGTAACGATCGAGCCCAAGGGCGTGCGCACGAGCTACGTCGATCGAAGCTGGCGGCTGCGGCCTCGGCATGATGCCAACACTCGGGCGCAAGGCGATACCCAGGCTTGTCGCCCAGTCGCGCAGAGGCGCCCAGGCCGCTTCCTGCCGGTCACGCAGCGCGGCCGGGCCTTCGGCGAGGTAGCAGACCAGATCCGTCTCGGCGTATCGCGCCACCTGATCGGCCAGCGCCACGACCGCGTCGTCGGCACGGTCCAGCACGCCATAGGCCTGGCGCGTGTTGAACATAGTGGCGAGGTCAATGCGCTCGACCTGAGCCTGCCATTCAGCAGCGATGGTCTCCGCCAGCTGCTGTGTCGGCACGATGAAGGGTCGCCCCGCCTGCGAGCGCAGCGCGCGCGCATCCAGCAGCACCGTCCATCCGGGCTGGACGGGCGCGATCGACACGTCCGTGTAGAACCGCTTCGGCCGCTGATCGATCTCGCCCTTCACGCCCCTGGCGTACTCCATCGTCTACGCCTCACTCACCGGATGCGCCGCGGCTTGCGCAGATCGAAGAAATTCTCGGCGCTGTCCTCGTCGAAGCCGAGCACCTCGAATGTCTGCTTCATGTGCGGCGAAAGCTCCGCCACGATCTCGACATCGCGACCGCCGGGGTTGGGCAGGCGCAGCGCGCGCGCATGAAGATGCAGACCATCGGCCAGGCCCTGCGGCAGTTCGCGATCGCACGTATACTTGCGGTCACCCACGATGGCGCAACCGATGCCGGCCATGTGGAAACGAAGCTGGTGCGTGCGTCCCGTCTCTGGTTTCAGCGCCACCCACGCGGCCTTTCGGCCCGCATTCTGGACAACCGAGTACAGCGTGGAGGCGTGCACCGCGCCCTTCTCGTTCTGCTCGGCGGCGCGCATCTTTTCCTTGTCGTCCTTCGGCCCGGTCGACTTGATCATCCAGCCGCGGATATCGCCCGTGGTCGGATGCGGCACGCCAAGCACGACGGCCCAGTAGATCTTGTCGAGTTCGCGCGAGCGGAACAGCGCGCCGAGTCGGTTGGCCGTGCCGACCGTCTTCGCGAGGATCAGCACGCCAGACGTGTCGCGGTCGAGCCGGTGCACAAGTCGCGGCTTCTCCGCCGTGTCGGGCACAAGCGCGCGCGACAGCGCATCGATGTGGCGCGTCGTTCCCGTGCCGCCCTGCACAGCCAGACCCGGCGGCTTGTTGAGACCAATGATGTGGTCGTCCTCGTAGATCACGAGCGATCGCATCATGTCGGCGTCGGACGCCTTCACACGTGTGCGCGGCTTGTCATCTTCGTCGTCGCCCTCACGACCTTTCGCGGCAGTCATCGGCGGGATGCGCACGGTCTGCCCGGCCTTGACGCGCGTGTTCGCCTTGGCGCGCGCGCCATCGACGCGGATCTCGCCGGTGCGGCACGCCTTCTCGATCTGGCCCTGGGTAAGGCCATGGAATTTCCGCTTCAGCCAGCGATCAAGGCGCGTATCGTCCTCGTCCGCATCGACGCTGAGGGTGACGACCTGTCCGACGTTCCAGCTCATCCGAGAATCCGTTTCGCGATCATCATGCCGATGGCGACGGCGGCGAGGCCGGCGAGAACGGAGCCGATGGAATAGGTTGAAGCGCCGAGCCAGTCGCTGCGCTCGATCATGCGCATCGTCTCGAGCGAATAGGCCGAAAAGGTCGTGAACCCGCCGAGCACGCCGACGCCGAGGAACAACCGCCATGGCTCGGCCGCGTCCCCGCGCGTCGCAAGCCAGCCTGCGAGCAGTCCGATGGCCAGGCTGCCGGACACGTTGATCAGGAACGTCGCCACAGGCCAGCCATCGCCACGCAGCGGCATCGCCAGCGAGACGCCGAAGCGGGCCGCGGCGCCGAGGCCGCCCCCGAGGGCTACGAGAAGGACGTTGAACATTTCGCCCCGCTCATAGGGCTAACTCGTGCCGGAAGCCAGATCGGCAGGCATTTCCAGCCCTGCGGCAGACAGAACATCGAGAAAATCCGCCGGCGGCGGGGCGTTAATCACGAAACGCCCGCCCGCCGTGGGGTGCGGTATCTCCAGCCGGAAGGCATGCAGCATCAAACGGGGCACGGGCAGGCCCTTCAGCGTGGACGCGCCACCGTAATAGGGGTCGCCGAGGATAGGCCTTCCCTCGATCGACAGGTGGACACGGATCTGGTGCATCCGCCCCGTCTGGGGCTCGACGGACAGCAGGTGCGCCTGCCCATTGCTGGCCAGCACCCGCCAGCGCGTGACCGCTGACTGGCTGCCCTGGTCTCCCGGGCGGGCGGCGCGCATGAGCTCCAGACCGGGGCGGGCGATGTGCCGGGTCAGCGGCATCGAAAACTCGGTCACGCCTTCCGGCAGGGGCGAGCCCGTGACCACGGCGAGATAGGTCTTGTCGACGAGGCGATCGGCGAAGGACTGGCTCAGTGCCGCTGCGGCCGGCTGGGTCTTGGCTGCCACGATGACGCCAGACGTTGGCGCATCTAGCCGATGAACGAGCCGCGGCCGCTTGCCGTTGGACCGGGCAAACGCCGCCATCAGCCGGTCGAGCGTGCGGTCCTCGACATTGCGGGTCTGGACCGGCAGCCCCGACGGTTTGCTGAACGCGATGATGCCGCTGTCTTCGTGAATGACGAACCCGCGCACGAATGCTGCGTCGTCCTCCGACACGGGCAGGCTTTCATAGTTGCGCTTGACGCCTTTAGTCACCGGAACGCTCGCGGCGCAGCTTTGCCCATTGTTCCAGCTTCTCCCGGATCGGCGCTTCACGGCCTGCGCCCTTGGGCTGGTAGAAGGTCTGGCGCTCCATGTCGTCCGGAAAATAGTTCTGACCGGAGAACTGGCCTTCGGCGTCGTGGTCGTACTGGTAGCCCGCGCCATAGCCGAGCTGCTTCATCATTGTCGTCGGTGCATTGAGGATTTGCGCTGGTGGCGTCAGCGAACCTGTCTCCCGGGCAGCGTCGCGGGCCGCCTTGTAGGCGACATAGGCAGCGTTCGACTTCGGCGCAGTCGCCAGATGAAGCGCCGCTTGCGCCAGCGCCAGTTCGCCTTCGGGAGAGCCGAGACGCTCATAGGCGGCGGCCGCCTCGTTGCAGATCATCAGCGCGGTTGGATCGGCGAGACCAACGTCCTCGCTGGCGGCGCGGATCATGCGGCGCGCGAGGAAAAGCGGATCCTCGCCCCCCTCGAGCATGCGGCAGAACCAGTACAGCGCCGCATCCGGATCGGACCCGCGCGTCGCCTTGTGCCAGGCGGAGATGAGATTGTAGTGCTCCTCGCGATCCTTGTCATAGCTCGGCGCGCGCTTCTGCAGCGCCGCCATCAGGCCGTTCGCGTCGATCGCATTCTTGCGGTTCCAGGCGAAGACTTCCTCGACGAGGTTGAGGAAGTAGCGCCCGTCGCCATCGGCCATCGCCATCAGCGCAGCCTTGCCATCGTCGGTCAGCGGCGCCGGCTTCTCGTACAGTTCCGCGGCGCGCGCCAGCAGCTTGCCAAGCGCTGCATCGTCCAGCCGCTTGAGCACCATGACCTGCGTCCGCGATAGCAGCGCGCTGTTGAGCTCGAAGCTGGGGTTTTCGGTTGTGGCGCCAACCAGCGTGACGACACCGCGCTCCACGAATGGCAGGAAGCCATCCTGCTGGGCGCGGTTGAAGCGATGGATTTCATCGACGAACAGCAGCGTGCCCTTGCCCGTTGCGCGGCGGCCTTCGGCCTTTTCGAAGGCGGCGCGCAGGTCCTTCACGCCGGAAAAGATCGCCGAGAGCTGTTCGAAATCGAGGTTGGCCCGCTTGGCGAGTAGGCGGGCGATGGTTGTCTTGCCCGTGCCCGGCGGCCCCCAGAGGATCAGGCTGGCCAGACGCCCCTGCGCCAGCATGCGGCCGATCGGGCCTTCAGGACCAAGCAGGTGATCCTGCCCGACCACGTCCTCGATGCTCTCCGGGCGCAAGCGGTCAGCGAGCGGACGGGGCGCTTCTTCAGTCAGTCCGGCGGCTTGGAACAGGTCGCTCACATACCTGATCTAGCGCGCCCAGCGCGCCGCATCCACCCGTCAGATGCGGCCTCGGAGCTCCGACTCGATACGCTGGCCGTTGCGCTCGGTGGCGAGGCGCCAGGTGGCGGGCGGCGAGGTTTCGGCGCGCTTCAGGGCGGCGTCGAAATCACGCTTGGTCCGGATCGCCGTGCCGTTGATCTCGCGGATGATATCGCCAGGCTGGAAGCCCACATTGCCGGCGATCGTCCGCCGCGGAACGCTGTAGACCAGCATCCCTCCGCTGAACGCGTCCATGCCGACCTGCTCGCCCAGCGCCGGCGTCAGTTCAACCACCACGGCGCCCGCGAACGGGTTGGCGCCCTGCACCTGCACCAGTTCCTGCTGTGTTGCGCCCGGCGGCGAGGCGAGGCGCACGTTGATCTGTTGCGCTTTTCCGCCACGCAGGATGGACAGGCTTACGGTCTCGCCTTCGGCCTTCGTCGCCGCGATGAACTTCATGCCGCGATCGTCAAACACTTCGCGGCCATCGACCGTGAGCACCACATCGCCTTCGCGCAGGCCGCCCTTGTCGGCCGGGCCGCCGGCATAGAGGTCAGCGATCAGCACGCCGCGTGGGCGATCCATGCCGAGCGCAGCTGCCTTGGCGCTGTCGATCACCTCGCCCTTCGCGCCGAGCCATGGGCGCACCAGCGTACCGCCGTTGACGGCCGCATCGACGACGCGCTTGGCCATCTCGGCGGGAATGGCGAAGCCGATGCCGTTTGAGCCGCCGCCGCGCGAGAAGATCATCGAGTTCACGCCGACCAGCCGGCCCTGCATGTCGACCAGCGCGCCGCCGGAGTTGCCCGGATTGATAGAGGCATCGGTCTGGATGAAGGACGAGTAGTCCGACACGCCAACATCAGTGCGCGCCAGCGCCGAGACGATGCCGCTGGTGACTGTCTGACCAACGCCGAACGGGTTGCCGATTGCCAGCACGAGATCCCCCACTTCCAGCTCACGCGTGTCGGAGAAGGTCAGCGACGGGAGCGTCTGGCCCTTGGTGTCGATCCGCAGGACGGCAAGATCGGTGCGCGGGTCCTTCATCACCAGCTCGGCCGCGAACTCGCGACGGTCGTTCAGCACCACCCGGAAAGCATCTCCGCCTTCAACGACGTGGTTGTTGGTGACGATCACGCCGTCGCCGCCGACGATGACGCCGGACCCGAGCGAGTTCTCGACCTTCTCGCTACGCGTCGGCGCGTTACGGCAGTATGCTTCCCACGGCGTTCCCGCCCACTGGCAGGACGAGCGCGTGACATTGACCGACGAGTAGACGTTCACCACGGCCGGCGCCGTCCGGCGCACGACAGGCGCGAAGGACTGCTGGAGGCCTGCCTGCGTCAGGGGAACGATTTCCTGCGGCGCGGGCTCCGGGTTGGCCTGGAGCGGGGCGACGGCGGCTGGCGGCGCTCCCTGGCTCACCAGCTGGCCCAGCGCGGGCACGGCGAGCATCGCCAAAGCGGTTACAAGGCCAGCGGACGCAGCGAGGATGATGTTCTGCCGGTTCATGCCATTTCTCCGCACACGGGCCTCAGGTTGCCCGCGCTTGATTCAGCCTGGAAAATAAGGCGCGGATTCCGGCGCAAACAAGGCTCGGACGCAGCCTGGCGACACGTCTGGACAACAAAAAAGGCCGCCCTGACGGACGGCCTTTCCGTAACTTTGAGAGAGGTACCGCTTATTCGGCAGCGGCCTCAGCAGCGGCTTCGGCGCGGGCGCGATCGTCAGCACCCTTCGCGTCGACGTCACGGTCGACCAGTTCGATGATCGCCAGCGGGGCGTTGTCGCCATGGCGGAAGCCGGCTTTCAGAACGCGCGTGTAGCCACCAGCGCGGTCCTTGTAGCGGTCGGCCAGCGTGTCGAAGAGCTTCACGACCACATCGGCTTCCTTGAGCTGAGCGGCGGCGAGGCGACGGTTCGAAAGGCCGCCCTTCTTGCCGAGCGTGATCAGCTTGTCGACGACGGCCTTGAGCTCTTTCGCCTTCGGCAGGGTCGTCGTGATCTGCTCATGGCGGATCAGCGCGCCCGACAGGTTGGCGAACATCGCCTTGCGGTGCGAGGCGGTGCGATTGAACTTACGGAGCGCGAAACCGTGGCGCATGTGACTATCCAGCCCTCAGCAGGCCGGCTCCTATGATCAGGTGTGGTCTTCGTATTTCTTGGCGAGCTCTTCGATGTTCTCCGGCGGCCAGGACGGAACGTCCATGCCGAGGTGGAGGCCCATCGAGGCGAGCACTTCTTTAATCTCGTTGAGCGACTTGCGGCCGAAGTTCGGGGTGCGGAGCATTTCCGCCTCGGACTTCTGGATGAGGTCGCCGATGTAGACGATGTTGTCGTTGCGCAGGCAGTTCGCCGAACGCACCGAAAGCTCCAGCTCGTCGACCTTCTTGAGCAGCACCGGGTTGAAGCCCAGGTCCGGCTCGTCGTCGGACGAGGACGCAGCGACCGGCTCGTCGAAGGTGATGAGCAGTTGCAGCTGGTCCTGCAGGATGCGCGCGGCGTAGGCCACGGCGTTCTCAGGCGTGACCGAGCCGTCGGTCTGGATATCGAGCGTCAGCTTGTCATAGTCCAGCACCTGGCCGGCGCGGGTGTCTTCGACGAACACGCCAACGCGCTCAACCGGCGAGAAGATCGAGTCGATCGGGATGAAGCCAAGCGGGGCGTCATCCGGCCGGTTGCGGTCGGCGGCGACATAGCCCTTGCCGGTCGCGACGGTGAACTCCATGCGGAGCTCTGAACCTTCGTCGAGGTGGCAGATAATGTGGTCAGGGTTCAGGATCTCGATGTCGCCCGAAACCTCGATCTGGCCGGCGCGGATAGGGCCGCCGCCGGTCGCCTTCAGCGTCATGCGCTTCGGCGTGTCGGAGACCATGCGGATCGCGACACGCTTCAGGTTCAGCACGATGTCGGTCACGTCTTCGCGGACGCCCGGGATAGACGAGAATTCGTGGACAACGCCATCGATCTGGATGCCTGTGATCGCAGCGCCCTGGAGCGAGGAAAGCAGAACGCGGCGCAGTGCGTTGCCCAGCGTCGTACCAAAGCCGCGCTCGAGCGGCTCGATCACGAGCTTGGCCTTGCGCTGGGCGTCCCGATCATGCTCGACAACCGGACGGTTGGGGCGGATCAGGTCTTTCCAGTTTTTGTCGTTCACCGAACCGGCGGACATCGCCATGGATAAAGCCTCTTCAGAGTTGCCAGACCGACAGACAGTCGCGCGTTAGACGCGGCGACGCTTCGGCGGGCGGCAGCCGTTGTGGGGCACGGCAGTGGTGTCGTGAATCGTCGTGACCGTGAAACCGACGGCCTGCAGCGCGCGGAGTGCCGACTCGCGGCCAGAACCCGGGCCATGCACGAGCACTTCGATCGTGCGCATGCCGTGCTCCATCGCCTTCTTGCCGGCGTCTTCGGCGGCGACCTGGGCGGCGTATGGCGTCGACTTGCGTGAGCCCTTGAAGCCCATCGTGCCAGCGGACGACCAGGAGATGGTGTTGCCCTGCGCGTCGGTGATCGTGATGATCGTGTTGTTGAAGGACGCATTCACGTGGGCGACGCCCGACGCGATGTTCTTGCGTTCCCGCTTCTTGACCCGACCCTTGTCGGCGCCAGCTGCTTCGCGAGCCATGGTGTGTCCTACTTCTTCTTGCCGGCGATGGCCTTAGCGGGGCCTTTGCGCGTGCGGGCGTTGGTGTGGGTGCGCTGGCCGCGGACGGGCAGGCCCTTGCGGTGACGGAGGCCGCGATAGCAGCCGAGGTCCATCAAACGCTTGATGTTCATCGCGACTTCGCGGCGGAGGTCGCCCTCGACCATGTAGTCCGCGTCGATGGTTTCGCGGATCTTCAGGACCTCGGCGTCGGTCAGCTGGTTCACGCGGCGAGCGGCCTCGATGCCGAGCTTGCCTGTGATCTCCTTTGCCTTGGACGGTCCAATGCCATGGATATAGGTGAGCGCGACTTCAACGCGCTTCGCCGTCGGAAGGTTTACACCAGCGATACGGGCCAAACTGCCTCTCCTGAACGTCCGCCTGCATCCCCTTCGGGGATGGGCTCAAAAACTCTTTCGAAATGCCAGCGCAACGCCAATGTTCGCCCAACGCCATATTGGCGCGGCGAAACAAGGGCCCATCGCGAAGGCCGCTACTTATAGGAGGCGAACTCGCCTCGTCAACCGCTTATTTCCCTTTTGTACCGCACCCTACGCGCCCCTGGCGTGAAGGGTTCTGCATCCAGTATTAATTGGCTTTTTTCGCCACGGTCGCATCCAGAATTCCGGCGATGGACGCGGACACAGTCTCCACGTCCGCCATACCGTCGATTTCGCGCAGCTTGCCCTGTCCGGAATACACCTCGACCAGCGGCGCGGTCTGCGAATTGTAGGCGAGAAGTCGCTTCTTGAAGGCTTCCGGATTGTCGTCGGCGCGGCCCTCGGTCTCGAAACGACGCGTGATCCGATCGATCAGGGCCTGTTCGTCCACCTTGAGGCGGATGACCACGTCGACCTTCTGGCCGCTGCGGGCGAGCGATTCGTCGAGGGCTTTTGCCTGCGGAATGGTGCGCGGGAAGCCGTCGAAGATGAAACCGGCGACCTTCGGGTTCTTCTCAAGCTGTTCCTCGATCAGCGAGATCACGACCTCATCTGAAACCAGCGAGCCCGAATCCATGATCGCGGCGACACGTCTGCCGAGTTCGGACCCGGATGACCGGGCCGCGCGTAGCATGTCGCCGGTTGAGAGCTGGATGAAACCCCGCTCGCCCACCAGCTTCTTGGCCTGGGTGCCTTTGCCCGCAGCTGGAGGGCCGAACAGGATCAGGTTCACTTCTTCTTACCCCCGAGCCTCGACCGCTTGATCATGCCTTCGTACTGGTGGCCGATCAAATGCGACTGGATCTGCGAGACGGTATCCATCGTGACCGACACCACAATCAGCAGTGATGTGCCCCCGATATAGAACCGTC
>Ga0315903_10007129_pt1 | contig 14062 bp, 18 predicted proteins | sample LakEriMetagenome_7_FD_203524 | JGI IMG/M metagenome (GOLD analysis project Ga0315903, IMG submission 203524) | Freshwater fungal communities from buoy surface, Lake Erie, Ohio, United States - Buoy 2 MA119 | ecosystem: Environmental > Aquatic > Freshwater > Lake | place: USA: Lake Erie, Ohio...
CACGGTGTCAGTGGGCACCATGCGGGGCGCTCCGCTGCGGAGACCCAAAACCTCGGTCCAGGGCATGACGGCATAGGGGTGGAAGACCGCGCCTTTGATCATGGGCAGGCGGGTCTCGGCGAGGTCGCCGAGTTGGGCGGCAGAGGCCAGGGTGTGGGGCGGGAGGCTGGTTTCGCCGACATGGCGCTCGAAGCCCTCCATCATGGCCGAGCATTTGGCGGCTTCGATGGTGGCTCCTTTGCCGGAATCCACGGCCAGAACGATGGCATCTGGCCGCATGCACTGAGCCACACAGATGCCGATGCGGTCAAGCCCGGTGATCTCGGCGAGGCGGGTAATGCCTGCGGTGTGGAAATGCGGGCGCATACGATCCAGAGTTTCTTCTGGCGTGCAGGCGCGTTGGGCTCCTTCGAGCCGGATTTTCTCTGTTAGTTCCAGGACCATTGAAGGGTGCGGAGCGTGAGGCGGGCGATGAGGCGGCGGAGTGGCGTGGTGATGGCGGCGGCGATGGATTGGCCGTGGCGGCAGTAGAGACGGATCGTGCGGTCGCTGGCATGGCGGAGCATGGCTCGGCGGTAGTCCTTCCACCGGGCGGTGGCCGTGCCGAAGGCGGCGCGGGCGATCCAGCAAGCGGCGGCGGCTGCTCCGACGACGGCGCTGGCTCCCATGGCTGCTCCCTGGAGGCCCATATTCGCGGCATTCTCGCTCGCCTTGGCTCCCATGTAGGCGCTTTGCAGGGAGGCGTTGTTGTTTTGCACTGTGTTGCGGCGGGATTCAAGCATGTTGGCGTTAAATGAATTTGTGCTTGTAACTGTATTAAGGGCTGTTCCGTAGGCTTGGCCGACCATTCCGCCAGCTTGGCCACTCAGCCCTTGCCCGAAGGAGGCTCCGGGAGCAAAGGCCCGCTGGTAGGGGTCCACGGCGAGGTTGGCGTTGGCTATGTTTAGACCAAGAGCGCCTTGCTGGGCGAACATGTTGGCGGTCTGCCCGAGCATTTGGCCAGCGTATGATCCTCGGGAAATCTGGGAGTTGATTCCCGATTGGTTTGCGTTTTGCAGGAAGGCGCGGTTCAACTCGACCTGGCGCTGGTTGGCGTCTTGATTTGCGAGCGAGGCTTGTTGACGGAATTGGGCATCGGTCAAAGCGCGTTGCTGGGCTCGACCCAAGTTGCTTTCCTCGCGGGCGAGGTAGGATTGGTTGGCGGCTTGGCGGACACCGGTAGCTTGGCCAAGAACGCCAGAGGCAAAAGCTCGGCGTTCATTCTCCCGTTGAGATGCAAAACGATCCCGGTTGAGGACTTCGGCGGCGAGGGCGGCATTCCCCGCACCAAGTCCTCGGGCCGACATTCCGGCGCGGGCGCTTTGAATGGCTTCCCGCTCTTGTTCGGCAGAAAGGTTACGACCGAGCGCCATATCCTTGGCGGCTTGGCTTTCAAGTTGTCCGAGAAGCCCACTCCCAGCAGCTTCTCGCATGAGGGCTTGCTCGGCGACACTGGCCCCAATATTGCCGACATCGGCAACTTGCGCTCCAGCAACTTGATCCGCCCGTTGCTGCATAGATGAGGCTCCAAGCGTTGCGATTTGGCGGTCAAGGTCCGTAGGCCCCATTGCAAATTGTTGGGCCTCGGTCGCAAGCTGTTTGGCACGGTTAGCCGCGTCTCCAATACGGTCGCCAGATTGTGTTGCTGCATTTATGGCTTCGTTGGCGGCGCGGGTGTATTTGTTATCCAGGTTGCCAGCAACCTTGTTGATGGTGCCAAGCTGGAGCTTTTCAAATTCGGGATAGGCCGCTTTGAGTTGGTCGATCTGGTCTTGACTGATGAGGCGCGAGTTCTCCCGCGCTGCCGCAAACATTTTATCATAGTCCAGCGGCTCAGCAGCCTCGGGCACCGGCTGCATCTTTGGTTTGGATGTTCCTCCGCCGCCCATTACGCTACCCTCCCTTCAGCAAGGCCCACACGGCGGGCGAGTTTGGCCCATGGGTAGGCGTGGGGTTGGAAGGAATTGCGGCGGTGCCAGATGGCCCAGGCTTGCGGGCGGGTGGCGACGCGCATGAATTCGCGGACGGGGTTCGTGTGGCCGACCGAGGCGGCCAACTCGACGAACCAGGCGTTGGGGGGGAGGTCGTAGGTCATGGTGTTAGTGTCTGGGGAGTAGTGGACTTCGTGGGCGAGGAGGAAGACTTGCGGGGTGTTGAAAACGAGGCCGTGGGCCATGTGCCAAGCGATGAGGGACTCGAAGGGTTCAGTGGTGTTGTCGTCATGCCAGTTTCGGGCGCGTTCCCAGGGGAGCATTAGGCTTTTATGCAATACAACATGGCGATGTTGCGCGGGCGGGTTTCGGTTCCGCCAGTTGCACCTGTTACAATGTTAAGGCTTCTTCTGAGGCCCGGCCACTCCCCTGGGGAATAATCGTATTCATTAGCGATGTAACCACCATTATCTTCGTGCGTATGCGACTTAAAATCATCTGTTTGTTTGGCTCCAAAAGTGCCTGCAGCCACCCCGTCGCCATTAGTTCCCGCCCCCCGCACGAAGTAGCCGCGCAGGTCGGGCAGGCTAAATGTGGTGCTTCCATCCCCCGTGCCGTAGGTTGTGCCGATGGCGGCAAAGAGAGCGGCGTAAGTTGTGCGAGACACTGCCGACCCATTAGCGGCGAGCCAGCCACTTGGCGCGGAGTTCATGGCAAACGCCATAACGGCTCCGGTCGGAACAAGAATGACGCTGGAGTTGAGCTTGGATAAAGTCACCGCTCCGTCCGCGATTTTTGCCGTAGTCACATTGGCGTCCGCTAATTTCGCCGTGGTGATTGCGTTATTTGCAATAGTCACAGGAATGGTGACATTTGCTGATCCGTTAAAAGAAACAGAACCGGTCGCGTCTGTGCTTAGAGTAATTGCGCGTGCGTTCTGGAGAATTGTTGCTGTGCCAGCATTCCCAGTGGCATTTCCGGCCAGGGTAGCCGTGATGGTGCCTGCGGCGAAATTCCTACTGGCATCCCGAGCGACGATGGTGCTGGCGGTATTGGCGCTGGTGGCAGTGGTGGCGGAGTTGGAAACTTTCCCGCCGGCGGAAATGGTAGCAAGTTTGGTGTCCACGATAGCGGCGCTGGCAGAGATGTCGGCGTTCGTAATGGTGCCATCTACGATATTAGCGCTGGCGACGGTAATCCCAACGGGCAGAGCTTCAGTGGCTAGCTTGGAGAGGCTGATAGCGGCTCCGGCAGAGATGTCGGCGTTGACGATATTGCTGACGGTGGCCGAATCGACGAGTTGATGAATTTTGGCGGGAGTGACGAGTTCGCCGTTGGTGAAGGTTTTGCCTTTGGTTACGAGTGCCATGGGTCAGTTGAGGGTGCGGGTTTCGGTGGGCTCAAGCGCGGAGCGCGTGGCTTCGCCGGTGATTTGGCGAAGGATGGGGCGACCGGTGAGGGTGGAGAATTGCAAATCGAGGCCGACGGCTTTGCATCTCAATGGGGCTTTGAGCGTGTAGTCTTCTTCTTCGGCTAGGGTGTTGGAGAGGGTTGCGATTTGGAAATCGGCGTCGGAGTCAGTAGTAATCGCGCGGAGTTCGCAAGAGGAGTCGGCTGGGAGGAGGACGCTGGCTTTGGAGCGCGTAAGGCGTTTGGTATTCAATGATCCCCAACCGTAGCGGCGTGTTCGGAGAGTTGCGGCGACGGGGGTGAATTCGTCCGATATGTTGGATTCCGGGATGTCGTCACCGCGTTCCATTTCGTCGAGGAGGAAAAGGTTGCCTGTTTGGCTGGCGGCGAAGACGCGGCGTTGGTTGTCGTAGTCGCTGACGAGGAGCTCGTCCAAAAAGAAAGAGTAGGCGTCGCGGGATTCCCATTGCTGGTTGAGGGCGTTCCAGAGAAAGAGGGTGTTGTTTGCCGTAGCGGCGGGGCCGATGGGGACCGCGAGCATGTAGCGGTTATTGAACCAAAGGCCGACGGAGCGATGGGCGGTGGCGGCGTTGATTTGCTCAAACTGGTCGGCGATGGGGTCCGAAAGAGGGAGCGTGTCGCCGCGCAGTTTGAGGTCGAGCTTGGTATCCAGGCGATAGACTCCCGCGTCGCTCAGGAAGAAAACGAAATTTCCTGCGGTCTGGATGGAGCGGCGGGCGACGCAGCCGATTTCATTTGTCAAAAGCGTGATCGAAGAGATGAGCGTATTGTCGCCCGTGGCGTCGTAGGCTTGGTTGACCTCGGCGAGGTAGATGCTCTTCCGCATGAACACCAAAACGCTGCCATCGACCCAGGGGTGGACGGCAACAAGGTAGTCATTACTCCCGGCGTTGGCTCGGAAGTTTTGCCAGAAGGGGTCGTAGAGGTCGGGGTCGAAGACATCGGAGAGGGTGACGGCGTCGCGGCCGTCGGGGAGGACGAGGCGGTTGTTGATGTAGCTGGCCCAGCCGGTGGAGCGCATGCGCTTGAAGGAGGCGTTGGTGGGCGTGCCTGCCTGGGCGCGGACGAAGTGGGTGGTGGCTTGGCCGTCCCACCACAGCGGGGCTTTGACGCGGCGGATTGCGATGTCGGCGGAGACATCCGGCGCTGTGCCAGCGGGCACGGCGATGGTGAAGGAATTGGCCGTAGCTGTGAGGATGTCGAACTCATGGCCTTGAAACGCCGCTTCGCTCCCCTCCTCGATCCGCACGCGCTGTCCGGCAGCGAGGCCATGGGCGGTGATGTGGACGGTGGCCGTAGTGCCAGATACCGCGATGCCCGAGCTGGTGGTGTATTTCCAATCCCAGCCCGGGAGCGTCATATCGGCCTCGCGCAGGAGGTAGAAACGGTCAAACGCCTGGATACAGGATGCGGTGTCGGTGGGTTCGAGAATTTCGTCGGGCGATACAGGGTAGTTTTTGACGAGGAGGGATTCGCCTTGGCGGTAGAGGAAGGCTTGCGTGGGGCCGCAGAGGACGATCCATTCGTTGGCGTTGTCGTAGTTCGGCGATGAAAAAATGCCGCTGGCGAGGATGCCGCCGTTGTAGCTGGCGCGGATGATGGGGCCGGTGATTTCGTCTCCCAAAATGAATGGCAGCACCAATGGCTCAATGCCCGCCGCGATCCCATCTCCCAACCGCTTGGCTCCTTTGCGCGTCTGCGCTACGCCTCGGTCGAGTCGCATGTTTTCGGCGTATTGGACCATACCCGGCTGGAGTTGCAGCGGGTTCAAGCGGGAGGCCATGCCGAGGAATCCGGCATCGCCTTCTACGATTGTTTGGTCATCGGGCATCTACCTTCTATTCTGCGGGGGGTTGTCAAGGAGGGCGCGGATGGCCGGGGTGGAGAGGCGGCGGCGGTTGTTGCTGCTAAAAAGGTCGCGGATGCCGGAGGCGGTTTTGTGCGGGTGGGCGAGGATTTTGTCTCGCACTTTTGGCAATAGGTCGGCGGGGATGCCGGGGATGGTTTCCGCTGCGGCGGGGGAGGGTTTGGTGCCAGCCGTGCGTTGGCGGTAGCCGGTTTGATAGAGCAGTTGGCGGCTGCCGGGTTGCCAGTGCGGGAAATTCTGCTTCTCGACTTGGCCGTCGCGGATGGCGGCGGCGAGGATTTTGGGGACTTCGCTGATTTCGCAGTCGAGGTCGGCGGCGATTTCGTCGGGGGTGCTCCAGCCTTCGGGAAGGCTGTTCGTGCGCTTGGCGAGGTGTTTCCAGGTCATAGGTAAATGGGAGAGGTCATGGTCCTGCCGCGCTTCTTATCGAGGAGGAAATAGGTCTGCGTGGGGGGCTCGAAGCTGGCTTTGATCGAAAGGGCGTAGGCGTTGTAGCCGATGAGGCTGCCGTTGCAGAGCCAGTGCCGGTTCTGCTGGTATTGGTGCCAGTGCCCAAAGAGATCAAGGTCGGCTCGGTTCGGCGACTTATTCCATGAAGCTATTGCTTTTTCTGTCGGGATGGTAAGGCCCCCGATGCCGCCTTGAAATTTGAGGCCGTCGCCATGATGGAAGCGGAGGCGGCGGTCGAAGACGGTCATGAAATTGAAATAGCTGTCCGCAATTTGAAATTCGATTTGCTGGTCGTCGGCGAAGCGGCCTTCGAGGATGCGATACAGAAGCCATTCGTAGCTGTGGGCGGCTCCGGTGGCGTGGCGGGGCTTGACGGTGGTGCGTCCGTGGTTGCCGTAGCTGGTCGGAATGAGGATGCGCTTGAAGTGGGGCTTGAGCGTGGCGAGGCCGTCTGCGAGGCGGTCTTGCAGCCAGAGGATGACTTGGGTGGGGGTTTTGGAATTACTCTCGGCGAGTTCTTCGTGGATCATGCCGGTCATGAGGTCGCCGCCGAGCCAGAGGATGAGGTCGTCGATCTTGGCCCCGTGGCGTTCGATCTCGGTGAGGCGGGCGATGGTGGAAAAGAATTTCTCGATGCGGGTCTTGGCGATGGGGAGGCGGTATTCGTTGAGGCCGTTTACGGAGGCGGACTCGACGGTTTCCTCAACATGCCAATCGCTGGCAAGCGCGATGGCGACAGCCTCGGCTTTGTCGCTCATCGAGACGGAGAGCGGGTGCGGGCGGATGCGGGTCTTGCCGAGCGAGAGCGCGATGCCGAGTTGCTTCTCTAAATTTTCGACGCTGGCTTGGTATTGGGCGAGCTTGGCTTTGAGCGCGTCCACCTCGGTTTTGTGGGATTTGTCCGCTTGTTCGCGGGCGATGGAACTCCATGATGTTTTCATTCGTCGTCCTCCTCGTCGTCTTCGGTTTCGTAAGGCCACAAGATTTCGTCGGCCTCGCGGCAGAGGGCGCGGGCGGCGTAGTCGTTGCCATACTTAAAATCCATGTAGTAGGTCTCGCCGCCGTCCTCCCAAGAGACCACGGCAATCCCGACATCGAAGTGCTCGGCGAGCAGGTCGCGGACTTGGAGCATCACGGCCTCGCGGTCTTTCGGTGGGGAGGTTTTGGGTTTGCGCAGGCGGCTCATGCGTTGCCCTCCTCGACGAGCAGGTAGGGGATGGTTTTCTGATTGGCGCGGTCCATCTCGGAGTAGACCAGGGCAACGAACGCGGGCCATTGGGTGGGGTGGATCGTCTGACAGCCGAGCGAACTCGTAGTGTTGTAGCCTCCTTTGTGCAGGTTGATGGCGGTTCCCATGCTGTCGCCTTCGCCGTCGCGGGTCACGGGGAGCTGTTCGCCAGGCGTGGCGGGGCGAAGGGCGGGGTAGCCGCCGCCGGGCTTTGAGAGGCCGTGCTTGCCCTTGCGGTAGCGATGCACGCCGGGCTTGAGGACGGCGATGCCTTTGCGCTTCACGCTGGGATCGGTATTCGCATTGAAGGTGGCGTAGGCGTTTGGGCTGATGAGAAAGATGGCGTCGTCGTAGATGCCCCGGTCGTTCTTGCCTGACACTCCCATGCTGTCGCGGTAGTAGCCGCGAATGCCCACCAGAGCGACCTCATCGGCCACGCGGGCCTTGGTGAGCAGGGCTTGCGTTTTGGACTTGGCTTGCTGTGGACGGCTCGGGGGGAGCATCAGGAGTTTTAAGATTTAAGAATTAAGTTTTAAGTTCCGCCTCTGTGCTCTCTGTGTCCTCTGTGGTCACTTGTCCTTGAGCGCGGGGATTTCGGGGAGCTGGTAAGAAAACCTGCCGTAGTCCGTTTCGAGACTGACGCCGAGCGTGGTGCAGCCGGTGAGGAACGAGATCGTCAGGAAGATGTAGCCGAGGAGCAGGGCGCTTGCGGCGACTTGGGCGGGGCTGGTCATTTCTTCTCGTTGCGGAAAACCTCGATGAGGCCGATGACTCCTGCCACGGCGGATGCGATGGCTTCCCAATGTTGGGGAGAGAGGCTTAATCCGGCGAGGCCGCCGAGCACGGCGAGGCCGCGAAAAGTGGACGGTTGTTTTAGGTGCGAGAGGAATTTATTCATGGGGGTGCTTTCGTTTAAGGATGGCGTAGAGCGAGGCCACGCCGACCGCGATGCCGACTAGAAGCGAGGCGATGCGGAGCCAGGCTTCGATCTCGGGGAGCATGCTCACCGTCAGCCCCGTCGCCGTAGCGACGAGGCCGGTGAAGCTGGCTGTGGCTTGGTGGGTGTCCATTGTTAACTCAGCGCGGCGGCGAGTTGGGCTCCGGTGGTGGCGACGGTCGAGCATTGCGCGAGCCGGTCGGTCTGGAGCAGGTCGGTCTTGGCTTTGATTGCCGAGATGTTCGCGCTTGGGATGTCTCCGGTTGCTGCGGGCGAGGCGGGCAGCGCGTCGGTCTTAGCCTTGATCGCAGCGAGCTGTGTGCTGTTGCTGTCGATTTCAGCACGGATTGAAGCGGCGCTTGGCACGGTTGGCGCGTTGGTCAAAGTATCGACCGTGCCGCCAGTGATCGTGCGGGTGGCGTGGCTCCAGATGTCGCTTGGCGTGACTGATGCTGGGGCGTTGGTGAGCGTGTCCACCGTGCCGCCGGTGATTTCGCGGGAGGCAGCAGACCAGACGGCGCTGGCGATTTCAGCCTCGGTTGGAACATCTGGCGCGTTGGTGAGAGTTGTGACCGTGGCAAGCGTGCCGTTGGGGGCGAGCCTGCTTGAAACGGTTGCATCGAGGTTGTCCAAGTTGCCAGCGCGGGCGGTGGTGAGGCCCTGCGCGGTGAGGGCGGATTGGACATCGGCGGGCGTGAGGACCGCCGTGCCTGTCGTGTTTCCGACAGGGACTCCGAAACTAACCGACGAGGCGGCTGGGACTGCGCATGAGCCTGTTAGTGCTCCCGATGCGTAGCTGACTCCGCTTCGCACATCGCTGGCGGCTGGCATTGCGGCGTTGGCGGTTGCGTCGATAAGAGTCTTTGCGCCTGCGGTGTCGCAGTAGTTGAAGACGGCCACATTGGTGTTGGCTTTTTTGAGGCGGATGCCTGTGCCACTGGTGGGCGATTGGCCGAAAGTGCCATATTCGAGTGCTTGGATTTCAACAATGCCGAGTCCAGCGTTGGCCACACCAACAGCCGCGCTGATGCCGGTCGAACCGGGGCCAAAGCCATTCCCGACTGCGCGGGTTACAAACACATTTCCGGTTGAGGAGTTTTGAACTCCTGGCCCTGCACTTGTTCCAGTGCCGCCGATAGAGCTTCCGTTCAGCGTGACGCTTCCGGTTGAGACATTGATTATGCCGCTTGCCGTGGCATTTGTTCCGCCCGTGCATGTGCCGGTAATGGTGACGGTTGTTGCAGTCGAGGCGTTACGCACGCCCGCAGAGTTTGCCGCTGTTCCGCCAAGCACATTTCCATTGAGCGTAATTGACCCAGTTGAGGTATTGTTAATTGCCGATATAGCCGATCCAGTTGCATTGCCTGAAATTGTGACAGACCCATTTTGGTTATTATTTAGCGCATATGCGATGCCTGTGTTTCCTCCAGTTAGGTTTCCGGTAATAATTACGCTTCCCCCAACGCTGTTGACCACAGCCGAAGCATCCGAGCCGCCGACACAGTTCCCTTGAATTTCCAATGTGCCCGCACCTGTGTTGTTTACGGCAATACGGCCAAAGGCGGAGCCACCCGTAATGTTTCCAATAATTTTTGCATTGGCTCCTGTGCCGAAATACTCAACGCAATTTGTTGAGTTGGTTGACCCCTTGTGCTGCACATTTGCCGTGAGAATCACACCGCTGTTTAAAACAAATTTTCCCGTGCCTGCATTGCTCACAAGGTCGCAAGCGGTGGTGGCTGTGATGGTGACGGTGTGGCCCGTGGAGGCTTGGGCCTCGTCGCCGATAGTTGGCACGACGCCGCCGACCCATGTTGCTGTTGCGTTAAAATTGCCGGTGGCGGCAGATACGATGAGAGCCATTTTTTAGAGTCCTTTCGAGAGAATGAATTTTTGGAGTGCTGCGCTGATTTCGGCGACGGCGGTGAGTGTTGGCTCGTCGGAGCCGGAGAGGCTACCGAGGGCGAGGTTCACGGAATGCTCTTGCGCCTGCTCTGGCTCGCCGTCTTCGACTAATCGAGTGGGAATGAAACGGGCTGCGATGGATGCATCGCTGGAACCGTCGGCTAAGTAACGGCCCGATATGGAGAGGTCTAAAGAATATTTCGGGTATTGCTTTCCGTTGATTTCAATGGGTGCTGTAGCGATCATGGTGTTTGGATTTTTTGGGTTTAAGAAAAATTGAGGTTTGTTTTGTTTGACCACGCGCCGGTGGCGGATTGCTCCGAGACGACATTGCCTGCAGAGTTGGTGGTGATTTTGTAAATGGTCCAGGCGGTGGAATCCTCGGCGGGGCCGGAGGCGGGGTAGTCTTCCCAAGCGAGGCGGCCGAGGTAGAGGTGGTTACCGTCCGCAGCGTGGAGGAGCTGGTAGTCGCTGGGGTCGCGGGGGCGGGCTATTCTGAAAACTTCGTTGTTGTGGTCTTTGCTGTAGAGGCGGCGGTCGGCGAGGTTGAGGGCGAGGGAGCCCTGCGCTACTTGCGCGGCGGTGGGGACTCGGCCGGGAACCGTGCTTCGCAGGAGTTTTATGACCGTGGCCATGGAGAAGTTTTAAGTTTTAAGGATTAAGTTTTAAGAAAGGTGCCCTGGGGCGGCGGGCGGGTTGGAACCGCACCGCCGCTGTGGGGAGGGAGGGTCTTAGAACGAGCCGCCGTCGATTTCTGCCTCAATCGCGTCCAGACGCGAATCGAGGGCTGAGTCGGCCGAAGCGCGTGTGCTGGCCTCGGAGGTGATGTTGCCTTCGGCAGTCGTCACGCGACCGGCGAGGGTCGTTGCGGCGGACTCGATGGCGTTGATGTCGGACTCGGCTGTGGTCACACGACCCGCGAGGGTGGTGGCAGCGGATTCGATGGAGTCGATGTCGCTCTCGGCTGTGGTGACACGGCCAGAGAGAGTTGTCGCTGCGGACTCGATGGCGTTGATGTCATTCTCTGCTGTGGTGACACGGCCTGCGAGGGTCGAGGCAGCACCTTCGATGCTGGTGGCACGGGACTCAAGGGCGTTAATGTCGCTCTCGGCTGTGGTGACACGGCCATCAAGGGCTTGCTCGGCTGCGGTGGCGCGGTTGACTTCGGCTGTGAGGGCCGAGGAGGCGCTGCTAGCGAGGCTGGTGATCGCACCGTTGAGGTTGCTGTCTGCGGCCTGGAAGGCTGTGACAACCTCGGTGAGGGAGTCGAGCGAGCCGGGGGTGACATTGCTCAACACATTGTCGATGCGGGTTCCGAGTGCGGATTCCGCTGCAACGGCACGGGCGTTCTCCGAGGAGATTGCCGATGTGCGATTGCTGGTCTCGGTAGCGAGAGCGGCTGCGGTCGCGTAGTGGGCACCACCGACTGGCACGACTGCGGAGCCGTCGCCGATGTAGAGAATGCCGTCTACTTTGTTATACGCTGGCTCACCCGAAAGAAGACTTGCGGGGGCTCCGGCTGCGCCGGTCAAGCGGCGTTTGATTCTGATATTTGCCATATTGTTTTAGGGGTATTGGGGTTGTTCTGCGGGGTTAGTCCTAAAACTCACCGCCGTCCGAATCGGCGACGATGGGTATGTAGGAAAGGGTTTCGGGGTCCCAACGGTGTGGGACATTGTTGTCGGCGGAAAAATAGATGCGGGCTACGACGCCCTCGGCGGGGAAGCTGGCCACGGAGTCGAACCTCTGCACATCGTCGAAATCGTCGGGAATCATCGTGCCACTGATCTGGCCCGAGGAGTCGAGCTGCGCCACTTGGGCGGTGGTGCTAACCATGTTTCCTGTGAGGGGATCGAAGGCGATTTGCGACATGCTTACGCGAATGGAGGATATTGGATGAAGGAAGTTTTAAGCTGGGCGTTGTCGGTAGCGGGAACGCCACCGAAGTAAGTCATCCTGATGCGAGCGACTGCGGTTCCGGCGAAGGAGTATTCCGTGTAGTCAGTGTTGTTCGTGGCACCGACGCGGAAGATTTCAAACTTGTCGTAGAGAGGCAGCGCAAATCCGGTGGTGGTCCGCAGAGCCCCATCTGATGTGGCTTGGACGGGTTGCACGATGCCAGCAGAGGAGCGGGCGGCGATCTGGACGGTGGGGTTACTCATATCGTTAATTTAATTATGGTGAAGGGTGTCAAGGGGGGATTATTGGAAGCTCGCGGAGTAGCGTCGGACCTCGCCTTTGCGCAGCCAGGCGTCGTCCATTCGTTGCTGGAGGATTCCTTCGGCGCGGGAGAACTGGTAGTTGGCTTTATCCATCTGGCCGTCCTCCGAAAGCGTTTCGGCAAGGGCGTAAAATTTGAGGTAATCGGCCAAGAACGCGGGGATGCGGTAGCGACGCCAGTATTCCGAATCGGTGGGGAGGTTGCCGGTGGTGGATTGGCGGGCGATGTAGCAATCGCCGGTGGTGTTGTAGAACACGATATCTCCGGCTGCGTAGGTGGTGGCTATGGAAAAATCGTCTGTCGTAAAGCGAGGTTGCGGGAGCAGGAACTGCACCCACACATTGCCGGTCTCGCCTGTTGCATCGATGAGCAGCACACGGTCCTCGTTGAGTAAATACCGCACCTTGCGGGCATAGGCTCCGCTCGTTGGGTCGGCGTCCCAGATGGCCATGATCTCGCCGATGGGCGAGAGGTTATCCTGGTCGAAGAGGATGTAGGGAATCTCGGCGTCGTTATTTGTAGAAACCGCATAGGTCGCCGAGGCACGGGCATCCCACGCGATATCCACAGCCGTCTCGACCGAGAGCACATCGCCGCTGTCGGTGGTTGTGATTTTCTTGACGCGCCAAACGAGGTCACTGGTCTCAGAACCAGACGGGGCGCGGCCGAAGTAGGCAATGGTGCCGACTACTTCGGATTGGTAAACATAGCCAGTGGCAAACCAAGCCGAGCCATTCGGCGTGCGCTCTTCGGTGAGATAAACCTCGGGCCAATCGAAGAAGGTCCAAGCGGTCGCCGCTGCGGTCGTCAAATACTCGGCGAGCGCCGTGGCCTGCGAGGCCATGAGCGGCTGGTCGGGGTCGATGCCCATGCGGGAGATCACGCCATCGCGGACTTTTTTGTAGGGGATGGATTTCACTGCGGGCCTCCTTGCATTTCTTCGGCGACTTTTTGCAGGCCGGGCTGGGCGCCGACGCGGCCGATTTGCGCGTTTTGTTGTTGTTGGACTTGGAAGGAGAAGGACTCCATGCGGGCGTTGAGCATGGCGGCGAAGATTTGGTCTTGTTGCAGGCGCTGCTGGATTGCCGGGTTGCTCTGGATGATGTTTTGGAGGGTTTGCAGGCGGAGCTGGAAGTTTTGGCCTTCGCCTTTGAGCGGGGGCTCGGTGCCTGCGGCGATTTTCGTAAACTGAACCTGCTCGTCGTCGATCTCTTGCTGAGAGGCGGCCTCGGCGTCGCGGATGAGGAGCTCGGAAAGATTGGGGTCGATGGAGCCGAAGAGGAATTTGACGAGACCGGCGCGGTCGATGACGCCTTGCGTGTCGAGGGGGATGAGCTGGGTGAGACCCTGCAATTTGATTTTGAGGGCCTCGGAGTCGAGTGTGCGGGCGTCGAAATCAAGGCGGAGGTCGTATTTGCCTTGGATATCCTGGCGGCTGGCGCGGAAGGGGGTGGGCAGGCCGCCGGCGACTCGGACGAATTGGATGTCGTCGAGGTATTGCTGACAGAGTTGGAATGTCTGGCCGAGGATGAGGGCCATGTCGGCGAGCCAGGTATCGACCAAATCCTGCTGGGCAAGGAGTGCCCGCTGCGGGGCCATGTCGGCGCGGGGAACGCCGAAATACTCATCAACATCGCGGCGGGTGGCGGCTTCGATTTCGATGGTGCCCATGTCATTCACCGGCGGGGCCATCCACTGGAATTCGCCGGGGCGACGCTCTGGGAGCATCTTGGCAGGGCCGAGGACGATTTCCATTTTTCCTCTCGAAGCCGGGATTTTGAGGGGAGGGAGGATGGTCAGTGAGGCGCGGTCGCTGCGATAGTCGCGTTGCACCTTGATCTCGCTTTGCTGGCTGGCGACGAGCTCGGGCACGCCTCGGGCCTCGATGAGGGGGCGGCTGGTGCGCTCGAGTGGTAGCTCGATGAAGGGATACTGCCCGTGCTCGTAGCCCATGGCCTCGGACTTGGCGACACGGTCCACGACGCTGGGCTGGATGTGGGTGCAGATGACCTCCATGGCACCGATCTTTTCGTTCCACTTTTTCTGATAGACG
>Ga0315903_10007130_pt1 | contig 14062 bp, 19 predicted proteins | sample LakEriMetagenome_7_FD_203524 | JGI IMG/M metagenome (GOLD analysis project Ga0315903, IMG submission 203524) | Freshwater fungal communities from buoy surface, Lake Erie, Ohio, United States - Buoy 2 MA119 | ecosystem: Environmental > Aquatic > Freshwater > Lake | place: USA: Lake Erie, Ohio...
TTGACGAAGAGTTGATGTGGGTAGATTCATTTGACCGTGTAGGTAACACAGCGACTGTATCACCTTACGGCCGTGGGTATCTAGGCACAGGTGCTGCTACACATGCAGCTGATGCCAAGGTTACTATCTCACCTATCTTCCCACGCTATGTAATCAAGAAGGCTATCAACGATACTATCCGTGCAATGGGTGCTAGCCTACTTGCTGTTAAGCAAACAACATTTACTTTTAATGCAGCGATTAATACTTACGAGTTTGAAAACCTAAACATTGAAAACATTCTAACCATGTCATGGCAGGATACAGGTCCTTCTAAGGAATGGATTCGTATTCGTCGTTGGGACTTCGACCCATTCGCAGATGTTGACACTTGGGGTTCAGGCTCGCAGACTGTAACAATCTACGACTGGATTACTCCAGGACGTACAGTAAAGGTAATGTATGCTACACCTCCATCTGCGATGGAAAACAGTACAGATGTATTTACAACCACTACTGGATTCTCTGAGGCAGCTCGTGACATTGTAATCCTTGGTGCGTCATACAGATTATTGGCTTACCTTGACCCTGCTCGTGCAGGTCAGATTAGCCCACAGGCGGACGAAACAGATGGCAAGCGCCCATACGGTGCAAGCGCATCAGCAACAAAGCAACTCTTTGCTCTTTACTCACAACGCTTGAACGAAGAAGTATCAGCAATGCAAAGTCAATACCCGCCACGAATTCATTATACTCGATAGGAATATAAATGACAACACGCAATTACTCCTCTCGCTCACAGCAGACTACACTGACAAGTGCAGTTACTGCTGGCGCATCAACTATAGTTGTGCAGTCAGGTACTGCACTTCTTGGTGGTCAGTCGATTCCTGCGGGCACAACCTTTACGGTTGTTGTAGACCCAGATACAGCACTTGAAGAAATTTTAGATGCCACCGCGGTATCGACTAACACCTTCACAGTAACCCGTGCCATTGATGGCTCATCCGCCCAGGCTCACTCTGCTGGTGCTGTTGTACGTCACATGGCAATTGGCCGTGACTACCGCGAATCTAATGCCCACGTAGAGGCTTCTACGGGCGTTCACGGCATCTCAAACTCCTCATCGGTTGTCGGAACTATCGACACACAGACACTGACTAATAAGACCCTTACAGCCCCTACAATCACCAACCCAAGTATCTCTGGCGCAGGTGTAGATGCAAGCATTGTCTTCGAAGGTGCTACGGCAGATGCCTATGAGACCACCCTTACAGTGGTCGACCCTACGCAGGATAATACGCTTACCCTTCCTAACACAACAGGTACAGTGGTAGTTGCTACAGCAGTACAGACTCTTACAAACAAGACTTTAACTAGCCCGACTATCTCAGGCTCTCCAGTTATTACTGGTCTATCTTCTGCAGGGATGTCAGCATCCTCTGCTACTCCTAAGGACTACGTAGATAGCATTCTAGGTTCAGCAACTGCAGCAGCAACATCTGCTGCTAGCGCAGCAACCTCTGCTACTTCTGCTGCAACAAGTGCTACAAGCGCAGCATCATCTGCTTCAGCGTCTGCATCATCTGCTACAGCTTCAGCCAGTTCTGCTACAGCGTCAGCAACAAGTGCAACTGCTTCAGCTTCTAGTGCATCAGCAGCAGCGACCAGTGCGTCGAGTGCTGCAACAAGTGCAACTTCTGCTGCTACGTCAGCAACATCAGCCGCAGCTTCTGCAACAACTGCAGCCGCTTCAGTAGCAACTATTGCGGGCTATGCAACAACTGCTTCTAACTCTGCAAGCGCATCTGCTACAAGTGCTTCAGCTGCCGCAACATCTGCGGCGTCTGCTGCAACTAGTGCATCATCTGCAGCAGCAAGTGCTGCAAGTATTGTTGGAGATGCAGCCGCTGCAGCGACAAGCGCGGCATCTGCTTCTACTAGTGCAGCAAGTGCAGCAACATCTGCTACTTCAGCAGCCGCTAGTGCGACTACTGCAGCTAACTCTGTTGCTACTATCTCAGGTTTTGCTACAACAGCATCTAACTCTGCATCCGCTGCTGCAACTTCTGCAGCGTCTGCAAGTGCAAGTGCCGCCTCTGCTGCAACTGATGCTGCTAGTGCATCTACATCTGCAGCATCTGCGTTAACATCAGCAACAAGTGCAGCAACAACTTACGATAACTTTGATGATAGATACCTAGGAGCTAAGTCAACTCCACCTACAGTAGACAATGATGGTAATCCACTTATTGTTGGTGCTATCTACTGGAACTCAGTAAGCAATGCAATGTTTGCTTGGACTGGCACAGAGTGGGGTTCAATCTCCTCAACTGCTGCTATCTTCCGTTATCGCTACACAGCAGCAGGCGGAGAAACTTCAGAGTCAGGTCCTGACGACAATGGTGTAACGCTGTCATACATTCCTGGCAAGGAACAAGTATACCTTAATGGTGTACTTCTTGTTCGTGCTCAGGACTATACAGCAAGCAATGGCACAAGCATTGCATCACTAAGCCCAGCGCTAGTGTCAGGCGATGTTTTAGAGGTTATTACCTTTACTGCATTCGAAGTTGCAACTGCTATTCCTAACAGCATCCTAGATGCTAAGGGTGATTTAATTGCGGCAAGCAGTGCTGACACACCAGGCAAACTCTCTGTAGGAACCGACGGTCAAGTACTGACTGCTGCATCTACAACAGCACTTGGATTAGCATGGACGACAATCTCAGGATACTCAGCACCAACATTAGGTTCAACATCTATTGCATCAGGTGCTACTGTAACCAATGTTGACGGTCTGACAATCAACTCAACAACAATTCCTACATCTAAGACACTGCTTGCCACTGACTCAACAGTAAGCGATGCAACAACTAGCACCGCTGCGCGGGGCGTTGGCTATATGGGTATTCCACAAAGCACTGCTGCAACCACTGGTTCATATACCATCGTTGCTGCAGATGCTGGTGAGCATATCTATTCAACTGCAACTCGTACTATCACTATTCCTGCTAACGCATCAGTTGCTTTTCCAGTAGGTACTGCAATCTCCTTTGTTGCAGCAACTGGAGCAACTGTAACCATTGCAATCACATCTGACACATTACTGTTGGCAGGTGCTGGAACTACAGGTTCACGCACGCTTGCACCATTTGGTATGGCTACAGCCCTTAAAATTACAAGCACATCTTGGATTATTAGTGGAAACGGACTTGCGTAATGGGCGGTATGTTGAACGCATTGGTAGGTTCCTTTGCGCCAGCAGGTGGTTCATTTGAGTCTATTGCTACACAAACATTAGGTTCATCGGCTGCATCTATTACCTTTAGTAGCATCCCATCTACCTATCAGCATTTGCAGATAAGATTTATGTCTACTCTTACTGGCACAACTGCAAGCGATGAGTTCTTGTGGCTTACTTTTAATTCTACTGGTGGCACATCTTATGCTGACCATTATCTATGGGGCAGTGGCACATCTGCAAGTGCAGGTGGGATTGATAGTCAGCCAAACATTAGATTTATTGGACAAAGCGATTTGACTGTTGGTTCAGTAGATGCTTTCTCTGTTGGAATTATAGATATACACGACTATAAATCAACCACTAAAAACAAAACAGTGAGAGTATTTTCTGGTTGGGATAACAACGGCGGCGGTAGATTAAATCTTTCTTCTGGATTATTTAACAATACAGGTGCGATAAGTACAATTAAGATTGAACGCTCAGGGTCTACCAATATGGCAGCAGGTTCAGTCTTTTCACTATACGGAATTAAGGGAGCGTAAATGCCAGTAACATATGACAACATCGCTACCACGACTCTAGGCAGTTCGGTTGCAGCAATAGATTTTACTAGCATCCCTGCTACTTATACTGATTTGAGGTTGGTATTAGTTGGCACTGTAAACACAGCAGGAGTTTTCCCATTAGTGCGTTATAATAATAATAATGCTACTAACTACTCAATGACTTATATAGGTGGAAATGGCTCAACTGCTTATAGTGCCAGAAGTTCAAACGCAACTTATTTTGCACCGTTTGAGGTAAATGGTATGAGCGATACAGTTCCACAAATAATAACTATGGATATTTTTTCATATGCAGGTTCAACAAATAAAACTACTTTGATGACTACATCAGGCGATAAAAATGGTTCAGGCGATGTAGAAAGATATGTTTGTTTATGGAGAAACACATCAGCGATAACAAGTGTAAAACTTGACGCATCTAATTGGAATTCTGGCACAACCGCTACTCTGTATGGGATAAAAAATGCCTAGTACCTACACACTCATCTCATCTAATGTCCTTAGCAGTTCTGCTGCATCTGTTACCTTCTCATCTATTCCTAGCACTTATACGGATTTAGTATTACGCTCAAGCGCAAGGTCATCTACTGCAACATTGAACGTAAGAATACGATTTAATTCAGATACTGCAACTAATTATTCTCTTGTCTATTTGTATGGGGAAGGTTCTGCTGGCGGCAGTGGAATAGAAAATAATCAAACAAGCCTTAGACCACAAGCAACAAATGCTTCATCCTATACAGCAGATACTTTTGCAAATTTTGAAAGTTATATTCCATCCTATAATAGCGCAAATAGTAAACCAGTAAGTGTATTTAATGTAACTGAAAATAATGTAAGTGGTGCAAGTTCTTCGTGGATTTTTTCAGGTGGTGGTTTATGGAGAAACTCATCTGGCATAACAAGCATTGAGATAACATCTTCAAGTGGTAACTTTGTCTCAGGTTCATCTTTCCATTTATACGGTATCAAAAACTCATAAGGAGCAACAATGACAATAGCAATCGAAGTAAACTGCGAAACAGGTGAGGTCACTGAACGTCCTTTGACAGCCGAAGAAATCGCAGCAAACGAAGCAACAGCAGCACAAGCTGAGGCTGACCGCCTAGCACGTGAAGCAGAAGCAGCAGCAGTACAGGCTGCTAAAGAAGCAGCACACTCTAAGTTAGCAGCCCTTGGCTTAACCGCTGAGGAAATCGCAGCACTATCTAAGTAAGGATAACTAATGACTAAAGCCCGCGTAAATGCAGACAACGCATCTGCTGATATTCAAGGCGTAACCGCTGGTACAGGATTAACAGGTGGTGGTACATCAGGTGCCGTAACAGTAAGCCTTGACACATCATCTGTGTATGTTGTACCTTCTCAATCTGGTAACTCAGGTAAGTATCTAACTACCAATGGTAGTGCTACTTCTTGGGGTGCTGTTTCTGGTGCTCCTGATTTCTTGGCTGGTAAAAATAAGTTGATTAATGGTGCATTTCAGGTTTGGCAGCGTAGCACAAGTGTTACAACCGATAGTTGGACAGCAGACCGTTTTTATTGGGCAAAGCCAGGAACGGGTGTTGGTTCATTAACTCAACAAACTTTTACTCCTGGTGCTGCACCAGTGGCTGGATATGAAGGTCAATTTTTTGCAAGGTCAGCAATTACTTCAGTTGGCTCAAGTTCCTATATTCAATTTCAAAATGTTATTGAAGATGTTCGTACTTTAGCAGGCCAAACAGTAACACTTTCTTTTTGGGCAAGATTAAATAGTGGTTCAGTTGGTGGAACATATGCTCGCTTTATTCAATCATTTGGAAGCGGCGGTTCAACTAACATTACAACTGATGCTATGGCATTTACTACAACTGGGTCTTGGCAAAGATTTTCACTAACACAAACATTACCATCAATTTCTGGAAAAACAATTACTTCAAACTCTGCTTTAATTGTTGATGTAGTTGTTCCATTTAGTGCTAATCATACAATTGATTTTTGGGGTTTTCAGGTTGAAGCAGGTTCAGTTGCTACACCATTTACAACCGCAACAGGTAGTATCCAGGGTGAACTTGCTGCGTGCCAGAGGTATTATTACAATCACGCATCTGGAATAAATCAATCAGTTGGAGCGGGTGGATATACCACTAGCGCAGAAGTTAGTGGTGCTGTTTATTTCCCAGTAGAAATGCGTGCGAAACCAACTTTAGTTGTTACTTCAGGAACAGATTATTACAGAGCATATAGAGCAGGAACAAATGATGACTTTAATGTTTTTGGTTTGTATTCTGAAACTACTTCTAAATTAGCCTTTTTGTTTGCTGATTCTTTAGTTTCAGGAACAGCAGGTCATTTTGCAATTCTTACAACAAACAATGCCTCATCATCTATTGCATTTAGCGCGGAGTTATAAAATGAAAAATTATATAGAAGTTGTTACACCATTAGGTGGTACAGTTATTCAGTATGAAGAAAATGGTATTGTTTACACAATACCTAAAGACTTGAGCAACTCTGATTATCAAGCATACTTGGCTTCATTAGAAGCGTAACAGTTATCCCTGAGCAAGGATACAAACTGCTCAACTAATTTTTGCTTACTTGCGCCACTATAGTCAATATGCTATATTGCAACTAGGCTAATAATGCCTTAAACATAGGGGACACAATGGCTAAAGTAAACAAAGGAGCACTAGCAATAGGCTGGTGTGACAACGGTAACACTGATGGTAAGTTCACAGAAGGTGTCGTTAGTGTGGCACTACAGTGCGCTAACAATGGCATCGAACTGACCCACAGTATGCGAGTACAAGGCAATCAGATTGGCAGACAACGTCAGGTTTTGTTTGATTACTGGGCTGACCAGATTAAAACAGACTGGCTTCTATGGATTGACTCAGACATTGTAGTCAATATGGAAGTAGTTGCCAAACTTTGGGATACTGCTGACAAGGTTAATCGACCAGTTGTAAGTGGTACGTACTTCATCTCCAAAGAGAATGAGGGTACATTGGCTAAGCCTTTCCCAGCATTGTTCTACGATGTTGATGAGTTTAGTATCCAGCATGTACACCCACTGCCACCTAATGAAGTCATCAAGGTAGACAGTGCAGGGTTTGGATTCGTGCTGATGCACAAGTCAATCATCGAACCTATGCGTCAGAAGTTTCCAGGTCAGTCAATGTTTGCAGAACAAGAGAACGTTGGCGACAAGTATGTAGGTGAAGACATTGTCTTCTTCCGCAAGATGCAAGAAGCAGGAATCCCATTACATGCACACACTGGTGCATTAGTGCGACACATGAAGCGATTCTCGCTTGATGCTAGTTACTATGATATGTACTGGACATTAGATATTATTAAACAAAAGGCACAACAACAACAAGGCTAAGGAGTCTACGTGGCTGGTCGTGATATTACCGAAGGTCGTGCAACGCGAGCTATTGCTGTTGACGTAGGTGTAGTTGCTACATCTGCTATCTGGCAGAACACCGATGTGGCATATGATACTGCTATTGGCGGTATGCCATTCATCTATGCAATCAGTGATGCACGCCCATATATCCGACAGACTGCACCATTCCGTAAGGAACAGTTTGACAATCAGACTGAACCAGGTGAGCAATCACTTACTGGTTGGTGGATTCGTAGCCAGCAATCTTTTCACGCAGGGGACGGTATCACTTTCTACGACCCAGCACAGAGTGCATCTAACTCACCTGAGCATTTCCGCTTTGCGGACAGCAAGGGTGTAGACATTTGGACACAGGGTGAAGTGACCCTACTTAACAATGTTAACGTAGGGCACATCACTACTGGTGCTATTAAGCCTAACGGTCGACCAAGCCAGTACCTTCGCTCAATCAGATGGAACAACACATCAGGTGTATTGCTAGCCGATGAGTATGACATTGACAAGATTGACCTTAATGGAAACGAAACACACTTTGTAAACTACAATGCTGGTACAGACTCAGCAGTGTACGCCATCTGCGATGATGGTGTTAATGCCTATTGGATTACCAATACTTCTACTAAGAAGACTGTATACAAGAAGCCATTGACTGGAACCTCTGCGTCTACTGCCGATGTTACCCTTATGTTTGATGAAGTTGGCTTAGTTTCTAATGCAACAATGGAGTTTGTAAAAGAACGTATTGTTATGTGTGCTGACAACAAGGTGTACGAGTTCGCAGCTAACGCTGTCGCTATGCCTACCGCTGTGTATACACACCCATCAACATCACACGTGTACACATCAGTTGCAGCCTCTGGTCCTGCAATCTATGTGTCTGGCTACAACGGCATTCAGTCTAGCATTATTAAGTTTACTCTATCTACTGCTGGTGTTATGCCAACATTAACATCTGCCATTACAGCAGCTGAGTTCCCAGTTGGTGAAGTAGTACATAAGATTCACTACTACCTAGGATACATGATAATTGGTACCAACAAGGGTATTCGTGTTGCTACAGTTAACGACAATGATGGGTCTTTATCATACGGCCCACTCATTGTAGAGACATCACAACCATGCTATGACTTTGCTAGCCGCGACCACTTTGTGTGGTGCGCTACTGGTGTAGATGGAGAACCTGGTGTTATTCGTATCGACCTGAGCCTTGAGGTTGCACCTTTACGCTTTGCTTATGCTAACGATATATACTATGGCGGAGTAACTGGACGTGTCACTACTGCTTGCGCATTTGCCAATGGTACTGACCAGTTAGTCTTTGCCTCTACTGGTCTGACCGTCGGTGGAACTATTACCAACAAGGCTATGGCATCAGGCATTGCTACATTAACAACAGCGTCAGCACATGGTTTGACACCAGGCAATACTGTATGGGTAGAGGGTGTTGATTCTAACTTCAACTCATCTACTGGTCCATGGACAGTTACTGCAGCTACAACCACAACTTTTACATACACCAGTGCAGTAACAGCAACAGTTGCATCTACTTCGGTATCATCTGCTACTGCTATTGCCAACACTCCTGGCTCTACATACATCGAAGATGATACTGACCTGATTCCAACAGGCTACCTAGAGACAGGCTACATCAGGTACAATACGCTAGAGCCTAAGAACTTTAAGCGTCTTGTTGCTCGTGGTGATTTCGAGTATGGGTCTATGACCCTTGAAACAGTTACTGCTGATGGTACTGAGTACGACGTAGTTGCATACGATGCATCCGTCCCACCAGTTGAGGTAACTACATCTAACCCACAGGAAGCGCAAGAGTATCTAGCCTACAAGTTTATCCTATACCGTGACGGGGACGAGCCATCACGAGGCCCAGTAATGAAGGGCTACCAGGCTAAGGCGACTATCGCCACACCTCGCCAGCGAGTAATGAGATTCCCCGTCTATTGCTATGACGTGGAGACAGACCGATACAATGTACAGGTAGGGTATGAAGGCAGAGCCTTCGATAGAATTGCCCAACTAGAATCCATTGAGGAAAATGGTGACGTTGTAACATGGCAAGACTTAACCACAGGTGAGTCACGCCAGGCTGTCATTGAACAAATCTCTTTCACCCGCCTCACACCTCCAGACCGTGGCTTCACAGGTTATGGTGGTGTCATTGATATCACGATTAGGACCGTATAATGTCTTCTGCTCAATGGCTAGGTCTAGCCGTATCCGTCTGCACACTAGTTGCAGCTTTTGCTACATCAGTTCGCTGGTTAGTTAAGCACTACCTATACGAACTCAAGCCTAACTCAGGCTCAAGCCTAAAAGATTCTGTCATTAGACTAGAAGAAAAAGTAGAAATCCTATACCAGATTATGATTCAAAAAGGAAGAGATGATGAACGATGAAGCCTGTTGCCAAGAAAGCCACACCTGCCGCTATTGCTGTCCTTCGACAAGCCACAGCGATAGCACCCTCTCGTTTGAAAGTATCCGATGGACTTCTGCCGTCGAAGAAGCATCTGGCACAGAGTCCAACCAGCGACCATAACACAGGCTTTGCTGTAGATTTAACTCACGACCCTAAGAATGGCATCGACTGCGTCGATATCTTCCAGAAACTTAAGGAAGATAAGCGAGTCAAGTACATGATTTTCAAAGGAAAGATTTGGTCGAAAGAACGTGAAGCAGAAGGCGACCGTGAATACACAGGTAGCAACAAGCATAACAAGCACTTACATATTTCAATCAATGATGGGGCGGGCAATGATACTTCACCTTGGTTCTGGTGGCTTAATCAGCCTAAGGTAATCAATCAGGTGAAGGCGGTACTCACACCATCGCCAAGCAAGAAAACGTATAAGCCTGAAGTATGCACTTGTTGCAAGGCTCATCCGTCAAATCCTACGTCCTAAGGAGGACTTATGAATACAGAGAAACTAGTTGCTATCGCAGGCACATACCTACGTGCAGCTTTCGCATCTGTGCTAGCAATGTACATTGCAGGAGTTACAGACCCTAAGGCATTAGGTTCAGCATTCCTCGCATCACTTGCTGCACCTGTCTTGAAGGCTCTAGACTCTAAAGAGACTGCCTACGGCAAAGGCTCAGAGTAACCATTTAAGGGCCCTAGCAGGCCCATAGACACAAGAAACCCCCCTTCCTAAGGTAATCACCCTAGGTTGGGGGGTCTTTTGTCGTTTCTAAATGTTACTTGATGTCGTCATCGTCGGCTTCGAAGTCCTCGACTAGGTCTTGGAATGCCTTCATATCTTTCTTGAATCGGTACTGTCTGTATCTTTCAATCAGTTCTAAGTAGACATCGCGTACAGCGATGGCTAGTAGTACTCCAAAGAAAACTTCTAACATAGTATCTCCTATAGTATATATATTATATATATAATAACCCCCTTCGGGGGTTTATATTATTATATATTAATATTAATTATACACATAGAATCTGACCGTGTAAGTAAGCGACTTAGGTGTGCCTATTGGCACTGATGTCTGAGTGTGTTATAGTTGGGGAATGATTCAACTTGGAGATTATGAGTTACCTGAACACGTGAGTTACTCAGCGTTCAGTACATACGTTGACTGTGGATATCAGTACTACCTAGGGCGATTGCTTCAGGTACCTGAGGAGCCATCAGTCTGGTCAGTGGGAGGTTCTGCCTTCCATACAGCTACAGAATTGTGGGACTTAGAACATGCTGAATAGTGAACTATGGGCGAAAGCCTGGGCACAAGAGGCTGAAGGCAAAGACCTAACCAACGCACGTGTTGGTGGTCGTGCTACTAAGGCTAACCCAAACAAAGAAGATGTTAACTTCTGGCAATCGACTGGACCTCAATGGGTTCAAGCATACATCGATTGGCGTAAGGCTAACCCTGACTGGAAATTGTGGAAGACACCACAAGGTGCACCAGCAGTTGAGTTGGCTATGTTACCTGAATTTGCTGGCGTGCCAGTCAAGATGATTCTTGATAGGGTGTTTGAAGTCAATGGCGAACTGGTTATCGTCGACTTGAAAACCTCTCAGCAAACACCAACCAATACACTACAACTTGGATTCTATAAGGTCGGAATGTTAAAGACCTTTGGTATCGATGTTAAGTGGGGGACTTATTGGATGGCACGTCAGCACGGTGTGTCTCCTCTTGTTAGCCTCGAGCAGTACACAGAGGATAAACTTGAGTACCTTGTAGCAGGATTTGACAAGGCTCGTAAGGCTGGAATCTTTTTACCGAACACAAACAACTGCCAATACAAATGTGGACTGACAGCACATTGTCAGTTCTCAACGAAGATAGGATAACAAATGGAAGACTGGAAACTGCAAGTCAGTTACAAGACACCTGCTGGGGATATGATTAATATCCGTGCTAATACTGCTGATGAACTCAGCGTGTTACTAGAAGGCATCGGTGATTACTCAACACAAGTAGCAGCCGTACAACGATTGGTTGTCGGTGCATACAACGCAGCCCCTTTGGGGACCACGAGTTCAACTCCAAGCACTACGCAATTCACGTCCTCCGCTCCCAGCCAGGGGCAGGGTCCGTCACTTACACCTCCACCAAGCGCGGTAACTCCATCAGGAACAGCGAGCCCGACGTGCATACACGGAGCGAGAATCTTCCGACAGGGAGTGAGCAAAGCGAGTGGGAAGCCTTACGCTTTCTGGGCATGCCCAACCCCACAGGGAACTCCCGACCAGTGCAAGCCAGTAAACTAAAACGTTGATGAAGGAACGCAGCTACCGACGCACACCACAGAAGTGGCTGCGTTCTTTCTACACAGAAGGGAATGAATCAGGATGCGTACACTTGTCCGCTCAGTTGGTCGTTCCAGTATCGGTGGAGAACCGCTCCCTAGTTGCTTTAAGGCATTCGAAAGTAACAAGATTATCATTAGGCGCTCTGAGGTTTCGATGTTCGCAGCCGCGCCTGGAGTCGGAAAGTCAACTCTAGCACTGGCTTTAGCGCTGAAAATGAAGGTACCAACGCTTTACATTTCAGCAGATACCAACGCACACACAATGGCTATGCGATTAGCCTCAATGATTTCAGGTAAGTCACAGACTGACGTTGAAGCATTGATGAATACAGACCATGGTTGGACAAAGGCAACACTTGCAAAGGGTAGCCACATTGTATGGTCGTTTGAATCAGCACCAACACTACAAGATATTGATGAAGAAGTGCAAGCCTTTGAAGAACTATGGGGTTGCCCACCAACATTGATTGTTGTAGATAACTTAATGGATGTAGCCACCGATGGTGGTGAAGAGTTTGCATCTATGCGTGCAATCATGAAGGAGTTGAAGTATCTTGCGAGGGCTACTAACGCTGCAGTGGTTGTACTACATCACACTTCGGAGGCTGTCCAGGGTAGCCCGTGTCAACCGCGCTCCGCTATTCAGGGTAAGGTTGCTCAACTTCCTGCTCTTATATGCACCCTCGGCGTTGTTGGTACTTCTATGGGTGTTGCACCTGTTAAGAATAGATACGGTAGAGCTGACGCAGGAGGAGGACTCATGACATGGGTTGCCTTTAATCCTGAGTACATGTTCATTGATGATATACCAGAGAATGTTTAAGGAGAAAAATGCTAATGGAAAAGACGCTTAAGATTATGAAGCAAGAAGCATATGTCGAAGGTTGGCAAGATGCAGTAGCTGCATTAACTAAAGAGTACGAAGATAGATTACGTTCAGTCATTGAGAAGTTCGAACTACCAAAGGAATACGAAGTAGATGACGACACGGAAAAGCCACAAGGCTAGAGGTGCAACCTTTGAAACCGACATCAGAGATTGGTTTCGAGCAAATGGATACGATAGTGAACGACTTGCTCGAACAGGTGCAAGAGATGAGGGCGACGTTGTTGTCCGCAAAGACTTCCTTGGAAGCATTGGCATCATCGAATGTAAAGCACCAGGTGCAGGCAACGCCATTGACCTTAGTGGGTGGACGAAAGAAGCACAGATTGAAGCAACGCATTATGCGGAAGCAAGGGGTATCGACCGTGACACCGTCCTCCCAGCGTTACTTATCAAAGCTCGAGGAAAGTCAATAGCAGATTCATATTTAGTATTACGATTAGGAGATGTATTCGGTGAATGATTTGCCCAGCATCAAGGCTGTACTAGAACACTATGGTGCTAGTATGCGTCGTGACCATGGGCAAGTCAACCTGAAGTGTCCGTTCCATGGTGACTCACATCAAAGTGGAACTGCAAACCTAGACGAGAATCTATTTGTTTGCTTTGCCTGCGGTGTACAAGGAAACAGTTTACAAATCATAGCACAACAAGAAGGATGTGACATACGTGGCGCAGCAAAATTCGCAGAAGGAACTCTTGGGCATAGCGTCCAAGCGGTACCAGGAAAGCATCTATCAGGCAGAAGGTTACCTTCGAAGCAGGGGTATAACTCTGGAGGTAGCACGGTTGGCACGATTAGGCGTAGTCGAGGAGCCTGAGCCAGGACACGAACAGTATACTGGCAGACTTAGCATACCTTATGTAACTAAGTCAGGCATTGTGGACATACGCTTTCGCTCACTCAACCCTGCGGTTGAACCTAAGTACATGGGTATGGTGGGTGCGGACACAAAGATGTATAACGTATTAGATATTGAACGAGCAGGCGATTGGATTGGAGTATGCGAAGGTGAACTCGACACCCTTACTATGTCACGATGTGTTGGAATCCCATGCGTCGGAGTCCCAGGAGCAAACTCATGGAAGAAACACTACACAAGATTACTTGCTGACTTCGAGCGCATCTTTGTTTTCGCAGACGGAGACGGACCAGGACGAGAGTTCGCAAACAGTTTGGCAAGAGAACTACCAGTCACTATC
>Ga0315903_10007131_pt1 | contig 14061 bp, 10 predicted proteins | sample LakEriMetagenome_7_FD_203524 | JGI IMG/M metagenome (GOLD analysis project Ga0315903, IMG submission 203524) | Freshwater fungal communities from buoy surface, Lake Erie, Ohio, United States - Buoy 2 MA119 | ecosystem: Environmental > Aquatic > Freshwater > Lake | place: USA: Lake Erie, Ohio...
CCTTATTTGCTCAAAAGAGTTCTTGATGTCCGCAAATGGAGCGAGCGGACTGTAATCGCGCTAACTATGCAAAATGTTGACTCTTATATTTCAGTGAAGCCAAAGCGCAGTTGGTTTGGTTGGCATTTGACCTCTACCAATGATCCTGATCATCCCAACGCAACTTATATTCCGGCAGCAAATGAGGTTGTACGTCGAATTGCAGAAAAACATGGCGGCATCGCAGGTGGGCACATTGGTGATTTGATAGATGCTCCATTTACTGCGCACTTTGTTGGTGGATGTGTCATTGGCCCAGACGCCTCACATGGTGTTGTAGATCCTTATCATCGAGCTTGGAATTATCCGACACTACATATTGTTGATGGCTCAACAATTACTGCAAATCTTGGAGTCAATCCATCTCTGACAATCACCGCGCAAGCAGAGCGAGCTTTATCTTTGTGGCCAAATAAAGGTGAGAAAGATTCTCGCCCACTTCAAGGGGCAGAGTATGAAATGCTTAAGCCAATAGCGCCACATTCTCCATTTGTACCTAAGGGTGCAGTTGGTGAACTAATTATTCGTTAGGAGCACAGATGAGTTCATGGGCCCTTGTGACCGGTGCGACATCAGGAATTGGTGAAAGCTTTACCCGTCTTTTAGCTTCGAACAAATACAACATTGTTCTAGTAGCCCGTGACTTGCCCCGACTCCAAGAAAGAGCGGTTGCACTTGAAGCGAAATATGCAATCAAAACCCATATTATTCAAGCAGATCTTGCCACTGATGAAGGTTGTCTAAGGGTTGAAAAGCACATTCTTGAAAACCAAGTGGATGTTCTAATCAATAACGCAGGGTTTGGTACAAGTAAAGCGTTCACAATGTCGACACTAGATATTGAACAGCAATTGCTAGATGTATTGGTCCGCACGCCTATGCGCCTTATGCATGTTGCATTGCCACTTATGAAGGCGCGAAACAATGGAATCGTCATCAATGTTTCATCAGTCGCTGGTTACATCGCAGGTGGCACTTACAGCGCGTCAAAGTCATATCTGACTGTTCTGACTGAATCTCTACACACAGAGCTTGCTGCAACAAATGTGAAGATCAGCGCTCTGTGCCCAGGCTTTACTCGCACTGAATTTCATCAGCGTGGAAAGATGTCGATGAAGGGGTTACCTAACTTCTTGTGGCTTAATTCTGATCGATTGGTTGAACAATCATGGCGTGATGCGCTCAAAGGTAAAGCGGTGAGCGTTCCAGGATGGCAATACAAGCTTCTTGTCTTTATTGTTCAGACTTTGGTGCCACGTTCGATTGTTAGAAAAGTTGGTATGAACATCAGGGTAAAGCAACGAAAGTAGCGGTCATACATACCGGACTCACGGCGGGTTATCAGCCTTCTTTAAGGGCCTAATAGATAGTATTGCCTCATTACTACGAAAGGCATATAAATGTTCCGTAAGATCGCATCACTTTCTGTAGCGCTTGTGGTTGCCGGTGGCGTCATGATCGCAGTACCTGCAGATGCAGCCGTCAAGATTTCAAATGGCGTTGCATGCAAGAAGTCAGGACAAACAACAAAGACAAGTGGCGGAACCTACCGTTGCGCAAAGAATCCATTAGTTTCCAGTAAGAAATTAACCTGGCTATCTATGGATTGTTTAACAGCTGCAAATGATGCGGTTAAAGCCCGTAAGACATCTATTACAACAATTGCGAACTTCAAAGCACAGCTTCCTGTTATCGATCTTGGCATTACAACTGAGATGGCCAACAAAGCAGAGATTCAAGTAAAACTGGATGAGGCGAATACTCGTTTAGTGGCAGCACAAGCAAAGTTAGCGGCCGCAACAACAGATGCTGATAAAAAGATTTTGACATCCGCGGTTGGTTCATGGACATCTGCTGCACGTGCATATGCAAGCAAGATTCGCAATATTGATCTCACCATCAGAAAATTAGAATCAGCAAAGCTTGCTGCAACCAATAAGCCGGCAGAGCTTGCTGCAAACGTTGCCGATGCACGTGCAAGTGCAAAGCTAATTTGTACCAAGGGGTTCTAAACCTAGCGTTTCTAAGCGAACTACTTAACAAAAGCCCCGTTGCCAATACAGGTAGCGGGGGTTTTGCATCTAAGGGAACCCCTATCCCCTTAGCTTCATAGTGTTCCTACTCTAGATACATGCGCACATTGCGTCTTTTGGCTCCAATGTTGTTTGGGGTCGCATTAATTGTGCACCAAAGCTTTCAGGGTTTTTGGAGTGACTTGATTCTTTTCAATGTAATTCCAATTGCTTGCATACTTTCAATTCTTTTAGCGCCTCGCATCAACAACAAATGGGCAAAGCCCTTGACCGCCTTAGCGATCGGGAGCTGGAGTCTAGGTTCCGTAATGGCAACCACGAGCTCTTACATCGAAATATCAGCATTTCTATCAAACTTTTCTGATGTGCTGTACTTATTTTTCTATCCCCTTGCTCTACTTGGAATGCAACTGCTGATTTCGATCCAACAAAGACTGACAATTCTTGAGCTAGTGGATGCCTCGATTTTTGGGCTAGGCTTAAGTACTTTAGGGGCTGCCTTTGCGCTGCAGCCCTTGCTTCCACACTTTGAAGGCGATCTAGACCAATCCTTTTTGGCTATCTTCTATCCAGTCGCGGACTTAATTTTGTTTTGCTTCATCATCGCAACAGTGGTGATGCAAGGTTTCTCTGTACGTGGTTTGCTCCTTACAATTGGAGTTTGCATTTACGCCGTCACCGATTTTATTTTCTTATGGCAGAACTTAAACATGAACTACGTCTTTGGATCATTAGTCGACTACGGGTGGTTGCTTGCCTTCGTTATCATATCTGAGAGTGCCTGGCACTCAGGAACTGATAACTCCGCCAAAAATGGTGTAAGCCCGATCTTGATTACCATCTCGGTTTTCTTAAGTGCAACTCTTCTTGCACTCCTTGCTACTGCACCAGATAAATTCCTACATTTCATTTTAATTCCGGCAATTGGAACGCTGGCACTTGCTTTTATACGGATGAGTATTGCATTACATCAGGCACGCAACATCGGACAAGAAAGAGTTCTAGCCAGAACTGATGAATTAACCACACTTCCCAATAGAAGGCGCTTGATCTCTGAAATACAAAATTTTGCTGCTCGTACAGGATCACTTCTGCTTCTAGACCTGGATGGATTTAAACCTGTAAACGATAGTTATGGTCATGAAGTCGGAGATAAAGTCTTGCAGCAGGTAGCGCAAAGATTTAGCCGAGCTTTACCCAGCAACGCCTTACTTGCACGATTGGGTGGGGATGAATTTGGGATATTAGTTGACGGTTCTAATGAATCGGTGATGGAAATTGCATTAGCCCTGCGGGGTACGCTTTCTTATCCATTTGTTATTGACGGCCATGAAATAAGCATCGGCGTCAGCATCGGTATCGCAGACAATGATGGGGCTGATGATTTGTTGCTACGAGCTGATAATGCGATGTATTCGGCTAAGCGCCAGGCATTGGGGGTTTGTCAGCTTTAATCTCCTGCAAACGGGCAAGTGCTTCATGACGTTCAACGGCATGATCAACGATTCGCTCCGGATATCCCTTGCTATATCCATCTAAAAACAACCATGGCTCATGAATTTCAGAGGCCGATAAGTGCGACAATTCTGGAACATATCTACGAATGTAATCTCCATTTTCATCAAAACGTCGGCCTTGTTCAATGGGATTAAAAACTCGGTAATAAGGCGATGCATCGGTCCCACACCCCGCGGTCCACTGCCAACCATGTGCATTTGATGCAACATCGTAATCAACTAAGTGCTCTGCAAAAAATCTTTCACCAAGTTGCCATTCAAGGTGCAGATCTTTAACTAAGAATGAAGCTACGACCATACGTGTTCGATTGTGCATCCATCCTTCATGAACAAGTTGTCGCATCGCAGCATCCACAAATGGGTATCCCGTCTTGCCTTCGCACCACGCTTTAAATTGTTTGCCTGGCTTGTCATATCGCATCTGGGCGAACTTTGGTGCGTAATACTCAATGTCCGTCATTGGGTTGTTGAATAAAACATCGGCGTAAAATTCGCGCCAAGCAATCTCTTTCCTAAATGTGTCATGGGCTTTACTCTCACCAAGATTTTGAAGCAGTGTGCGCGGATGAATCTCGCCAAATTTTAGGTAGGAACTCATTTTTGAGGTTCCATCAATTGATGCGAAGTTTCTATTCTCATCGTAAGAATCTAGACCTTTGCTAGTGAACTCCTTGAATCGTTTCAGTGCGGCAGCTTCGCCTGCTTGGATCACAGTTACGCCGTCAGGCATCGGAAAATCTGGAAAAGCACGGTACTCAGGGGTTGGGTCGACACAAGTAAATTTCTTTGGCGTAACGGCAGGGGCACGCCATCCATGTGCTCTCCATCCTTTGTAGAAAGGTGTGTAGACCTTGTATGGAGTTGCATCAGAAGGCTTTAACACTCTACCGGGTGAAACTGCGTATGGACTTCCTGTTCGAATCAATGTAATTCCGGCTGCTTCTACTTTTGCATCCCGTGCAGCACCATATCTTTCATATTCTGCCGAAATATGAACTTGTTCGACACCGTACTTTTTGATTAATGCTGACAAAACTTCTACTTGATCACCTTCAATGATATGAAGTTTATTTCCAAGAGATTCGTCTAAAGCTCGAAGTGATTGACCCATATATGCCAACAGTTTGGCGCCGGCCTCTTTGATCTGCGCCTTATCCAAAATGAATAGGGGAATTACTTGATCCGATGATTCAATTGCGGCTAATAATGCCGGATGATCACTGATCCGAAGGTCACGACGAAACCAGATTATTGAAGTTTTTGGCGATGACATGGGATGATTAAATCATCATGCAGGAGATAAAGCGCTTCCAAATCCGAGGAGTTCCCGGTGAGGTTGTCCGCACCCGTTTCGGTAATCGAACCGTTGATCATTGGACGCCACGTGGAGGCAGTGACCACCTGTTAATCGCACATGATGGTCAGAATGTCTTTGACGGAAAAACATCTACTCATCGCGGGCAAACGTGGAAAATGGCACAAACAGCGATCAATGTAGCAACCGCGGAAGGAGTAAAGCCACCAACAATCATTGGGGTGTGGCACAGCTCAACTAAAGAGGATCCATGGGGCCGCGCTAAGGATTTAGCACCTGAAAAATTCTTTACACCTGATTCTTTTGTAGATCCACGTTGGGCGATCAATGATCCAACTGTGACTCTTCATTCCGATGCATATTTGAATCAGATTTTTAATGAAATTGTTCCGGCGATCGTGGCGCCTCACTCCTCTGAAAAAACTGCAGTTATTGGCTCCAGTATGGGTGGTTTAGCAACACTTTATGCAGCGATCCAACATCCAGATAAGTTCTCAACTGCACTCGCACTCTCACCGCATTGGATTATCAGTGATGAATTTTTTGCACGATCCATGGTCGAAGCATTGCCGAACACACATAAAATTTGGATGAGTCGCGGAGATAAAGGTTTAGATAAAGAGTATCCAGCACTGCAAAACTTTGTAGATGATTTAATGAGAGCACGGGGATTTTCAAAGAACTTTGAATCCAAGGTTTACAAGCGAAGTGGTCACAACGAAAGGTCTTGGGCTAAGTACTTGCACGAACCTTTACGTTTTTGGCTCAGTACTTAATTTGAAACTTTAGGATTTTTGAAGATCCAATTTTTTGATTAGAACCTCGTGCCACCGCCATTAATTCAAGGTTTGAGCCATTCTTGTACTCTCTCGGGTCAAGGAATACTCGGTGGAGCCCATTAGCAGTAGTCATATCTTTAAATGTGCGACGATCCGAGGTCCCCAGAAACCTCCAACGTTCTCCAGCTTTTCTAACAAGAAATGAAACTTCCACATAATCATCCCCGACAACGGATGCTGACAACTGCAGTAGCTCTTCTGTCAAAAGGGTTTTACTTATTTTCCTAAGGCTAACGACGGGGCTCTGCGCCGGTGAATGTTTCTCATTGGCTTTCAAAACACAATAGGTGCGCGGTTGCAGAGCTAGAGTTAAATTCGAAGTTACTTTGCAATCACCATTAAGAATGGTCCATGCCGTATTCAATGTAGATACCTTGAAGGTTGGATTAGCAAGGACATCAGTGCCATTAAAGGCCACAACATACTCCTGGCCATTTGCAAATCGTGAAACTACAAAGCTTCCGTTGTCAGCAAATCGGATCTGTTGTACTCCATTGCGCAAAGCAGGGTTGGCGGCAATCACCTCTTGCAATGTTGTAATCTGATTTTGTAGAGGATTTGGTACGTCAAATGAACTTCTAGTTCCGATAGATGTCGAACCAATTCGCTCAGCACTCTGCCATTGAGGTACCAAGGTTGGGAACATATCTTGGCGAGCCTCTTTGTCTCCGCCAAAGCCAATCATCCCGACTTCATCGCCGTAGTAAAGGACAGGCCCACCTCTTAATAGAAATAACATCGCATTTGAAAGCTTCGCTCTGTCTAAAAGTTTTTCTGTTTCATTGCTTGAAACGCCGGCGCGAAGAAAGAGCCCAACTCTTCCCATGTCATGGTTTCCAAGAAATGTGGCTAATTGATAAGCATTTGATGTTGGTGTTGTGTATAGATCATCTGAATTGAACAGACTTACAAGCGCTTGGCTTGAGTCGCCCGACCGCGCAAAACCAACAACACTTTTCTGAAAGGCAAAATCTAGAAGAGAAGGGGCTTGCTTGCTGCGAATAAAGCTAGATAGAACAAACGGGTCTCCATCATAAACCTCACCAAAAATAGGGAAGTCGGCTTTACCCTTTAACTGTGCAACTTTTTGTATTTTTGGAATTACGGTTTGCCAAAAACTTGGATTGACATGTTTTAGTGTATCGATACGCAATCCATCAATATCAAAGTTATTAATCCAATAACTCCAAATATCAATCCAACCTTGCACAACTTCTGGCTTCTCTGTGAAAATGTCATCTAGGCCGTAAAAATCTCCATCCAACGATGACTCTCCATTAAATGAAGAGTTTCCGCGATTGTGGTAATTGGTTAGGTCGTTTAGCCAGGAAGGATTTTTTATCTTCTCATTAGATGGATCGACATAAGGAATGCGTGGAAAGGATTTAGTAATTGAAAGTTTAGGGAAAATTTCTTTTCCAGCCATTTTCTTAGCATCAAAAACTTTTCCCTTCGCATCCCTATAGGGAAAATCATTGCTTCCTACGTAACCATATTCACTATTTTGATAGCGAATAACATCAGCAGTGTGATTAGCAACTACATCAAGAATTATCTTGATCCCAGCTTTATGAGCCTCAGCAATTAAAGCCTTGAACTCATCCTCTGTCCCCAAGTGTGGATCTACGGTCATGAAATCCAAACCCCAGTATCCGTGGTAACCAGAAGAGTTTCCCTGATAAACGATCTGTTTTACTGGTGGAGTAATCCATATAGAAGTGAAACCCATCTTCTTTATGTAAGGAATTCGATTTTTTAGCCCTGCAAAGTCACCGCCATGCCACCAACCAATGTCATTCGGCACATAGCCGCCTGTGAGCTTTCCCTGGCTAGCTCCACCATTGTCATTACTTGGATCTGCATTTTCAAATCGATCAGTCATTACGAAATAGACTGATTCATCGCTTTGTCCGCCTCGTATTGCTGGTTTGAAAAGAGTCTCGACACTTTCACTTGCCACAGTAGGCAGAGGCAGCAATGTCAAAGTGATTGATAGTGCTAAAACTGAGATTGGAAACTTCATCGAACTACCCAGATAGCTTGTGCTGCCTCTTGGCAGCTAAAGTTCAAGGTCTTACCCTTTTGTTTGATTCCATAAAGAGTCTTGGAAATCTTAAACTCAAAATCTTTGATGTCAACCTCTACGCCAGTACGCGAAACAAAGACAATAATATGTTGTTTCTTTGATTGGCGCGAAAAGATTACATAGTCATTCTCTACTGCAAGCCACCTAAGTCCGCCGTTTACAAATGCATCATTCTCTTTGCGAATAGCAACCAGCTTCTTAACTTCCTTTAGAAATTCATGATCCCAGGCACTTCTATTCTCCCAGTTGATTGTCCGTCTACCATCTTCACCACTGGTGCCTTCCAAGCCAATTTCATCGCCGGCATAGATCGAAGGAACACCTGGATATGTCAGGAGCATTGTCATCGCAGAAAGATGTGCGTCAACATCGCCACTTACGACAGTTCTAAATCGCGCTGTATCGTGGCTATCAAGTAAAACCATACTTGCAACAACACTTCGCCAAGGTACCGATGCGTTGAATTGCTTCATACTGTTAACTAATTGATGGCCATTAATCTTCGGCATTTCAAATGGAAGTCCCTGAAAGCCACCACCGATCTGATTATTTCCATTAATCCAGTTCCACAAAGGGCGCATGAAGCCTTGATAATTCATTGCCCCGTGCCAACCCGTTCCATCCAGATCGCTAGCAAAGAAATCTCCGTTTTCAGCTACCAACCATGCTTCGGGGTTTGTTTCATCCATGGCTTTTCTAATTCCATGCATAACCTCGTCGTGGAGATCATCCTTTCCTAGTTTTCCTGTCATATTGCCAACGTCAATTCGCCAGCCTGACATTCCAAATTTCGGGCCTATCCATTTTTTAACAATGGAGTTTTTTCCAGAGTACATCTCTTCACGTAGGGCTTTGGAATTAAAGTTCAACTTAGGCAAAGAAGCTAATCCCCACCACCCCACATAACCATGTGGAACCGACTTATCCCAATAGAAGTATGTGTGTTCTTTTGAACCTTTATTTTTTAGCGCTTTAGCTAGCCAAGGATGACCTGCACCGCAGTGATTTGAGGTTAAATCACCCATGATTTTGATTCGCGATTTTTTTGCTTTTTTTACTAAGGATTCAAGAGCCTGGTCTCCGCCTAAGTATGGGTCTACCTGATCAAAACTGGAAGCGTCATATCTATGGTTTGAGTTTGAAGGGAAAAAAGGAGTGAAATAAATTCCATTTACACCTAGATCACTAATATGATCTAAACGCTGCTCAACCCCCTTTAAATCACCGCCGAAAAATTCAGAACCTGTGTACTCGCTTCGGCCTTGTGGAAGTTCATTCCATTCACGATGGTGTGCCCAACTAGGAATTTTTGATATCTGCCCAGAACGTGCAAATCTGTCTGGAAAAACTTGATAGAAGACTGAGGATCGAATCCAATCTGGGTAACGTGGAACCGCCACAATTTTAAAGTCGCTATTGCTATGCACATCGTGATCAGAAAGCCCGAAAGCATTGAGCCATTCGTATTTACCTTTAGCTACAAATACAAAGCGGTAGATCGTGTGAAGATTTACGACTTTAATCTTTACTTGTAACCAAACTTCATTTTCATCCGATTTTGCAAGGTTCAACTCGTAACTTCTAGGTTCACCATCTTCATAAACTCGAATAAATGATTTCTCGAAGTGATAACTTTTAGGCACGCGAACTTTTAAGGTGATTGTTTGACCTATCTCAGGGGCTGCATTGCTAACGTAGACCTCGCTCCCATCATGATGTGGGTGAAGAATCACGAAGTTGTCACCTATCCCTTTACAGACCCTGCAGTGAGTCCATTAATAATGTACTTCTGCAGAGAAAGGAAGATAATCACAATGGGAATTGAGGCGATAATTGAGCCAGCCGCAAAAGGACCCCAATTTTGTGAATACTGACCGCCAATAAATCCTTGCAATCCAACAGCAACGGTTCGACTATCCATATCAACCAAGAAAAGTCGAGCGAGAATGAATTCGTTGAATGTTCCAATGAAACTCAACAAGCTAACGACCGCTAAGACAGGAGCTGCTAAAGGCACAAATATGAGCCAATAAGTTTGGACCGCACTTGCTCCATCCACTCTGGCTGCCTCATCTAGTTCTATTGGAATCGAATCCACGAAACCCTTGAGCAACCAAATATTCACACCCATGGCGCCACCCATATAAACAAGAAGTAGGCCTGGTTGAGTTCCAAGACCAATTGAAGGTGCAAATGTGTAAACACGTTCCATGATCACATAGACCGCAGAAAGTGCTAAAAGTGCAGGAAACATTTGCACTAACAAAAGTAGCTTGATTCCTGAACGCTTACCTTTAAACTTCAAACGACTAAATGCGAAGGCTGATGCTGCACCGACAACCACTGACAAAACGGCCACTGTCCCTGCTATAACAAGTGAGTTTTTCATCCAAGTTAAGTATGGGATCGCAGGGTCATTAAAAAGCCTCGAAAAGTTTGTAAATGATCCCGAAGTTGGAATAAAGGATGTAACTTGCAAACTTCCTGTTGGGTTAAATGAAGAAATGATTACAAGGTAGATTGGGAACAAAGCAAAGAAAGATACAAGGATCGCGACTGCGTGTCGCCATAAATTGCCTGTCAACCATTTGTTCATGAGAAACTATCCAATACCTTAGATTTGCGAACGCCGTACAAAGAAATTGCCGCAATAATTGCAAATATCACTACCGAGATAGCACTTGCTAAACCTAAATTCTGTACATCTCCCACAAATGCGATCTTGTAGGTATAACTAATCAAAATATCTGTGGCACCAGCGATGTCACCATCAAGTGGACTGCTTGGTCCACCGCCTGTGAGCAGGTAAATCAAATTGAAATTATTGAAATTAAAGGCGAAAGATGCAACCAATAATGGCGCTACCACTTGCAACAGCAAAGGCAAGGTAATTTTTGAAAATATTTGGCGAGGATTAGCCCCATCAATGGCTGCTGCTTCCGATAAGTCGGCAGGTATGGCTTGCAGGGCTCCGCTACAGATTAGATAGAAATAAGGGAATCCCAACCACAGATTAACAATGATTACTGCCGTTCTGGCAAAGAGTGAGCTCTGGAACCAGGCAATGTCAGTCCCAAACAAGTTATTGATGGCACCAAATTCGGTATCAAACATGCCTCCCCAAATCAAGATACTCATGATGCTTGGCATGGCATAAGGCAAAATAAAAATTGATCGATAGATTCGTCGACCTCGTAATGGTCGATTCATAGCTATTGCCAGAAGAAGGCCAAGAGAGAACTGAGTAAGAACAGTCAAAGAAGCAAAAATCATGGTCCAGGTAAAGACTCTTAGCAACGGCTCACGAATCTGGCTGTCGGTGAAAAGACTTGCATAATTAGAAAACCAAATCGGAGAACGCCATCCTGGCTGCAAAATGTCAGTTGGGTTTGAGTTGTCAGAATAATTGCCCCGGCCATTATCTGAATATGTGCGCCCATCAATCAGATTCAAAAATGTGTCGCTGGAACTCTGATATTCCAAAACTTGGCGTTTTACAACACCAATATCTGAGCCCTCCATAATTACAAAAAATTCATCCTTGTACTTAAATCGAGTTGATGAAAGCTCTAAATCTAGACCGCCCCGTTCGGAATCTTGAATAGAAACAAAGCCAGGGGCTGATGTTGCAACGCCATCACTATTTAGTTCCAAATCTCCTGGAAAGAAATCTGTCTTGCTTTCAGATGTTGAAACAAAGTACTGCTGATTCAATATATCTGAAGCCAAAATCGCCAGATCTCCAGATCCGTTTCGGCCCACTACGACATCAAATGAAGTTCCAGCTTCATCGCCTTCTACACCCAATAGTTTTATTTGAGCAATAGATTCATCTTTGGAAATATAATTTCCATTTTGATATTGAAAAGTTGACATCACTACTGTGTAGACAATAGGACCGATTACGAATGCGAATAGAAAGAGCATTCCCGGCAAAAGAAACTTGAATGGCACAGATACATCGGTTAAATAAACAACTGCTATGGCAACCAGAGAAATAGCCAAAAATGCTGCGATTTCATACTGCTTTTGGGCAAATGCGCTTTGAATCAAAAGTCCCAGAATGGCAGATACCAAAGCGACCACAAGGTACTTGGCTGATTTAGTAACTTTTTTTAAGTATAGAACTTTCACTTTTTCCTAACTACATTTTGTTAGAGAGAAAAACTATCGGGCGAGAAAAGCTCTCGCCCGATAGTTTTTTCATTCCTAAGGATTGGCTTATAGATCCTTAACGCCTGCTGCGATGTTTAACTTGAAGAAGTTATTCATCTTTGTAGCCTCAGACTTTGGATCCTTGCCATCAACTAGAACCGCTGTCCAGAATGCTGGAAGTAGATCCCAGTATGACTTTGAGCCAGTTGTACCGTTGAGGATTGCGCCGATTTCTGGGATACCGGCGAGTGTTGCTGCCTTACCAAAACCAACCTGAGCTGCAGTTAGGTCTGCACTCTGTGCACCCTTTTCTGCAGGTGGGCGTAGTTCAAGTGACTGGTAGCGAATCGCGCCTTCAGTTGAAGCAAAGAACTTCACTAGAAGATCCTTTGCGCCAACTTCAACTCCACGCTTTGCAGCGTATGAAGTAAGAAGAGCACCACTTACTGAACCAAACATCTGGCCATATGTGCCGGCCTTGATTCCTGGTACTGGCATCAAATTCATCTTGAAACCCTTGTAAACATAATCTTTCCACTCCCAGTTACCAATCACTGCAAATGGAACCTTGCCTGCAAGGAATGCATCCTTACATCCTGCATCTGATGCTGGGAAGAAGCCAGTGCTCTTACCCTTTGCATCAAGTAGGTATGTCTTGATGTTCTTTGCTAGATCTGTTGGGTTGATTGGGTCAACGTTTGTAACAACCTGACCGTTCTTCATACGGAATGCAGATCCACCAAGTGCTGAAAGAACTGAGTGTGCACCCCATGAAGTTCCGCCACCAGCGATGCAAAGACCTGAAGTTAACTTCTTGCTTGTCTTGTTGGCCTTGTAGTAATTGACCATGTCGCCAAGAGTCTTTGGTGCTGACTTAACAAGCTTGGTGTTGTAAATCATTGCAACGTTGTTCACATCAAGAGGAACTCCGTAGACCTTGCCCTTGTAAGAAAGATCGAAGAAGTTATTTGCAGTAAAGCGTGCACGAACAGCACTAGTTAAAGTAATTGGAGCTAGCTTTCCATTCTTAGCGCCAGTTGGAACCCAAGAGTTCGCACCGACAATAATGTCTGGGCCAGTTAGGTCTGTTGCGTTATCTAGTGCAGTCTTTAGTGCATCAAAGCTTGAGAAAGTTGTGACTTTTACAGTGTATCCACTGACCCAGTCGCCCTTAGTTTCAAATACCTTCTTTAGGTTTGGTCCACGAGTTTCATCGGCCCAAACTGTAATTTCTTTATCGACAGCATATGCAGTTGGTGCTACCAACCCAGATACTGCGATTGCGGCAGCGGCAACAACGCCGACTATGCCAAAACGCTTTTTGCTCATTCATTTCCTCCAAGGATGAAGTTTCCTGCACGAAAGTGCACGATGTTTAGGTGTATTCCACTCCTACTTCAGGGCATTGGCAAACAATTGGGAGGGTTTTCTGGCTCTTTTGACGGGTTTTTATCCAATCGTTATAAAGCAATCTCGTTGCATGCTCTTTTGCAGGCGGGGCCTACAACTCGCTCGTAGGCCCTAATTGGGGTTCGATAGGGCTATGCCAGACGAGATTGTTTCCCGCGATGAGATCCGTGCCATGCGTCGCTCCTATAGCGACGCGGGTTTAGAAACACTACCCAGTAATCCTTTTGAAGCTTTTGCACTGTGGTTAAAGGATGCACATGAAAATCCAGTCATTGTTGAAGCAAATGCAATGGTGTTATCGACTGTCACTGCAGATTCACAGATCAATACGCGAACAGTTTTGTTAAAAGATATCTCGGATGGCGGATTTACATTCTTTACAAATTATCAATCTCGGAAAGCTCATGGCATCGAGTTAAATCCAAATGTTTCTTTGTTGTTTCCTTGGTATGCAATGGAACGACAGGTCTCGATTAGTGGAGTTGCAGAAAAAGTTTCTGAACAAGAATCTGATGAATACTTTGCGACTAGACCTTGGGGTTCACAAATTGGGTCTTGGGCAAGTGCGCAGTCATCTCATCTTGCATCGCGTGAAGAGTTAGAACAACGTTTTGCAGGTGCTGCCGAAAAGTGGCCCGAAGGAAGCACGGTTCCTCGTCCTGCACAT
>Ga0315903_10007134_pt1 | contig 14058 bp, 34 predicted proteins | sample LakEriMetagenome_7_FD_203524 | JGI IMG/M metagenome (GOLD analysis project Ga0315903, IMG submission 203524) | Freshwater fungal communities from buoy surface, Lake Erie, Ohio, United States - Buoy 2 MA119 | ecosystem: Environmental > Aquatic > Freshwater > Lake | place: USA: Lake Erie, Ohio...
TGGTCAAATCCTTTTTAGTAAAATAACCGTAAAAGCTCATTACACCAAACAATATAGCACCGCTCATGAAAGCTGAAACAATACTGCCCATGTTGTAAACGATAAAGATAGTGGAAAAGCTCAGACCCATTAGTGCAGCAAAACCATGCAGAAATAACTGAAGTGTGGGTTTGCTCATAGACTCAAAGGCAAATCCCGCAACAAGGATAGCTACCAATGGAGCGAATATCACTACCCATTTCATAGCACCTGTAAAGAAGAAAGCCATCAGCGCAGGCGAGCTAGATACTAAAAAACTAACGATCATACTGGTCAAAACCGCTAACGCCATCTGACCATAGACTCGACCCATGGCAGAGTTAATGGCTGTGGCCGATCTATAAATACCGGTTTGTAGTGTATCTGAATACATTTTGAACTCCTTGTAGTTGCTATATTGTAAATTATACAGTAAAATATTTACTCAGTCAATGACAGAGACTGCCAAAAACCTGGAGTTTTTCCAGTGTTTAATAAATACGCATATAAAGGTAACACGCCATGCTACACATCATCAAAGATCTATCAGATAACCTATTGAACCTGATCAAGGACGATCCTGTGCGTCCAGAACTGACCGCGGATTTTCGAGTCAATGAAAACTCAAAAATCTTCGTGCTCACAGATGATGAGACCCGAGAACCCCTGGCTGTGACCTGCGTGAAATTCCTGGACCAAATTCCCCAGAACGTAGATGAACTAGCAGATCTAGCTGTGAACACCAATACCGCGGTGTTTTATACCATATGGAGTTATGCTCAGGGCGCGGGTCGTAGATTGATCCAAGAAGCACAGGCAGAGATCAAGCGAGAAAAACCCGAAGTAATGACCTATGTTACGCTGAGCCCCAAGACTGAAATGGCTAGGAAATTCCACTTGAAAAACGGTGCGGAAGTCTACAGGGAAAATCCTGATACAGTGAATTATCTGTATAGATAATCAAGCAGTGTAGGTCTTGACCACAGGCTCCCACTGATCGCTGCCTCGATCGGTCATCTGTTCAGCTAGTCTGTTGGCCATTAATTGGCACTCTTGGCGTTGATCAGCTCTGAGTCTGCGACCCGAAAGATCCTGAGACTTCACAGTCTGACCTGTGCGTAGATTACGTGCCATGGGTAAGATATATTGCATCATACAGATATTTATACGAAATGCTTGACTATGACCGCAGTGGCCAGCCAAACCCAAACAGTGTTAAATGCCACCAGCGAAGGCAAGAGTTTTTCGTTGGATGCCCAGATCAGCGTCAAACTGGTTAGAGCTGCTAGGATATAGAACTGCCAGATCTGTATGCCAAACACCAATCCAGGAATGATTATAATAGCCTTGGCGCACCACGAAGCTGCTTCTACCACATTATAGGCACGCCAGTATTCGCGGGTAAACCACATACGATAACAGGCCACGACCTTGCGCCATCCTGTGAGTAGATACACTGAGCCTATCAGCAGAATCCATACAGCAAAAGTCCAGGTCAGTTGTTCTAGAGTCATTAGGGTTTAAACCATATCATAGTGACTAGGCAGAACACTACTACACCCCACAGGGTATACCCGGCCCATGCATCTTGTTCTTGTTCTGTAGGCTGAGTTTCATCTTGGATTTTTTTCCAGCCAAATTCTTCGCTGCGATCTTTATCGGGATCGTACTCGACATACTGTTGATAGGCATTACGGCGCATGTTTTTTATTCCTTTTATCTGTTTTGATCTGATAGATATAAGACACTGTGCAGACACTGATGATCAGTAGAGTGGGCACTAAGATTAATAGGGTTATCATATTTTTTAATTGCTTTTAAGTTGTTCGATAGTCATAGAAATAATATCACCAAAAATGACACCAGGATCACAGGAATGCTTAGTGTAGTGATCCACATGAATAAGCGAAACAGAAATTGATCTACGGGGTCCATCACATACTTATGACGGAGTCGCGGAGCGCAAAATTTTTTTTAGCGAAGCGCAGCGCAGATTTTTGATAAAGCTGCGAAGCAGCGCAGAGCGCAAAAACGGTAGCGTTTAATCTGTGGCCCCGGAAGTCTAGGACTACGGTGCAGCCTAATGTGAGTGAGGCGTTAGTCAAACAGTGTTCTTACGATACGCGATTGTTCTGGATACTTCATCAGCCATATATCAGCGTATAAAGGACTATGAAACAACAGCCACCAATCTGAAGGTATTGCAGAATTATAGACTTCAGTGTTGACATAGCTGCGCGGCCAATAATTGACCCAATCGCTCCAAGACAATAGTAATTGCTGCTGCGATCTTTGGAATTGCTCAAGATACACGATAAGCATATTGTTATTTACTAGTATCACTAAATAACTATACAACAGGGAGGGCAGCTATGTTAAACTACAAGCGAGCCAAACAGATGTGTCATATGGAGAATCCTCCTAACTGACAGACTGCGACGATTACTGTTGAACTACTATAGCGTCTAGGACGCACGAGTGCCCTAATAAACTATTAGGGCTTTTTTATGAACTGCGGCCCCAGGTGATTCTAGCCCATATGCGATCGTAGACATAGAATGAAGTCATCCATACAGCATTGATGGCTAGAGTGGGGATTAAGGCTGATTCTAGGCTTTGACCTGTTATCAGTAACATTATATAGGTAGTGATCAAAACCCATATACGGTATATGACAGTTTTGACTAGGCTACGAGTGCGAGTTTCATAGATCATACAGTATGTAGCCCGAAATGGGTTCTAGGCGTAAAAAAATTGCCGCGCAAAAAATTTGGGTGGAGTACTTTTCATTCTTGGGTGGTGATTTTAGACCCCTTACCAAAAATTAGCTAGTTAGTACACACTAGCTTATATACCGGTCACCCCCTCAGCACCGGTCACTCTGGCCAGGTCGCCTCTGTTCAGGTCTCAGGTGTCCCGCACAGATCCTCTCTGCTGCGTCATCCCAATTGGGGATCTGATCGAATAGGCTTTGACCTCGCCTCAGGTCTGGATCATAGGGCCGGTCTCTAGGATCCCACGTAGCGCAGCCCGTGGTACTAGCTGCTGCTAACACGATCAATAAGATCAGCAGCGTAGGTTTTGCTAGTGACATCATCGTCTAGGTTCTCCCAAATGTATTCCTGTATCATTATCTCTACTATGCCCTGTGCGTCTCTGCGATCACGGCTGCTCATAGCAGCCATTACTGCCATCAGCTGTTGATTGCTGGCGCAGGCCCAGAGTAGATCAGCGATCTTCTGCTGCCGAGTATTGAGTCCCTGTATCTCAATCATAGCTGCTCCACGTGCTTGCAACGACCACGGAATGTGTACCCAGGACAGGTACAGCTTTTGTCCTCTACATTAACTGTGTAGGAGTTGCCCTTTGAGCCTTTTACAGTTAGAACCATTGGCTCTGGGTTCTTGTTGAGTTCCCGGAATGGGTTGTCTTTGAGCGGTTCGAACCGGCGGCCGCGTCTGTCGATCTTGAGTGTGCCTTTGAGGACGCGGATCTCTGCAGTGCCCCAAGGCCTGTAGGCAACCACTCTATCCCCGTCGAGCAGGTAGTCGTGGTTGGGTTGCTTAGCCACATCACGCCACTCTGTGATTTCACGTACTGCCTCCATTAGTCCAACCTCGATCCAGCGTAGGCTTCAAAGCCATACTTCTTGAACACAGCCGCAGCAGCTTCTGCACCTGCTTCCAAGGTGTCCACGTTCTGGCACCCGAACTTAGAGGGGTTCCACATCTGCAGTCCGCCTGAGTAGCTAGGACGGATCCCAGCGGCTTTCAGTGCGCGACCGATCTTGGTATTGCCCTTGACCTTATAGATGTTGACCCAGGCGAAGCCACAGGCGAAACGATCTTGTCCGCCCAAGACTTCTTGGAAGTATTTGTTGGCTGCTGCGTAGGCCGCAGACTCAGCTTCTTGGACGATCTGGGGAATCTGCTCAGGGGTTACTGTGACTGTCATTGTCGCTCCTTTGTGTGTATGTGTAAATTATACGATCTCTTTGCCAATCTGTCAATCGTAATATGCGCCGTTGCGCACTCCCAGTGTGCCGCAGTACATCAAGCCTAGGCCTAAGACCGAGACTGCCACGCCACTCAACAGCTCTCCGTCTGTGACAGAGTTTTCAACGCCGCCAACACCAAACAGTGTCATGATCAGGCCAAATACGAACAGTGCCATTGCAGTATTAGTTTTCATTTGTTTCGCTCCTTGTTTAACAGTGTATGTGTCTAGTATAGCACCAAACGGCCAGTTTGTCAACCAAAAATTAGGGTGCCTATGGAAGCGGTCAGCAGCAGAACTGCTTGGGCGATGCCGGTCCAGAACAGGAACCAGGCGATCGCTACGTATCCAATCAGTTTAATCATCTTTCGCTCCTTTTGTTTAACTATGACTCTAGTATAGCACCGTGGGTCCAAAATGTCAACCAAAATGTCGGATCAACCCGCCAGTGCATAGGGTTATTGCTACAATGTTAATCAGCATCTGCGGGTAGTTGCGGACTCTCACAGTCCAGGTGAAATAGGCCAGGGCGCCCAGCAATCCGAACACGATGTTCCACGGAGCCAGTTCCGGGAAGAAGTTCATCACGGTGTACATCAGAAGCACGAACACCGTGCCCACCCATTGGATTATGTCATTTGCTTTATTCATGATGCTAGTATAGCACCATCTAGCCAAAATGTCAACCAAATTAACCGTTGTTTTTTTGCAACAGTTCCGCGCCGTCTTCCCGGGCGATCAAGACCCTGCAGGGCTTCATGGTTTGGTTCAGGCGTTCGATCAGGCTATCACGATCAGCGCCCTGACCGAGGAATGAGTCGTTGTCCTTGCGGAAAGCATAGATCTGCCCCTGATGCTGTTCCAACTTGACTTCTACGACATTGTCAGGAGGGGTGTCCTCTACGCCCCGCTGTTCTATCAGCTCGAGTTGGGCCATCAACTCCGGCGAGGCATCCTTGCGGATCGCTCGGATCAGATCCTGGTTGCTGACATTGAGGCGATTGAGGATGTGGCGGAATCCCTGCACATGGATGCGGGTGCTCATGCGATAGCCTACCACGCAGCCCAGGATGAATACAGAGAATAAGATCAGTATGAGTTCCATATAGATATTTACTGTGTTGTAGGATTATTATACGATAGATCGCAGGCGCTGTCAACCAAATTGCGGTAACCCTGCACAGTGCAGGGCTATCTGTTACTGTGTGTCTAGTACTGTAAAATACAGCTTAAACATAGTTTCTACAAATAAGTTATAATTAAAATCTGTGTCTGTTACAATATACTCTGCAACAGCGTTATCTAGCTTGTAATAGTAACCTGTTAGCTCTATAAACTCTATTAGCGTAGCATCTGTGCTAGTGCCTGTAGTTAGCACAGGATTACCTGCTGCTAGACTTAGCTGCATAGCTTTAAAAGTTTCTGCTACTGCTACAGCAAATTTAGCATCTGTATCTAGTTCTGTAAACTGCATATTACGCTCCTGTGTAGTTGTTTTGTTAGTGTGCGTACTATAGCATACAACAGGAAAAAATGCAACCAAAATTTAGGTTAGCAGATCAGCAACGCCGCAGGAACCTGCGATAAAAAAACCCACTGTACATGTGTACAGTGGGCTAAGGTTGCTAGCGCCGGGAGCGAATCGGGTTAGCCAGCAACAGACTCTGTCTTAGCGACAGTAGCCTTACTTACCTTGGCAGCTGTGGCCAAAGGATTTTTCTTAGCAACATAAGCAACAGCAGCTTCGATAGCTGCATTGCCCTTGCCGAAGCCGGTCTCAACCATGTGAGCCGCGATTTCTGCCTTGGTCATCTCACGAGGCAGATCCACCAACTGGATGTCGGTGTGGCCGTTCTTGGCCAGGATCTTGATACGCATGGTATCATTGGCGAAACGCACCTTGGTCTTACCATCAAGGGTGGAAACGCCCGCAACTGCAAACTTCTTCTCTGTAGCCATTTTCAAGTACTCCTTAGAGTGTGTGTGTTTAAAAAACGAGATTCTTTTGAACCTCTACAATTATAGTAGCATCATGCTACTCAATCGTCAACCATTCATTTGTCCAAAATAGGCTGCACCTGAATAGTTACCGACTGTTTCTCGTCTAAGGCGACGATGAACTCATCATCATAGACCAGATCCTGCATGCTAAGGTCGATCATGTTTTCTACCTTAGCCAAATCGGGTGTGCCCTCGCCGGCACAAACTACTTCGAATAGAAACTTATAGGTTCTCGGCATTTTCCCAAAACTCCTTACGCAATCTAAACATCATCAGTGCTTCCTCTTTAAGGTAGACAGCACTCTTCTCTGAATCCCAAGCCCATTTTGGTTGTTCACCATCAAAGTTCTCAGGACGAGCTAATGCTTGCTCTGCTGATGGTCCAAACTGTGTCCATAGCCAGTTGCGGACCTTGATCCACTGCTTGATCCGCACCTGGGGCCCACCATAGAACTCAACTCTATGGCTAAAGTGTCCGTAGCCGTTGTAGTTCCTGTTGAGCTTGACTATGTTCATAGCGCCTTCAGTTCGGCACGCTTCTCAGCGCCGTCCTTGATCCATTCTGTGAGCTCTTCTTCTTCCATAGCCTCATACTCACGGATGCTTTCAGAGATACCAAAGCAGTCGTCCAAATCTGGATAGTTCTGCTCGATCTCATCGGCACTCATGCCCTCAAGGCTGAAGTCATCGCAGTTGCCATCGCTATACGATCCAGCAAATGCCATACCCGACTCGTAGAACATAGCGTTGACTCGGAAGCCCAAAGCCTCTAACTTCGCGTAGGCATTCACGGGCGGTGACCATGCTGAATCAAAGTAGGTGTGTAAGAGATTGCCATCAGGATGGATATCACTCTGTCCTTGACCACCTACATCCCACTTGGTTCCCCACTCACCTACGCAGTAGTCATACCAGTTGCTGTAGCCATACTTTTCAACATTGGACTTCTGCTGTGCTTCCAGTGCTTTCTGCTTCTCGTCGTCACCGTAGGACCCAGCCATGGTTTCTTTGAGCTCATTAGGCACAGGAATGAACTCTTGCAGGAACTCTCCCCGCTCCAGTGCATCATAGGCCCGCTGGATCATAGCAGGATCATCGTGTTCTAGGGTCAAGTTGTTATTGCACCAATTCGGCATAGTCGCTCCTTTTCAGTATGTGTATATTATACAGTCAGTTGCTCAAAATGTCAACCAATTTCTTGTTCTGCAGATCCTGGTAGTTGCGTGAGATCTTGGCATCAACTTCACCGATGAGATTCAGCTCGAGGTCTGTGGCATTTTTGCCACAGATCTGCTCTACCGTTCTGAGGATCTTTCGCTGTGCCATGGGGGTGGTCTCGGGGTCCTCCAATGCGGTCACAGCACGACGGATGTATTCGAATTCCTGTGGGGTCATTTCAATACTCCCGCTGGATCAAAGATGCGACCAATGTCTGAATCCTTAATGGTTTTGGCCAGCAGTTCGTTCTTCTGCTTCTGTGCGATCCTGAACAGTTGCTCACGCAGTTCAGCCCGACGTGCTTTGGGCAGTTCGGAGATCACATCGCCTAGCATCATGCTAAAGACACCGCAGGCGAATGCGTAGGAACCATCGCAGTTCTCACGTGAAGAACTCTCCACTTCGTTGATGGCGTTGCGGGTCTCCCGGCTCTCTTCTAGGTATTCGGAAAACTTTTGCTGTGCAGATTTTGGCATATATCGCTCCTCTCAGTATGTGTATATTATAGCATCAGTTGCTCAATTTGTCAACCGATTTGTAGTCTTTAACCATACGGTACAAAGGGTCAATTTCCTCTGTAAATTCCAGCTCAAAGTCGTCCGTGGCCCAATCCATCCATTCCTCAGAGAACACCTCGACCTGGCCATCACGCAGCATCTCACGAGCCTCTTCCTCATCCTTGGCTTCAACGATGTAGGTCTCGGCCACGATGGCATTGCGCCAGAATGTGTACTTCTTCATTAGGCCCCGCCGTAGTAGATCGCATCCTCATCGGCTGCATTCTCAGCGTATTCACTGGGATCCACGTCCGCATCCTCGTGGAGCACTCGTTGGACCTGCTCAACCGGCACTTCCAACACACGGCTAATGGTTAGGATAGTGCTGGCATCAAAGCCGTAGTCATCGCCCATGTCGTGGGCCATCTCCATGATCTCTAGTTCCAAGTTGCTGAAGTATCCCATATCAATCTCCACTGTCAATTTGAAAACGATCGCCACAATGTTGGCAGGTGTACTCGGTCAGACACCTACCCACAGTCTTAGAATCATATCTGTGGGTGCAAGGCACACCATCCCGGTTGAGACGGACTTGACCTTTTGGCGATCCGAACATATACTGTCCACCGCAATTGGTGCAGGGTAGGGTGTCTGTGTCCTTGTCATAGCCAGTGATAACATTCTTGTATCGCTCCATACTGATCGGCACTGCGGCTCTGCCGCTACCATTACAAACTGGACAAGTTCCATATTCCATCTTTCGCTCCTTATTACTTACTATACCTATAGTATAGCACCGAGCGTCCAATCTGTCAACCGTTTTTTGGAAAGACCCTACGTTCTTCTTGGTTTTAGAAGAGCCTCTGCTTCCTTGCGAAGCTTACCTGCTTCCCTGTATAATTTGTCTGCTGCTTGGGACATGGCCTCTGATCGAGCCCGGGCCATGTTGCCGCCCCCGAACTCACGTTCTACGTAGTACTCGATTAGGCTGTTCTTGATCATTGTAGGCAGGTCCATACCTACGTCTTCTGGACAAACGAAACGGACAGGGCATTTGCCCCATCCGCCGTATTCGAGGAACTCTGCGTAATAGCGTCTGTGATCTTTGTTTTGAGGGTCGAATGCGACCAACGGTCGCATAAGGTACTCTAACTTGCTCATCAACTATTTATCGTGCTATAGGGATCGCAGTCCTGGATATAACACGCCTCTGTCTTTTCTTTAGTTGTTTCTACAGACTGCTTAATGTCTTCCCAATCTGCATCTTCATCGATCAGCACACCATCTTCATCATAGAAGGGATCTTCGTTGAGTTTCCAATAGGTCATTGTGCCTTCTCCATCACGCCAGTTACCACACGATTAGTGGTGTCTACGGAAGTTGCGAACAGCTCTTTGGTTACGGCCGGATACAGCACAGCAAGAGTAACCACAACACCGAGAATGAATTTACTCATTAGTCTTCACTCCATTGTGAAAAGTTAGGATTCTTTTCTGCCTTACGATACTTCCAACGAGCCCACAACATCTGCGGAATCCCTAAACGCCAAGCCCAAAGAAAGTCCATTACCAACATACCAACTACAAATGCAATTAACAATTCCATAACCGCTCCTATCGTTGTTTCAGTGTCTATAGTATAGCACCAATCTACCTAGATGTCAAGACCTAGATTCACGCACACACGTAGCAGCGGGGCCTGTGGCTAAAATGCCACACCCGCCGGCACTCCACAGTCTGTGTGCGGAGGTAGATCATAGTCCATAGGATCGTCGGGGAACCTGGGTGTAGTAGGACTCACGCTGTCTCCTTTTCGTAGATCACAGTCTGACCAAAGGGTGCTTCAGCCTTCTCATTGCCCTTGACAATGAAGATAGTGTCGCAGTAGTCCTCGTCACCCCAACCACCACATGGGTAGCCGTCTGTGAACATAATGAACTTCTTAGGCTGGATACCATTCTCCTGCATAAACTGCCAGTTGACTTCAAAGTCCGTACCGCCACCACCCTGAGGCTCGTAGTCTACTAGCTCGTGAGCTTCGTCATGTGTGATAGTCTTATGATTATAGATCTCTGTGTCAAAGCACCACAGGTTGATCTTGAAGTCCTCGTACTGATCCATGATGCCCTTGATCTCGCTAAGGAAGGCACCCGCATCCTCTTCGCCAATAGAACCACTCATATCAATGCTGATAGCCACGTCAATGGTAGTTGCTTCTTTCATGCCTGGCAGGATAGCGCCTGAGTGCATCGACTTACGGTTCACGCGGGTGAAGGAGTAGTCGTTGCGGACGATGCTTTGGATTTCCTGCTGAACCAACTGGCGCCAGTCCATCTTAGGCTCAGTCAAGTTCTTGATCATACGCATGATGCCTGCAGGGGTCTTGCCTGCACCGGCGGCCGCGGCACTTTGGATCATAGCCTCTTTGATCTCTTGACGGATCTTCTCTGCTTCTTCTTTGGTAAGACGTGGACGACCGCCGCCCTTACCGTCTTTGTCTCCGTCCTTGTCGCCAGCACCCGGGCCTTCTTCTTCTTTGATGTGCTCGTCAAGCAGGTCACCTAATTGCTTTAGCAGTTGGTCCATAGGGATCTTCTCTGCCTGATCGTAAAGGATGTCGTAGATCTCTTCCCAAGCCATACCACGATATTTCGGATCATAGCAGATCTTAACTTCAGTGATCTTCTCACCAATACGCTCATCTACGAGGATCTGGTTGACAGCGTAGTCTTGTGCGATGTTAGACAGCATACGATCACGCGAACCTACGCGACCAAAGTGATCGAAGATAGCGTGGCAGATCTCATGTGCGAACAGGAACTCTAGTTTCTTCACAGAAAGTTTGGTAACAAAGTCCTTGTTATACATGAAGTCGCGACCGTTAGTGGCCGCAGTCGGGCACCAGTCCGAAGCGTCGATCATACGCATACGGGTAGCCATGTTGCCGAAGAAGGGAGCCTTAAGTAGCAGGCCTACTCGGGCAGTTGTGAGTTTTTCGATGATTGGGTCAGTCATTGTTCGCTCTCCTAAGTATGTGTATATTATAACACCTCTAGCTCAATCTGTCAACCCCTAAGAAAACCGGGACTGTTGCGTATTTACAACAGCCCCGGCACTCCCCGCCAGTGACTAGATGGCTACGGAGAAGGGTGGGCTAGAGCTCTGAGAAGCCCTAGCCCTGCGATGGGCGAGGTCTTAAGTCTCCATCGCTGAAAGCACATACTTGCCGAACCGCTTGTGGAACTCATCGAAGCTCTTCATCTTCGTAGCGTCCAACGGCAGGTCATAGTTAGTGAGAGCAGTCTTAGCACCCATAACCACGAGCTCAGTTGGGAAATTGTCCATCATATAGCGGAAGAAGCAGTCAGCCATAGAATCCCAGTTCTTAGCCTTCTTCTCTGCACGATCCTTCAACTCATAGCACAGGCTAACAGTCAACGAATACATCGCAGACACTTCCTTGATCTGCAGGTCCTTGACCTTACCGTCGAGGATGTCCTCTGCCTTAGGCAGTTTGCCTGCGATCTTACGGTGAGCCATGAACTTGTTGCTGAGACCGTCACCAACGGCACCCGCAATCAAAGTTGCCAAGGTATCGTTGTCGACATCATCGTCGTTGAGCAGATCAGATACAAATACCCAAGAACGAGGAGTTGCGAACGACTTGCTAGGGCTCTTAGGATCAAAGTCGTAGAGGTCCTGCTTGGCAAAGCCAACATAACCAACCACATCCGGATGCACCTTGTTAAGGGTAGCCCAGTCTTGGAAGTCATCGAAGTCTACCTTCATCTCCAAGTGAACGAAGCGGTTAGCCAACGGAGCAGGCATACGATAGGTAACGCCACGGTCGCCTTCACGGTTACCCGCGGCAACGATGTCAACGCCCTTGGGCAGTTGATAGGTACCAACACGACGATTGAGGATCAGTTGGTAGGCAGCGGCCTGTACCGCAGGAGGAGCAGAGTTCAACTCATCCAAGAAAATCAATGCGGTGGACTCTGGGTCCGTAGGAAGCTCTGCAGGAGGAGCCCAAACCATCTTGCCTTGATCGGAGTTGTAATAAGGGATACCCTTGATGTCGGTAGGCTCCCATAGAGCTAGACGCACATCAATCACTTCACGACCAGCGTCCTCGCCGATCTGCTTGACGATGTCGGATTTACCGATACCAGGGGGACCCCACAGGAACACGGGACGGCGAACTTTGATCGCCTTACGGATCGCCTTCTTGGCCGATTTAGGACCAACTTGGCGGACGGATACATCAGTTTGCTTTGCCATATAAGACCTCGCTAAAAGCAGTTGAACAAAATTACTTTCTCAGTATCATTAGTATAGCACCAGTTGACCCAAATGTCAACCGATGATTTTCACAAAGTTGAGCTGTGTTGTTTTATCGCCACGGACGTTCTTGATCTTGCCCTTGATGCGAACAGTTGTATCTTTAGCAAGATCTTTGCTGAACCAGAAGTCCACAAAGCTCTCGCCCAGGCGAGCTGAGATCTTGAACTTATTGTAGTTCTGATTGAACCGGCACCCTAGCACAGTGATCTCCCCGGATACGATCTCCCCGGGGTTTCCCTGCAGTTGTTCCGATGCGAAGATTTCCTTCTTCAGCTCATTGTTAGCAGCATCACGCATGGCCACTGAAGGAAGGCATGAGATCACAGCGAAATCATACATATCACGTCCTGTGAACGAATCCTTAGAAGCCAGCTTCATAGCAGTCTGCTGGAAATCGTTGAGTTTGCCAGCGATAGCCAACAGGGTGTAGGATTTGAAATGATTGCGGGCAGTCTCCCCCGCAGCGATATCTGCAGCAGTGACCTGAGAGAAGTCGTTGTCACGCAACCACTTCTTGACTAGGATCTTGTTGGCCACCTTGAGCGGAGCGTCGAAGTTGATAGGGTATCCGTTCTCGTCCTTCTGGTACACGGGCTCCTTGAAGTAGCCATCGTTGATACGCTGAGCGGCACAGGCTGCACCCCAAACTTGATCTGCTGTAAATTCCATGGTTCGCTCCAATCTCTCAGTATGTATCTATTATAGCACCACCTGCCCAATTTGTCAACCAAAAACCCTACGGAGCAGTAGAGTATTTCCTGTACTCTTTGCCCCCTACAGTTGTGTAGAAAAGGCCGTCTGCTTTCATATAGTAGCCCTTAGCGTAGAAGCGGCCCACCTGTGCTGCAATGCTGCGGCGCTGGCTAGGATGCTGATTTGCGCGGGCTAGTGCGCGGGCCTGTGCTAGGGTAAGTTGCATTGCTCGCTCCTTTGTTACAGTTTCAACAGTATAGCACCGTTCGCCCAATCTGTCAACCTGGGAGTGCCGGCCAAAAGAAAAGGGTGTTGCGTTTCCACAACACCCTCAAAGAACGCCCCGGGAGCGAATCGGCTTGTTCTTTGAAACTAATTAGCCCTTGAGGTCTTCTAGGGTGATACCAGCTGCTTTGGCAGCATAGCCTAGAGCAACAATCTCACGGCTGGGCTTGCCCATCACATACTCAGTGACAGTCACGCCATTACCTGCGGTACGCTGATTAGCGTAGACAGCGTAGCCACTGTGACGGATGCGGCTAACTTCAGCGGAGATGTTCTTGACACCCATTTTACGAGCTTGAGCTGCTGTAAGAGCTGCACCATTGTAAAGTGCGTTGAAGACTTTGAAAGTCTTGGTTTCAGGATTGAAACGTTTCATGGTTTAAGTTTCCTTTGTTAGTTAAAGCTGATAATTTGTTCTTCAGCGTCCTAATATAGTAGCATTTCAACCACTGTAGTGCAACCTCAATCCTTCCGTTTTACCGAGACATTTGCCCGAAGGAAGGTGCCCAAAATAATCACAGCACACCAGGTCCAAAACGTGAACTCAATGGCCAGTGTAGGGAACATGGTGTTCAACGACCAGATCACTAGCCACGGCCCTAGGGCCAACAGCACGATGACCAGGACCACAGCTAGGATCAATTTAATAAAGTTACTCATTTTCCATCTCCTCGATCTCCTGCTGGATTTTCAGCTGTTCGATCTCTTGTTCAATTTCTTTTTCTCGCCTACGACCAGCAGTTGCAGAACCCTTGCGGTAGACCACCCAATAGTGGTCCCCGCAGTAGCTCTTGCCCTCAACAGTCTTAGCACCACAGTACTTAATCGGGTGATGCTTGAGAGGGTCCTGATCTGGCCCTATGTATTGGCACCCTACCATTATTGGGCACCTTTCATGATAGTGACCTTGGCCATGTTCTGCCAGTTAGTAGGGAAGCTCTTGCGCAGATCCGCACACTTCAGCACAGTACGCAGGCTAAGCTCACGCATGGTAGCACGGTTGTCCA
>Ga0315903_10007140_pt1 | contig 14051 bp, 12 predicted proteins | sample LakEriMetagenome_7_FD_203524 | JGI IMG/M metagenome (GOLD analysis project Ga0315903, IMG submission 203524) | Freshwater fungal communities from buoy surface, Lake Erie, Ohio, United States - Buoy 2 MA119 | ecosystem: Environmental > Aquatic > Freshwater > Lake | place: USA: Lake Erie, Ohio...
CGACCGGCGGGACCGGCCGTTTCTTCAGCGGCCTGCGCGTGGCCGACTTCCTCCGCCGGACCAGCCTGGTGCGCTACGACGCGGCCTCGCTGCGCAAGGCGGCCTCCGTGGTCGACGCGTTCGCCCGGATGGAGCGCCTCGACGCCCATGGTCGTTCGCTGACGGTGCGCCTCGACCCGAAGGCCTAGCCGACGACGAGCAGGCTGACCTGTGGCCGGCACCAGAAGCGCACGCCGTAAAGGTTGCCGACCCCGCGGGTGATGTGGATCAGCCGCCCTTCCCGTTCGCGGAGGCCTTCGATGTGCGACTTATCGGAGACCGGCGCCACCCATTCGGCCAAGCCGGGCACGCCGACCTGGCCGCCGTGGGTGTGTCCGCAGAGCATGAGGTCCCAATGGTAGGGCATGGTCGCGATGCGCGCATCCGGATTATGGTTCAGCAGCAGGTGCGCGAGCGACTCCCGGCCGGGGCCGCGCCGCGGCGTCAGGCAGCGGGCCGGATGGTTTTGCTTCGTCCACAGGTCGCCGAGCCCCGAGACCTTCAGCCGGCCCCCGCGCACCGCGACCTCGCGCGTCTCGTTCACCAGCGCCTCGACCTGGGCGGCGCGCAGCAAACCCATGACCGCGGCGGTGCGGGCGACTTCGCCGATCGGACCATCCGCCACGATCGCATCGTGGTTGCCGAGGCAGGCGAACGTCGGGGCCGCGGCGCTCAGCCGGCGCAGGACGGCGGCGTAGGCCGCGGCCTCGCGGAGGCGGCCGGTGATGTAATCGCCGGTCAACGCGACGAGGTCGGGGCGCTGCGCGAGCCCGAGTTCGACGGCCTGCTCGATGTGCGCCAACGAGACGTGCGGACCGAGGTGCAGGTCGGAGAGGTGCAGGATGCGCAGCCCGGTGGGCGCGGGGAAAAGCGCGCGGTCGAGCGGGACCTCGGCGAGTTCGAACCAGCCGGGTTCGGCGTAACGCGCATAGGCGGCCGCGGACAGCCCCACCCCACCCGCCGCCAAGGCCGCCAGGAACGCCCGGCGGGTCGGACGGGAACCGGACGAGGAGGGCGCGGCCATCGGGACGGTCAGTCGTACAGGGCGCGCAGCACCGCGGCATGCAGGTGCGGCGCGGCGGCGATGACGTTGCCGCCGGCGAGCGCGTCGCCGCCCCGCCAATCCGTGACCACGGCGCCGGCGCCGCGCAGGATCGGCAGCACGGGGATCAGGTCCCACGGGTTCATGACCGGATCGGCCACCACGTGCGCGCGGCCGCTGGCCACGAGGAGGTGGCCATAGCCATCGCCCCAGGTGCGCGTGTGCGCGACGGAGTCGGCGAGGCGCTGCCAGCGCGCCCCCTTGTGCAGGCGGCGGACGTTGTCGAAGTCGGTCGAGACGACGACGGCCTCGGACAGCGGGGCCTCGGCGGCGCGGACGACGCGGCCGTTGAGGCGCGTGACCCGGTTGTCGCCGATGATGCGTTCGCGCAGGATGGGCTGGTCGATGAGGCCGAGGATGGGCGCGCCGCGGTGGCGTAGGCCGATGAGCGTGACGTAGAGCGGCACGCGCGAGAGGAAGGACTTGGTGCCGTCGATCGGATCCAGCACCCAGCAGAACTCGGCGTCGGCGTTCTCCGGCCCGAACTCCTCGCCAAGGATGCCATGGCCGGGGTAGGCCTTCTTGATGGCCGCGCGCATGATCCGCTCGGCTTCCTTGTCGGCCACCGTCACCGGCGTGCCGTCGGGCTTGATCTCGATCTCCGTGTCGAGCCGGGCATGGGCCGCGGACAGGACGCCGCGGGCGAGGTCGGCCAAGGACTCGGCAAAGTCCGTCAACTCCCGCTGGCTGGCTTCGTTCAGCATGCCCAAGGGGTAAGGCGGGAGCCCCCTGCCTCCAAGCGAAAAGGCGGAACGGCTTGATGCCGGGCCGGAAGCGGACGAAGGTGGACCATGCTTCCCCGCGGCCTTCTTTCCGGGCTCCTCCTCGGGGCCGCCGGCCTCGGGGCGAACCCCTGCCGCGTCGAGGTCTTCGAGCGCGGCACCGACTGGCCCGTCCCCGGCGTCGAACTACGCACCGTGCACGGCGCCCGCCTGGTCTCGGACAACGCGGGGTTGATCGCGTTCGACCTGCCCGAGCTGATGGGCCGGGAAACCTGGGCGGAGGTCCGTGGCCATGGTTACGGCGTGAAGCGGGATGGCTTCGGCTACGCCGGGGTCCGCTTCATCCCGCGCCCCGGCGCGACGGTCCGGATCGAGGTCGAGCGGACGCAGCCGGCGCGGCGGCTCGGCCGGCTCACCGGCGCGGGTTTGTTCGCGGAGAGCCAGAAGCTGGGCGAGGAACTGGACTGGCCGGAAAGCGGCGTGCAGGGTTGCGACAGCGTGGTGACCGCGCGCTTCGCCGGGAAACTCCACTGGTTCTGGGGCGACACGAACCTCGCCCGCTACCCGTTGGGGATCTTCAACGTCTCCGCCGCCACGACCGCCGGGTTCGCCCCACCCGCCCGGCCACCGCTGAAGGTGCGCTTCGATTATTTCCGGAATGCGGCCGGCGCGCCCCGCGGCGTGGCCGAGGTGCCGGGAGACGGTCCCACCTGGGTCTGGGGCGCGGCGACGCTGCCCGACGCCCAGGGCCGCGAGCACCTCGTGGCCTCGGCCGTGAAGGTCAGGGGCAACATGGAAGCCTACCGCTGGGACCTGGTGGAGTGGGATGCCGCCGCGGCGAAATTCGCGCCGCTGCTGACCTTCTGGCGGAAGTCGGCCGAAGCACCCCAGCCGACCCAGTTGCCCGATGGGCATGCGCTGAAATGGACGGATGGGGCGGGCAAGGCCTGGCTGCTCTTCTGTAACCCCTTCCCGACGATGCGCTGCCCGGCCACGTACGAGGCCTGGAAGGATCCCTCGACCTGGGAGCCGCTGACGCCCGACCGACGGGTGCTGACCGCGGAGGGCAAGCCCGTCGAAGCCCACGGCGGCGACCTCGCCTGGCATCCGTGGAGCCGCCGCTGGTTGCTCCTGTTCACCCAGAAAGGCGGCGACTCCTCCTACCTCGGGGAGATCTGGCTGGCGAGCGCGCCGAGCCCGACCGGCCCATGGACCGACGCCCGGAAGGTGACCACGCACGACCACTACACGTTCTACAACCCGATCCTGCACGCGGAGGCCTTCCGCGACGATTCCCCGCTGATCCACTTCGAAGGGACTTACGTGACGACGTTCTCGGGCCACCGCGAGCCGACCCCGCGCTGGGACTACAACCAGGTGCTTTATCAGGTCGACCTGTCGACGCCGCCGTTCGGCGCCGGAAAATAACCCGCCTGCTTGACGCAGGGGCTTCGCTGCGGGATGGTGGCCCGATGGACGCCGCCACCCACCGCCTGCTCGACGCCCGTCGTCACCCGGGGCGGCGGCCGGTGATGCGGCAGAGATGGGAGCACCTCTTCTTCCTGCACTGGCGGGTCGACCCGGCCGAGGTCGCCAAACTGCTCCCGGCGGGCCTCTCCGTGGACACCTTCGAGGGGCAGGCCTACCTCGGGATCGTCGGCTTCCGGATGAGCCAAGTGCGTCCCGCCGGCCTGCCGGCGTTGCCTTGGCTTTCCTATTTCAACGAACTGAACGTCCGCGTCTACGTGCGCGACGCCTCCGGGGAACCGGGGGTCTGGTTCCTCTCCCTCGACTGCGACCGCTGGCCCGCGGTGCGGATCGCCCGCGCGGGCTTCGGCCTGCCGTACCGCGACGCGAAGATGACGCACCGGCCCTTCGGCGACCGCTGGACGATGGACTGCCAGCGCGACGGGTTCGCGCACGCGGCCCGCTACGCCTGGAAGGCGCTGACGCCGGCCGCCCCGGCCGAGCCCGGCACGTTGCTCTTCCACCTCGCCGAGCGCTACAACTTCTTCTCGGTCCGGGGCGGTCGCCTCCGGCGCGGGCAGGTGCACCACGCGCCTTACGCCCTCAGCCTGGCGCAGCTGACGAGCTGGAGCGAGCAACCGGTCGAATGGGACGGCTTCCCGATCGCCGGCCGCGCGCCGGACCACGCGCATTGCTCCGTCGGCGTCGACGTCGAGGCGTTCGGCCTCGTGCCCGCCCATGCGTAGGCGGCTCGGCGAGTACCGCCATGCGGTCTGGGACTGGAACGGCACCCTGCTGGACGACACGTGGCTGTGCTGCGCCTCGCTCAACCTCCTGCTCGCCGAGGACGGCCACCCGCGCGTGGATCCGGAGCGCTACCGCCGCATCTTCGAGTTCCCGGTGATCAAGGTCTACCAGGCGATCGGCTTCACGCCGGATGAGTCGTCCTTCCGCGTGATGTCCGTCCGCTTCATGGCGGCGTACGAGGCGCGCAAGCACGAGTGCGGCCTCCATCCCGGCGCCCTCGACCTCCTCGACGGCCTGAGCGCGCGGGGCACCACGCACTCGGTGCTCTCGGCGTATGAACGCACGCTGCTGGAGGCGACCCTCCGGCAATACGGGCTCCGCGACCGGTTCCGCAAGGCCTGCGGCGGCGACGACATCCATGCGGGCAGCAAGGAGGCGCGGGCCCGGCGGCACCTCGACGACCTGGGCCTGGCCGCGGCCGACGTGCTCTACGTGGGCGACACGGCGCACGACGCCGAGGCGGCCCGGGCGATGGGCGTCGACTGCGTGCTGGTCGCGCACGGCCACCAGCACCGCGACCGGCTCGAGGGACTGGGGGCGCGCGTGGTCGACGGGTTCGCCGAACTGGTGGCGGAACTTCAGGCCGCCCCGTAGGCGGCGGCGACGCGCTTGACGGTGTCGACGTGCAGCCGGGCGGTGTGCGCGCGGTCGCGGTTGTAGCCGCCGCCGTAGAGGGCGACGAGCGGGACCCCGCGGGCGCGCGTCCACGCGAGGACCCGCGCGTCGCGCGCGGCGAAGTCGGCGTCGGTGAGCGCCATGTGCCCGAAGCGGTCGGCGACGTGCAGGTCCGCGCCGGCGTTCCAGAAGACGACGTCGGGGGCGAAGCGGCCGGCGATCTCGGCCAACGCCGCGTCGAGCGACGCGAGGTACGCCGGACCATCCACGCCGCGGGGCAGGGCGACGTCGAGGTCGCCGGTCTCCTTCGCCGCGGGGTAATTGCGGCCGACGTGGAGCGAGGCGCTGAAGCGGTCGGGCTGACCCCGCAGGAGCGCGTGGGTGCCGTTGCCCTGGTGCGCGTCGGTGTCGAGGACGAGCGCGCGCAGGCCGGGGCGCTCGGTGCGCAGGACGGCGCAGGCGACGGCCACGTCGTTGAGCACGCAGAACCCGAGCCCGTGGTCGGCGAAGGCATGGTGCGTACCGCCGCCGAGATTGGCGGCGACGCCGACCTCGAGCGCGGCGCGGAGCGCGAGGACGGTCCCGTGCGTCTCGCGGCGGCAACGGTCGAAGAGCGCCGCATCGTCCGGCAACCCGAGCCGATTACGGTCGAAGATCGACAGTCCGCCGTCGCGGACCGCCGTCAAGTAGGCGGGGTCGTGGACGAGCGTGAGCATCTCCCACGGCGCGGGCTCCGGCGCCAGGAACATGGCGTCCGGGAGCTCGGCCTCCAGCAGGGCCCGGCTCCGCGAAAACTTGTCCATCGGGAAAGGATGCTCCGCCGGCAAGGGGTAGTGGTAGAGCGGGTGATGGAAGCAGCGGAGGCGCATGCTGGGTCGCCAAAGTCCCGGGCGAACCCGCGGTGTCAAACCCGGCCGCGCGAAGGGGTTTTGGTTGCCCAAGGGCGGGCAAGGCCGTTCAAATAGCCCCTCCCCGCCCCCGCCATGAGCTCCGAAGAAATCGACGACGTCAAGAAGGCCCAAGCCGAAGGTTTCGGCTCGAACGAGCAGATCTTCCCGCCCTCCGCCGACTTCGTGTCCAAGGCCCGCGTCAAGGGCATGGACGGCTACCAAGCCCTCTACAAACGCTCGATCCAGGACCCGGAGGGCTTCTGGGCCGACGAGGCCAAGGAGCTCGCCTGGTTCCAGCCGTGGACGAAGGTGGTCGACGAAGCCAGGAAGCCGTTCTTCCGCTGGTTCGTGGACGGCAAGACCAACATCGCCTACAACTGCCTCGACGCCCAGGTCGCCAAGGGGCTCGGCGACAAGGTCGCCATCGTCTACGAAGGCGAACCCACCGTCGACGGCCGCGCCACCGAGGTGCGCCGCATCACCTACCGCCAGCTGCTCTCCGAAGTGAGCCGCTTCGCGAACGTGCTGCAGGGCATGGGCCTCCGGCGCGGCGACACCGTCGCGATCTACATGCCGATGGTCCCCGAGCTCGCGATGGCCGTCCTCGCCTGCGCGCGCCTCGGCCTCGTCCACTCCGTCGTCTTCGGCGGCTTCTCCGCCGAGTCCATCCGCGACCGCGTGAACGACGCCAAGTCCAAGGCCGTCATCACGATGGACGGCGGCTACCGTCGCGGGAAGTTCCTCCCGCTCAAGCAGACCGTCGACGAGGGCGTGAAGGATTGCCCGACCTGCGCGCACGTGCTCGTGCTCCAGCGCCACCCGGGCAAGCCCGACGCGGGCTGCGTCATGCGGCCCGGCCGCGACGTCTGGTACCACGAGGCCGCCGCCCAGGTCACCGACCGCTGCGACGCCGTCCAACAGGAGGCCAACGAGATGCTCTTCCTGCTCTACACCTCCGGCTCCACCGGCAAGCCCAAGGGCATCATGCACAGCGTGGGCGGCTACATGGTCCACGCCTACGCGACCAACAAGTACGTCTTCGACCTCCGCGGCGACGACCTCTTCTGGTGCACCGCCGACGTGGGCTGGGTGACCGGCCACACCTACGTGGTCTATGGTCCGCTGCTCAACGGGTCCACCGTGCTGATGTACGAAGGCGCGCCCGACGCCCCGGACTTCGGGCGCTTCTGGAAGATCGTCCAGGACCACAAGGTCACCGTCTTCTACACCGCCCCGACCGCCATCCGCGCCTTCATGAAGTGGGGCGACGAGTGGGTGAAGAAGCACGACCTCTCCTCGCTGCGCCTGCTCGGCTCCGTCGGCGAACCGATCAACCCCGAGGCCTGGCTCTGGTACCATAAGCACATCGGCGCCGAGCGTTGCCCGATCGTGGACACCTGGTGGCAGACCGAGACCGGCGGCCACATGATCACCCCGATCCCGGGCTGCACGCCGACCAAACCCGGTTCGGCCACACTGCCCTTCTTCGGCGTCGACGCCGCCGTGCTCGACGAGCAGGGCAACGAGACCGACCACGGCATCCTCGCCATCCGCAAACCCTGGCCGGGCATCACGCAGGGCATCTTCGGCGACGAGCAGCGGTACGTGGACACCTATTGGAACCGCTGGGGCGGCAAGTATTACTTCCCCGGCGACGGCGCCATCCGCGACAAGGACGGCTACCTCTGGATCACCGGCCGCGTCGACGACGTGGTCAACGTCTCCGGCCACCGCATCGGCACGGCCGAGCTCGAGGCGATCTTCATCGAGGACGCCGCGGTCGCGGAGTCCGCGGTCATCGGCGTGAAGCACGACCTCAAGGGCCAGGGCCTCATGGCCTTCGTCATCCTGAAGTCCGCCGCCGCGCAGTCCGTGAACGAGGCCGACCTCGCCAAGAAGCTCAACGCGATGGTCGACGCCAAGATCGGCAAGTTCGCCCGCCCCGAGCGCATCGTCTTCGTGCCGGACCTCCCCAAGACCCGCTCCGGCAAGATCATGCGCCGCCTGCTGCGCGACATCTCCGAAGGCCGGGAACTCGGCAACGTCTCCACCCTGGCCGACCCGGCCGTGGTCGAGGCCATCCGGGCCAAGTTCGCCGCCAAGGGCTGAACCGAAGCCACGCCGAAGCCAAGGCCGGGGACGACCCCGGCCTTTTTGCTTCGTGTGCGCCCTGCAAACTCCAACGACACAAGCTTTAAACAGTCCCCTAGGGCTTGAAGCTCACAATCCGTTAGGGACTAGCACTCAGGAAGCCTGCCTACCCTTGTGCGGCAAATCCTGTGCCGGAATATCGCGGACGCCATGCGCTCACTCATCCTCCCGCTCCTCATCGGCGTGCTCTGCGCCGCTGAACCGCCCGTCGCCAAGCCTACCGTCAGCCCAACCACGGCCACGCCAACCAACGGCGAGTTCCCAGCCAAAGACCTCCGGCATATCCTTGAGGATTTCGAGCGGCCGAGAAATTGGGCCGAATGCCTTGCGGGGAATCGGGCTAAGACCTGCGGGGTGGGCGATCTCCATCGGCAAGTCATAGCCCTCGGCGATGCGGTCGCCGCCAATGACTGGAAAGAAATCCAGGCCGCGCTGGGCTTCATCCCCGAAGGCGAACGCATGGAAGTGCTGGCCCACATGGAAGCCCATCAGGCCATCCAGCAGGGCGACTCGTCCCGGTTGGTCGCCCTCAAGAGCAAGTACGCGGCAGCGCATTGGCATTCCTGGCAACGCCTCGAAAAGTTATCGCGTGACATCGGGGCTGGGTGCCAGCCCGATGGCACCCAGCGCATAACCAAGGAAGAACTTCAGCTGGCCGAGCAATGCTGCCAAAGGGCCGTTGAGCTGATCAGGCTCGGGGACGAAGAGCGCTCCTTGCCGCTCCCGCTGCTCGAGACCCTCGCCCGGCTTAGCTGGCTGCAGGGCGACAAGGAAGGGGCCCGCCGGCACCAACAAGAGGCCATCGCCGCGCTTCAGAGGTCGATCGAGCAGCATCAACGCGATGCCGCGGAGCTCCTGCAACACCTGAAGTCCTACGAACAAGGCGTGCTTCCTGAGCCCCGTTTAAGGTGATCATGGCGCGGAGCGACCTGCGCTTCGTCCGACCCCCCATGATCCCCGCCCCCCCTCTTTAGGGATTGAGCTGGGCGAAAGCGATGTACCGACCGCACCCCCGCTCCCCGCGAGACGGGGGTTTTATTTGATTTTGAATCAACTGTGATGGGCTTTTCCGGGTTGAGGCTACCGGGGGAGCGGACAGCATACCGCACCATGCGCCCCCTCGCCCTTTTCCTGCTCTCCACCGTCTGCGCATTCGCCGGCCTGAAGGTCGGCGACGCCGCCCCGGCCACGCGGCCCGAGACGATGCTCCAAGGCGAGGCCGTCAAGGAGTTCAAGCCGGGCGAGGTCTACGTCTTCGAGTGCTGGGCGACCTGGTGCGGACCGTGCGTCGCCGCCATCCCCCACCTCAACGCACTGCACCAGAAAATGGGGCCGAAGGGTGTCGTCATCACCGGCGTCAACGTCTGGGAGTCCGAGAAGGATCCGGCGATGGTCGAGCGCGTCCGCACGTTCGTGCAGTCGCAGGGCGCGAAGATGTCCTACCGCGTCGCCCTCGGCGGCAAGGGTTTCGTGAAGGATTGGCTCGAGGCCGCCGGCGTGAACGGGATTCCCCACGCCTTCGTCGTCAAGGACGGCAAGCTCGCGTGGCAAGGCCACCCCGCGCAGCTCTCCGAGGAGATGCTGGGCGACATCATCACCGGGACTTTCACGCCGAAGGCGGAGAAGGCCGCGCCGGCCGCCGACCCCGAACAGGCGCGCAACGAGGCCAAGCTGCAGGCGCTGGCCGAGGCCATGATGCGCCGCGACTGGGCCGCCGCCGAGAAGGCCCTGCCCGCCGCCGCCGCCGTCCTGCCGGTCGAGGAACGCCAGGACCTGCTCGACTCGGTCGGCGCCCAGATCGCGCTGGCCAAGGGCGACCCCTCCAAACTCTACCTCCAGCTGGCCAAGCTCGCGGAGGAGGAGGCCGACGACGCCGAGGCGCAGAACGAACTGGCCTGGGACCTGGTCACGAACCCCCTCTTCCTCAAGAAGCCCAACCTGGCGCTGGCGGAGAAGTGCGCCGTGCGCGCGGTCAAGCTCAGCAAGGGCAAGGAAGGCGACAAGCTGGACACGCTCGCCCGGGTGCGCTGGCTGCAGGGCGACAAGAAGGAGGCCGTGAAGCTGCAGGAGCAGGCCGTGGCGGTGGCCGCGGACCCGGAGATGAAGGAGCTGCTGCAGAAGACGCTCGACGCCCTCAAGAAGGGCGAGCTCCCCCCGGCCGAGAACCCGGCGGACGAGGATCGCTGAGCGCATGGATCGACGCAGCTTCCTCGGCGGCGCCGCCGCGCTGATGGGCGGAGCCCTCCTCGCCGGCTGCCAAGGCGCACCGGCGGCGGCCCGCATCCGCGCGATCACCCGCGGGCCGAAATTCCACTGGCGCGGTTATTACGACAAACTTCTGTATTCCCCGGACGACCGCTTCGTGCTCGCGAACGAGGTCGACTTCGAAGGCCGCTCGCCGACGAAGGCAGATTCGATCCGCGTCGGGATGGTCGACACCCAGGACGGCGACCGCTGGATCGACCTCGGCGGGTCCGGCGCGTGGAACTGGCAGCAAGGCTGCATGCTCCAGTGGGTCCCGGGCTCGGCGAGCGAGGTCGCCTGGAACGACCGCGAGGACGGGCGGTTCGTGACGCGCATCCTCGACGTGAAGTCCGGCCGCCGGCGCACGCTGCCGCACCCCTTCTACACCTTCAGCCCGGACGGCCAGACGGCCTTCGCGCCCGACTTCGCCCGCCTCGACGTCACCCGACCCGGCTACGGGTACGCGACCGGGGCCGTCCGTGACATCTGGAAGCTCAACCCTGCCCCGGAAGACACGGGCATCTGGCGCATGGACATGGCCACCGGACAGCAGCGCCTTTTGTTCACCGTGGCGGACGCCACCAGGATCCCGTACGCCGGCCCGGCTCCCAAGGCCTTCCGCGCCGGCTCGGTCCACTGGTTCAACCACCTGCTCTGCAATACCGACGGTACGCGTCTCTTCTTCCTGCACCGCTGGCGCAATCCCGGCGACAAGGGCGGCTTCCACACGCGCGCCCTGACGATGGGCGTCGACGGCCGCATGGTCCACGTGATGGACCCCAACGGCGGGACGTCGCACTTCGTCTGGCGCGACCCGCGGCACATCTTCGCCTGGGCCTGGCACCCGTCGCACGGCGAGCGGTTCTACCTCTTCAAGGACTTGAGCGACGAGGTGACCGTGGTCGGCAAGGACGCGATGCCGAGCAACGGGCATAACACCTACCTGCCGAATACGCACAACGAGTGGGTGCTCAACGACACCTACCCGCAGGGTCCCGGGAAGCTACAGCGTCCTTACCTGTACCACATCCCGACCAACCGCCGGATCGAGGTCGGGGCGTTCCCGACGATCGCGGCCATCAACGGCACCGAATGGCGCTGCGACACGCACCCTTCCGCCAGCCGCGGCGGCCGCCAGTTCTGCTTCGACTCCGCCCATGCCGGCGGCCGGCAGGTCTACGTGGCCGACATCGCCGACCTGCTGGGCTGAGGCGTCACCCGACCGTCACTCAATCGCGCTTCCCATCCGCGGTGGGCGGGACATAGTGACCGCGATGGCCACCCGCAGCGCCCTGGAGCGAGCCCGCTCCGCCCTCCACCTCCGTCTCCTGGCGGCGCAGCGTCGGCTCACGGCCGAGCAGCGCGGGGCCGTCCTCGTGCTCGGCGGCAACGACCGGCTCGCGGCCTCCGAACTGGCGAACCAGCTGACCGAGTGGTTCGACGCCCGCACGGTCCGCATCTGCGCCCCGACCGAGGACGCCGGCGCCGGCCGCCCCTTCCTCTGGCCGTATTGGCAGGAGATGCCGGCGAAGGGCCGCATCACCCTCGTGGTCGGCGATTGGCTGACCCGCACGGCGGCCGCGGCGATCCGCGAGGAACTCGACGGCGAGGCCCTCCGCGCGCGGCAGAAGTCGCTCCGCTCGTTCGAGGAACTCCTCGCGGCCGACGGGACCTCGGTGGTGAAGGTCTGGCTGGAGACCCCGGAGAAGAGCCTGCTGAAACGCCTGCGCGAAGCCGAGGACACCGACGCCGAGGGCTGGGTGGTGACGGCGGACGACCTGCTGCTCGCGAAGAAGGCCGGCCAGAACCTGGCGCGCGCGCTGCGCACCCAAGGCAGCGGCAAGAACCTCCCCTGGAAGGTCGTCAGCGGCGCCGCGGAGACGAAGCTCCGCGACCTCCACGCCGGCCTCGCGATCGCCGACCAGCTCAACCAGGCCTCGCGCCGGCGGGCCGCCGTCGTCGCGAAGAAGCCGGGCAGCCGCCCCCGCGGGCTGCTCGAGAGCGCCGCGGCCCACCCGACCCTCGACAAGAAAGGCTACAGCCAGCAGATGGCGAAGCTGCAGCCGCGCCTCGGCCGGCTCACCCGGCTCGCCGCCCAGAAGGGCCTCGCGACGGTGGTCGTCCTCGAAGGTCCCGACGCCGCCGGCAAGGGCGGCGCGATCCGCCGCCTCTGCGGGATGCTCGACGCCTCGCACTACCAGGTCTACCCGACGCCGGCGCCCACGCCCGAGGAGAAGGCGCGGCACTACCTCTGGCGTTTCTGGAACAAGGTGCCCGCCCCCGGCCACCTCGCGGTCTTCGACCGCTCCTGGTTCGGACGCGTGATGGTCGAGCGCGTGGAGGGCTTCGCGAAGGACGCCGAGTGGGCCCGCGCCTACGCCGAGATCAACGACTTCGAGGCGCGCCTCGCGGAGACCGGCACGGTCGTCGTGAAGCTATGGATCAACCTGTCGAAGGAGGAACAGCTTCGGCGCTTCCGGGCGCGCGAGGAGTCGCCGCACAAACGCCATAAGATGACGGCCGAGGATTACCGCAACCGGAAGAAGTGGGACGACAACCTGCGGGCGGCCGAGGACATGATCGCGCGCACGGACACGCCGCACGCGCCGTGGATCGTGGTCTCGGGGGACGACAAGCGGCACGCCCGCGTGGCGGCCCTCAAGGCCGTCTGCCGCGCCCTGTCCGACCGGTTGGACTGAGCCACTCGCGGAGCCAACGCCGGTGCGGGCCGGTCAACGCGACCGCGTCGAGTTCCGCCTCCTCCACCCATTCGAGCGTCGTCTCCCGGGTCCACCGCCGCGCCTCGGCGGCGCCGACGGCGAGGGCGTGGAGGTTCTCGACATAGGTGACCGACCCGATGGTGCGGCGGCGCACCAGGGTCGGTTCGCCCACGGCCGACGCCCCGAGCGCCGCCAACGTCGGCAACTCGGCCATGCCCGCGAGGCGGCGGGCCGTGGCGGGGATGCGCTGGAGCAGGACCCGCCCGCGGTGGCGGACCAGCCCGCGCGACACCTCATCCGTCCGGCGCGCCTTGGGCGCGAAGCGCGGGAGCTCCGCGGCGTCGCCGCGCCGAGCGGCGTCGCACCAGCGCGAGACGGGGCAGCGGGCGCAATCCGGCGCGGCCTTGCGGCAGACCGTGGCGCCGAGCTCCATCATGGCCTGATTGAAGTCGCCGGGGCGGCGCGGGTCGACCAAGGCGTCCGCCCAGGGAGCCACGCGCTTCGCGGCGGCGGCGCCGTCCTTGAAACGTTCCCGGAGGCCGGCGACACGGGCGAGCACCCGGATGACGTTGCCGTCGACGACCGCCACCGGCTCGCGGAACGCGATGCTGGCGATGGCGGCGGCGGTGTAGGGGCCGACGCCCTTGAAGGCCCGCCAAGCTTCGGCGGTGCGGGGCTCAGGTCGACCGGCGACCTGTTGCGCCAAGGCGAGCAGGTTCCGGGCGCGGGTGTAGTAACCCAAGCCGGCCCAAGCGGCGAGGACCTCGGCTTCCCGCGCCCGGGCCAGGGCGTCGAAACCGGGCCAGCGCGCCACCCAATGTTCGAAATACGGGAGGACGGTCGCCACCTGGGTCTGCTGGCACATCAGCTCCGAGACGACGGTGCGGTAGGCCGAGACTTCCGTCCGCCAAGGCAGCGGGCGCTGGTGCCGGGCGAACCACGCCAACAAGGCCTTCCGGAACGCCGGGGCGGCCGCGAAAGGCTGGGGTTCAGGGGTCGGCATGGGATGGGGCTGGATTTGGTCCTGCGGCTCGGTAGACCTTGGAGGACATGGCACGAAAGGCAAAGCAGGACTCCGACGACGAACCGAAGAAGGTGGCGATGCACACCCTCAAGTTGGACTCCACCCAGGCCACCAAGCTGCGGGGTATCCTCGTCGCGAAGGGGTGGGTCTCCTTCCCCGTCGAGCACGCGGCCTTCGCCTTCAAGGGCGAGAACCTGAACATCGTGCACTACAAGTCCGGCAAGTGCGTGATCTCCGGCAAGGGCACCGAGGACTTCGTGAAGTTCACCC
>Ga0315903_10007146_pt1 | contig 14044 bp, 9 predicted proteins | sample LakEriMetagenome_7_FD_203524 | JGI IMG/M metagenome (GOLD analysis project Ga0315903, IMG submission 203524) | Freshwater fungal communities from buoy surface, Lake Erie, Ohio, United States - Buoy 2 MA119 | ecosystem: Environmental > Aquatic > Freshwater > Lake | place: USA: Lake Erie, Ohio...
GGCCGGCCCACGGGCAATTTCGCACCATCCAGACGCAGCGAGAATCGGCCGCTCGTGCGGGCGGCATCGGCGAGCACCGGGGCGATGTAGGCGAGCACGCCCTGGGCCACCGCCGGCTCCAGGCGGGCGTCGGCGAGCAGCTGCACGGGGTCCACCACCCACTCGCTCCACGGTCCGTCGGCCGACGGACCGAGAGCCGCCCGCAGGTTGATCGGGTCGCTGACCCAGGGTTCCTGCGCCCATGGGCCGGCGATCCGCACGACCGCATCGGCCACCTCCAGCCGCAGCCGCAGACGGCCGGGCTGCGGAGGCGCCCCGTCGGTCGAGTCGCCGCCGCCGGTCGCCGGCACGACGAGCCCCTCGAGGTTCGACCGCCGATTGGCGTCGTAGACGACGTCGAGTTCCGGCCCCTCGATCCGCACGCGTCCCAGGTCGCCGGCCGAGAGCAGCATGGCCGCCAGGCCGTGGCTGGTCTCGATGCGGCGGATCCGCAGCGGCGGTTCGCCTCCGGACCGTGGCACGACGGCGACGTTTTCGATCACGAGCGGCCCGGTCCAACCGAGCCGCACGCTTCCGATCCGCACGTCGCCCCGCAGTTCGGGAACGGCGGCGGCGATCAGCCCGGAGATGCGCTGCGGATTCGAGAACAGCCAGGGCAGGCCGCCCACGCCGAGCACGAAGGCGATCGCGAGCGTGGCGGCGAGGGTCTTCGCCTGGGACGACAAAAATCCGCGTGGCGCCGAGGGCGCGAGAGGCTGCGGCTGAGGGGTCGTGGGCTGGGGCATCGGGACTCGCTCCTGAAACGCGACGCATGCCGAAATCGCGGACGCCACCGCCATGCAGGCCGGCCCGTCCGCCGCCGATTCTACGCGGCCCCGAGCGAAGCCGCCGCTTGAACGACCCGGCGATGTGATAGACTTCGGCGATTCGCGGGCGTAGCTCAGTTGGTAGAGCGCTAGCTTCCCAAGCTGGATGTCGAGGGTTCGAGTCCCTTCGCCCGCTTTTCTTCTTTCGCCGGAGAACCGGTGACGCTCATTTCGAGTCGGCGGGATCACCGTCGGACGGCTCCGCGTCGTACCGCGCGAGCACCCACTGCCGCGTCTGGCCGTTTTCGTAATGCACCGACACCGGCCCCGATGGCTCGGTGAGCACGGCGAGCGCAGTCTGAAACGTCACCGTGCCGTGTGGCCCGAACGTCCAGGCGGCCTGCTGCGTCGCCTTGTCGATGGAGCCGCGGATCGGGTGGTCGGCATTGCCGAGCAGGTCGAGGTAGGTGCCGCGCAGCACGCCGTCCTTCCCGAGCGCCAACTGCAGCATGGCGGTGGCCTCCGTCTGGCCCTCCGGCGCGAGTGTGAATATGCCGAGCGGCAGGAACGCGGCATCGTGATTTGGCTCAGACCCGCCCTTCGCGGCGAGCTCACGCGCCGCCCTCGACTCGGCGGCCAGTTCCACCTCCGAGATGGCTCGCCCTTCCGCGAACTGGGCTGCGGGAGACTCGAGGTCTTCGTCATCGGTGGGGTAGATCGTCGTGTTGGTGCGGCCGTATCCATGCCACATCGGGGCCGTCGTGGCGCCGAGCCCGAGCCACCCGACCGCGTCGGCCCAGCCGGCGGTCCGCCACGGATTGCCCCAGCCCCAGCCGCCACCCCAGGCTCCGGCGTGCCGGCCATACCAGCCGCGGGAAAAGGGCCGGTCACTGTTGCCCCAGTGCGCGTGATGGTGCGCGTGATGGCTCGAATGTCGGTTCGCAGAGTGGTGATGGTGGCCGGTGTGCCCGTGGTGGCCGCTGTGATGCCCGCCGTGATGACCGCCATGCCCGCCGCCGTGACCGCCCCGCGCCCACGCCACAGCCGTCACCCCCACGACCGCCAGTCCGATTAGCCCGCACGCGGCCATCCGCTTCATCGTGCCGTTCATGGTTCACTCCAGCGTTGGTGTCGTCGATGGATCATCACCGCCCGTGCGGAGTGTACTGCGTGCCGCGGCCGGCTTGCGGACCGCGTCGATGGCGATGCCCCTGCACGAGGTCGTCGTGCCGTCCGGCCACGGACGGTGCCGGGGCATCGGAGAGGGCAGGCGACGGAAACAGCCAGGCAAGGTGGCGACCCTGCGCAGGCCAGGCACCCGGCTCCGCCGCGCGGCCGGCCCATGGGCAACCTCAGGGCGGCCACCGCGCAGGCCACGAATTTGCCAGCCCCGCTATGATGAGTGGAGTTCCCCCACATGTGGCACGCACGGAGGCACGCGACATGCACGGCACCGAACCGGATTCCCACGCGACGATTGCCGGCGGCCCGGCGATGGAGGCGATCGCGACCTGGCTCGACGGCCGCTACCAGGCCGGCGACGAGCCCGCCCTGCTGCGGGTGATCCGTCGCGAAACCGGCACCGACCTGTCCGACGGCGAGATCAAGGTCATCGTCTATGAGGCGCACGACCAAGGCTGCGATGCGCCGGCGGCGCTGTCGCGGCTGCTCGAAGCCGACCGGCGGCAGGCCTCGCCGCGACCGCCGCGCTGAAGGCTGATCGTTCCGGGGAGCGGGCCCCGGACAGGGCCCGCTCGCCGGAACTCTGCAGACCGTCGTGTCCCTGGGCCGGCGGTTCAGGCCGCTTCGCGAGCCGCGCACGACGCCGTTCGATACCCATCGATCGCCACCGCGATCGCATCCAGGGTGTCGAAGGCGTTGGCTTCTCCGCGATCGAAGGTCTGCGCCGCAGCCTTGATCTCCGCCAGCGCGAGCACGGCGAGCCGGGCCAGCACGATCACATTGGGCACGTTCATGGCAACCTCCTTGTCATCGGATTCCGGCCGGGACATCCCCCCGACCTCCGCGGCCCAGTGGACGTCGGAAATCCCGGATCCGTCTTTCATCGTCCGGCCTTTTGTCACCGGGCGCTCATCGGCCCGCGGCCGAAGCGGTCCGGAAAGCCCGCAGGACCAACGGTGCCGAACGGGCCTTGCCAAGCGGTCGGCCGGTGTAAACTCCGCCCCGGGACGGTGGGGGCTTTCCGGCGGGCACGATGGACGGTGCCAAGAACTGCCGATATCTGCATGAATCGTGGCTCCACTTCCGGGTCACGGGAGCGGCCATCCCGCAGCCGTTCTGCTTTCACATGCACAGCCTCGCCCACGTGATCAGCCTCACGGCCCGGGGACGGCACGCCGTCCGCTGGATGAGCCGGGGCCGCGAGACCCGCTGGGACGAGGCGGCGGGAACGGTGCACTTCACACCTCGCGACGACGAGCAGCATGTGTTCCTGACGACCACGTCCCACGACTTCGAGTCTGCGGTGTTCGTCATTCCCGCCGGCCACCTCCGCGACAGCCTGGCCACCGAAGGCCTCGACCCACCGCCCGACTTCCGCCGCCTGCTCGCCCGCGACGACGCGGTGCTGCGGTCGTGCCTGTCCCGGCTCGCGGCCGCCTATGCCACGGGCGGCGCGGCGGCGGACGAGGCGGCGTGGACGTTGGTGCTGAGGCTCAAGGAATTGCACGACGGCCGGATCCCCGACTGGCACGCCGATGCCGGCCACTTCGACCGCCGCACGGTCGACTGGCTGGTCGCGCACATCGACGCGCACCTCGGCAAGCCGCCCGCGGTCGCCGACATGGCGCTGCTCGTCGGGCTGTCCCCGAGCCACTTCGCCCGAAAGTTCCGCATCTCGACCGGCCTCAGTCTGCACCGCTTCGTGAATCGACGGCGGATCCGCGCGTCGCTGGGGTTACTCGCCGGCGGCGACCTGCCGCTCGCCCACGTCGTCGATGAACTCGGCTTCTCGTCGCAGAGTCACTTCACACACCTCTTCGCCATGCTCACGGGCATGACGCCGGCCAGGTATCGGAAGCGGTTCCGGCGGGTGGTCGGCTGACGGGCCGGCCGGCAGGCGGGCGGCCTACTGGGGGCTACCGCTGCGATATTGCCACGGCGGCGTCACCGCCGGGTCGGCCCACAGGCCGAGCTGCGCAGCCTTGGCCTGCGCCTGCTCCGTGCCGAGACCCCGGTCCTGGGACGCGGGATCCTGCCAGGCGTTGCCGGTGGCGACCATCTGCCGGCTCACGTCCACGCCATCGACGAAGAGCCGTGCCGCCGGAACACCGGCCACCGTTCCGGCATCGACCGCCTCGACGGTGCGGCCGAACACCATGCCGGCGAGGGCCTCGCGGGACGACTTGCCGTAGACCTGGCCGATCTCCGGCGCGTCGATGTCGGCCAGCGTCACCTTCCGCTGCTGGTTGAGTTCGTCGAGGCAGGTGACGGTGTCGCCGTCCTGGACACCGACCACCCGCCACAACTGGGGGCGTGTCACCGGCACGGTCGGTGGCGGCATGGTCACGGATTGCATCGCGGGCGCGGCGTCGGCCGGGGCCGGAGGCGATGGCATCGCGGCGACGCCGACGGCAGCCGGCACCGCAGCCGCGGCCCAGGCCGTTGGCGGCGGTGCGGAGATCGTCGCCGGCGGGGGCGGCGGGGAGGCGGCCGGGATCCACGCCGCAGGCGGGGCAGCCGCGGGCGGCACGGGAGGAGGAACCGGCGGAGCGTAGCGGGCCACGGCCGGCGCCGGTGGCGGCATGAACTGCGGCTGCTGATTCCAGCCGGCCACGTAGGGTGCCGGCGCGGTGCCGTAGAGCTGCGGGCTGCGATAGACGGGCGGCGCCCGCCGATTGACGGCCTGCGGCTGGGGCACGGCGAGCACCGGCGGCCCGACCTGGTAGGTGAACGTGTAGGTCGGCGCGAAGTATTGCGTGACCACCCGACCGTCGGGCCCGATGCCCTGATACGGCACGGCCTGCGGCTGCCAGCCGGGTGGAATCGTGCCGCCCTGGATCACCGCGGCCGGCAGCGCGGTCGCCTGCCAGTAGGGCACGGCCGACGGCGTCTGGGCGGCGGTCGGCTTGCCGTCGGGGTCGGTGGGCTTCGCGGTCGCCGACGCGCCGCCCGTGGCCCACGCGCTCACCTTCGCGGCATCCGGAGATGTCGGCTGCTGGCCATGGACTCCGCCCGTGCAGGCGGCCACGGCCACCAGGGCGATCGCGAGTTTCCTGCCAGGATGCCGCACGGGTTCCGCCCTCCGGGCTGGCGGGCTTCTAGCATCCCGCGAGCCGTTTCTGCCATCGGAATCCGACCCCCGGTCGATGGAATCGGAGGTCGGGCTGCCGCATGCCTTGCCGGGCCCGGGCCGCCTGGGTGAACTGGGAAGTATGAAGAACGTGCGAACGCCCGTGCCGCTGCTGTGCATGGCGATCTGGGTCGCCGCGGGCGACGGCGGACGGGCCGCCGATGCGATCGCCGTCGCGCCGCTGACGGCCACGGCCCGCCGGGCGGAACTGCGGGTGCTCGAGGGCAGGCACCTCGTCCTCGCCACCGACCGGCCTCCGCGGCCTGGCGACGGGGTGGACGATCTGCCACGGATCTTCGACGAGGCCTTCGCCTGCTGGTGCGTCCACTACGGCATCGACCCCGCGACGGTCGGCGACTGGCGGGCGTTCGGCTGCCTGGTCGTCGATCGCGAGCGGTTTCGGGCGGCCGGCCTGCTGCCCGCGACGATTCCCGATTTCATGAACGGCTTCTGCGATGGCAACCGCTTCTGGATGGCCGACCAGTCGAACCCCGACTACCGCCGTCACCTGCTGCTCCACGAGGGGGCCCACGCCTTCACGCTCACGCTCCGCGACCTGGCGACGCCCGACTGGTACACCGAGGGGATCGCGGAGTTCCTGGCGACGCACCGCCTGGAGCGGGACGCAGCCGGCGTCGGGCGGTTCGTCCACGCGCCGCTGCCCGCCCGCCGCGGCGACGTCGAGCAGCTGGGCCGCATCGAGGAGCTGCGGAAGACGCGGGCCGCGGGCGTTTCGCCGCGGCTGGCAGACGTGATCGTGGCGGCTCCCGGCAAACATGGGGACATCGCCGCCTACGCTTCGCGCTGGGCGGCCGTGGTGCTCTTCGCCCGCCATCCGGAGTTCGCCCGGCTGTTCGCCGCCGCGGAACGCGGCCCGCTCGACGCCGACTTCAACGCCCGGCTCGCCGCCCTGCCGGGCTGGGACATGGCCCGGGCGGCCCGCGAGTACGACGCGTTCATCGACGACGTGGACTACGGCTACGACTTCGACCGCCTGGCCATCGACTGGTCGCCGGGCCGGCCGCTGGTCGCGCCGGCGGCGGCGGCCGCGGATGCCGCCCGCGGCTGGCAGAACACGGGCGTGGCGCTGCAGGCGGGCGGCCGCTGTCGGCTCACCTCCCGGGGCCGCGTGCGGCTCGGCACGGCCCACGACCCGGCCGCGCCGGCCGCCACGCCCATCGAGAGCGAGGCCGACGGCATCTCGCTTGGCTGGTATCGCGGCCGTCCCGTCGGCACGCTGCTGGTCGCCCAGTGGGTCGAGACGGCGACCGAACCGCCCGGCTTCCGCATTCTCGGCACCGGCGCCGCCGCCGAGATCACGGCGGCGACGGCCGGGCCGCTGTTCGTCAGGGTCAACGACGCACCGGGCGATCGGGCGGACAACGCCGGCGCCTACGCGCTGACCATCGCCCCGCGCTGACGGGCGGCGTTCAGGAAGCGTGCACCGCGAACTCGCCGGCCGCGAGGCTCGGCAGGTTGGTCTGCCCCATGAGCCACAGGTCCACCGCTCGGGCGCATTCGCGGCCCTCCTGGATCGCCCACACGACGAGCGACTGGCCGCGCCGCATGTCGCCGGCGGCGAACACGCCCGGCCGGCTCGTCATGTAGTCGGCGCCGGTCTTGACGTTGCCACGCGGATCGAGCTCCAGGCCGAGGTCCGCGATGGGGCCGTGCTTCTCCGGCCCCACGAAACCCATCGCCAGGAGCGCGAGCTGGCAGGGCCACTCCTCCTCGGTGCCCGGCAGCTCCTTGAACTTCTGCTGGCCCGTGGCCGGATCCTGATACCACTCGATCCGCACGGTCTTCAGTCCGCGGAGCCGGCCCTGCTCGTCGCCGAGGAACTCCTTGGTGAGGATGGAGAACTCGCGCCGGCAGCCCTCCTCGTGCGACGAGCTCGTCCGCAGCATCACGGGCCACAGCGGCCAGGGCGTGCCCGCCGGCCGCTCGTGCCGCCGCGGGTATTTCCCCAGGTCGGGCGGCTGGGGGAGCAGCTCGAACTGCGTCAGGCTCCTGCAGCCCTGCCGGTTGCTCGTGCCGTCGCAGTCGCTGCCGGTGTCGCCGCCGCCGATCACGATCACGTCCTTGCCCGCGGCCGAGATCTGGCCCGGCACCGCGTCGCCCGCGTTGCGCTTGTTCTGCTGCGGCAGGAACTCCATCGCGTAGTGCACGCCCGCGAGGTCGCGGCCCGGGATCGGCAAATCGCGGCCGAGCGTGGCCCCGCCCGTGAGCACGACGGCGTCGTACTCATCGGTGAGTTGCCGCGTGCTGAAGTCAGCCCCCACGTCCACGCCGCACCGAAACTCGACCCCTTCCGCCTCCAGCTGCTCGATCCGCCGCCACACGCGGCGCTTCTCCAGCTTGAAGTCGGGGATGCCGTACATCAGCAGGCCGCCCGGCCGATCCGCCCGCTCGAAAACCGTCACGTGGTGACCGGCGCGGTTGAGCTGCTGGGCGGCGGCCAGCCCGGCCGGCCCGCTGCCCACCACCGCCACCCGCTTCCCGGTCCGCGCCTGCGGCGGCTCGGGCACCACCCAGCCCTCCTCCCAGGCCTTGTCGGCGATCGTCATCTCGATCTGCTTGATGGCCACCGGATCCTCGTTGATGCCGAGCACGCAGGCCGCCTCGCAGGGGGCGGGGCAGACGCGGCCGGTGAACTCCGGGAAGTTGTTGGTGGCGTGGAGCCGCTGGCTCGCCTCGTGCCACTGCCGGCGATACACGAGGTCGTTGAAGTCGGGAATGATGTTCCCCAGCGGGCAGCCGGTGTGGCAGAAGGGCACGCCGCAGTCCATGCAGCGGGCGCCCTGCGTCCGCACCTCGTCGGGCGGGAGGATGGTGAGGAACTCGTCGTAGTTCCGGAGGCGGTCGGCGACCGGGGCGTAGCCCGACACCTTCCGCTCGTGCTTCATGAACCCACGGGGATCACCCATTGACCTGCACCTCCGCCTGCTTCGCGTCCCTTTGATCCTGCTCGGCCAGCCGGCGGAGTTCCGCCAACGCCCGCTTGTAGTCGGTCGGCATGACCTTCACGAACCGCTTCCGCTCGCTCTCCCAGGCGGCGAGGATCGACCGGCCGCGGTCGCTCTCCGTGTATTCCACGTGCTTCTCGATCCGCCCCCGCACGTAGGCCTGGTCCGCCGCATCGAGCTCCTCGAGCTCCACCATCTCCATGTTGACCCGCGACCGGAACCCGCCGGTCGCGTCCCACACGTAGGCGATGCCGCCGCTCATGCCGGCGGCGAAGTTGCGTCCCGTCTCGCCCAGGATCACCACCCGGCCGCCGGTCATGTACTCGCAGCCATGGTCGCCCGTGCCCTCCACCACCGCCTCGGCGCCCGAGTTCCGCACGCAGAACCGCTCGCCGCAGATGCCGCGGATGAAGAGCTCGCCGCTGGTGGCGCCGTAGGCCACCACGTTGCCGGCGATCACGTTGTCCTCGGCCTTGAACGACGCCGTGCGATCGGGCCGCACGATCACCCGGCCGCCGGACAGGCCCTTGCCGCAGTAGTCGTTGACGTCGCCCTCGACGGTCACCTCGACCCCCGGCACGCCGAAGGCCATCAGGCTCTGGCCGGCCGAGCCGCGGAAGTGGATGCGGATCGTGCCGTCGGGCAGGCCGCCGGCGCCGTGCCGCCGCGTCACCTCGCTGGAGAGGATCGTGCCCACGGTGCGGTGGATGTTGCGGATCGGCAGCTCGAGCCGCACGGGCTCCGACCGCTCGAGTGCCGGCCGGCAGCGGTCGAGGAGCGTGGTCATGTCGAGCGACCGCTCGATGCCGTGATCCTGCGGCTCCTCGCAGCGGACCTTCACGCGGGGCGGAACCTCCGGCTTGTGGAGGATCGTGGAGAAGTCGAGCCCGCTGGCCTTCCAGTGGGCGATCGCGGCCCGGGTGTCGAGGCGGTCCACCCGGCCCACCATCTCGGCGATCGTGCGGAACCCGAGCCTGGCCATCAGCTCGCGGAGCTCCTCGGCGAGCATGAAGAAGAAGTTCACCACGTGCTCCGGCTGGCCGGCGAACTTCTTCCGCAGCTCCGGATCCTGCGTGGCGATGCCGACCGGGCAGGTGTTCAAGTGGCACTTCCGCATCATGATGCAGCCCATCACCACCAGCGACGCCGTGGCGATGCCGTACTCCTCCGCCCCGAGCAGCGTGGCGATCGCCACGTCCTTCGCGGTGCGGATCATGCCGTCGGTCTGGACGACGATCCGGCCGCGGAGGTCGTTCATGACCAGCACCTGGTGGGCCTCGGCGAGGCCGAGCTCCCAGGGGAGCCCGGCGTGCATGATCGAGGTCTGCGGGCTGGCGCCCGTGCCGCCGTCGTGGCCGGAGATCAGGACCACGTCGGCCTTGCCCTTCGACACGCCCGCCGCCACGGTGCCCACGCCCACCTCGGCCACCAGCTTGACGCTGATCCGGGCGTGGTGGTTGGCGTTCTTGAGGTCGTGGATCAGCTGGGCGAGATCCTCGATCGAGTAGATGTCGTGGTGCGGGGGCGGCGAGATCAGGCCCACGCCCGGGGTGCTGTGGCGGATCCGCGCGATCTCGCGGTCCACCTTGTGGCCCGGCAGCTGGCCGCCCTCGCCGGGCTTCGCCCCCTGGGCCATCTTGATCTGCAGCTCCTTGGCGTTGACGAGGTACAGGCTCGTCACGCCGAACCGGCCGCTGGCCACCTGCTTGATCTTCGAGTTCTTGCTGTCGCCGTTGGGCTCGAGCTGGTAGCGGACCGGATCCTCGCCCCCCTCGCCCGTGTTGCTCCAGCCGCCGAGCCGGTTCATGGCCACGGCGAGGGTCTCGTGGGCCTCCTTGGAGATGGAGCCGTAGGACATCGCGCCGGTGGCGAACCGCCTCACGATCTCCTGCGCCGGCTCGACCTCCTCCAGGGGCACCGGCCGCTCGGCCCAGCGGAAGTCGAGCAGGCCGCGGAGCGTGAGCAGCTTCGTCTGCTGCTCGTCGATCAGCCGCTGATACTTCCGGAACTCCTCGCGGCTGTTGATCTGCGTGGCCCGCTGCAGCGTGGCGACGACGTCGGGGGCGAGCACGTGGGCCTCCCCCTTCCGCCGCCAGGCGTAGCGGCCGCCGACGTCGAGCTCCAGCGTCTGCGGCACGGCCGTGCGCGGCCAGGCGTGCTCGTGACGGCGGAGCGTCTCCTCCGCCACGCCCTCCAGGCCGATGCCGCCGATCCGGCTCGGCGTGCGGGCGAAGAACTCGTCCACGAGGCCGCGGTCGAGCCCCACCGCCTCGAAGATCTGGGCGCCGCGATAGCTCTGCTGCGTGGAGATGCCCATCTTGCTCATCACCTTGAGCAGGCCCTTCGTCGCCGCCTTGACGTAGCTCTTGTGAAGCTTCTCCCGTGGGATGTCGGCGGCGATCATCCCCTCGGCCAGCATCTGGTCGATGGTGGCGAAGGCCAGGTAGGGGTTCACCGCGCCGGCGCCGTAGCCGGTGAGCAGGGCGAAGTGCTGCACCTCGCGGGCCTCGCCGGTCTCGACCACGATCCCGCAGCGGGTTCGCGTCCCGGCGCGGACGAGGTGGTGGTGCACGCCGCCGGTCGCCAGGAGCGCCGGCACCGCCGCCCGCTCCCGGTCCACGCCGCGGTCGGAGAGCACGAGGACCGTGGCCCCCGCGGCGATCGCGGCCGCCGCCTCCGCCCGGATCTCGTCGAGCCGCCGCCGCATGCCCGCGGCCCCTTCGGCCGCCGGGAAGAGCAGCGACAGCGTCGCCGTCCGCAGCCCCGGCCGGTCGAGCGCCTTGATCCGCGCGCACTCGGCGTTGGTGATCACCGGCGTCTCCAGCCGCAGCAGCCGGGCCTGCTCGGGCGTGGAGCCGAGCAGGTTTCCCTCGCAGCCGATCGTGGTGATCATCGAGGTGATGATCTCCTCGCGGATCGCGTCGAGGGGCGGGTTCGTGACCTGGGCGAAGAGCTGCTTGAAGTAGTTGGCGAGCAGCTGCGGCCGGTCGGAGAGCACGGCCAGCGGCGTGTCGTTGCCCATCGACCCGATCGGCTCGGCGCCGTCGGTGGCCATCGGCGTGAGGATCACCTTCAGGTCCTCGAGCGTGAAGCCGAAGGCCCGCTGCAGCTCGAGCAGGCTCGACCGCTCGCCGGCGACGCCGGCCGCCCGCCAGGGATCGACCGCCCCGGCGAGGCCGTTCGCCGCCGTCGCGACGGGCTCGACCGCGCGGTTTTGCGTCACCTCGCCGACCCGGTCCGGATCGGGGAGGGCGTCGAGCCGCAGCTGATGCGTCGCCACCCACTCCCGCCAGGGCTTGGCCGTGGCGAGCTTCCGCTTGATCTCGTCGTCCTCGACGATCCGCCCTTCCTTGGTGTCCACGAAGAACATCCGGCCGGGCCGGAGGCGGCCCTTGCGGACCACTTCGCCGGCCGGCAGTTGGAGCACGCCCGCCTCGCTGGCCATGACGACCAGGCCGTCCCGCATCTGCCACCAGCGGCCGGGCCGCAGGCCGTTGCGATCGAGGGTCGCCCCGATCCGCACGCCGTCGGTGAAGGCGAGGGCCGCCGGCCCGTCCCACGGCTCCATCAGGCAGGCCTGGTACTCGTAATAGGCCTTGAGGTCGTCGGACATGCTCTCGTGGCCGCTCCACGGCTCGGGGATGAGCATGCTCACCGCCTCCTCGATCGGCCGGCCGGCGAGCACGAGCAGTTCGAGGACGTTGTCGAAGGTGGCCGAGTCGCTGCCGCCTTCGCGGATCACGGGCTTGATTTTTTCCAGGTCGGCGCCGAACACGGGGTGCGCGAGCATGCTCTCGCGGGCGTGCATCCAGTTGATGTTGCCGCGGACGGTGTTGATCTCGCCGTTGTGGGCGATGCAGCGGAAGGGATGGGCCAGGTCCCAGGTGGGGAACGTGTTGGTGCTGTACCGCTGATGGACGAGGGCCAGGGCCGACGTCATCCGCGGATCGGCGAGGTCCGGGTAGTACTTGCTCACCTGGTCGGCGAGCAGCAGTCCCTTGTAGATCAGGGTCTTCGAGGACAGCGAGCAGACGTAGCAAAAGGCCTGCTCCGTCAGCCCGAGCCGGCCGAGCTCGATGCCGAACCGCTTGCGGGCCACGAGCAGCTTCCAATCGAAGTGGTCCCGGGCCACCTGCCGGCCGCGGCCCACGAACGCCTGCCGGATGACCGGCTCCACGTCGCGGGCCGTGCCGCCGATGGAGCGGTTGTCGGTGGGCACGTGCCGCCAGCCGAGGAACTCGAGCCCCTCCTCGCGGACGACCTGCTCGAAGAACTGCTCGGCCGTCTCCCGCTCGCCCTCCAAGGGCGGCAGGAACACGTTGCCCACCGCCCAGTCACCGGCGGGCGGCAGCCTCACGCCCGCCTGGGTCGCCGCCGCCGCGAAGAAGTCGTGCGGCGTCTGCAAGAGGATCCCGGCCCCGTCGCCGGTGAGCGGGTCGCAGCCGCAGGCCCCGCGATGGGCGAGGTTCTCCAGCACCTCGAGCCCCTTGCGGACGATCTCGTGGCTCCGCACGCCGTGCATGTTGACGACGAACCCGACCCCGCAGGCGTCGTGCTCGGTGGCCGGGTCGTAGAGGCCCTGGGCGGCGGGCAGGGCGGGCAGCGGGCGGCGGGTCATGCGGGGCTCGTGCGGGCGGCGGGGAAACGTGTCGTGGCGGCCGACGGCGACGAGCCGCCGGCCCGGGCGATCTCAGGGGCTGACGGCCGGGGTGGCGGCCGCGGCGTCGACGTCGTGGGCGTGGCCGCGGAGGAGCTCGACGAACCGCTCCACGGTCGGGGCCAGCGGCTTGCCGCGGGCGCGGATGATGCCGAGCGGCCGGACGAGCTCCTCGCCTGCCAGCCGCACGGCGCACAGCGTGCCGGCGGCCAGTTCGCGGCCCACGGTCGGCTCCGGGAGGAGGGCCACGCCGGCGTCGATCTCCACCGCCCGCTTGATCGTCTCGATGTTGTCGAACTCCATGACCACCTGCGGCTCGGCGCCGTGCGCGGCCAGCGCGCGGTCGAGTTCGTGGCGGATGACGAGGTCGGTGTCGAAGCCGACCATCCGCTGCCCGTGCAGCTCCCCGAGGGCCACCTCCACACGACCGGCGAACGGGTTGCCCGGCGCGCAGACGAGCGCGATCGGCTCCTCCCGCCACGGCTCCGACTCGAGCGTGCGGGTGCTCCGCGGATAGCTGACGATGCCGAGATCGGCCTGGCCCTGCTCCACCGACTCGACGACGCGGTCGGGGTGGAGGTATTCCAGCCGCACGTTCGCCTTGGGATGGCGGCTCATGAACTCCTGCACGTAGCGGCTCATGTGATGGAGGCCGACGGAATAGATGGCCGCCACGCGGACGCGACCGGCGACCTCGTCGTGGAGCGTCCGCACGGCGTCCTCGAGCGCGTCGTAGGCCGCCACGATGCGGCGGCAGCCGTCGTAGAACACCTGGCCCTCGCGGGTGGGCGAGAGGGGACGCTTCGACCGCTCGATGAGCCGCACGCCGAGGTGGGATTCGAGCTGCCCCACGACCTGGCTGGCGGCCGATTGCGACAATCCGTTGTCCTCGGCGGCACGGGAAAAACTCCGCCGCGCGACGATGTCGCAGAAGACCTTGAGCGACTTCAGGTTCACGGGATTCCGCTTCCTGCGGCCAAAGGACCGCAATCCACCGCCATCCCTGATTAACAAATCGAATGACGCCGCCTTGCATCATTCGGAATACGAATACAGGATAGGACCCCGCTCCCGGCCGTCAAGCGGATTTCCTGGCGGCATCCGCCACCGGCCCCGCCCGCTTCCCCATCTTGCCGAATCGGAAAAACCTGCACGACCGGTGCGACCGGGCCCGATTTTCATGGTCGGGCCCCCCATGCGCGCATCGCCTCGGCTACCGTCGCTCGCCCTCATCTGCCTGATTGCGGCGGCGGCCTGCGCTCGCGCAGACGAGCCCGAGGACGACGCCCCCGACCTTCGCGCG
>Ga0315903_10007147_pt1 | contig 14040 bp, 20 predicted proteins | sample LakEriMetagenome_7_FD_203524 | JGI IMG/M metagenome (GOLD analysis project Ga0315903, IMG submission 203524) | Freshwater fungal communities from buoy surface, Lake Erie, Ohio, United States - Buoy 2 MA119 | ecosystem: Environmental > Aquatic > Freshwater > Lake | place: USA: Lake Erie, Ohio...
GAATTCATTAGCTATTTTGGCAAAAGCTAGGGTTCTCTCCATGCTTCCACCCCAGTTGTTTCCCTCTCCGCCATATCCTACCTTCCCGCTATCTATCTTACCCTGTGGTAATCCAAAATCTGGATCCGGATAATTTGCGTTGGGATCAAACTTGAATGAGTATGATTCATTTAAAGTTTTCCACTCTGAAAACCCATATAGATTGGGCATAATGAAGAATTTTTCTACTATATATCGAATCAGAAAAGATTCCGATCTAACGAATCCGCTAGCTTTTTAAGGATATCTCCGTGACAAGATTGAGGCTTACACCAGCATCCAAGTATTTTTCCCTTGAGTTCATGAAGACTTTCCATTAAGTGGTCCTGTGTTTTAATCCAGTTTTCGTAGTTTTCAATAGCCTCCTTTCTGGATGAAACCCTAAATTGAGCTAAAGTCCCCTCTTTGTGTGAAAAGGGATTGCCCCATTTAGAGCCTCTCCCTATATAGACATCGTAAGGATCTTTTTTAAAATGCACCACTTTACAATTGCTCATAATATTTCTATTAGGTTATTAGAGATGTCTATTAACTGTTTTTTTCTATTTGAGACCCTGACTGATTCTGAAGCAATTAAGATATCTAATGTCCTGTAATCTATATCCAATTTATAAATGTAGTTGTCATAGCACAATTGATAAAAATCAGGATTCAATGAATAATAAAGTACGCTGAATAAATGCTTAGCAGCATCTATAACATATGATTGATAGATTTCATCGGAGTATATCGGATCTATTAAGAACAATTTTCCGTCTCTTTCTATCATATTATGTATAGAAAAATCCCCGTGATTAAAAGTGTTAGGTGGATTTATGGACTTTAGGGATTCAATTAGTTTCTCACCTTTTTTTATGCTTGGGTTGTTTGCTATATGATTTCCGATCCTGTCTATATAGGAATTAAAATTTGCTCTATTCGTAGGTTTTTCCTTGCTCATTTTAGAGAGTACTTTTTTTATAAGGTCGATGTCGACGCATTCTTTACCTTCTATAAAGCACAACTCTAATGTATCGATGTCGTAGCTTAGTATATCTGGAATGTCCATCCCAATTGAGGAAGCTTTACGGTACCATTTCACCTCATTAATAATATTCTGGCTTTTTTTAATAACGGATCCGTTTATTTTCCTAACCTTATTATTAGTGAAAGTTGAATCTAATTTACTATATGTTATGTCAGATTTTACATTGTAGCATCTATCATCTATATAAGCGTCACCGTACTCCTTATTAAAAGAAAGAGAGTGATAATTCACGTTATTTTTCTTCAACCACTCCTCAATCTGCCGTTGATATTTTTCAATTCTCTGGTCTATGTTACTGCATGATTTACTTCCCCTCGCGGTTACTATTTTTATAAAATTGCCATCCGAGTACATAGAGTTTACCAGAGAGACCAACTTTACATTCGGAATCATTAAGCTTATGTTAGACGTATCTCCCAAAGCTAAAGTCCCATCAAAATCTACTACAACGACCATAAATTACCAATATAAGATTCTATGTCTCCCAAATTAATGTGATTTTTTGAATAAACTACTTCGATATTATCACCATCAAGAAGATTGTAATACTCTAATAAGCTTTCGTTGCTGGCTTCTTTTAGATATTCATTAAATTCCTTATAGGATACAGAGTAAGCCCCTATAGAAACGTGTCCCTCCTCTTTCTCTTTCTCGTTCCCTTTTAAATACCTCATTTTTCTATCAAGCTCAACGAACCCGTATTTCAATCCATCCCTTCTATAACTAGCAACCGCTAAACTGTTTCCGCTCATCTCTTCTAGTACGTCCCTATCTATAACTACATCGCAATCGTGTATAATCACTGACTCGTAATCTTCTAATTTTTCAAAACAGTTCTTTAGTGTTTCAATTCTACTCTCGGTTCTTTCGCAGTATATAAGATCGACCATGGACGAGTTGAAATTTATTTCGACACCTCGCCTGATTGCGACAAATATTTTATCAAATGCTCCGTTTGAGTTCTCGATTATTCTGTCTATGATCTTAGATCCGTTATAATACAATTCATATTTTGGCTGCTTAAAATAATGCCCCATTCTGTTATTATTGCCATTAGCTTGTATAAGTAAGCACCTCATATTTTGTATTTTTTTGGCTTCCTTCCTGCTCTGCTTTTACACATGCTGTCAGCTATACTAATAGCCCATGGGGATTTTGACTTATATCTAGCCTTTATTCCCATTGATTCAATAAGACCAACTGCAGCTCTTAATAGCTGATTTGAATTGTATTTTGGATCTGGATTTAGATCAACATCTATACAATCAGGCTTACCCAGTCCGGAGTCTATTAAGAGATTAGCAGTTTCTACGCTAAGTTCGACTTCTTTCCATAGTCTTTCAAAACTGGATGCTACCTTTTCGATTTTGTCTTTTCTATAAAGAACATGACCTCCACCGCTTGGGTAATGCAGAACTATAACTGTAGCATAAGTTGTTGTTCTTCCTTTATTTTGGGAATCACAGCCTATATAAATCTTGTGCCCAGGATTGGATCCCATCCATGTCTTGATGTATGGTATTAGATCCACTTCTTCTGAATCAGTGAGTCTTCTCCAGTTTTTTTGAGATTTTTGTTCCATAGGTCTGTTACGATTATATTATAAAAGACCTAAAAAAATCCGGCCTTTCCTTATTTATTCTGATTTAGCTCGTATGCTCTAGCTAATCTAGTCAGACCTATACCTCCGCCAAATCTAGGAAAAAAATCAAGATCCAGAAATTCAGCAAGCTCTTTCTTGACCCTTTCAACTCCAAAAAGAGAGAATAGCTTCTCTGAATATGCACCATTCTCTATATTAAAGAAAAGCTTTCTCATTGATGCTGCATCACAGCTTCTTTCTGCTGATCCGATTGTCTCCTGTCCAAACAATATAACATCAACCTTGTTGAATCTGTCGCCCTCTCCCTTTTTCATATTCCAGAATGGGTTTGTTCTCAGAGGGAAGTTCTGTAGTGAGATAACGTCTCCGAGATCTTTCCACATAGCTTCCTCGTGCTCAGATTCTATAATTGGTCCGCCAGCAGCATACTTCTGACATCCTTCTTCATAATCAAGAGCTACCGGTTTTTTAAATCCAAGGTGCTTAAGAAGATCAGCTTCTAGTTTGATTAGCTCTTTCATGCCTCCCTTTGATTCAAATTCGAACATAGGGAAGATCATCTCGTGTCTGCCCTCAATCGGATTAAGCTCCTGTCTGTATGAGGTTGATATACAAAATACCCCTTCCCATTCTGGGTTTTTTAATAGCTCATATTCAAGCCACATTTGTCCGGTTTGTGGCAAAGGCCAAACCTCACCCATGTAGTTGAAAGTTGTAATTGAGTGAGGATTCTCACATGCGGCTAAGATTGAAAGTCTAGATTGTGTTGGTACTTCTACAAATCCTCTTTTTAGGAAAAATTCTCTCATTTTTTGAACCAGCTCGTGGTAAGTTTGTGTGTTTTTCATTTTGTTATTTTGTTTTTTTTTACGCAAAAAAAATCCTGACTTTTTGAGCCAGGATTTCGTTATCTTATATTTTTCGGAAGTGTCGAATCATAAATTAATTAACCTATATATCAATAGTGATTTTATTTTCTCTTCTCCTTGTCCTTTTGTTTCAAATACCTGTCGAGGGAGAATCTTGGTATTTTATATTTTGAGATTTCTAGATCCTTATTTTTTTCGATTATCTGCAGAGCTTTTTCCACAGTTTTTATCATGTATCTGCAGTCATATAAAGCATCGTGTGCTCCCTTTGGATCTATTCCGAAAGCTCCAGCAACCTTAGGTAGAGATGATGTTGGCACTTTTCCAGATGAGGATCTGCCTATTTTATCTAGGATGTTCTTGGATTCAACGTCTCCATCCTCTGCTAATTTTTCCAGTGTTGGTAGAAGGAAATAGCCTAGAAAATCCTTGGAGTCGAATATCTCTTTCTTTATTCCGCCCAGCTTTCTTCTAATGTTCAGCATAGGCATGTCAAACGGTGCGTTCTGAATAATAAGAACCGGATCATTGAATTTCTCTACAAAATCATAGAAACCATTTAGTACTTCCTGCTCGTCGCTGAACTTCCCTTTAGGTACTCCATATCTGGTCATACCTAAAACCATTGGAATTTTAGATCCATGCTCTTTTTTTCTTTTTACCGTTTCCTGTGTAAGCGAGATCTTTTCGTTGAATGATTCTTTCTCTTTGAATGTCATAGTGGAAGGATCATAGTCAAAAGCTACACCTGAGACTTGTGTTAGTTGCTCTTTTCTTGGTCCTTCCAGGCCTGTTGTTTCTGTGTCTACCGCTATAAAAGTTCTACCTGATCTCTCCTTTAGCCAATCTATAATCTCCCCTGAAGACATGCTTTTTATTGACTCATTAATAAACTCAATTAGGGTTTTTATGTTGTTCATATCGGGATAGAATTTTAATATATATTGTATGAAACACATAGAACTATTTGAAAGTTTTGGCGCTCCAAACCTGCCTATGCCGGGGGGGAAGAAAAGGACATTCACCGATGCTGAGATAACTTATTATCAGAGATTCTGGAATCGTGTTCATTTTAAGTATCACGCTAACAAGTTTTTTGCTTCAATGTGGAACAAGATGAAAACTAAAAAAGAGCTCATGAATAAGCAATGGGAGGAGTTGGAATTCCTTTTACAAAATGGTAAATCCAGATACGAAGCTGGTATTCTACCAAAGAACTATTAATAGGAAGACCGGATATATACTTTACAAAATTTATTAAAAATCATGGATAAAAGACTGCTAAAATTCTCAGAGTACCTGGGGGAGGCTGAAGGATCTAAAAAAGGATACATTCCAACAGACGAGCAAATTTTAGATATTATGAAGGCTCAATCTGAGCAAGGGGAGAGATGGAAAAAAATCAATAAGAAAGATTATAAATCGCTCGACGGAAAAGGAACTACACAGGAGAGAAAGAAGTATTTTTTTGAGACATTCAATATTTACAACTCGCTAGATGACGCAGGGAAAAAAGGTGTGATCGATTCAATCAAAGAGTTTTTCAAGACAAAGAGAAAGGGCCTAACTGAGGAGATGTTTAACGATAAACTTAAAAAGTGGAAAAAATCAATGGAGAAGCAGGATCAGGGATCTCCTAATTATAACCTCTATGCTATGATTGCTCCAGAGGATGCTGAGGATTTAGTGAAACCTGTTGAGAAACCAGGGGGTGAAGTTGTAAAGCTAGAAGACCAAAGCGTGATCCCGCCGGATCTTAAAAATTCTCTCTTTAAAAATAATATGTGGAACATAGAGACACCGGATGAGACTTTCGATAATCCCGAAGTAGGCGAGGAAATTAAAGAGAACCTAAAAAGAGATATAAGTGATGACTGGTTTAAGTTCTCAGGGAAAGGGAAGCATCTAATAAAAAACATAAACATAAACTCCTCTTGCTCGAGATATAGAAATACCGCACCTTCTGAAAATATGTCTTGGGTAGAGCTTGCTTTTAAGAGAGCAGGTACTTTTGCAAAATACATCCAAGACACTGCAAAAGAGGTTTCTGGCGGTGATGCAAAATATGTGGATAGTATTAGAAAATTAATAGTTCTAGATTACTTGGGTACAAACGGTGACGGAACATCCGGTCCAGATCCAGGAAAAAATAAAGAGGGCCAAGAGGTTCTAAAGGGATACTACCTAAAGAATGGTGAAAAGTTAACTCAGAAAAAAGAAGGTGGCCTTCTAAAAATTGGTGTAGTCGGTGTTGACATAACAGATGGACAGCCTGTTTTGAATGGTAAGGTTGAAATGAAAGACGCATTAGGATTGGATAGACAGCCTATAAAGGAAGATCCTAAAAGTCCAGAGGAATACGAGAAGTTTAAATTTATAGAGGTTGATATCCTTTATAATGAGGATGCAACGATAGACCCAGAGGGAGATGATCCTGGATCAATAATTACAGGGGAGAAAACAAAAACAGAAGGTAAAAAATTAGCTGTTAAATTCCCAGTGGGTGACCCAACCGGGGGTGGAGGCGGAGGCGGTGGAACCGGCTATCGCAGAAAAAGCAATAGACCAGCTCCGTCCATACCACAAAAAGGCAAAGCTATTCCTTGCCCAGCATTCTAATAAAAAATAAACAAAATGGAAAAAGTAGTTAATTTAAGCGCATTTGGCGACATAATAGAAAACCCAGATAAAAAAATTGCTGGTGGATCATTCTTCGATGTTAGGAATTCCAACAAGAAAGAAGAACCAGAGCAAGATCACGATCAAGAGCAAGACACATTCGCTGTAGCTCCTGATGGTGAAGAAGGCGTAAAAAGCTACTCAGTTCTTTTATCTAAGATTCTTCAAAATTCTGCTCAGATAAAATTGCTACATTGGCAAACTCTATACTATGGACAGCACAAAGCTCTTGATAGCTTCTATGAATCATTTGGAGATCTAAGTGATAAACTTGCAGAGGTTGTTCTTGGTAAATTTGGTAAGCAGAATTTAACTGAAGATGAGCTTTGTCTTTGCATATACAATTACAAGAACCCGGAGAATTCAAATCTAAATGAGTTCCTTGATCATCTATACAAATGCTACGATCATGATTGCAAAGCTATGTTCAGCTCAGCTGAAGATCCAGAAATCATGAATATCCTAGATGAGATCACAGGATTGATTGATCAGTACAGATACCTTCTAAGGCTTAAATAACTTCATTAAAGATTTATTGAGCTTCCAGCCCCTGTTCCTAGAAGTTCCTTTGCTTTTGCTTGATCTATTAGGGTTCCGTCGTTTAAGAATTTAGATCTACCTAGAACTTCTGGCGTGTAGAATTTTAGAAGCGTAGGCATCATTCTTTCTAAGATATAAGTGCCGGTTTTCTTAAGGTCTCCCGGAGTAATACCGGTCTTTAAGAGTGTCTTTGTTATTACGCCATCTTTACTAATATATTTATCAAAATCCTCGGGAGTGTATTCCCAAGTTGTCTCGGATGGCTTATTATTTTTAGTTGTATCTGAAGCCCATTTATCTAGCGTCTTTTGATCCATTAGTCCTTTATTTGGATCAAGCAAATGCTCAGCTAGTTTTTGAAGAGCCTGCGGCTTATTACATGTTTTATTTATGTCGACTTTATTGGCTCCACCAAATTGTAAACAGGCCTGTCTAAATATGTTTTTATATGATTCTATCCAAGTTGACTCCTCCTCTGGGTCTCCGTCCATCATCTTTTTGATGTCCGGTAGCACTGATATTACATACTTATCTTTCAATGCCTTAGCAAACATTGGCATTCTAGCTAAGCTTAGTTGGTCAAATAGACCCTCGTTTAGATTAAAGATATCGGTGAAACCCCTCATATAATTTTTACTTTATATATCGGGATTACTGTATATCCTCCCCGAAAACAGTTAGATTGAATACAAGAACCTCGTTTCTCCATTTACCGGTTTCTTCTACCCATTTGTGTATTACGTACATTGTGCAAGTACCAAAGCTGTTATTGTCAAAATCCTCTATGCTAGTTTTGTGTGATTTTGATTCTAGGTAGTTTTTCAATATGAAATTTTCACCATCATTTTTCTTGTGAGCATTTATTGCTTTAAGAACTAGCTTTTGGTCATCCATTTCAGATTCAGTTCTTATGCTATAGTAACACCCTTGAAATATCTCGTTCCCTACCGTTCTCTCGACTGATCCTCCTTTTAGATCTTGGTGTAGTGGATAGTATATGACGTGGGCTGGTTCTTTGAATTTGCTATTATCGCCAAAGCATTTTTTGTGAGCATTTCCATTTTTTTCAACCTTTCTCATTGACTCTATTAGCTTGCAGTCTTTAGAATTGTAGCTGAGGACGTTGGCGAAATAGAAAGCTCTCTTATGAGCTTGCTCATTTAAAAATTCAAATCTAGAAACTGGATTGGAGATCCCTTCCTCGTACTTCTGTAGATCCATTGACCATCCAAGATCAGCGTCAAATGGAACTGAGTTGCCAGATATTATTCTTGTTGATTTTAGTTCTCCTTGTGCGTATCCGTTTACTGATACAAGTAGGACTAATAGAACTAGTAATAGATTTGTTTTTTTCATGATAGCTGTTTTTATTTACACAGCTAATTTATGAAAAAACCCCGTAGATTCTCAGAGATTATCCGAGATAAATTGCAAAAAAGTTTGAAAATTATTCTCTTCCTCTTTTGATTCGTATAAATCGAATTTCTCCTGGTCTTTGTCTGCTGTGAGAGTTACGTTCCAGGACTCCTCAAATGTTGGAGCAGAGTTTTTATAGGAGGCATCAGACTCGTCATTTACGTCCCTGGTGTACTGCCAGCCTAGGAAAAGTGAATCTGGAACTTGAAATCCGTAGTACTTAAGAACATCTCTTTGTACCTCGAGGGTTTCCTTAACCCTCCAGTTTTGACCAAGTAGGATAAGACCCGCTTTGGTGTCCTTAATAATGTTCTCCTCGCCTAAAGTTGTCCATCTACTTTCTAGCCAATCAAGTCTTTCTATTAGTTTTTGATAGATTGCGTTTACGTTCCCCCATCTCTGAGAACCGAAGAAAATAATGGCCTGGCTTTCAAAAAGCTCGTTTGTGATTTTCCAAAGCTCGTCATCTTCGAAATCGTGACTAGCCCAGCATCTTAAATGTCCATGAGGATTCTTAGTCTTGTCCTTTACGAAAGATTTTTTAACACCACATAAGTTACCTTTGAGTTCACTCACGCAACCTAGAGAGTTGTAGATCTTCATTTTAGCTGCGTCAAGAACTGCAACCTTAACACCTCTTCTTTTTAGGCTTTCAGCAAGTGAATTTGCCAACTGTGTTGACTTCGGTACTTCGCCATATGTCTTTTCAACATAAGGTGATCTATTGCTGGTCGTAACGAATGTCACTTTTTTAAGATTAGAAAGTTCCCTTAAAAAATTAGAGACATCCTGTATTTCCGGTCCATATTTTACTTCTATCATACAGTGTATATATTTAAGAATTTTTTCTATGTTTCGGTTATATAATACACCACAAATAACAGCTATAGAATGAACGTTAATAATTCTTTTCTTTATGTACTGGAGGAAGAAGGAGAGATCATAAATCAAACCCACGCTTCATCAGTTGAGAAAGCACTAGACTACTTCAAAAGTATAGGATATGACCTTTATGAAAATAAAGATCTAAGTATAAGACCGGTACGGAAAAACTACAAAGATGCCATAGCTGATTTAAGAAATTCAGACGAAGGATCTGAGGATGCCTGGGACAAGTGGCACCCGCAATATTAATTAGGTATTTATGTCAATAAAAAGATATCCCGAATTTATATCAGAGATGAAAAGATATCTCTCAGGGGAATTCTATAATCTTGTGGAAGTCATAGGCTATCTAAAAAATAAGTATAAATTTTTTGAATCTATAATAGATGAATTCCCAGAGATTGAAGAGGATTTGAAGAAGATAAGGTTTTATATAGAGTTCCCTTATAAAGGGAAACAAACTAGGGTTAGATTGAAATTTGGACCTTGGGTAAAAGTAGGTGCAGGCAACATGGCAGAGTGGCACGGATACATGGACTCAAACGAGCAGAAAGTTGTGCTTTCTAGGAAGTTCTTCTCGCCTAAGTTCAACGATAAACAATATCTAGCTGGAGTTTTATTTCACGAGATAGTACACTCACTAGACCCCAAAGATGTACCCATGACAGGAAAGATAAGCGACGTTTCTTTCGGGATGCACTCTCAGAGTAAAAAATTGGGATTCACTTCAGCCAAAAGAAACACAAAAGAATTTGTTTTTGATCTGGTTCAATACCTAAACAGTCAGGGCTTATCAAGAGAGGATTTTTATGCTAAATCACCAGCTGAACATGATGCCTGGATCTCTGAATTAGTTTTTAACATGGAACAGTATTTTCTGAGTGTGGACAATAATGAAAGGGAGGATAAAATTATTAAGATCCTTGATAGATTGAGGGAGGGAGATTATGATTGGGTTTCAGATTTTATTACTCAGGATTACATTGACAAATTTGCCGTAGCTGATCAAAAATTTCTAAAAAGACTCTTTAGTGCTGTCTATAAATCAATCCGTGATTTTAGCCAGATAAAAAGAACCCCAATCAGGATATCTGTTAAAGTGGATATAGGAGTTAGGAAAAGATTAAGCGAGGTTCTTAGCGAAGAGGAATACGAATATGTACTTTCCGAGATAGAATCAAAATAGTTTCTTAACACTTATTCTTAGAGAACCGGATCCTTTGATGACCCGGTGATAAACTCCTTTGGGTATAAAAATTTCACCCTCTATTAATTTAGGAATCTCGTTATCGAATTGGATCATCCAATCCGTTTTTTCCAGTGCTTCTATTATCCTATCTTCTTCGTCCCAGTGCCACTTAAGTTCGCTGGGGTTTACCGATTTAGAAAAGACCCTTTCGTAGGTCCCCTCCGGCATATTTCTCTCCTTAAAGGGTAGCGGATCTTTTACCATGTTCTTTTGCTTGAAAGGCCAAGAAGCTTAGAGTATCTGCCCACGTTGCATGACCAGTATTTGGCTTTCCATTTTGGTCCCGGATTGTCACACCCCATTCTTTTTACGAAGGATCTGGCTTTTTTAGGATCCGCATTATTAACTCTCATTCCTGGCTCACCAAAACCAACTTTCACCACGTTTCCTTTTTGGTTTTTAGTGTAAACACCAAACTTCCTAGGACCTCCTGGTGTTCTAAATGGTCTGTTAAGTTTGACTTTTTTGCCTCTGTACTCAGCTTCTAAAATCTCCTCGTCTGTTTCAAATGGTACATCCAAAGGCACTATCTCTCCTTCATATATGCCAAATAATCCAGCATCCGAAGAGATAAGAAATAGGTCATCCTCTGTTAAATCGATTTGTCCTATCTCCCAAAGCTCTCTGGCTTCGTTGATAAGAGAAAACCACGAATCTGATTCTATTCTATAGACACTTTCCAAAAGGGAAATCTGTCTATCCAGATGGTACTTCATACCTTCGCTAACATCATTTAGCTGGATAGATTCGTTTAGAACTTCGTTGGATAGTCTCATTATTTATGCTTTTTTGGTGGACTCTTTTTCTAGTTCTTCCAGATTTTTCTGGAATCTATCATAGGAGTATTTAAGGTAGTCGTTACCCATCTGCGGATTTTGTTTAGTGTCCATTGGGATATTAGAAAGCTTAACGTACTTTCTGTCTGGGAATTTCTTCTTTAGATCCTTCATAGCATCTGGACCTATTTGGAATAGACCTTTGAATGTTTTGTTTGCTCCAGCTTTAGGATCGAATCTAGATTCTATCCAAGCTACAGTTTCTAAGAAATCATTAGCGAAAAACTTTGGGCTTATGCTATCTATACCAGACTTAACTTCCTTGTGTTTCGCTAGATTTTCTTTAGCTTCCTTAGAGTAGGCATCCCATCTTTTTTTCCAATATTTGAAATAAGCCAGTGCTTTGTCTTTGGATGATTTCTTGGGATCATTCACAATGGAAAATCCTGGATCCGCTGACGGCATATTCCTTTTAAGTTTGGCTATGTCGTCGCTATCCAGTTTGTACTGCCCCTTAGCTGCTAGAAAAAGTTTTGCTGCTCCTCTACCTCCCTGTTGGTGAGGAACATACATCATGTGTGGTCCTACTATCTCATCAGGTAGCTTAGCTGGGATTTGTACAGCAGAAGAAGGAGCATTGAGTTTACTTGCTGCCAAACCTATAGCTCCAAATTTATTGTACCATCCTTTGAGCCAGGATATAAATTTAGGATAGAGATCATCAAAGATTCCTTCATTTATTGGAACGTTTGGCTCTATGTACTTATTATACTCTAATAAATGCTTCATAATTTATATATCCGATAGAGATTGACTTGTCGCAGTAGGATTGACCCAATAAAAAAAGACCTCTTGGGTCTTTTCTCATATTTTTATGCGGCAGGATTACTCCTCTTCGCTAATCGGATTATCAAATCCGGATTCTTTAAGTTCCTCGATGATCTCATCGATTGAAACTGCTCTTGTCATCCATCCATGATCAGAAGAAATCATAGGCTCTAGGTGGCCGATGATGTAAGACCTAAGTCTCTCCGCCGTTGATGATAATTCTGTTCCCTGTAGACTTCTATAAACTCCCTGTAGGTTTTGTAGAGCATCTTCCATTTGTGACTGAGCCTCGTACAGAAGTTCCACACAATCGTTTACTTTTGCTGCATCTAGCATCTCGTTAACTGATTCGTTGATGCTTCCCGATCCGGTTAGATCCTCGTATTTCTTAATGTTTTTCATTTCTTATTTATTTTTTGATCTGCAACTTGAGCAGTTAGAGGGATCGCCTCCGCAGGCGCAACTTGAAACTGTTGGGTTTACAGGTGCATTATCTTTCTTGGTGAAGATCTTCTCTATGACAGTTAATCCTAGACCACCTCCAGCTATAAGAGCTAGAGCATCATACATGAACTCAGGTGTGGTTTTATCCTCTGACATAAATGTAGCAATATAAGCAAGAACGATGATATTAAAGAGAGTAAAGAATGCGCTAAATCTCTTGGATGAAACCTCGCCTCCGCTAGAGAACATTCTGATGAAAAAATTCTTCATGCTATTTTTTATTCTATATATCCTAATAGCCCGTATGCTTCCCCTGTGGTTTAAAATAGAGCCTAGATCTTCTATTAAGTCTGGCCATCGATAATACCGCTTTGAATTCGGTAGGGCTCAATAGTTTCTCAAGTGTTGGTGTGAGAATAATGTGGGTTTCAAGATCACCTTGTGCAAATATTTTAATGAGCTCTTCCTTTGTTTGGGTTTTAGTCCAGTCCAGGCACTCATCAGGCATCTCTAGCAGAGTTCTCTTTGCTTTAGCCTCCACATCTGGCAAATTTGAATTGAAGTCTGTGTTATTTCCTATTGAATAAACAAGCCCTCCAGCTTTTCTTATGTCATTCTTGAACATCTCTGAAGTTTCGTCGTCATTAAACACATCGAGATTAGAGGCTATGTCACTAAGCGCATCCATGTCTAGCCCATACACAACATAGAATCTACCATATAGTGGGGAGTTGAGATCTGAATCAAAATAATCATCTGTAATTCCCTCATCCTCATCCTCATCTTCATCTTCGTCCCCATCAGAATACCAATTATCTTCCGTGGTAGCATATTCACGAGCGAGCTCAACCAGGTTCTCGGCTGAATTCACATAAAGGCTTGGGCTGTCCCCAATATCACCCACTGGAAACATATAGGGTTGTCCTGGCTCAAAAGTCACATATAAAACCTCATTATTACTCATAATCTTCTCTTTTTTTAAAACGATCTCCTCTGCATTCTGCCTGCAGCCATAGCTGCCAGAATCTCTTCCGCAGATATATCCCCTCTAGAGCTTGCAATTTCCTCGGCTTTATCCTTTATTAGAGCTTGATCCCCCTTATTTCCCAGCGACATGATTATAGAAATTAGGCCCTCAGAGTTTATAAGCTCTTTGTCTTTAATGAAACCCAAGATCTCTTCTTTAGATAGATTCCCTGTTCCTTTAAAAAAAGAAGGGGACGAATCTTTTCCGATCCCGATCATGATAAACCCTCTTTCGGTCATGAAGTCGGAGAGGTCTTTGACTATGGTATGCTTTGATGCATACGGTGCTTCCTGAGCCGTGTCATAGCCATCGCCAGGTAGTTCGTAGTAGCTCTGATATATCGCGTCTTTGGCGCTCTCGCCATTTGTGGATTCTGCTGAAATGATAAAGGTGTAGTTATAGAGATCGCTCCACCCATAGTCCTCGAACAAACTTGGATCCTCTTCCTCAACACCATTAAAGCCATCACCCATACCGTAAGCACTACAGTCTGACTTGCCATACATCTCAAAGAGCTTCCCCCAGGGATGTGGACTTATAAAACTATCGCTAAAGGCTGGCTCTGGAAATCCATAGTGGCCATCTGGTTCGAAAATAAGATATGTGATTTTTCCTTCTGTCATTGTGTTGATTTTTTTTAGTTTATCTGGCCTCCTTG
>Ga0315903_10007148_pt1 | contig 14040 bp, 14 predicted proteins | sample LakEriMetagenome_7_FD_203524 | JGI IMG/M metagenome (GOLD analysis project Ga0315903, IMG submission 203524) | Freshwater fungal communities from buoy surface, Lake Erie, Ohio, United States - Buoy 2 MA119 | ecosystem: Environmental > Aquatic > Freshwater > Lake | place: USA: Lake Erie, Ohio...
ATCTTCTGAGTGTTCCATTACCTGAAAAACTTGATCCCTGGCGAAGCCATGTTGCCGCATGCCATATGATTCATGATTCAACGTGTACTGATCGTTAAGTAATCGGCCAACAATAGGAAATAGAATTGGGGCAAAGCGATTCCAGAGTTTGTCGTTTTTTTGCCAAAGCAAGTTCCCATGCGTTATGTGCGTGAATTGTTGAAGTTCAGCGCCTAGGGGATTAATTATAATTTCAACTGTCGTTGATTGTAGTTTGAACATGTATCTCCTTTATACAAAAATAAGGTATTCTATTCACGCCTCTTTTAACGCCATTCGATAGCATGTAATCACCATTCAGAATAATTTCCCTCTTTAGAAATATATCCGTGTGCTCGTATTTCGGTAGATATCGAGTCAATTATGGGATAAATTCTTCTTCCTTGATATAATACCGTACGATTTGAAGGTACGGTTATTCTAAATTTAATTTTTTGGTCCCTCAGTTTTGTAGATTTGGGAAAGGAAAAACACGGATTTATAGTAAATATTGAATCTTTTAAAAAGCTGATATTTTTTATTTGACGAGCATTGTAAATGGCCTTTTTATGAGAACTTCCTTGTGCCGAATTTAATTGATAGATATGAAATGAAGAGTCGTTAGAGGCCTCATACATTATTTCAATTCCATGGAACAGAATGTTGTTCTTTTGAATTAGAAAACCTAAATCATCCCCGTTGCTTTTAATGGTATACCCTCCTGAAACTTTTGTGTCATTTAATTTTGGTGAGATGGTGAGGTTCTCTCCATGATATGTGGCTATTTCTTTTTCAATCTCCCCATGAGATTCTATAGACTTAGCGAACTGAACGCCAGCAGTTGCTGCCATAGAGGTTCCGATTATAAATGAAAGCAAAAGTACACCCATACCGATATAAATTATTTTTGAGGATAAGGATTTAAAACATCGAATTCCAATTAAAAAACATAATCCGATGATTGAAAGGTTAATTAATCCAATACCCCAAAAAGCGAGTGGAATCATAGTCGATTTATCAAAAATTAGTACCAATAGTTCACTTAATGAAACGTGTTGTCCATTGATTTCTGCTGGAATAAATTGTGGTTGAATAAATATAAAGATAAGCGTAGTAATTAGTAATACCGAGCCAACCAACATGGCTAAGACGCCAATAATAATTGAAACGAATCGAGCAATTCTGCGCAACAAATTAGCAATATCGGTTCGGTTATTTAGTGCTTTAGCTTCTTTTTTCAGGCGATTCGTAGCTGAACCTAGTTCAGTCTTCATGTTCTCTAGGTTAACCACTTGACCTTTCATTTGTAGTTTATCACTGCTGGTTTTGGCAGGCGGAATGATTATCCATAAGATAAAATATAATAATCCACCCACACCAAAAGTTAAAAATGAAATGAGATAAATGGCACGAATAAATACTACGTCAATATTAAGGTAAGCAGCAGCACCTGAACAAACTCCACCAAGCAAGGCGGTATCGCTATCTCTGAAAAATCTTCGAGTTGCTTTGGTTTTGGATTCCGAATTCGGTTCATCCATTCCCTGGGTTTCCGATCCAAAATCTTTGGGTTCACCAATTTTCGCTATGATTTCTTCCACGTGTTTATTTTCAACAACTTGTTTTCCTGCTGATAGTTGAGGTTGTAGTAATTCAACTATTCGTAGTTCAACGTCTTGAATAATTTCCTCTAACCCTTCTTCATGTTGCAATACATTTCTTAAGGCGTTTAAGTATGAATCTAATGTGGTATACGCTTGCTCTTCAAAAATAAAAGGGAAGCCTTGTAGATGAATCGATACTGTCTTATTCATAATCAGTTAATTTTAGAGGTAATTGTTGAAACAGCTTGTTGTAATTCAAGCCAAGTTCTTTCTAATTCCGATAGAAAAACGCGTCCTTCTACGGTAATGCAATAGTATTTTCTTGGTGGACCTGAAGTGGACTCTGCCCAACGATAGTCCAGCAGTTGCATATTTTTTAAACGCGTAAGCAAGGGATAAATCGTTCCTTCAACAACACTTAATTGTGCGGATTCCAAGCGGTTAAGAATTTCGGATGGATAGGCCTCACCAGAGGACAGTATGCTTAGGATACAGTATTCCAAAATACCTTTTCTCATTTGTGCCTGCGTATTCTCTGAGTTCATGACTTAATGTTTAATGCAAAGATATATGTAAAAACTAGATATATGCAATACATAGTAATAAATTATTAAAAAAGGAATAAAAAACGTTTATTCCTTAGGTTAAGTTTCGTTCGATGCCTATACCTCGATTACAATTGATACCTCACGGGTGTTGCCATCAATTGGCGGAGACAGCTTGTGAATTTCAACACGAAGGCCCAAGATTCCTTGGAGTTCTTTTTTTATTCTTGAAACGATCCGTTGTCCTACGTGCTCAATCAATTTCGACCGAATGCCCATTTCTTCTGCTACTATATTTTGAACGGCGCAATAATCTACCGTATCAATTAATTCATCGCTTTCGGCGGCTTTTGAAAAGTCGGTGTCAATCGATATATCTACCGTATAATATCCGCCAATCCGTGCTTCTTCTTCCATGCACCCATGAAAAGAATAACAGCGAATACCCCGAACGTGAATTTTATGCTTCATTTAGAATGGCGGCAATTTTAGGTAGGTTTTCTTTCATGCGGGTTAAGACTTCCTTTTTCCCAAGAAACGCGCTCACATCAAACATTCCTGGACCAGCGCCAACACCTGTAACGGATAAACGATAAGGGAGCAATACAGCACCAATTCCCAAGCCTTTCTCTTCCAAGTATCCCTTGAAAGCAGTTTCGATATTCGCCGAGTTAAACTCAGAAATTCCCTCCAATCGAATCATCCATTCATTCAAATATCCCGTCGTTTCTGCTTTCCATTTTTTACGAATCGTTTCCGTATCAAATACGCTTGGATTAGCCAAGAAATAGGCACCATCCGTTAAGATATCTTCTGCAAAGGTGGCACGTTCCTTCATCAATCCAACTAAGGTTTCCAGAGCGGAATCAGAAATGTTTAGGGTAGGGTTTGTTTCTTTTAATCCCTTAGCGATGTCTGCATCATCTTGCATACGCAACCAACTTTGTTGAAACCACTTCGTTTTCTCTGGATCGAATTTTGCTCCGGATTTAGAAACTCTTTCTAAAGAAAAGGCTTCTACTAACTCGTCTAAGGTGAAAATTTCCTGAGGCGTACCTGGATTCCAACCCAATAAAGCCAACATATTAATGAATGCTTCAGGTAAGTACCCTTTTTCACGGTATCCAGAATACAATTCCCCCTCTGCAGTAATCCAGTTGGTTGGAAATACTGGAAATCCTAGGCGGTCACCATCGCGTTTGGACAATTTCCCGTTTCCATCGGGTCTAAGTAAAAGTGGAAGGTGTGCAAATTCTGGGGCATCCCAACCGAAGGCTTGATAAAGCAGCACATGCAATGGCGCTGAAGGTAGCCACTCCTCGCCGCGAATTACATGCGATATGTTCATGGTATAATCATCCACAATGTTCGCTAGGTGATACGTTGGCATACCATCGCTTTTGAACAATACCTTATCGTCTAAGTTATTCGTATTAACAACTACCCATCCTCGGATGAGGTCATGAAAACGAACGTCTTCATTCCGTGGCATTTTCATACGGATCACATACGGATCTCCATTAGCTAAACGTTGTTCTACTTCCGTAAGTGGTAAGGTTAACGAGTTTTTCATACTTACCCGCGTTACACTGTTGTATTGCCAATTCGGCATCCCCATTTGTTTAGCCTGTTCTCGCATTTGCTCCAATTCTTCCGCGGTATCAAAGGCATAGTATGCTTTGTCGTTAGCTACAAGCTGCTCCGCATACGGACGATACATGGCTTTTCGTTCCGATTGCACATAGGGTCCGAAGTCTCCTCCAAGTCCAGGTCCTTCGCTCGGCATGATACCACACCAAGAAAGCGCATCCATAATGTAATCTTGCGCACCCGGTACAAATCTAGTTTGGTCGGTATCTTCAATTCGGATGAGGAACGTACCCTTATGTTTTTTAGCAAATAAATAATTGTAAAGTGCAGTTCTTACACCTCCCATATGTAAAGGGCCAGTAGGAGAAGGGGCAAAGCGTACGCGAACGGGTTTCGACATGTGATTATTTTTCTGCAAAGGTAATGAATAGGTGTAATAAGATAATGGTCTTTGGATTAGTATTCGGATTGGATTTTTGATTGTTTACTAAAAATAGAATGTGCGGGTTCAATTATTATTTAAAAAAAACAATGAAGCAGCACTGCTCCATTGTTTTAATTGAATTAGTATGTCTATTTAAAGAATTATCTTTTATGCCTATTTAAATTTTTTCAATAGTTTACTTTTCAAATCGGGAGTTGAATTGATTTTTTTTAAATAGGAATGAATATCATAAACATATCTTATGGCAATGAAGCCAAGAATAATATCCAACCAAATTAGAAAATTGTCCATATTAATTGAGTTAATGGGTTAAGCTATTGCGCAGCAACGAAATCCACGCTCTTACTTGAGGTAGTCCCATCGTGATCTAAATTGACCACCAATGTTAGCCTCATTGATGAAGTGACACCTTCCATATTCACCCAATGTTCATCAAAAGCATATGATGTTTGGTGGTTATCGTTACTTCCACTATAAACTACTTGATTGGTTGTTAAATTCGTTAATGTTAAACTGTACCCATGTAGTTCTCCGGTTCCTTCTACCGTACCATGCATATGTAATGCTTCTCCGGCAGGAATCGTGTCCCCTGCTGTTGGTTCAATTAAGGTTAATGTAGCTGTTACAGGTTCGCTCTCTTTTTCGCATCCCGTCCAAATAACAAGAGAAAGAAGGAGCAATATCGAAATGTTAATTTTTAAGTTCATTTTTATTTGTTTTTGTAATTAAATAAGAAAGGGAAATTGAAACAAATGGTCCTTGTTTCATGCTTCCCTTATTAAAATTTTGAATAATCGGTTGTTTAACATTCATTCCCCACAACCATCGATAACTTAAATAATGAATGTTTAGTTGTCCTTCACCAAGGTAACCTTGGTTATTGTATCCTTCAAGGGGTAATCCATGATTGGTACTGGCATCAAAATACTCCAACATCAGTCCGGGGCCACATATTATGCGACCAATTCCAACTTTTTTATTCCAAACCAACGTTGCGGAATAGGAATAGGTATTACCATATCTAAAACCTGACTTATCCGAGGTTTTAAACGTGCAGATGCCTTCTTGTTGCAAACTGAGATTGTGGGATATACGTTTTGTGAAAACTAATAAACCACTTATATTCCAGGCTCCAGTGCCAGGATATAAATTTCGAATCATACTCGTTTCTGGTGCTTTTTTTCCCAACGGAGTTTTAATTCCTCCCCCTAGGGATAAAAAATTTCGAGTATTCATGTCATCATCTTTTTGATGCAAGAGGATATAATTTACCACCAACCTGGGGTCGCCCAACCCGGAAATTATATCTGTTCCCAAATCGCGTTTTTGCATTCCGATTTGATAAGGAATACTGCCAATAAGTTGAATTCTGGGAGCTAATTGCCATCGTCCAGTCAGCTCTTGTTGAAACAATCGTTCCCGGGAATGAACTATTCCATCAAGATAACTTCGGTACGAATTAAAATTACTTTTCATCCCAATCATATGAAATTGAGTGGATGCCAACAGCCCAATAGAGGCATTACCTGATACACCACCACAAATGTCACATGACCAAATCGAATACGTTAAAAAAACGCATCCAACCAAACTCATGATTTTCATGGATTATTTTATTAAAGATTAAACAACTGGTACTGTTAAATCTTAAAAATTGGGGGATGATATATCGATGATAAATGAGCCCTTGATTTAGGGCAGAAATATGGAATAGCTAAGATTTTATCGGACATTTCAGGTATTCCTTCTTCCGACAGTTTGAATGTAGCGGGCAAATATAAGTTCTCTAATTCAAGCTGCTTTATGAGTGAGCGTTGCGTTTCTTGCTTGGTTTTACGTTGAGATAAATCAAAATCAGCTTTTCTAAGTTGTTTAGCCAAGTAACACTTTCCGTTACATTTTAACTCAGGTCTGTTCTTGTTTTCGCAAGAAAGACGTATTATCTCTTGCTGATTTATGTGAAAATAAATTAACCAAAAGGATGTGTATATGAACTTCCCACAAAACAACAAGATCAATAAGAGTGCAACCCCTCTTTTCATAGGGCAAAATTAACACATCTCAGTAACACATAATCTGATATCTATCATTTTTTTACCTTTGGATTATGAAAACGTTAGCTCCCTTATTCATACTTTTATTTCTTTCATCTTGTGTCAGTGTAGACTATCTTCCGCACATCATTAAGATCACACAAAAGCACCATGCCATTGCGGTGTTGCCACCAAGAACGACCATTGAACGTAAGATTTGGATGACGGACGACCGATTCAATGAGTTAACCCTTCAAAAGCAAAGTCAATTACAAGAGCAATTGATTCGATCCTTTGCACGCCGTATGAATGAAGGGAAATGTTTTGTGGAAGTGTTAGATATGAGTTCAACTAATGATGTCGCACTTCCAGCTGGATATAATGAAGGTAGAATTTCGCCGAAAGAACTGTGTAAATTACTTAAGGTTGATGCCGTGTTTGAATCAAATGTTCAAATTCTTGAACCCGTCTCAGAGGCAACTGCCATTTTCTTTCAACAAGCAACAGGTACAACACTCATTACAAATTCAATTACCTTGCGAGCCTCTCTAATTGATACTTTGGGGAATATGCCTATTTGGAATTTGACTGCCATGAAGAATGGCACCTTAGGTTCCTTTAAGCAAATAATGCTGAATAAAGTGATTCGTAGAACTACACGAAATACACCCTATAACATTAAAAAGAATCCTTACCGGAAACTTTATCAAAAGTATATAGAGAATGGAGCATTGTAAATAGTTTTTTTATTCGCTCTTTTTCTTAAAAATCTCAGACAAAAACCTTCCTTTACCCGTCGGAAATCCTATATGTAACATCTTTGCAATCGTAACAGGTATGTCAATCATTTCTGCCTCCGTGGTTATTTCTTGATTCTTAGGTACATCTGGTCCTAACACTAATAAAGATATATGCCGACACCCATCACACCCATCACCGTGGTTAACAAATCCGTTTTTGTGCCCTTCCGTATGCCGACCATGGTCGTTTGTTATAAATAAGGTGGTTTTATCTTTAAGCATTGGATTTGCTTGAATAGCATTCCAGATTTCAAGGGCATAGGCGTCCGTGTACTTGATGTTATCCAGATATTTTTTCCAATCGTTGCCGTGCCCATTTACATCCACGCCCAATAAATTAACTAGCATCAAATGGGGTGGGGCAGTGGAGGATAAGGTCTCCTTCACTTTAACCATCGTTTCTCGGTCAGGACCATAACTCAGCCCATTGCCATTAGGTCCGCAGTATGAATACGGACGAAATTTATTTTTCCATTTACGATCTTTTGTATTGGATAATACATTCAACTTGCCTTTACTGGCGATGATTTGAGCATCCGTATTTAAGGTATGACGCTCCTTAATGTAATACTGAAATAACGATGGATTTCTCGGTAAACCTGCACCCACGTTGGATATTCGTTGGTAAATCCCTGTCATTAACGCCGTGTGTCCTGGAACCGTAAAGGTTGGTCCATTATTACGAAAGTTGGAAAAGAATGTGCCTTGCGGCATCAGTGTATTACATAAATTGGGTATGTAGGTGCAACCGGTATCCCCATAGGTTTCTGTATATCTTGGGCCATCAATAACCAAAATCACAAAGTATTCAGATTTGTATTGAATTTGTTTTTCTTGAGAATTCCCCAAGAAAACCACCCCCATAAACAGGAGAAATAAATAATTAGTTAATCGTAACATACTACAAAGGTAGCTAAACCATGAATTCTTGTGAAACACTTTTCCATATTGGTTGTTTTCACACAATGAAAGTAAATGTTCTTTGGTTCAAACGTGATTTACGACTTAGTGATCACTTACCGCTTAAGAGAGCCATAGAACAGGGGTTGCCCCTTATTTTACTGTATGTTTTTGAACCTGAATTGATGGAGGCAGCGGATTCGGATGTGCGTCATTGGCGCTTTGTGTATGAGTCGTTAAATCAGCTAAAACAATGCTTGCCACAACAAGAGGTTACTGTAGTGCATTGCAGTGCCGATTTGGTGTTCGAAACATTAAGTACCCACTTTGATATTCAAGGGGTGTTTTCTTATCAAGAAACCGGGAACTGGATTTCGTATAATCGAGACATTCGAATTGCGGCTTTTCTTAAGTCAAAGCAAATTCCATGGCATGAATTTCAATCCAACGGTGTTATACGCGGATTAAAGCATCGAAAAACATGGGACAAAGAATGGCTTAAATTTATGCATGCGCCGATAGACGACCCTAAGCTCGAGCAGTTAATTTCTGTCAATGTCTCATGGGATTTAGCGGATGAAACCTCCTTACCTGAAGCAATTAAAACCTCAAATAAAACCTTCCAGCCTGGGGGAGTACTCAATGCAAAACGCTATTTAGATACTTTTTTTGATTCCCGTCACAAAACCTATTCCTTACATATTTCCAAGCCTGAGGCAGCTAGAAAATCTTGCAGTCGCTTGTCTCCTTATTTAGCCTACGGGAATCTTTCCATTCGACAAGTTTATCAAAGGGCGTTGAGTACAAAAAAGCAGGCCGGGAATGCGCGTTCACTTGCTAATTTCATTTCAAGATTACATTGGCATTGCCATTTCATTCAAAAGTTTGAAACCGAATGTCGGATGGAATTCTTGCCCGTTAATTCGGCATTTGAAGGCCTAGGTAAGGTAAAAAATGACGCCTTCATTAGCGCCTGGCAAGAGGGCAAAACAGGGATTCCCTTAGTGGATGCGTGCATGCGTTGTGTGGTTGCTACAGGTTATTTGAATTTTCGAATGCGCGCCATGGTCGTTTCCTTTTTCGTTTACAATTTATGGCAAGATTGGAGAGACCTTCATTTCTTGGCTCGTCAGTTTCTGGATTATGAACCAGGTATACATTATCCCCAAATTCAAATGCAGGCCGGCTTAACCGGAGTAAATACCTTGAGAATTTATAATCCAATAAAAAACTCGGAAGCGCATGATCCGGATGGTGAATTCATCAGGAAATGGATTCCGGAATTGAAAGATGTTCCATCCTCCTTGATACATGAACCATGGAAAATGAGCGAAATTGACCAAGTATTTTATGCGTGTCGCCTCGGCGTTGATTACCCCTTTCCGATTGTAGATATAGAAACTTCTCGTAAACATGCGTCTGACATCATGTATGGAATAAAAAAGTCACCTAACGCGAGAACTCTAGGGAAAAAAGTATTGGCTACGCATGTTTCACCAAATAGGGTTCAACATGAAAAACGTTAAGAAGGCGAATCTTCCGCAGAAAATTTGTCCGGTGTGTAAACGGCCTTTTTCGTGGAGAAAAAAATGGGAGCGTGTATGGGAAGATGTGATTTATTGCAGCGATCGCTGCAGAACAAATAAAACCAATGGAAATACGTGAACTACGACTTGTTTTAGGTGACCAACTCAACATGAATCACAGCTGGTTCAATGCCGTGGATTCCTCGGTTTGCTATGTGCTTATGGAAGTAAAATCCGAATCGGAATATGTTACCCATCACATTCAAAAAGTAGTCGCCGTTTTTGCCGCAATGAGGGCCTTTGCTGCGCAGTTGAAAACGAATGGTCATCATGTTCGTTATTTCAAAATCAACGATCCCAACAACCAACACGATTTTATCAAGAATCTTTCGGCCCTAAAGGAAACTACAGGAGCAGAAACGATTTCTTACCAATGGCCTGATGAATACAGGCTGGATGCTTATTTCAAGCAGTCAAACATCCCGTTATCACCGGTAGATTCCGAACATTTTTTAACGAAAAGGGAGGATCTTTCAGTTTTGTTTAAGGGAAAGAAAACGTTTCTCATGGAGACCTTCTATAGACACATGCGAAAGAAATTTCACGTATTAATGGAAAACGATCAGCCCCTTGGCGGACAATGGAATTTTGATCACGATAACCGTAAAAAACTCCCACCAAATGAGGTAATTTTTCCAACGGAACTTCATACAACAGACCAAACCGAGGTATACGAAGAGATCCAACGCACATCCATTAAAACCATAGGAGAAATCAATCCTACCTTATTTCATTGGACCATTACACGAACCGCTGCACTTGCCTTACTTCACGAATTTATTGAACAAGCACTTCCCTTGTTTGGGACCTATCAAGATGCTATGACAACGCAGCATTGGTACGTGTACCATTCGCGTATTTCTTTCGCTTTGAACGTTAAGTTGATTGGTCCCCTAGAAGTGATTCAAGCGGTAGAGCAAGCCTACATGAACAATCCAACAGGCTACGCCTTAAATCAAGTAGAGGGATTTATTCGGCAAATTCTGGGGTGGCGCGAATATATGCGTGGAATCTATTGGGCCAAAATGCCCGAATTCTCCGAACTAAATTATTTTGGAAATGAAGCACCGCTGCCCACATGGTTTTGGACAGGTGAAACCAAAATGAATTGCCTGCACCATTCTATTAAGCAAACCTTAGATCATGCCTATGCGCATCACATTCAACGCTTAATGGTTACCGGTAATTTTGCTTCTTTGCTTGGTGTACATCCCGATGAGGTAGATCGGTGGTATTTGGGGATTTATATCGACGCTTTTGAATGGGTAGAGATAACCAATACACGGGGAATGAGCCAATTCGCTGATGGGGGAATCGTGGGTTCAAAACCTTATGTTTCCTCGGGTGCTTACATCCAAAAAATGAGTAATTATTGTGAGGGGTGTTTCTACAAAACAAAAGAAAAATTTGGAGATAAAGGGTGTCCGTTTAATACCTTGTATTGGGATTTTTATTATAGAAATCGGTCCTTACTTGAGCGAAATCCGAGGATAGGGATGATGTATAAAGTTTGGGATAAAATGGAGGATGCACAAAAGCAATTAATCTTAGAAAAAGCGCAAGAAATTAAACAAAATATTGAACACTTATGAAACGCGGGTTGGTGTGGTTTACGGAAGATTTGAGGGTTGATGATAATGAAACCCTGTTGAAGGCAATCGAAGAGAATGAGGAAGTGTTGCCTATATATTTTTTACCGGATACCCGCCTTGAGCAATTGGATATTCCTCGAATTGGAAACACGCGAATGAACTTTATTAAGGAATCTTTAAACAACCTAAGGGGTCAATTACAACAAATTGGTGGAGATTTATTAGTTATTGAAGGACCCCCAGAAGACCACATCACTGGCCTTTGTAAATTATATAACATTCGTAAGGTTTATACTAAAAAGCAAGTTGGGAATGAGGAGAAAACAGCACAGCTATCCGTTAAACAGCAGTTGTTGGGACTAGGAATAGACTTTGAAACCTATTCCACAAGTACCCTTTTTCATCCCGACGATTTACCCTTTAGTGTTCGGGATATTCCCATGTTATTTACCAAATTCAGAAAGCTCGCTGAAAAGGAATCTGTTGTTCGTGAACCCTTTGATGCCCCTAATCAAATCACAATTCCACCATTTGAGTCATCGCCTTTCACCAGTGAAACAAGTTTGCATTCCGTGTGGCTGCATGGGGGAGAAATAGAAGCACAAAAGCGAATGAGGCATTTTATCTGGGAAGGACAAGCGATTCGAACCTATAAAGAAACACGCGATCAGCTGGCTGGACTTGACTTTTCTTCGAAGTTTTCAGCATGGTTAAGTCAAGGGTGTATTTCCCCTCGTAGGATTTATAGTGAAATAAAACGCTTTGAACGTGAAGTGGTAGCCAATGAATCAACCTACTGGGTAATCTTTGAATTGTTGTGGCGTGATTTTTTTCGGTTCAGTTTCAAGAAATACCCTAACGCTTATTTTCAACTCCATGGCCTTGGTCAACAAGCGCGGTATACTGATTTTGATGAAACAAAATTTGAAGCATGGACCCAGGGAAAAACGAGCGAAGCATTAATCAACGCGGGCATGAATGAGCTTCGTGAAACGGGCTTTGTTTCTAATCGCATGCGACAAATCTTAGCGAGCTATTGGGTGTTTGTAATGCAACAGGATTGGCGTTATGGTGCGGCGTGGTTTGAGTATTGTTTAGTGGATTATGATGTAGCATCCAATTGGGGAAATTGGGCCTACATTGCCGGTGTAGGTAACGATAATCGAGGCGGTCGTGAATTTAATGTGGAGAAACAAGCCCTGTTGTTTGACAAAGATGGAAGTTATCGCGCTCAGTGGGGAACAAATGGAAATTTCAACGTCTAGGCAACCTTAAAATTATCGTTTCGTTATGCGAAATATCAGGGTATGATTGGAATTCCGGGCAACAAGCCTTCCGCGCGCAAATTGAACCACTGATGTCTTGTTTAACCTTTTAATATCTACTGCCATGAAAACAAACATCATGTTTTGTCTAGCTGTTTCAACAGCTGTTTTATTATCATGTAACAAACATCGTCAGCCCACCTATGAGGTCGGTCAAGAAGCTTTTGGAGGCATTGTAATCAAATTGGATGCTTCTGGTGAACACGGTGTAGTTGTTGCCAAAGAAGATCAGGTCACCAAATCTACAGGGAATAACTACAACGAATCAGTTTCAATTGTTAATTCTTATAGTGAAGGTGGTGCCGGATGGCGCTTACCATCGAAGGACGAGTTGCTCGCTGTTTATAGCATGAAGGCGAGTTTAGGGTATTTTCATTCTTGGCATTATTGGACCTCAACCAAAAATGGAAGTCAAAACTATACAGTACACTTTGGAACAGGTACCTCAAACTGTTATTGCAATGGGAATTCTAACTTTTGTTCTCGAGCGGTGAAAGATTTTTAGTTCCTAATGAGTTGTAACCAAATTGAACGCATGGGTTGTATTGTAAAATCTACCTCATGCGTTTTTTCATTGTATTCCTATCGTTGGCGATGCTTCATCAAACAACAGCGCAAGCCTATATGCGTAAAAAGCAAAATATAGGGTTCTACACCGGTGGTACCTTTAAGGATGCACAGTTCAATACGGCCTCAATTGGATTAACCCGGTCCGTTCTTAATTACTTTGAGCCAGAAATCGGACTAAGAGCGACGCTCCCTTTGGCTGCTCCCTCGGATAATAGTCAAATGCATAATGTGTATTTGACCGCCGGACTTAATGTACGTAAATCCTTATTCCCAATTAATCAACGGAAAAAGGGTCGCTCTTGTCGCGGAGAAATTATTGAGATTTTTGCAGCCCCGGAATATAATTACCTGATTAAAAGCAATACGGATCGCTACGATAAAGGACAGTTTTCCGTTCGCGCTGGACTTGGGATCTTTCATTATCAAACAGGATACTCTAAACGAAGTAAGGCATGGAATGTGAAGGCCCAGTGCTATTTTCGCTATGTTCCTGGGCCTGTTACGAATACGATGTCTATTAAGAATGAATTTGGCGTTCAGATGAGAATTTTCAAATTCAAGACCTATGATTTTGTTAAGTAAGAGAACTTATTTTATTAGGACGATGTGTCCATTTATTCGTTCTTTTTTTGCCGAATCCTTATATCCGAAGGTGATGTTGTAAATATAGACATCATCTTGAACAGAAATACCGTTTAACCCATAAGTGCCATCCCAACCAACAGCCGCATCATAGCTTTCCCATATTATTTCCCCCCAACGATTATATATGACAGCATGATATGCTTGCGGATCGAGCCCCTCAGTAAACACAGGTTGCCACACATTATTAAATTGACTGCCATCCGGCGTAAAGGAATTTGGTACGTAGAAGGCTAATTCTTCGCTTATTTGAATCATTTGATAGCTCGTATCTGAACAGCCAAACTCATTGTATGCGATTAACATGACTTGATAAGATGCAGCCTGTTGGTCGGGGAAATTATGATAGGGCTGTTCTTCGTTGCTTGGTTCACTTCCATCGCCAAAATC
>Ga0315903_10007150_pt1 | contig 14037 bp, 16 predicted proteins | sample LakEriMetagenome_7_FD_203524 | JGI IMG/M metagenome (GOLD analysis project Ga0315903, IMG submission 203524) | Freshwater fungal communities from buoy surface, Lake Erie, Ohio, United States - Buoy 2 MA119 | ecosystem: Environmental > Aquatic > Freshwater > Lake | place: USA: Lake Erie, Ohio...
AGAGAAAATGGATACTTGATATGACTATATTCGCAATAGACCCCGGCCCTACAGACTCAGCATTCGTGCAGTGGGATGGAAAGGTTATAGACCACGGACATCTTAATAATTACGAGATGCGTCAACTACTGATTGGTAGGGAATACGACATCGTAGCCTGCGAGATGGTAGCCAGCTACGGCATGGCGGTAGGCGCCAGTGTATTTGATACCTGCCGCTGGGTGGGAAGATTTGAAGAGGTTGCTAGGACTGACACGCTCTTGTGCTACAGGAAGGACATTAAGATGTATTTGTGTCGTACGATGCGATCAAAGGACAAGGACATCAGACAAGCATTACTGAACCTTGTAGGACCGCAGGGAACTAAGGATGATAAAGGTCCGACATACGGTCTAAAGTCACACACTTGGTCAGCACTAGCTGTAGCGGTTTACGCTGAAAACAAATTGACTACGGTTAAACAATAGTTATATTGCGACACGCCGAGCTTTTGGTTCGGTGTTTTTGTGTGTTCATTAGTTCATAGGTTAAGAGGGGGGCGCAAGCCCCCTTCTTATTTAGGTTTGCAATACCTAACCTGACGAACCTTACCGCCGCGATACACTCTAAATAGCTTTGTAATCAAGCCGTATTTGTCTGAGTTCCGGCCAAGAGTGCATGACGACAGGTTTACTTTTTTGGCAACAGTATAGATGTCAAGCCACCCTGCTTTACGCAAGGACTCGTCATCATCTATTTTATTTCCATCGAAGAATGCCTGCCAAGCTCCAGCTACAGAGGCAACATCCAAGGATTGTTTGGTTTTCTTTCGCATAGGTTTACGGTTATTTGTGTGTCTGTGTAGTAGCCGTAGCCAAAGCCTTGGCTCCAAGCTAAAGTAGCGCGGCGTGTCTTCGCATAGGAAGCGTCAAACTTCATAAGCATTCCAACGCAGTAAGCGGTAGCGGATTGCAGAGTCCTTCCTGGCTCCTGTCCTACTCGGTGTAGGTGTCCCATGATGCAGTTGCCAAATGTCTCCGCATGATCCCTGATGGCAGACATGTTGAACATATAGCCGTGCAAGAACTTATGACCACCGAGAGTGTAGTGTGAACGAATGTCGTATTCGTATGTGCGAGCCTTGAGCTTCTTTGCTGTAGCCTCGATCTCTTGTATAACAATAGTTGCAGCGTGTGCAGCAAGAGCGTTAGGTGAATGCGCTAGCTTAAACAATCTGTCCTCGTGATTGCCGTAAAGGATATGTTGTGGCCGAAGCTCCTGTAAAAAATCGACACCAGCAGCAAGATCGTCAGCTACAGACGCAGCACGATCAGCAGCATTAGGGTCTGACATTGCACCACCCCTAGCAGCCGCCATGTCCACGAAGTCTCCTAGATGAATGGTCGTGTCAGGGAGAAAGCGACTTTGGAACGAAAGCACAGCGTCCCTAGCTTCTGGGTCGATGTGATCTCCGTGAGAGCAGGATACCGCCATCCACTTCTTCCATTTCTTTGTGATGTTAAACGGCTGGAACCGCTCGCTAGTTTTAGCTTTCATTGGGTATCTTTGGGCATTCAAAGTCGTCTTGACTGAAGATTGGTTTTCCAGTCTCGTCTAAATGTGGAAAGTGGCGCAGGCAGCTATAGGCTCGGTCTGAAATCTCAGTCACGGTCTTGGGCCTAGTAGTGTGATGGAGTAAATCACGGAGGAATTTACGAGTCTTCCACAGAGAGTATTGCTGTTCGTAGCGTAGCGAGATAGAGTTACCCTGCCTTCCTATTTTAATTCTGGATGCTGCTTTGCATCCGTTGGAGTAAAGACTTTGAGGAACATATCGGTTGATCCGATCCAGCTAAAGCCATGCCCCCATGCTATCGTTTCTTCAGGGCTAGACATGCAAACCTGTTGATCTTTACCGCAGCCTTGTTCATTGCCGCGAAAGGTCCACCAGCTACCGGGTTTTGGAAGTGTCATTTGTGTGTAATAGTTCTTGCGGAAACTTGTTCAGTAGGTCCATCAGCGCAGCCTCGCCATCTATCACGGCATCCTCGCTCAACTGTGGGAATACAGCATGTAGGACTTCGTGAAGCGCGGTAGAGAGAACGCTGTCTGGATCAGGCTCAACAAATATCTTGTGATCTTCGGCGACACAAAGGCCGATGTCGTCATCTTCAACACCGATATAGTCGTCTTCAGTAGGCTTTTTGAAGATAATCTTCCAAGGCTCATCACTGATTCGGACTGTTAGCCGTTTGAATCGCACGGTATTAGAATGGCAGATTCTTTTAAGAAGTCAAAAGATATTTTTATATGCCTGTGTAAGTAGCTGAATTGCTACCATTTCACACGGTCCGACCAATAGGCGGCAGACATTTTTCCCTTTTTAATATTGGCTCGATGCCTAGCCTTGAAACTCTCTCTGCGCTTGCGATCAGCAGCAGACTCTCCTTCGCGTTTAGGAGAACCAGATACACCTTGTTGCCCAAATCGAATTGTCTTAACCTTATTCCCTTCCTTCGCCAAAACTACATGGGATTTCTTAGCTCCCGGCGTTCTCTTAGGCTTGTTCACGCCAGACACACCGAGTCGTTTCATCGCTGCTTTAATGGCTTCGCTCATTGCTTAATGCCTCCCTAATGATCTGCCTCACATGGTTAATCTGCCGCGCCTTCAAGCACTGCCTAAGTATCTCTTTTAGTTTCTTGTTCTCTTTAATCAACGCTTCGGTATCACTCATAAAAGGCTAGCTTCGCAATCATGTAAAAAGCTGCCAGCGATACTGACATAGACAGCATCGCTAGAATTAACAGCTTGTATTCTTTGCTGGTCATGCAGGATTAGAAACCCTTCTCAAGCTCGCGGTATCCACGCTGCATCCTGCCGTAGTCGCTTTTAGCGCGGCCAACATTGACATCAATAGCCCCCTTTACTGTGCGTTTTGCTTTCTCAAGCAATGAGGGTTCTTTATAGACGCTTTCTGGCTGCTCGCCATAATATTTTTTAGCGAAACGCTTCAGGTCTTCTTCATCAGTTTTTACGCCAGCATACTTTTTCTTGAATGCTTCTTTCAGGGCTTTATTTTCTAGGTCCATATATTTGTTTCTATTGTTAAACTATAAACTTCTTACTGAATTCTAACGCATTGTTCCATCTGTTCTGCAAGCCAGCCCAAAACTTTGCTCTGGCTCCTACAGGTGGAGCAACGCGAATCTCGTATGTTTCCCTAGCACTACGCAAGTTGTCAAGAAGTGATGCCGCATTCTTTGCTGCTTTAGCTAGAGTTGTCTTTGTTACAGGCCCAAACTTCCCGTCATCAGCAATACCCAACGCAATCTGCAAGATTCGCAAGGCGCCTTTCGGTCCTCGATTAAATGCAGCGTCGCGGAGGAATGCTTCTAGCGGAGCCAGTTCAGTCCAGTTCTTAACGACATCGGTGTATTCTACGAGATACTTCTTGGCGAAGCTCTCTGCTTGTGAATGACGGTTGTTGTCGATGAGATTCTTTAGATGCGTTGCAGCCTTGGGATGATATCTATCGTTGATACCTGCAACTTCAAATGCGCCACCACCGTCAGCCTTAGGTAACGGATAAACTTTAAGTCTGCCGAGCTTGTCCTTACGAGCCTCGGACTTCAGAATGAAGTCACCCATCTCTAGCCGTTCTGCCTCGGTAGCCATATCAGAAATCAGCCGAACCCTTAATCTCACCCTTGATTGGAAGAACACTAACGCTGACCCACAGGCTATCCAGCAAGCGGATTAGAAAGTGTCTGTCGTCAACGATTGGCATTACTCTGATAGGGTTCTCATACCACACATGCGAAGGATAGGCTTGAGCGTAGCAGTTGAATGAAAGAAGGAGAATAAACAGACCGAGTAGTTTGCTTCGCACGGGCTTGGCTTTACGCACTTCTGCGTTCGGATTGAACTGACCTCCCGGCTTAGTCCTGCGAATAGTTTTACGGGCCTTTACGCGCCCGTAAATAGCCAATGCTGCACCGATACTTTCCATCGCCAGAGTCACGATGTCGGTCAACTCCTCGTTGACTATATCAACATTAAGCCACTTTAGAACTTGAGCCAGCAGCATAACGACGATTCCGATAATCGTCCTGCTCTGCCACCATGCCTTCTCGTCGTTCATTTATCGGTCAGCTTGGCAAGAGCAAGCTCGATAGCGAGGTTGACTGCACGGTTGGAAGCATTGATCCCCTCGCGGGTTGCTGCGTCTTTAATCTTATCAACGGCAATCTTGCGCTTCTCGTCGCCACTCTTATCCGAAGTGAGCAACGAAGACACGACTTCCAGCGCGATAGGAAGCAGTTCCTTCAAGAGGGAACTAGCCGAGTCGCGGAGGATTGGAATGATAAACTCGATAACTGATTTAGATGCTCCAGTAATAGCGGAGATAGCTTTGATAAGTAGTGTTTTCATTTTTTATCTTTGTCGTTACTGCGTTTCTCAATCATTACAATAATAGAAACTATCGCTGCAATAGTGCCGAAAGCAAGAGATGTAATCCGTAGCCACTGCTCAACATGAGGCAGGACTGACACGATAACTGCTAGAAGGCTTGTTGCGGAACCCATAATACCGGGATGATGTGGGGCTGACTGAGGATCGAAATTCATTTAAGCGAACATAATTTAATTGTTTAACAATATTCAATAATTATTTCAGGTAATCGTTAGAGTTGATGTAGCCGAGTCGTATGTTCCAGAGCGACCAGCAACGCCTGTTCCTGTAAGCGTTACAGATAGTCCAGTCTGAACTGTTGAACCGATAAAGAACTTGAATGTGTCACCGATTGTCGGAGCGATTGTGAAGTTCGCAGTAACAGATGTATTCGTGAATGTAACTTGGTTGCACTTGTTTCCTGTATTCACTTGGAACGAAGCTGAAGAAACGATAAGGTTTCCAACAAGAGTTGATGTTGATCCTGTATATGTATTAACGCCAGTAAGAGATACATTGCCTACTCCTTGTTTAACTAGCCCTCCTCCTGTCCCATCTGTAGTAAGCGCACTCGGAATGTTAAGCTGACCAGCAGAAGGATTAAGAATAGCGCCACCAGACTTAACAATGCACGATACTGTTGAAGGTATCGTCATTGTATTAAGACTTGTGAATGCTCCACTGTTGAAATTTATAGTTGCTGGTCTAGCGGTAGTGACATGGGAAATGCCAGTAGTTGTCAGCGTTCCTCCATTTACATTTAATACAGCAGATACACCAGCGCCGCTTCCGCGATTTAGAATAAGGCTACCCGCATTGATTGTTCCTGTTCCAGAAACGGTTAAAGTCCCAGCGCCAGTTCCACCACCGCACTCAATGCCGGGTGTTGTGAAAGTTCCTCCTGATACATTCAACAAGCATACAGCCCCAGCCAACCAAGTTCCACTAGTGCTAGTGCTAACCGTCCCGCCAGTTTGATTGAATGTTCCGTTACCACCGCCGTTATCACCAAGCATCATTCCGCCATTAAGTGTAACAACTGCTGATCCACTTACATTTACGGTTGCTGTAGTTCCCGCACTGACTGCGAGTTGAAAGCTACGCACACCGCTTCCAGTAAATGTCTGTGTAAAATTACCGCTGATATTTAATATCGGATTAGCTGAACCATTGATATTGACAGCATTTGTTGCAGTATAGGTTCCAGAGAATGTAGCTTCTCCTGCGCTAATCGTATTGACTCCAGTATAAGTATTACCAGAACCAGACATTGTTAATATCCCAGTTCCGGTTTTAACCAGTCCTCCAGTATTGGTTGACCCAAGAGACGCAAAATCAACATTCTGACCATTGGTATCTATGCGAATAGCGGAGGAGTTATTTACAATTCTCGATGAGACATCTGTTGTAATGCCGCTGCCATACCGCATCGTTCCACCAGTAAAGCGAATATCTCCAGAACCAAATCCACCAGCATGACCTAATTGCAAAATGCCTGCGTTGATTCGCGTTTCACCTGTATAACTATTTGATAGACCAAGTATAGTTGTTCCGCTGCCAGACTGAACGGCAGTTCCGCTTCCACTAATAACAGGGAAGTCTGTCCCCTGCGTCATTGTGTTTGATCGGTTAAATGTAAGCGTTGCGTTGTTGGTTATCCCACTGCTTGAGCCAGCCGATCCGGTTGTAGAACCATTGCCGAAATTAAGGCTTCCTGCGTTTATGGTAATTGTTCCAGAGAATGTATTGGCCTGACGAAGAATCAGTGTTCCAGTTCCATTCATTACGAGATTCCCTGAAACGCTAGGTGCATTTGCTAGAACTGTATCGAAGATAAGCGTAACAGCATTTCCGAATATAGCTCCACCACTTTTAATCAAGCAGGATATAAGCGGCTGAGTTATCGTTAAATTATTAGTATTTGTAGTGAATGCTCCACCGTTAAAGTTGAATGTATTCGTTCCGCCATTCCTGAACCAGTTATTGCAACGGAATGTTCCGCCATCTAGGTTTATTACAGATGTTGCAGACGCGCCGCCGATACCCCAGCGAAGGCCACCAGTTAATGCAAATGTCCCAGATGTTAGGTTTACAATACTTGTCGTAGTTCCTCCACCACCACCGATGTCATAAGATGATCCAGAGAATGTTCCTCCATCAACATTGAGTATGCTAGCAAGACCAGCCATCCAAGTTTCTCCATTATTCTGAAGCGTTCCAGCATTGCAATTAACGGTAGCTGATCCGCCGTTATTTTCGCCAAAGAATAATCCAGTAACAGTCATAGTTCCGCCAGATACAGTTAGTGTGGCTGTTGTTCCTCCAGCAAGAGCTATTTGGAAGTTACGCGCGCCAGCCACTGCCGTTTGAGTAAATGTCCCACTGGATACAATTCCACCACCATCAAGTCGAACCTGTGCAGCAACAGTTGTTGATCCAGAAAGTGTTTGAACCCCTGATCCAGTCTTTATAAATGTTCCCGCTGTATTTGTTAGAGTCCCACTAAATGTCTCAGAGTTTGCGGAGTTAAGAGTCAATGCGTTTGCACCACAGGTTAATGTCCCAGCTCCAGCAAGAGTGGCAAGGGTATCCGCACCTCCAAGAGTAATTGTCGCGCCAGACAAGATCGTAACGGCAGACGCATCAGGGATTCTGTTAGCTGTAGATGTAGCGAGAGTCCCAGCGATAACAAGCGTTGGTCCAGTATAGCTATTAGCGCCAGAGATCGTCAGCGTATTAACTCCTAGCTTGGTTAGCCCTAAAGCCCCCTTAGCGGTGTTTGCAATGACATTCGGGTATGTCCTATTGCCTGATGTCGTATCAAAGCCTATGGCTGACCCTGCGTTAAAGTTGGTGGTTCCTAGAATCGTGACAACATTCGCGTCTGTCACTGCGTTATAGACAGCAAGCGTTGCGCCAGACTCGACAGAATATCTACCGTTAGTATTCCAACCCGGTAGCGCAGTAAGATCGGTGATCGTTAATACGCCTGTGTTAATCGCAGCGTTCCCAGCATAGGTATTGTTTCCTGATAGCGTAAGAACCCCAAGCCCGTTCTTGATGATGCCGATTGATCCAGTAATCGCAGACGATAACAGTGTATCCAGATACACCATGAAGTGACGGAACGATGAAGTCTGGTTAGTGATTGTTCTAACTGGACTTGCTTGTATGTATGCCGCTGTTGACTGAGTTAAGATCATCCAACAATAATATAAAGAGTTGAAGATGATGGAGTCAACGCATTATATCCAGCCTGCGTAATCTGAACGAGATTAGCTATTACTGTAGCGCCAGTCATTCCAGTTGTGTCAGAGATAATAACATTCGCTGGCAATGTTCCAGCAGGACCAGTAGCGCCCGTGGCTCCTAAATCACCAGTCGGACCAGTTGATCCTGTAGCGCCAGTAGCACCAGCTCCAGTCGCGCCAGTATCTCCAGCCGAACCAGTTGCGCCAGTCGCGCCTTGGATGCCTTGAATACCCTGAACACCCTGAACACCTGTAGCCCCCGTCGATCCAATGTCTCCAGCCGGACCAGTCGCACCTGTTGCTCCATCAGAACCCACATATCCGCTAGCTCCCGTAGCTCCAGCGTCACCTTGAGGTCCGGTAGCACCCGTAGCTCCAGTCGTTCCATCTATGCCTGAAGAACCTGTAGCTCCCGTAGCCCCTGCGCCTGTTGCCCCCGTAGCGCCTTGGATGCCAGTTGATCCAATGTCACCTGTAGGACCAGTCGATCCGGTAGCTCCCTGCAATCCCTGAATACCCTGAACCCCCTGCGGACCTGTCGCTCCCTCTGGACCTTGGATTCCAGTAGCGCCAGTCGATCCTTCTGGACCAGTAGCGCCTTGAATTCCGGTAGCTCCTACTTCACCAGTGGCTCCTGTAAGTCCTGTGGCTCCTAGTCCCGTGGCTCCTGTGCTTCCGGTATCACCTTGAATTCCGTTTGCACCAGTAGCCCCCTGCGGACCAGTAGCTCCCGTGAGTCCTGAAGTAACGATAGCAAAAATGATTTGATGGTTGTTCTGAAATTGGCTAGTTCCGCCTGAATCAATAAGTGTTACAGGCATGGATACATAGCTATTCGGAACTACAGTTGGAGTCCCGTTAATTTCCCACTTCTGAAAGTTTGTTGAATCTCCCCTGTCTTGGATAACGAAAGAGTCTCCGTCTTTGAACAGCGTAAAGAATACATCAATATCATTCCCGAACTCATCAAGGTGTGATGCGACAACTGTTGTTGCTGAAGTCTGAGTTAAATTATTCCAGTAAATTCTCCCTGCCGTCGGAATGCCTGATGTCTGACTGGCATCAGCTCTGTAGTTGTAGAAGGAAGATGACTGACCAGCAGCACCTGTAGCCCCCTGAACTCCAGTAGCGCCTGTCTCTCCAGTAGCCCCGGTTAATCCAGTAGAACCCTGTTCTCCTGTCGCGCCAGTAAGACCAGTGGCCCCGACTTCTCCAGTTGCACCCGTTAATCCTGTAGCCCCAGTAAGACCTGTAGAACCAATATCTCCTATCGGTCCTGTAGAACCTGTGCTGCCAACCTCACCTTGGATACCCTGCACACCTTGCGGACCAGTAGCTCCTACAAGACCGATCAATCCCGTAGCACCAGTAGAGCCTTGTTCTCCAGTTGCTCCAGTCTCACCCGTTGATCCGGTAAGTCCAGTTGCACCGACTGGACCTGTCGATCCATCTATGCCGTGATTACCTGTGGCTCCTGTAAGCCCAGTTGCTCCAGTTAAACCTGTCTCACCTGTAGCACCAGTTAATCCGATGGGGCCAGTCGATCCTGTCGCCCCTGTAGTTCCCGGCTCTCCTTGCGGACCTTGTATGCCTTGAACTCCCTGCGGACCTGTTGCTCCGATTAAACCTTGAATTCCAGTTGCTCCTGTTGAGCCAATGCCAGTGGCTCCTGTAAGCCCGGTTGCGCCGGTTAATCCAATTGGTCCAACAACTCCGGTAGCCCCTGTTGCTCCAGTTGATCCAATGGCTGCTGTGTTAGCTATTGAATCCCAAGCAAAGCCATTCCAAATCCAAGACTTGCTTCCTGAAGTAAACTCTTGTCCTAAATATGGAGAGTCTGGAAAGTTAATCATAATTAAATATCTGGTAAATTTTTACAGAGAAACACTCCACTTTGATGAAAGATATGATTCAATTGATTGAATCTGAGGACTAGTAATAGCTGAATTGTAAAATAATACTTCGGCAATATTGCCATTTATTGATTCAGAAAAAGAATTGATAAATCCAATCTGAGCTTTTGTTATAGACTTTCCAGCATAGGAGATAGATTGAGTTGAACTTGTGGAATTTATTTTTGTTGTTACTGAAGATGGTGTAATTAGCGAACTCAAAATAGACCAAGAGTTCGCGGTATATGGAGTAACTGCCGCATAACTTGCTGAGTTTACAATATACGCTCCAATCCCTCCAGCGGAATTTCCAGCCAGCGGAATTATATTCCCCGGAAGCTGATAGTCTTGATATATTCCGCTATCGTTAAGTGTAAAGAATCTATTGTATTGAACTCCAATTGTTCTAAATACAATAAATATTGACATATTTGAAAGAAAATAATTCCAAGTATTGCAAGTCATCCCATCATTCGATCCATCAAACAAAAGTGTTTTAAGACCATTATATGTAGAGCGAGTTGGTTGATTATTGACTACGCTCTGCACAAAATCATTTCCAGCATTTGATTTATCCTTCCATCTTGCAACTTGAGAATTCATGGAAACAGGATTCCCGCCAGAATCAAGCATCGTGGCTTCGTCAGAAGCATCAAGCCAAAGCTGTAATCCTGAAATAGATGTTGGTGAGAATGCTCCACCGCCACCAAAAAGAGGAACACTTCCAAGTGTCACATTGCTGGCAACGGTTGCCCCGCTTGGAATAACAATATAAAATGTAGTTGGAGAAGGCGTTGATGGAAGCGACTGAACAACCTCCATATTTGTGACATATCCACTTATTATTGCTCCACTAGCGCCAACGCCAGTAGCTCCCGTAAGGCCAGTTGCTCCTTGCACACCTGTAGCTCCAATCGGCCCAATATCTCCTGTAGCGCCCTGACCACCTGTTGCACCGGGGATTCCAGTTGCTCCTGTTGAGCCGATAACACCAGTAGCCCCATCTGGACCAGTCGCTCCTTGAACTCCGGTGGCCCCTGTAGAACCAATTACACCAGTTGCACCGATGGAGCCAGTAGCCCCTGTTGCTCCTTGAATTCCAACAGCTCCATCAAGATTAACTTCCCAAGGAGATAAGTTTGTTCCAGACCCAGTAGATAAAAGAACATCAACAACAAGTTGACCGTTTGATTGGTCGTATGAAAGAACTCGTCCTTTCATATATTGACTAGGAGAATACGCAACAACGACATCTTGAGCCATTGAGTAATCAAGATATAGGTCTGTTGTGATAAGCGTAATTGTTCCGCTTCCTGTTATAGTCAGTTGTGTATTGCTCGTTGTATGATACCTGTCTCCGTCAGCACCAGTAGCGCCTGTAGAGCCAATGTCTCCAGTTGCTCCCGGAATTCCGGTAGCTCCAGTAGAACCAATAACCCCAGTTGCTCCTTGTGTGCCTGTTGATCCCGGTATTCCAGTTGATCCAGTAGAACCAATAACCCCAGTTGCTCCAATTGGTCCTGTCGCGCCTTGCGCCCCGGTGGCTCCAATACCGCCAGAAATTCCAGTAGCTCCAGTCGCCCCAGAACCAGTAGCCCCAGTAAGGCCAGTTGCTCCTTGCACACCTGTAGCTCCAATTGCTCCAACTCCTGTAGCTCCAGTTAATCCAGAGGCTCCAGTAGCTCCAGTTGATCCAGTGTTTGGAGCATTAACTTCTACCCAAGTAGAATCATACCATTGATATTCAATTAAAGTTACAGTATCAACCCATCTTTGTCCTTCTACTGGAGATAATGGAGGGGATGGATTTGTGTCACTATAAATAGTATTTATTCCGCTTGCTCCAGTAATTCCTGTTGCGCCAGTAGAACCTTGAAGCCCTGTCGCGCCTGTCAATCCAGTAGCTCCACCGGGATCACCCTTTGGACCAGTAGAACCAGTAGCACCAATAGGACCAGTTGATCCCTGAAACCCTGTAGCTCCAGTCTCGCCTGTCGCTCCGGTAGCCCCAGTAGTTCCTACATTAAGATCACCGACATACACCCAGTCGGAAAGGTTTCCTGCGTTTTGCGTCCTTGCATACAGACCAGCAGGGTGACGGTTGATTAGAGGAACGCCGACTGCCTCAAGAACTAGATAGACAGACTGAAGTGGAGGATTACCTTGAGTTACAGGAAGGTCGTAATAAGTCTGAACCTCGCCGTCGATAATGTTATTCCTAACCGCTGCCTCGTATGTATTTTGACACAGCTTATACAGAAGATTCCAGCGACCGTCTCCATGCACTGGCTGATTAGGGCCAGTGTTATTTACGGTTTTCGCTAAAAGATTATTCTCGGAATCTCCAAGTTGAGGAAGTATTGGCATCGCTTATTAAGAGCCAAGAATTTGAACCACTTCTTTTGTTGTCTCTGTAAATCCGTATGGAGCATTAGTCCAATCTGATTTAGGAGAAGGATCAGCTGCATAAGATGCAATCATTCCGTCAGTCCAATTCTTAACGGCATTAAGTTTAACAGATGATTTTCCTGCGGCAATTAGTTTTCCATTAAGATCAAGAAGAGTTACTAGCGCAGTTGAGTTGTAGCCTTCTTTATTCAGCCATTCTTCAGCAGTCCAAGATGGAGGAGGAGGAATTACCCAATGTCCATTATCCCACACCGCATCTGGAGATGGTTTAGGTGGAGCAGGAATCCATTCTTGTAGCTTGGGATTATTGACATCGACCCAAGTATCAATGAGGCTTTGCGGTAAATCACGCAAGTCGGATGGATTGGTTTTGTTATAGTAATTAGGCATATACTCTAGGATGTGTTGCTACGGTCGCGCCGTTGTTGTTGGTGATGGCAAGGCCGCCTTTTTGGTCGATGAGATCGCGGACGAGAGGCGCGTAGAAAACGAGTGACTGCGGCCTCACCTTGTCGCAGGTCATGCCTTTAGCGAGGGAGGCGATTTCTTCGGCGGCGAGGGCGGCGTTCCAGATGCCTACTTCTGCGATGAGGCCGTTCATTCTGTTTGAACTGGCAATTGCGGTTGCGGCAATTTGAGTTCTTGTTAATGTAAAGGGTGCTTGCGCGCTTGTATTGGTTGTGCTGTTTCCTCCATTTATATAAGCTGTTCTATTGCTTAAACTACTCCAAACCCCAACTGCGTGAGTCCAAGTTCCTGCCGTATACCCTGCTGTTGTGGATGCACCAATTAGGCTACCGCTGTTAAAGTCAAATGCTCCAACAGGATCGCCTGCCGATGCCCCTAAAATTACCAATCCAAAATAACTACCTATTGTGCTGGATACGGATACCAAATAATCGCTGGTTGTTACTTGGTCGGCATTAAACCAACACGCCATAGTTAGTGGCGGTCCGCTCACTGGCGAACTGTTCATGCTTAAAAACTGACTGCTCGCCGATGTAAAATCGTAAGCCATTACGCCGCGCTCCTTACTTCGACGGCGATGAGTTCGGCATCGCCTGTCATGGTGTCGTTGGCATTATTTGCATCACGATTGATCTTCAATCGGAAACCATCTCCTACTTCGAGTGAGTCAATTGTTGTAAGCGTAATCGTGGAATAGTTTGGAACGCCACTTGTAGCATTGGTTGTAGTTGTAACGCTGGCTGCTGTATCGAATGAACCTGTATCAATATCAGTTGTCATTCTTTCTAATGAAGCATCCCACACAACCGCTCCGCTAGTTGCGGTTGTTGCAGTCCAAATCAATCGAATTGATAGACCACTTGCGAGATTGGCTCCCTCTGGGCAAACAGAAACAAAGATTGCGCTCTCGTCTGTCGCATCGTCAAAGTCTAATACTGCAATAGAATTGCGTGTATCAAGTGTAGCAAAGTTTGTTGCTGGAGGTTGATTATCTTTTGGCGCAGTAAGTCGAACAAGGGATTTAGTTAATGGCCCCGTAGCACCAGTTGCTCCAGTGAGTCCAGTAGCTCCTTCTAGCCCAGTCGAACCGACTTCGCCAGTCGAGCCAGTTAATCCCGTAGCACCAACATCACCCTGAACTCCTGTAGCGCCAGTTAATCCCGTGGCTCCTTCTAATCCCGTAGCTCCAGTATCACCTGTTAATCCAGTAGCACCTTGAACTCCAGTAGCACCAGTATCACCAGTAGCGCCAGTAGCACCAGTAGCACCACCGGGATTACCTTGAGGTCCGGTAGAACCAATCGGTCCAGTAGAACCAGTATCGCCTTGCGGGCCTGTTGCACCTGTAGCGCCAATACCTGTAGCTCCTGTGCTGCCTTGAATACCTTGAATGCCTTGAACGCCTTGCTCGCCAGTAGCTCCAGTAGAACCCTGTTCGCCAACATTGCCTGTGGCCCCAGTTGCTCCGATTCCAGTAGCTCCTTGCGGTCCTGTTGAACCAGTCAAACCAGTCGCGCCAACTTCTCCAGTTGCACCAGTCAGACCAGTAGCACCTACACCAGTCGCACCTGTAGGGCCAACCT
>Ga0315903_10007155_pt1 | contig 14022 bp, 13 predicted proteins | sample LakEriMetagenome_7_FD_203524 | JGI IMG/M metagenome (GOLD analysis project Ga0315903, IMG submission 203524) | Freshwater fungal communities from buoy surface, Lake Erie, Ohio, United States - Buoy 2 MA119 | ecosystem: Environmental > Aquatic > Freshwater > Lake | place: USA: Lake Erie, Ohio...
GCTGCTCTGGATCGAGTCACCCACCAATCCGACCCTGGACGAAGCCGACGTCACCGCGTTGTGTGCGGCGGCCGCGCGCGCCGGGGTGCGCACGGCGGTCGACTCCACGTTCGCCACACCGATGGGTCAACGAGCGCTCCGTGACGGCGCAACGGTCGTGATGCACTCGGGCACGAAGTTCATCGGGGGCCACAGCGATCTCATGATCGGCTTGGCGTGCACGACCGACGATGCCGTGCACGATGCTCTCATCGAGGCTCGTACCTTCGTCGGGGCGACACCCGGTGCGCTCGAGGCTTTTCTGGCACTGCGTGGTTTGCGCACGTTGCCCATTCGTTACGAGGCGTCCATGCGGAATGCCACCGAATTGGCCACGCGATTGCGGGCCCATCCGGCCGTCGAATGGGCCAAGAACGTCGGGCCGATGTTGAGTTTCATCCTGAAAGGTGGGGCGGTCGCGGCCGATCGCGCGTGCAACGCGGTTCGTGTCGTCGTTCAGGCCACCAGCCTCGGTGGTGTCGAGTCCACCATGGAACGACGCCAGAAGTACGCCGGTGACGCGCACGTGAACCCCGGTCTCATCCGCATGAGCGTCGGCATCGAGGATGTCGAGGATCTGTGGAGCGATTTGTCGGCGGCACTAGCGTCATGAACATGTCGGATCAGATTCTCGACGTCGATCTGCTGGCCTTCGAGCGGGGTGACGAGGGGCGGCGTCGCGCCGTGGTCGACGGTGTGCGACGCAGTCTGGCCACCGGATTCGTCTACACCAGCAGTGACATCTCCGAGGATCTGTTGGACACCGCGTACGGGATGTTGCGCGAATTCTTCTCGATGGACCAGGAGACGAAGCAACGATTCGTCGCTCCCGGAGCACACGGCCAGACGGGATACACCGGCCTTCTCGTGGAGACCGCCGCCTCGAGCGACAAGCCGGACTGGAAGGAGATGCTCAATTGGGCGTCACCGATCGCCGCCGGTCACCCGCTGAAGCGCAGGTTCCCGGGTTCGTACCCCGAGCAACTTCTTCCCGACGCCGTGGTGCCGGGTATGTCGAAGGTTCTGTATCAGTTCCATGATGCGATCGCCGACTTGCAGCGTCGGTTCCTGCGCGTGATCGCACTCGGCATCGGATGCGCCGAGACGTTCTTCGACGACATGGTGCAGGACGGTCCCACGCTCACCCGGGCCATTCGGTATCCCTCCATGAAGGATGCCCCCGAGGGAGGTCACGTGTGGGCCGGTGCGCACGGTGACATCAACCTCATCACGGCGTTGCCCCGTGCGACCGCTCCCGGACTCCAGGTGGAGGTTGGCGGTGAGTGGGTGGATGCGATTCCTCCTGACGGCCGGGTGATCATCAACACCGGCATCATGCTCGAGCGACTGACGAACGGTGTCATTCCCATCGGCTGGCATCGAGTCGTCGCGTCACCGGGCTTCGAGGACGAGCGTTACAGCGTGGTGCAGTTCTGTCACCCACGTCCGTGGACCATGCTCGAGCCACTGCAATCGTGTTGCACCGCCGAGAATCCCCAGCGTTACTCCACCATCAGTGCGGCCGACGCACTCGACGAGGTTCTGTATCAGATCAACCTCATCGAGGACGCTCGCCGCGTGGGCGACTGATGTCGGAGTCGGACCCGACGATCGATCTCGTTCCCGAGGAAGTGTCCGAGAATTCTTCGAGTCGCGAACTCGCGCTGGCCGTCGACATCGGCGGAACCAAGATGGCGGCGGGCCTCGTCACTCGCAAGGGCGAGATGGTCGATCGCGACATCATCCGCACCGACCGCGACAAGAACGCCAACGACCTCTTCGACTCGCTGGCGGTCATCGTCAAGCGTCAGTTGGACCGAGCCGGTGAACGGCATGGTGGGCGAGTGGTGGTGTGCGGCATCGGTTCGGCCGGCCCCATCGAACCCGATTGCGCCAGCGTGTCGCCGTTGAACATTCCGGCGTGGCGACGGTTCCCGTTGCGCGAGGCCATCGCCGGGGTCGTCGGTGTTCCGGTTCACGGGGATCTGGACGCCAAGGCCTTCGCCCTCGCCGAGGGCTGGTTGGGCGCGGCCCGCGGACACTCGAACTATCTCGGGATGGTGGTGAGCACCGGAGTGGGCGGTGGGGTGGTGGTCGACGGACGGTTGATCGACGGCGCGTCGGGCAACGCCGGACACATCGGTCACGTCATCGTGAATCCCGACGGACATCGATGCGGATGCGGAGCCCGTGGATGTCTGGAGGCCGAAGCATCCGGATCGGCGATCGAGGCGATCACGGGTCGTCCCGCCACCGAGCCGACGTACGAGACGATGCAGCGAACCGGACGTATGGTCGGACGCGCGGTGGCCTCGATGTGCAATTTCTTCGACCTGCCGCTGGCGGTGGTGGGCGGATCCGTGGCGCTCGGGTTCGGCCCCACGTTCTTCAATGCGGCCCAGGCAGTGATCGACGAGCACTGTCGACTGGACTTCTCGCGCGGTGCACGAATCGTTCCGGCGCGGCTCGGTGACCGCTCACCGATCGTCGGCGCTGGCGCGGTGGCGTGGCGCGGTCACAACCGTCGGTGAGTGTCAACCTCCGATGAGGCGGTAGAGCCGTTCGGCGGGCCCGAGTCCGACGCGATGTCGCCACCATGACGAACCCAGGACGATGGCGATCCAGAGCGTCGTCGAGACAGCCAAAGCGGTGGCCAATCCGCGCGCGTCGATGATGGACCACCATCTGAAGAGCACGTAGTAGACCACCACGTGCAGGAGGTACGCGGTCAGGGTCATCTGCCCCGCTCGTTGGAGGACTCGTACGAGTCGTGTCGGTGCGAATCGTTCGACGAACACGCACACCAGAGCGAAGGAGGTGATGGCGATGGCGATGGTGGTGATGGAGTAACCCAGGCCCCGCTGGAAGGGTTCGGTGCCGATGAACCCCTCGAAGCCGGAACCGTCGGCGACGAGATCGGAGACGACGTGATGAATCAGGTAGGTGCCGGCGGTGAGCAGCCCACCGATCAGGGCGATCGATCGGGCGTGTCGATGGAAGCGTTCCACGTGTCGACCGACGACGATCCCGGCGATGAAGAACGCGAGCCAGGGCAACACGGGGTGCGTGTAGCCCGTGAACGTCCGGCCGATGAGATCCGCGATGGTGTCGATCTCGCGGGGGTCGAGCCACTCGATGCGCGCCGAGTCCGATGGTCGCGACGTGAGCCACGCGTTCAGCCCGGCGGTGGCGATGATCGTGCCCGAGGCCAACACGACGAGTGCGCGATCGGACAGGCCGACGATGACCGCGGCGATGATCAGATAAGCGCCGTAGTAAAAGAGGATCGTCCCGCCCCACGCGTGATTCAGGGCCAGACCCGCGGCGTAGAGAAGAAGTCCGCGGCGAGCCAGACGTGATCGAATCGAGCCGAGCCCGATGCGATCGTCCGCACGAAGGGCGTTCGAAGCCATGAGGGCGACACCGATACCGGCCATCAACACGAAGGTGGCGGCGAATCGCGTGCTGAGCACACCGTCGAAGGGATGAAACAAGCGATCCCCGAATCCGTCACCCAACATCCGTGCGTTCAAGAAGCCGTGATAATTCATGACGATCACCCCGAGCAGGGCGAGGGTTCGCGTGACGTCGGGCGCCACCCGACGCGGGGTGGGTGAGGGCGTCGACACCGTGGTCAGATCCAGTCGACGCGATCGACCGCGGTCATGATGAGCGGTCGTTGCACGTCGACGCGGTCACCGATGGCGGGCGCGGGTTGGTCATCGGCGACGACCACCATGCTGGTGTGCATGTGCGGAGGTTCGAGCAAGGTCAGACGACGTTGGGCGAAGTGGAACGGCGACCGGCCATCGTCGAGGGGCACGACTCCATGGGCCGATCCGCAACCGATGACGGCCAACGAGCCGTCGTGTTCGATCGTCGCGAGTCGATACCCGGCTCGGTCACCGCGGCGAACGTGATGAACGTCGATGACGTCGGCACCGAGATGAAACATCGACTTGTCGCCGTGCCACAACGCGGTGCCCAGTCGCAGGAGCCATTCTCGGTCGGTGAACTCACGTCGAAGTTCGGCGAGCCCGTCGCCGTCGATGTGGCTGACCCAGACCGGGAGACCGTTCAGTGACGCATCGAGCGACCCCACGATGTCGGCGATCTCACGCACGTGGTCGTCGTTGGTGCCGGCGAGCGGTGGGTGGATGGACAGACCGATGACCGGGCAACCGGCGCGGCGAGCGGCGTCGGCCAACTCGGCGACCCGTGACGGCGGGGAACCGTGACGGTTCATGGATGAGCGAACCTTCACCAGAACGGGTCGTCCGGTCGCGGCCGCCACATGAGCGAGCGAGCCGATCGTGACGATGGTGTCCTCGCGCAGGTCGGGTCGGGGGGTCAGCAGGGGCGTGAGGACCACCGGCGTGCGATCCGTGGGCACGCTCGACACTTCGTCGGCGGTGCCGACAGCGAGGTGTGACGCCAAGGTGGCCGCGCGCCGGGCCAGCCACTCCCGACCGAATCCGTATCCGTTGCCCTTGACCACGGGGACCAGGCCGTTCACGCGGGAGGCCACCGCGCCGACGTGGGACTCCCACGCTTGTCGGGTGACGGTCAGAACCAAGGTCACGGTGCGACGCTACCGAGAGCGCTCGAGGGTGAGGGGCCGGGGGATCCGCCGACGCGTCGAAATACGACTTGTTTGGTCGGGATTTAACCCGTAGCCTGAACCCATGTCGCTCCCCCGGGAAACCTCGCCTCGAACGGGCCTGTTCAGCTTTCCGAATCCGGTGAACGAGACCTCGGCCCGACTGGTGGCCGCCGGCGCCGTGGTGCAGTCGGTGTTGTTCCTGATCGTTCGGGAGTGGTGGGTGCTCGTGCCGTTGACCTACGGCTTCGTGGCGCGGGTGCTGACCGGTCCGACCCTCAGCCCGTGGGGAACCATCGTGACCCGATTCATCACCCCGCGTGTTCATCGTGAGCACACGTTCGTGCCCGGTCCACCGAAGCGATTCGCTCAAGGGATCGGAGCCGTGTTCACGGTGGGGGCGTCGGTGGCGTGGGCGTTGGGTGCCCCGACCGTGTCGTACGTGTTGATCGCGGGTTTGACGGTGGCGGCCAGCCTCGAAGCCTTCGCCGGGTTCTGTCTCGGCTGCGTGATCTTCGGACGGTTGATGAAGTGGGGCGTGATCCCCGCGGAGATCTGCGAGGAGTGCAACGACATCTCCAAGCGCCTCGTCCGCCCCACCACCTGAGACGACGCGTCGACGCGAGCGCTGTCAGTCGAGGACGGGGAGCAGGGCGCCGGGATCGCGTTCCTCGATCGCTCCCTTCCACACCCCGGTGCCGTACGCCACGTCATCGGCCACACGCATCATCACGTATCGCATCGGATCCACGTCGGGACGCGTCGACAGCCACGTCGCCACGTTCGGCACCACCGCGGCGACCATCGCCACGCGCCGGGCTCGTCGCGAGAACAGACACGCCACCATCGTGAGGGGCCACCACGTGCGTGTCAGTGCGCTCGCGATGAGACGACCGGCGTGCAGGTTGCCGCGACCAGCCAGTCGCATCGCGATCGGCACTCGGCTCTCCACGTTGTTCAACGTACGGACCAACATCGTTGTCGAGGCCAGCGCGGTTCCCGACCCGACCACCGCATGTCCGGCCGCGGCGAGGGCCCACGACACGGCGCTCCACCGATTGAGGCGCAACGGAGCGACCGCTCCCGGATGCCGAGCGTGCAGAGCCGCCGCCGCCGATCCGTAGGACACGCGCTGCTTCCAGGCCGCGATCATCGACGCTCGGGGACGGTGGAACACGGTCACCGATGCTTCGTAGCGGCATCGTGACCCACCGGAGTCGAGGCGCCACACCAGATCCACGTCCTCGCCGTAACGCAACGTCTCGTCGAAGCCACCGATGGATCGCACGACGTTGGTGCGCATCATGATGGCAGCCGCCGGAACGTAGGAAACGCGGGTGCCCGCGCGCACACGCGCCGGCTCCGGGCCCAGATCGAGCGGCGAGTTCGATCGTTCGTAGCGAGCGAGCAACGACGGGCCCGGGTCGCTCGACACGCGTGGGGCCACCGCCGCGACGCGTTCGTCGTCGAAATGGGCGAGCAGCGAACCCCATGCGTCGGGATCCCAGATCACGTCGGCGTCGACGAAAAGCACGAGTTCGGTGTCGACCTTCGTCAGTCCCGCGTTGCGGGCGGCCCCCGGTCCGCCGGCGACGTCACGCCGAAGAACCTCGGCACCGGGAACCGCAGCCATCGGAAAGGTGGAACCGTCGTCGACCACGATCACTCGAGACGCCGCGGACAATGAACGCACGAGGTCGACGATCTCGTCGTGTCGTTCGTCGTGCACCGGAATCACCACGCTCACGTCCGATTCGCGGAACGTCGATTCGCCGCCTCGATCGATGACGGGATGGATGGCGCCGTTGTCCAGCAGACGCTCGATCAACGAGGGACTTCCACCCGTGACGTCATCACCACTCTCCAGCGAGTCGAGAAGGGACTTGGCCCGAACGTCGAGTCGCATCACGCGCACCGGCGACCCCGCCACCAACGTCTCGCCCGATGATGTCGATCGACGCCACCAGGACGAATCGACCACGTACCTCATGGCTTCTCTCGGAGCCAGGTGTGCACGGCGTCGACGAGGGATCTCGTCCACGTGTCGAGAATGATGCGACCATCATCGGCACTGGCGCGGGTCGGATCGCCCAACACACCGTTTTCACTGATCGCGCGCACGCCGTTCTCCCGAAGCGTGGAAGCGACGTCGGAAATCCTGGCCGTCGATCCGACCTGGGCGCGGTCCATCCGCACCCGCGCGGGGTCGATGGCCAACATCACCGAAGTTTCGACGTGGCCGGCGTGCGTGTCGGTGGGGTCAGAAGAGGTCGGAGACCAGATCACGACCCGTCGACCCTCGCCTCGGATGATGGTCGACGCTTCGACGATCGCGTCGTGATTGCCGCCGTGACCGTTCACGAACACCACCCCGTCCGACCAATCACAGGATCGCGCGACTTCCACCAAGACCTGCGTCGTCGCCGCGGTGCCGATGGAGATGGTGCCCGGGAAGCCGGCGTGTTCTCCGCTGGCCGAGAAACCGATGGACGAAGTGACCAACGTCGGCACGTCGTGCAACGCCTCGGATGCGCGTCGAACGAGTTCGGTGGCGATGACGGTGTCGGTGTCGAACGGCAGATGAGGTCCGTGCTGCTCCCACGAACCGACGGGAACGAGCACGATCGGTCGCACCTCGATCAGATCGATGATGGTCCGGTCCTCGGGCATGGACCCATCATGCCGTCCCGTGGACTATTCGTCACCGACGGCGTAGAAGAAGCCACTCCGGCTGCCCACGTAGATGCGGCCGTTCCAGATCGCCGGGCTCGCTTCGATGTTGGCCGAGAGGCTGATCTCCCAGAGCAAGGAGGGCTCCCCGTTGGCGAGCGACCAGGCTCGCAACTGGCCGGCACCGTCACCGAGGATCAAGGTGTCGTCGACGACCAAGGGCGAACTCAGCACCGGTCCGCTCACCTTGATGGTCCACACGATGGCTCCGGTCGACCGATCGATTCCGTACACCTTTCCCGGTTTGGTGGGCCAGATGACCAGGTTCTCGTGGAAAGCCGGGGTACTCCACGTGCCCGAGTCGACTCCGTTGTTCACGTCCACGCGCCACACCACCGGATCGACACCTTCGGCGGTGATGCGCGGATCGATCTTCAGGAGCTGACCGACTTCGCGGGCCCGTCGAAGGTTGCGGTCGACCTCGACGCCGACGTAGAGAAAACCTTCTTCGTCGATGACGGTCGTCGCGTCGCTGTCATCGCCGGTCCAGAATCGGAACGTCCGCGTGACATCACCGACTCCGGTGCGAATGCTGGAGATGTCCCAACCTTGCAGCAACCCGCCACTGCTGTTGAGATACGCCGTGTCACCGTAGACGGCCACGGCCGACTCCAGGCTCACGCGATCGTCGCCGAGATCACGCAGCAACTGTTCGTCGAAGCCCGGGACGCGGAACTTCTCGACGGGAGCGACCGTGACGGAGCCGTCCGCCGCGTAGCCACGATTCAACGTGAAGCCGAAGAACCAGGAGTTCTCGCCACCCTCGATGAGGGTGTCGTTGAGGATCAACGGAGCGGCGTCCCAGTCGTTGTTCCACCGGCGGGCCTCGATGCGACCGTCGAAACTCCACAGTTCCCGCGGCGCGGCACCGTCGAAGGCGATGACCCGCAACATGTTGTCACGCGAGCCGTGGTACACGAGCGGGTACCCGTCGGGATCGACGGTGACGGTCCCCTTCGCCAGATCCTTGGTGGGGAAGGGGGGAATGATTTCCTCACCGGTCATGCCGTCGACGAAGTGGATCTTGTAGTCGTACGCTCCGAACACCACCCACGTGCGTCCGTCACGTTCGAAGACCGCGGGTTGCCCCACCCAACCGGTGCCACACCACGTGCGAACGTTCCCGTATTCGCTCGACTCACCGCACATCCGTTGATTCGGGTAGGTCCACAGCACACGGGGAGCCACGGGCACGGGCCCGGTCCCGTTGAACGTGCGCGTGGGGTTGCCCTTGAAAGTGAGCACCCCGGACACCGTCGTGCCCCACGGTTGACCGACACTGCCCGGATTCACCAAGGCTGGTGTGGTGGTCGTCGTGGTCGTGGTGGTCGTCGTCGTGGTGGTCGAGGTGGTGGGGGCCGCACTCGTGCTCGTCGCTTGGACGAGGGTGGTCGTGGTGGTCGAGACGGTGTCGTCGCTGCCGGAGCAGGAGATCGCGACGAACGGGATCATCGCGGCCAGAGCGGAGAGGAGTCGTGTGCGCATTCTCACGACTCTTGCACGTATCCCCAGGTGTGAAGGCTCTCGAGGATCCGATTCGCCGCGTCACCCGGTTCCAGGACGACGGTTTCGCCGTGTCCCTTGCTCGACGACGTGTCGGTGATCTGTCGAACCCGGTCGAGCGCCGAGGACCCCGTCGGGGAGGGCACGACGCGAGCGCGCGGACGGTACGGACGCAGCGGAGCCGCCTCGGGTGTTCGACGGATCGCACCGGATGCGTCGTTGGTGACCACGTCGATGATGGCGTCGTTCGCCGAAAGTGTCGCGCGGAGCGATGCGCGTCGTAGCCGCGCCACCGATCCTTCGACGGACAGGACCGCCGGTCCGGTCACCGAGAGTCGCTCACGACGACCACCATCGAGCCGTCGAACGACCGACAAGGTCTCGCCGACGATCTGCACGTCGATGAGGCCGAGGGCCTGACCACGGCCGAGTCGCGCGGCGACCAGAGCGGGCACCGAGCCGGAGCCTCGGTCGCTGGAGTAATCGCCGCACACCACGAGTCGCGAATGCTCGCAGTACGTCGCCAAAGCACGAGCCGTCTCGGCACTGTCGGTGTCGGCCGGAGCATCGACGCGCAGCACGTCGTGAGCTCCGCAGGCCAGAGCATCGCGCAAGGACGTCTCGGCGGCGGCCGGCCCGACGGTGATCACGGTGCACGATTCGTTCAGCGCCTCGGCGACGCGAAGTCCGGTCTCCAGAGCGGCCTGGTCGGCCAACGAGATGCCGGCGAACCGTTCGTCGCCGTCACGATTGGGTAGGACCCACTTGATGCACACGGTGATGGTCATGGCCGCGAATCAGGTGCGATGGAAGACGATGCCGTAGCCGCCTTCGGGATAGGTCCAGCTGATGGCGCCTTCTTTGTTGCACACGAGATAGCAGGTTCCGCATTCGAAGCAGTTCTCGTAGTTGAAGAGGATTCCGCCATCGCTGGTGGGTACGAACAGGTTGGCGGGGCACGCCACGACGCATTCGCGTGTCGTGCATCCGCGGCACGAGTCGCCGTTGACGGTGATGTGGGCCTTCTCGTGGATGCGGAACTCGGCGGTGCCGATTCGTTCCTCGAAGGAGATCTCGGGCCACGCGTTGTCGCGCTCGATGCGGGCGGTGGGGCTCATCAGCCGAATCCTCGCATACCGGTCCAACCATCGCGCAACAGATCCAGCAGCCCGATGCCGGCTTTCTTGCGCTCCTCGCGCACGATGCGGCGGACGCCGGGCTTCGGGTGCGGATTGTCGACGCGGAACACCCGCTCGACGACGCCGGCGACGAACGCCGGGTACTTGTGTTGAACGCGATCCGACAGCACGAGATGCGGAACCTTGCGCAGCTTCTTGTGGTCGCGCAACACGAACGTCTTCTCGAGTCGGTCGGTGTAGCCCGACAAACCGCGCGAGGACACGTCGTTCTTGGTGATCGCCTCGGCGGCGGCCTGCCCGGCGTACATGCCGCTGGCCATGGCGAAGTTGACACCCTCCAGCCAGATGCCGGCCGCGAGACACAACGCGGCCGCGTCACCGGCCACCAGCATGCCGTCGGCGACCATGGTGGGCATCATCTCGAGACCGGCCTCGGGGATGACGTGCGCCGAGTATTCCTTCACCTCGGCGCCCTCGATCAGCGGGGCGACGGCGGGGTGTCGCTTCAGCTCGGCGATGATCTGCTCGGGACGTTTTTGCTGCGCGGCCAACTTCGGAAGCTTCAACACCACGCCGAGCGCGACGGTGTCGAGATTGGTGTAGATGAAACCGCCACCGTTGACGCCGCTGGTGCCTCCGAGGATCTCGATGTCGACACCCTGGTTGTCGCGAACTCCGAATCGTTCGTCGATGACGTGCTTGGGCAACGCCAACGTCTCTTTCACCCCGAGGGTGAAGTTGGACGCGTCGGTGTGCGGGTACAGCCCCGACTCCTTGGCGAGGAAACTGTTCACGCCGTCGCAGGCGATCACGATGGGCGCACGCAGATCACCGTCGGGCCGGTCGGTGCTCACTCCTTGGATACGGCCGGTCGAGTCCCGCAGCAAACCGGTGACGGTGGTCGAACAGACCAATCGTGCGCCGGCCTCGACCGCGTGGTTCGCGAGCCAGTTGTCGAAGTCGGGACGGTAAGCGGTGGCTCCGTTGTACGGCGGCGCGCCCCAAGCGTTCGCGCGAAAGTCGACGTTCAGCGCGCCGGTGTCGGACAACAGCATCGTCGAACGCTTCACCACCCAACGCTGCACCGGCATGGTCTCCCACCAGGAGGGGATGAGTTCGTCGAGGATGCGCGGGTACACCACACCCCCGTACATGTTCTTCGAGCCGGGGAAGGGTCCGCGCTCGACGAGGACGACGGACTTTCCCGCGCGTGCCGCCGCGATCGCCGCGCACGAACCAGCCGGTCCGGCACCAACGACGATGATGTCGGCATCGAAATCATGCGCGGGTGCCGTCATGACGCTTCCACTCCGAGCCGGGCGGCGAGCTCATGCAGGACCGCGTTGGCGTCACTGACGATGGCGAGATCGGACATCTGCATCATCGGGCAATGCGCGTCGGTGTTGACGCTGATGATGTGTTCGGGTTGGCCGAGACCACTGGTGTGTTGCACCGCGCCGCTCACGCCGAACGAGACGTACAGGTCGGGGTCGACGACGACGCCCGTGGTGCCGATCTGGCGTTCGTGCGAGGCCCAACCGCGATCGGTGATCACGCGGGTGACGCCCATCGACGCCTGCAACGCCACCGCGACCCGACCGAGTAGATCGAACGCCGGACCGTCGCTCAGCCCGGCGCCACCGCCGAGAATTCGTGGGGCCTCGGCCAGATCCATGGTGGACACGTCCGGGGGGAGCACCCCGTCGCTGCGCACCGCCGACGAAACCGACGCTCCGGACGACGAGACCAAGGACGGAATCGCCGTGATGATCGTCTCGCGTTCGTCGCGTTCGGAGCCCCGAACGCCCAATTGGAGCGTGGCCACGAACGGACCCGCGGGTTGGTGATCGGCGATGGCGAGTCCGCCGCGCACGGACACGCTCACGTGTTCGTCGGATACCGTGATGGCTCCGGCGTACAACGTCCGGCCCAGGCGATGCGCGATGTGGGGCGCGAGGTCGCGTCCGTCGGGACTGGCCGGCAACACGACCGAGTCGGTTCGATCGAGCGTGGAGAGTACGTGAGCGACGTCGATGGCGACGGCGTTCGGATCCAGGTCGGCCTCGATGGTCCAGAAGCGAACTCCGTGATTCGTCAGTTCCTTGGCGGCCACGTCGGCCTGCGATCCGATGAAGACGGCCTCACCTTCGGCCTCGCCGATCGCCTCGTCGGCGCCGGCGGGCGGTACTCCATCGCGAACGGGGATGACGGCGATCATGGCCTTCTCAGATTACGCCCGGGTGCCCGGGGAAACCCCCACCGTGTCGGATCAGTCGCCCAACCGTGTCGGATCAGTTGGTTGCGAACTTCTTGCGGGCGAACCGGATCACCTCGATGAGCACCGTGATGGTGAGAGCGGCACCGAAGGCCAGCAGGAAAGCGGTGGTGTGATCGTCCTCGAACTTGGAACCGAAGCTGTAGCCGAGGATCGCGGCGTAACTGGCCCAGATCATGGCGGCCACCGCCACCCACGAGGAGAACCAACGTTGCGACTGTCGTGTGAGGCCCGAGGACAGAGTGAGAAGGGTGCGTCCGCCGGGGATGAACCGGGCCGTGATCAGGAGCAGTCCCCCGCGTTCCTCGATCTGTTCGTGGGCCCAGGCCAACTTCTTGGCGGTGGACTCCTTCTTGGCCGCTCGACGCTGAACGAGTCCACTGGCTCGTAGGCCGATCTGATAGCTGAGGTTGTCGCCGCAGAACGCTCCGGCCGCGGCCACGGCGATCACGAACACCACCGGATACGGGGCGTCTCCGGCACTACTGGCGGCGACGCCTCCGATGATGACCGTGGTCTCGCTGGGCACCACCGGGATGACCGAGTCGAGCAGGGCGATCACGAAGATGACCGCCAGGAACCACCAGTTGCCGGCGACATCGTTGAGCCAATCGGTCATGTCGTTGATGGGGCCCCACGCCGCGAGCATGTGTCGACTCTAGTTGTCGGTCACACACCCGAGCCGGCACGCTCGCCGTCGACGACGGCGGCATGGGCACGGCGCGGCGCCACGCAGTCACCCACGCGTTCCACGCTGACACCCGCGGCCTTCAAGTCGTTGTACAACCACTCCACCGGATTCGGTGGCACCGCCAACACCACCCAGTCGGGTCGACGCGTCTGGTTCGCGCCGGTGGGGTGATGCAGCAACGTCAACTCGCCGTTGGCGAAGCCCATCGGAACGAGATCGGTGCTCTGCACGATGCCCTTGGCGCTCGCGCGCATCCACCACGTCTCCATGTCGAGCGTGATGCCCAGGTCCTGGCCCACCACCATGCCCGGCGTGACGATCTCCACCGCGCACCCACGATCGGACAACACGTCGGCCGTCGACGTGGCGTGGTGGAAACCGATCTCGTCGATGATCACCACGGACTCGCCCTCGCGCGGACCACCCATCGGAGCCGAACCGTCGAGAACGTTTCGAACGTCGCAGACGCGACGGGCGCTCTCGTCGGTCTCGGGGTCGGCCACCCACCACGGGCGTGACGGTTCGGCGCCGGTGGCTACGATCACGTGATCGGGTCGCTTCTCCTCGACGAGGCCGGGCCACACGCCACTTCCGTAGACGATCTCCACGCCGAGGCGCTTGCACTCGGCCAATTGGTTGCGGATCATGTCGCCGAACTCGGCGCGATTCGGCACGCTGGCCGCGATGCGCACCTGACCCCCGGCCACCGTCTCCTTTTCGTACACGGTGACGCGGTGTCCGTTGCGCGCGGCGGCGATGGCGGCCTGCAGGCCGGCCGGACCCGCGCCGGCGACCATCACCGACTTGGGCTTGGACGAGAGCGCGACGTGTCCGTCGACGAGCCATTCGTGCTCGCGACCGGTGCGCGGATTCTCGATGCACCCGAGCCAACGGTTCAGACCCATGCGCCCCACGCATTCCTGATTACAACTGAGGCAGAGGCGAATCTCGTCGGTGGCGCCGGCACGGGCCTTGGCGGCGAAGTCGGGATCGGCGATCTGTCCGCGCACCACGCCCACCAGATCGCAATGCCCTTCGGCGAGAG